>OGCK01000227.1_pt1 | contig 11491 bp, 9 predicted proteins | sample 1570051 | NCBI WGS metagenome assembly OGCK01 (sample SAMN06266181, study PRJEB24510) | hot springs metagenome | isolation source: hot spring sediment | place: USA: Zodletone Spring, Oklahoma | collected 2013-12-03 | reverse complement strand
TTCAAGCAGAAGACGGCATACGAGATCTAGTACGGTCTCGTGGGCTCGGAGATGTGTATAAGAGACAGGTTCAACACGCTGGTGAAGAAGGCCGACGAAGTCCAGGATCTCAAGTACGTGATCCACAACGTCGCGCACGCCTACGGCAAGACCGCCACCTTCATGCCCAAGCCGATCGTGGGTGACAACGGGTCGGGCATGCACGTCCACCAGTCGATGACCCGGGACGGCAAGAACCTCTTCTCCGGTGACGGCTACGCGGGTCTGTCCGAGATGGCCCTCTACTACATCGGCGGCATCATCAAGCACGCACGGGCGCTGAACGCCTTCTGCAACGCCTCGACCAACAGCTACAAGCGCCTGGTGCCGGGCTTCGAGGCGCCGGTCAAGCTGGCCTACTCCAGCCGTAACCGCTCGGCATCCATCCGCATCCCGTTCGTGTCCAACCCGAAGGCACGCCGCGTCGAGCTGCGCTTCCCGGACTCGACCGCCAACCCGTACCTGGCGTTCTCGGCCATGCTGATGGCCGGGATCGACGGCATCCAGAACAAGATCCACCCGGGGGAAGCGGCGAGCAAGAACCTCTACGACCTGCCGCCTGAAGAAGAGAAGAACATCCCGGAGGTCGCCTTCTCGCTCGACGAGGCACTCAGCGCGCTGGACAAGGACCGCGAATTCCTCACCCGCGGGGATGTCTTCTCCGACGACCTGATCGATGCCTACATCGAGCTCAAGGGCGAGGAAGTCCAACTGCTGCGGATGACCACGCACCCAGTCGAGTTCGACATGTACTACAGCGTCTAACCCCGCTCGACGCCCGCCACCCCGTTGGCGGGACCGACACGGAAAGCCCCGCATTCGCGGGGCTTTTTCATGCGCGATCGAATCGTGCAGAGTCTCCCTAGCGGGCCTGGATCTTGCCGATCAACTCGTCCTTCCTGCCCTCGATCACAGCGAACTCATCGCCCGTGATTCGCCCCCAGCATTCCTCGGCGTGACCGACGAACGAACGCCAGTTCCCGGCAACGGGATCCCAGTTCATACGGAACTCCTGCGTCGTTTTGCCCTCTTTGAATGTAGGCAATACTAAAGAGACCCCCACATGACGGATACCCACACGGAAACCCGAACCGCACACGCCCCTTTGCAACGGACTCATTCGCACGTGAACAGAGACACATACCTGCAAGCCGAAACCCTGTTTCGCGCACTCGCCGACTCCACCCGACTGCGAAGCCTGATGCTGTTGCTGCGGGAAGGCGAGCTGTGCGTCGGCGAACTTACCGCGGCCCTCGACCTCAGCCAGCCCAAGATCTCGCGCCACCTGGCGCACCTGCGGGAGTCGGGAATCGCCGCCGTCCGTCGGGACGGCACCTGGGTCTTCTACCGGGTCAACGAACGGTTGCCCGACTGGGCGGAGCAGGTGCTTCGTCGGACGCTGGAGGGCAGCGCACACGAGGAACGTTTCCGCGCCGATCGCGCACGCCTGAGACAGATGGCCAATCGTCCCTAAGGCGTCGTGCGTCTGAGGGCTGCCTATCGTGGCTGGGCTCGACTGCTTCGAGGGACGTTATTGCGCTGTGCCGTGGTTCGCTGGATTCCCGCTTGCGCGGGAATGACGGTTTCTTTTCCGGTTGTCGGTTGGTTGTAAGCGTCCGACCAGCACCGCATTCCCCCGGCGCTAATCCTTCCGCATGATCCTTGCCCACCTCCATCGGTGGGCACAACAGGTGTCCACCAACGATCAAGTGGACACCTGTATGTACCAAGCCGAACCGGGCGGTCGTCGCCGCCACTTCAGCCGAGCGTTCAAACGCCAGCTCGTCGAGGAGACCCTAGTCGGCGACCGGTCCGTCTCCCGGATCGCCCGGGATCACGACGTGAATGCCAACCTGATCTTCCGATGGCGCCGGGCCTACCGGGAAGGACGATTCGATGACCGTGCCTCGCTGATCCCGGTCAATGTGGTTGCCGATGAGACGGTCGAGTCGGCGCCGGCCACCACCAGGACTCGCCCGATCGAGTCCCGGCCGACCGGACGGCCCGACCAGGACGGCCACCTGTCGATCACCACCGCTGCGGGCCACCATCTGGCCGTGTCCGGGAGCGTCGATCCGGATGTCCTGAGAGCCGCTCTGGAGGTCCTGCGATGATCGCCCCGCCGGCCGGCACCCGGATATTCCTGGTCGCCGGGGTCACCGACATGCGAAAGGGCTTCGACGGGCTGGCCGCCATGGTCCAGCACGCCATCGAGGCCGATCCGTTCTCCGGCCAGGTGTTTGCCTTTCGGGGCCGCCGAGGCGACCGGGTCAAGGTGCTCTGGTGGGACGGCCAGGGCCTGTGCCTGTACTACAAGCGATTGGAGAAAGGCCGCTTCGTCTGGCCCTCGGCCGAGGCCGGTTCGGTGTCGTTGACGGCCGCCCAGCTGGCCATGCTGATCGAGGGCATCGACTGGCGAATGCCGGTGCGGACCGACCGACCCCGGATCGCCTCCTGATGCCATTTGAAGGGCATTTTTCCCTCCCGGTTTCGGGGTGTTTGTGGGATAATACGACCCATGAATTCCACGGATCTGCCCAACGATGTCGAGGCCCTCAAGGCCGAACTGCTCAAGCGGTTGGCGCAGATCCAGAGCCAGCAGACGACGCTCGCAGATCAGCAGACAACGCTGGTCGAGCAGCAGACCGAGATCCGTTCGCTCAACGAGCAGATCGAGGAACGGGACGCTCGTCTCGAGCGAATGAAGCTCGAACTCGAGCGGCTCAAACGCATTCAGTTCGGCCGATCCTCCGAGAAGATCGACGCCCGTATCGCCCAGCTTGAGCTGGCCATCGGCTCGCTCGAGGCCGAGGAAGCCAAGGCCATCGGCTCGGACAAGAAGCCGGGGGCGGCGAAACGCCGCTCTCCGGTCCGGGAACCCATCCCGGATCACCTGCCCCGGGACATCATCACCCATGAGAATGCGTGTTCCTGCCCCGACTGCGGCGGGCGGCTGGATTATCTCGGTGAGGACGTCACCGAGATCCTCGATTACGTCCCGGCCTCGTTCACCGTCAAGCGCCATGTCCGCCCCAAGCATCGCTGCCGGGGCTGCCAGTCGATCGTCCAGGCCCCGGCCATCGATCGCCCCGTTGCCCGCAGCCGGGCCGGGGCCGGCCTGCTGGCCCAGGTGCTGACCGCCAAGTACGCCGATCACCTGCCGCTTTATCGCCAGACCGAGATCTACGCCCGGGAGGGCGTACCCCTGTCCCGGTCGACCCTAGCCGACTGGGTCGGTGCCTCGGCCAAGCTGCTTCGCCCCCTGGGCGATGCCCTGTTCCATTACGTGATGGCCGGCACCACCGTCCATGGCGATGACACCACGGTGCCGGTGCTCTCCCCGGGACGGGGCAAGACCAAAACCGGTCGGCTCTGGGCCTATGCCCGGGATGAGCGACCGGCCGGGAGCGACACCCCGCCGGCCGTCGCCTTCCGCTTCTCCCCGGATCGCAAGGGCAAGCACCCCAACCAGCACCTGGCCGGCTTCTCCGGCACCCTGCACGCCGACGGCTTTGCCGGCTTCAACAACCTCTACCGGACCGGCCGGATCCACGAGGCCGCCTGCTGGGCCCACGTCCGGCGCAAGTTCCACGACATCTGGCAGACGAACCACAGCCCGACGGCCAAGGAGGCACTCGACCGGATCGGCGCCCTCTATGCCATTGAGGAAACCATCCGGGGCGTTCGGCCCGACGTTCGTCGGGCCGAACGCCAGGCCCGGGCCGGGCCATTACTTGACGAGATGAAACACTGGCTCGACGAATTGCTGACCCAGGTCTCGGCCAAGTCCAAGCTGGGCGAGGCGATCGCCTATGCCCGCAATCGCTGGGATGCCCTGCTGCGCTACCGGGATCATGGTGAGGTCGAGATCGACAACAACGCCGCCGAACGGGCCATCCGCAGCGTGGCGTTGGGGCGGAAGAACTACCTCTTTGCCGGCTCGGACGCCGGCGGAGAGAGTGCCGCCATGGTCTACAGCCTGATCGGCACGGCGAAGCTCAACGGGCTCGATCCGTTCCGCTACCTGCATGCCGTGATCGAGCGGATCAACGACCACCCGGTCAACGCCGTCGATCAACTCCTGCCGTGGAACATCGACTTCGCCGACGGCCAGGCCGACTGAGCCAATCCCGCCAGAACGCCATCGAAGTGCTGATTAACCCCCGTCAATGGGGGTTGGTCGGACGCTTACTCTCTTGAGTGGATTGTCGGGCTAAAGCCCGACCCACAGGGCTGGTGCATTCTGTTGTGGGTTGGACTTCAAGCCAACAGTCGGCCGGTGGGCCGACTTCTCTGGCGGCATGCATTCGACCACTTCCATCCACCCTTCCGGGTGGATTATCGGGCTGAAGCCCGACCCACAGTGGCGGTGCGTCCTGTTGTAGATACTCTGTTGGTCGTCAACCTGCCGCGGCATGCTTGTCACTGAACAAAAGCGTTGGATCGAAACGGGTCCGGTTTTTCACACAAGCCCAGATACCGGTCAGGTATTTCCGCATCACGGCACACACGGCCTGAATTTTCTTCTTGCCCCGCTCTATCAGTGCCTCGAAGAAAGCTCTGGCTCGAGGTTCATGGCGAATGGCAACCATGGCGGGCATAAACAGAGCCGCACGAAGATAGGTGTTGCCGGCCTTGCTCAAGCGGCCCGGACGGTTAACGCTACTGCCGGACTGGTTGAGCCGCACGTCCAAGCCGGCATGGGACACCACTTGGGGTGCCTTCAACCCCTCGGGCAGTACGCACAACTCGGCCAGGATCGCGACAGCACTGGCTTCGCCGACCCCGTTTGCCGCCATCAGGCAGTCGAATGGTTCGGACAGTGTTTCGGACTGGGCGATCACCTCTCGGGCGGCCTGCCTAAGGCGCTCGATACGCCGATCCAGGTGGGCGATGCCCTCCTGTTCGTCCTCGATCACCATCCGGGGCGTCCCATTTTTAGCGCCCAGCGCATGCAGGCGATTCTTTGCCTGGGTCCGCGCGTGAACCAAGCGGTTGATTTGACGTCCCAGGTCACGCAACTCCAAGTGGAGATGCGGCGGCGGAGACCAGCGCGCCGGTTCCATGCGCTCGGCATACTCGGCCAGCAACGCGCTGTCGATCCCATCGGTTTTGCTAGCGCTGAGCTTGATGTCGGCGAAGTGCCGGAAGCTACGAGGGTTGATGACGCACACTGGCAGGGCCGCCTCGTGCAAGGCCATGGCCAGATCGAGGTAATAGACCCCGGTGGCCTCCATCACAATGCGTGCCGGCTGTAATGACCTTAGCCGCTTGATCGCCTGCCGGTGTCCTTGCGGCGTTTGCTCGTACGTTTGCGCCTTCCGGCACTTGCCGTCCTTGCGGACAGTCAGGTCAAAGGATCTGGCCGCGACATCAATGCCTACCACGCACTGCATCTTTTCCTCCGAAGTCCGGTTGCGTCAGAATAAGAGCCGGGCCCCCGACCTCGCATTTCTTGCGGCTTCGACCTTGTGATGCGAAGTCCAGCCCAGCTGGCTTCCGGATACTCTTCGAAGTCGGCAATGAGGCGGGGAGCCTGTCTACATTCGAGGTCAGGGATTACCTGCCTCCGGGTTGGAACGGCTTCCCCGGCGACTGATTTGAGAACCTAGCAAACCAGCCGGGTTGAACATACAAGGTTGGACTTCAGTCCAACGTCGCCCGATCGGGCGACTGCTTTTCCGGGCTGTTGGGCTAAAGCCCAACCCACAACAGTTTGCACCTTGCCATCAGGCTGCGATGCCCCCTTCGCCTTGCCGAGCGGCCGGGGTGCCGCATGGTCGGGGCGGCATGGACGCCGCCCCGAGGTTCGCCGCTACACGACGTCGCGTCGAACCGACCCGTCCGCGGCACCCCGGACGGGAGGGAAGCCCGCAGGGCCAAGGCGAGGGGTGCCGTTCTCTTTGGGTACTTTCTCTTGGGCAAGCAAGAGAAAGTGCCTCGCGCGCTCATTAACGAGGGATGGACAGAGTTTGTATGGGTGATATGCGTGCGAGAACAGCCTTCAAATGCTTCCGTGGCTACAGGCGAAGCGGTGAATAGTCTAAAAATATGTTGTTAATCATGTTGTCGTGCCACCCACTGCGTATGTTCACGGGAAAACGCTAGCTCTGCTTCATTCACGAACTCAGATAATTCAGCTTCCTCGTCAACCTCGTCTATTTTTCCTTTTATTATGCCAATTTCGATAGCCGTGAGAGTGTAGGAGGAAGTAAGTTCGTTGAACTTTTTTATTTGCATCCAGCCAACGATGGCAGTTGCCAAGACGATTAACGGGTATATTGGCATCTTGTCCCACTGAGGTTCTGCAATTTTCCATAAAACCAAAGTGATCGCTGCCGTGTACACAATCGCTAGCAATATTGACCATTTGTAAAATGACAGTTTGTTGTCCGCTGCCTTTCCTGTGTACCAGATTTGCTGTTCTGATATTCTGTTCTCTTTGTAAACCTGTTTTCTCTGCTCAAGGTCTTGCCTGCGCACCCTGTCCATTTCTTCGGTTATTTGATCTTCGGCCGAGCTGCTGTCTGATATTTTTGCCCCTATTCGGCTATTTGTTCTTAATATTTCCCTTAATAGATTGCGAAACTCTGCGCGAGCAATATTTATTGAGGTTGAGTCCACAAATGGTTCTGACCGCATGACATACCTCCAAGTGGAGGTCTTTATCGACTCAGCGAGCGAGCGGCATTGATACCAATTTTGTTCGGGTTTTAATGCCAACCGCGTGAAAAAGATAAGTGTGGCTAAGATAAATACGATGGCGTACAAGACGTAGTATGTTTTGCTCTGGGCCCAGTCCATGGCCAAGACTGCGGCAATAAACAGGAGCGAGAACTCCACCTTTATCAGTAGGAGGTATCTTTTTTGTGCGTCGTTAGATGCCTTGTCGGCAGCCTTGTACAATGCCGGATAAAGAGCGTCCTTGTCTATGCTCATTCTGCGCCTTCTTTTATCTTAGTTGTCGAATCGCATTGACGATAGAGTCAGTGTTCCAGCCTACAACTATGTTGGCAGCATTGTTTACCGCGGCAGGCATTCTTTGGGCCCCCCATGGTCGAATCCCTAGAATTGGTTTCATGAGGGAGCGCGCGAAGTCAATTTCAAACTGAATCCAGTTGCTGTGGGAAACATACATCCCGCCAAGAATGACCACTACCTGCGCTGGCCGGATTTGTTGGCGAAGCTCCTCCCGTAACTCGGTTTGAGTCATCGAGGGAAAGCGCCGATCTACGGGTACTGAAAGGTTGCGATATTGAAAATTCCGCGCGGAATCTAGGAAATTGAGTATTCGTTGGTATTTTTCGCCGTGCCTCCAAGAGTGGCTAATGAAGAGTCGGTGGTCAAAGAGGGAGGGCATGCTTTGCTCCTTGTTTGGAAGGTGGAAATAACAAACCCGCCTTTCGGCGGGTTTGTTCGTTCTGGCTTACCATGTGAGGGCGCCCCCAGTCTGGTAATCGGTCACCCGAGTCTCGAAGAAGTTCTTCTCCTTCTTCAGATCGACCACCTCGCTCATCCACGGGAACGGGTTGGTCGCGCCCGGGTACAGCTCGGCCAGGCCGATCTGACTGCAGCGGCGGTTGGTGATGAAGTGCATGTACTCCTCGCACATCTCGGCGTTCAGGCCGAGCAGGCCGTTGGGGATGGTGTCGCGGGCGTAGTCGATTTCGAGTTCGCAGGCCTCGCGCAGCATCTCGTGCACTTCGTGCTGGAAGGCTTCGCCCCACAGTTCCGGGTTCTCGATCTTGATCTGGTTGATCAGGTCGATGCCGAAGTTCAGGTGGATGGACTCGTCGCGCATGATGTACTGGTACTGCTCGGCGATGCCGGTCATCTTGTTGCGACGGCCCAGTGACAGGATCTGCGCAAACCCGGTGTAGAACCACATGCCCTCGAAGACCACGTAGAAGGCGACGAGATCACGCAGGAAGTTCTGGGCGCCTTCGTGGGTGGAGGTGTTGAAGGTGCCTTCGGAGAGGTCCTGGGTGTATTTCAAGGCCCAGGAGTCCTTGGCGGTGATCGACGGCACTTCGCGGTACATGTTGAACAGCTCGCCTTCGGCCAGGCCCAGGCTGTCGACGATGTACTGGAAGGTGTGGGTGTGGACCGCTTCCTCGAAGGCCTGGCGCAGCAGGTACTGGCGGCACTCGGGGTTGGTGACCTGCTCGTAGACGGCCAGCACGATATTGTTGGCGACCAGGCTTTCCGCGGTGGCGAAGAAGCCGAGGTTGCGCATCACCATGTTGCGCTCGTCTTCGGTCAGGCCGTCGCGGCTCTTCCACAGGGCGATGTCCGCCTGCATGGAGACCTCGGTGGGCATCCAGTGGTTGTTGCAGCCGGCGAGGTACTTCTCCCAGGCCCACTGGTATTTCAGCGGCAGGAGCTGGTTGACGTCGGCGGTGGCGTTGATGATGCGCTTTTCCGAGACGTCGACGCGCCCGGCGTTGGCCTCGATGCCACCCAGGCCGGTCTGGTCGGCGGCTTCGGCGGCGTTCGGGTCGAAGTGCTGGCCGGGCTCGTGGATCAGGCCGTCGTCGTAGGAGGCGGGCATCATCTGGGCGGTGTCCGGGTGCGTGCCGACGTGGTGGGACGGCTGGTCGTCGCCTTTCTTGAGCGGGTCATTCCAATCGAGCATGGTGTTCTCCTCGGGTTTCTTCCGGTGGTCTCACCGGGCCGGGCAGGGCGGCTGCCCGGCGGCATTCAAATAAATCGGTGGCGCCCGACGTGCCAGCCTTACTGGCAGGCCTCGCACTCGGGATCGTCGATCGAGCAGGCCTTTGGGCCGGCCGCGGCGGCCGGGTCGGCGGAAACGCCGCGGAGCTTGCCGTCGAGCTTGTTCATCGTGGTCTTCTCGATCCGCGTCTTGGAGGCGGCACGCAGGTAGTAGGTGGTCTTGAGACCGCGGACCCACGCGAGCTTGTACATGTTGTCGATCTTCGGGCCCGAGGGCTCGGCCATGTACAGGTTCAGCGACTGGGCCTGGTCGATCCACTTCTGGCGGCGCGAACCGGCCTCGATCAGCCAGCGCGGGTCGATCTCGAAGGCGGTGGCGTACAGCGTCTTGAGCTCGTCGGGCACGCGGTCGATTGCCTGCACGGAGCCGTCGAAGTACTTGAGATCGTTGACCATGACCTCGTCCCACAGGCCGCGGTCCTTGAGATCGCGGACCAGGTACGGGTTGACCACGGTGAACTCGCCCGAGAGGTTGGACTTGACGAACAGGTTCTCGAAGGTCGGCTCGATCGACTGCGACACGCCGCAGATGTTCGAGATGGTCGCCGTCGGCGCGATCGCCATGGTGTTGGAGTTGCGCATGCCCTGTTTCTTTATCTTCTTGCGCAGGGCGTTCCAGTCCAGGGTCTGGTCGCGGTTCATGTCGAGGTACTCGCCACGGGACTCGGCCAGGAGCTCGATCGAGTCGATCGGCAGGATGCCGCGGCTCCACAGCGAGCCCTCGTAGCTCGCGTAGCGACCGCGCTCGGCGGCGAGATCACTGGAGGCGGAGATCGCGTGGTAGCTGACCGTCTCCATGGAGCGGTCGGCGAATTCGACGGCCGCATCCGATCCGTAGGCGATCTTCTGCTTGTAGAGGGCATCCTGGAAACCCATGATCCCGAGGCCCACCGGGCGGTGGCGCAGGTTGGAATTGCGCGCCTGCGGCACCGAGTAGTAGTTGTACTCGATCACGTTGTCGAGCATGCGCATCGCGGTCTTGATGGTGCGCTCGACCTTCGCCTCGTCGATGCCGTTCTCGGTGGTGTGCTGGGCGAGGTTGACCGAGCCCAAGTTGCACACGGCGATCTCGCCGTCGTTGGTGTGCAGGGTGATCTCGGTGCAGAGGTTGGAGCTGTGCACCACGCCGGCGTGCTGGTTGGTGTAGCGCAGGTTGCAGGGGTCCTTGAAGGTGACCCAGGGGTGACCGGTCTCGAACAGCATCGAGAGCATGCGGCGCCACAGGTTGACCGCCGGGATCTTGCGGTAGTTCTTGATCTCGCCGCGTTCGATCTTCTCCTCGTAGCCGATGTAGGCCTTCTCGAACGCCTGACCGGAGAGGTCGTGCAGGTCCGGGCACTCGGCCGGCGAGAACAGGGTCCACTCGCCTTCCTCGGCGACGCGCTTCATGAACAGGTCCGGCACCCAGTTGGCGGTGTTCATGTCGTGGGTGCGGCGGCGGTCGTCACCGGTGTTCTTGCGCAGATCCAGGAATTCCTCGATATCGAGGTGCCAGGTCTCGAGGTACGCGCAGACCGCGCCCTTGCGCTTGCCGCCCTGGTTGACCGCCACGGCGGTGTCGTTGGCCACCTTGAGGAACGGCACGACGCCCTGGCTCTTGCCGTTGGTGCCCTTGATGTGGCTGCCCAGCGCCCGAACGCGGGTCCAGTCGTTGCCCAGGCCCCCGGCAAACTTGGACAACAGCGCGTTGTCGCGGATCGAGCCGTAGATGCCGTCGAGGTGATCCGGCACGGTGGTGAGATAGCAGCTTGAGAGCTGCGGGCGCAGGGTGCCGGAGTTGAACAGCGTCGGCGTCGAGGACATGAAGTCGAACGAGGACAGCAGGCGGTAGAACTCGATCGCGCGTTCCTCGCGGTCGATTTCGTTAATGGCAAGCCCCATGGCCACGCGCATGTAAAACGCCTGCGGCAGTTCGAAGCGGGTACCGTCCTGGTGCAGGAAGTAGCGGTCGTAGAGCGTCTGCAGGCCGAGATAGGTGAACTGCAGGTCACGCTCGTGATCGAGTGCGGCACCCAGCTTGTCCAGATCGTACTGCTGCAGGGTCGGGTCGAGCAGCTCGTGCTCGACGCCTACCTTGATGTATTCCTTGAAGTAGTCCGGGTAGATGGTCGCCATCTCGGACTGGGTGCAGGTGGTCACCGGGTTGTGTACGAAGCGCAGCGCCTCGGTGCGCATGGAGTCGAGCAGCAGGCGGGCGGCGACCTGGGAGTACGCCGGATCGATCTCGATCAGGGTGCGTGCGCTCATCACCAGCGCGGTGCCGACCTCGTGCTCGGCCACGCCGTCGTAAAGGTTGCGGATGGTTTCGTTGACGATGCGCTGGGCATCGACGCTTTCGAGGTTCGCGCAGGCCTCCTCGACCAGGCGGCTCAGACGCGCGGTGTCCAGCGGCGAGGTGATGCCGTCGAAGCGGGTGACGTTGATGGCGGCCTTCTCCGGGGCCGCTTCGGTCTCCCCGCCCAGCTCAGCGGCGCGCTTCTGGGCCTGTTGCTCGCGGTAGAGGACGTAGGCACGGGCGACCTTGTGGTGGCCTTCGCGCATCAGCGCCAGCTCGACCTGGTCCTGGATGTCCTCGATGTGGACGGTGCCGCCGCCCGGCAGGCGACGCTTGAGTGCCTGGTCGATCAGCGAGACCAGCGACTCGACCGATTCGTGGACGCGCTGGGAGGCCGCCGCGCCGCCGCCCTCGACGGCGAGGAAGGCCTTGGTCATGGCGACC
>OGCK01000225.1_pt1 | contig 11508 bp, 18 predicted proteins | sample 1570051 | NCBI WGS metagenome assembly OGCK01 (sample SAMN06266181, study PRJEB24510) | hot springs metagenome | isolation source: hot spring sediment | place: USA: Zodletone Spring, Oklahoma | collected 2013-12-03 | reverse complement strand
CAAAACCAGAATACCATGTCCACCGAAATGGGCGAGCCGGGACTCGAACCCGGGACCTCACGGATGTGAACCGTGCGAACAATTGGAACGATAAACGACCTCACGGTTACGCGCTAAAGCATAACCGTGAGGTCGCATGGGTTGCGAGCCGTGAGGTCGCTATAATTTCCAGTTATCTACTGGATCAGCAATATGATGGACTTGCGCGCAATCTTCAGCTACGATCTTGGCGTAGCGTTTCACCATGTCCAATGATTCGTGGCCCAGCAGAGCCTGCAAGGTGAGAGTGTCGCCACCATTCCGCAAATAATTGATCGCAAACGTGTGTCTGAACCGGTGTGGGTAGACTCTGTCCACGCCGGCGCGTTCTCCTATACGCTTGAGTAGCCGGCGCAGCACGTCGCGTGTAAATGATCGGTGTGATCCCTCTTCGCCGACGCAGAACAGCGGGTCTCTTGCTTTTTTCTTTTTGAGACGCGGCGCTAGATAATGTGTCAGCGCGCGAATCGTACGTTGTCCCACGTAAACAATGCGCTCTTTGCTATCGCGTCCCCGTCCCTTCCCCGCCACCTTGATACTGTGCTCGGAGAAATTGACGTTACCGATGGTTATACAGCATAACTCCGAAGCGAGTACCCCGGTAGAAAGCAAGGTCAGGATGATAGCCCGGTCTCGCTTTTCAGTGGCGCGCTGGCGTTGGTAGGTGGAATTCTTCCACGTCCGGGTAAGCTTGCAGGCCTTCAGCAGCTGTACAATCTCATTATATGTAAAGGGTTCGATGGCCGGCAGCTCGAATCTGGGACGTTCTAACTCGCGCAGTATATGCTTCTTTGCAAATCCCCGCTTCACAGCCCACGTATAGAACGCACTTAAATCAGTATGAATATTGCAAACACTCTTGGGCGAGAGTTGCCGAGTGCCACGCGGCGCGACACCATTTGGCGTGCTTATGTATTCATTTTGCAACCATGCCATAAATGCAGCCCATCGCGCGTGCGTCATCTCAGCCAGGGGCGGATCGCGTCGGAGAAATTGTCGCACCTTGGCAAAGGTATTGCGGTAATTGCGGATCGTGTACCGGCTGTAACCCGCCGCCTCCTTATCCAACACAAACAATTCTACTGCCTGAAACAAGGTCAATTCATTCATGCCGTGTGGTCTCCTCCTGTTAATATTCGTGTAACCGGACGCCAGTTTAGCAAAAAAACAGATGTTCTATAAACGCACGCAGCATGCGAGGAAAGAAGTGTATCAGAATTACACGCTTTCTGCAGTCTGTCCATGCTCGCAGTATACAAAAACATCCGTTCCAAAGCTATGGAACGGATGTTCTTTTTGGTGAGCGTATTTCCCGGGAAATAGTTCGGGGGTGGCTAGAGTTTCATTATTTTGCCATTATCCACCGTGATAGCGATTGTAATATTTTAAGGTGTGTTGGTTTTTCCTCGCTGTCGAGCGTGATCAGTCCGCCATCCTCATGAACGCTCAGGGTAAAGCGGTCGCTTAATGAGATGCGCAACGCGCCATCCGGCGGTTCTTCGATGGTCAAAATTCCCGCGCGTGTGACGAAAGAGATGTATTCTTGATGTATTGGCTCTAGATCGATTTTCATCGCTTTGCTCCTTCCCGTGCGAGCATGTCGAAAAGACAATCTCTTTCGCGAGTGATTTTCTGTCCGTGAGCGTCAATGCCGTCGAATACATAGATAGGATAGTCAATTCTGTATGGCGTATGAGTAGAAAAGCATTCTACTAATACTTTTTGAAAATGACAGAGCGCAATTCTATGCCGTTGAGCGTATTCAATCGCGCCAGTTTGGAATGTTGAAGTAGCGAATAGGATTGCCTTATCGGCTCCCAAAGCGTCCCTTTTAGCCTTAAGTTCCATCACTATCTTTCTTTCAATCGGACGACTATAGCGTTTACATTCAATAATCGCCAGCCAGCTGATTCCTAAAAAACGAAATCGGGCAACAATATCAATCTCAAATTCACCATCTGAAGCAGCAAGCTTTTCCAGGTGAGTCACGCGAAACTCATCCACGGTCTCGGTGTGGGATTCGATATATTCCTTTACCTGCAATTCGTATTCCACGGGCGTCAACTCACCAGGGTTCACTGTAGCCTCCCCACCTGCGCGGTCGTTATCCCTAGTATATCCCAAACCTATCCCCTTGCCCACCCCCCAGTATTTCCCAGGAAATAATTGGGGTTAGAACACAAGTTCTACTTGACAGGTTTCAAGAATAGGTGTAAAATCAAGTTATCTAAGTTCTTAGAAGACTTAAATCGAGCCGCGCGGGGGTTCCCGCCCCACACGCGGCTCTGGCCCAAGTCGCCGGAATAGGCAGCGACCGGGTTAACCTCATTATAGCACAACAATTGAGGCCCCCCGTCGATGCAGTCGGCGGGGGGCTTTTGTGTTAGGGTTGTGAGTTGGGAGTATTTCCCAGGAAATAATTTTAGACCAGGAGGAAGCGATGACGACGTTGAGAGAGGCCGCATTGGCGGCGTGGGAAGAAGAGAAAAAAAAGCTTGCCAAAGCACGCGCTGAACGCGCGAATGAGGCCTGCAAATTCGTGAAAGAGAGACTCGGTATCGATGCAGAGCCGCTACCGGGAGAGCCTGTCGCGGTAGCAGATGGGATCAAGTTTTTTATCTACGAAGGGCCGGATGTCCAGGGGCGCGCCATTATGGCCGATGCCGGTTGGAGCTCGGGGATCGTGAATTCTTTAACTGACATCGGTGCGTTAATCATGTTGGCTGAGCGAGAAAAGGAATGGTATTCCACTGAACCTGAGGAGCCTGCTTTTGCCATCAGCATCGGCGAGTGCATTGACAATGGCCGTTACGAGGAAGCCAGCGCCCGCGCGCTGCTCTCTATCGCCAGGTCATTGGATTCATTCAGAAGCTACGGCATCAGTACATTCGTGGTTAAGCCGGCAACTTAATGCCAACTTCAAGTGTCATTATTTTCCGCATCAGAGGCGGTTTTTGTTTCTTCTATGGAGCGTACTTTTATGCCAGGCTTTCTGACGCAGGAAATTCCAAGCTCGGATAATTGGTCGATGACTGCTTGTAGGCAATCGGCATTCATAACGGCCGTGGGCGTCGTCGCCGATCTCATCGGAGGTTCGGGTGTGCTGATCAGCAGAGTTTCTTCGTGGTTCTGCGGATTAAGGTCGAACTTTCCAATAATCTGGCCTTCGTACTTGAGGGTGATGCGCGTTCCTCCTTCCGACTCGTGGACGCCGCCCAGCAGATTATTACGCGCGACGATGTTTTTCACCAGGTCCACCAATCCCGCATATAGCATAGACACAACAAATGATTGTTCGGTGCGCCTGAATCGGTTATGGCGAAAAGGCTTAGACGTTTTGTATCCCATAGCTGGCACCTCCGCTATTCTTCGCCGCTTTGGTCATCAGCTACAAGTGTAGCACTCTGTAAAGGAGAAGTCAATGCTCTTACAAGCACTCGTCGAAAAGCAGCAGGCAATACAAATGAATGACCGCGAGTTTGCGGAATATCTGGGGATCAGCCGGGCCTTGTGGGAGGCCGTGCGCAATCACCGCCGCGCCATCAGCGTGCGCGTGTTGCGCCGCGTCATCACTACTTTCCCGGAATTGGAAACCGACGTTTTGAACTTTCTTAAGGAGTCCTAACGATGTTTGAATTCACAGGAGGAACAACCATGACCGAAAATCAAGTGGAACAAGTCCAGGCCATCGCACAGGCCTTCAAGAATGGCGTGGTGGCCGCCATCCCCGGCGACGTGGCCGCCGATGCCGGCGGCCACGCAGACGGCGACCTAGGCATGACGCTGGAAGCCTTACTCCCCCAATACCGGCAAATGTGCCAGGTCTTCTATCGCCACCACGATGCCGGCGCGCTTCCGGTCGCCGCGCAGCGCTGGATCCACCGCGAACTCATGGCCCGCTTCGGCGTCGTCAAGGTCCTGGAAGAATCTCGCGCCATCGCCCGGCGGCTCCAGGTCGCCCGGCGCGGCGTCCGCGCGGCCCTGGGGGTGCGGCAATGACCTGGACCGCCACCGAACTGGACACCCTCATCACCGTTGGGCGCGTGGATCGCCAACCGGTCCGCACCCCGCGCCGCTGCTGCGTGGAATTCCGCGCGGGGGACACGCGCTACTGGATCCTCGTCGATCCCGACGCCCCCGTACCCCAGACCTGGGAAGAGGCCGAAGCGCTGACTGCCGGCAATTCCGTCTGTCTAGATCCGTATCCACCGCGCAGTTGGCGCATCACCGCCGTGGTGGAACGCAACCCACACCAGGAGGCAATATGAAAGAAAATCGAGTTTTGTACAGCATTCCGTTGATTGCGCAGAGCAAACCTATAGAGGAAGCGGCGGCGCTCATTCAAATCCGCGAGCTGCGCGCCCAGTTGCGCGCCGCGTGTATGACCCGCGACCTGCTGGCCGAGTGGGCCGATGAATTGCGCGTGGAACTGGCCGCGCAGCGTGCCCTGGCCGACGAGTTGGCCGCCGAACTGGAGCGCGTGTACGCCCTGCAGGATCAGGGGGCGGAAGCGCTCATGGTGTTGGGGCAGACCAACGTTTGCCCGGAGCGCAAGGGCCGGGGAGCCGGGCATTTCCCCAACCTGTTTGATACCGCCTATCGTCAATGCCCACAGGAGGAATTCGATGCCAAAGAAGAAGATTGTGGATGAAGGCCCGCAAGTGGTAGAAGTACACGCAGAACAGCCCTTGCTGGCCCAGGTGCTGCACCACGCGCGCCAGTTGCCACCGCGCGCCCGCGCCGTCTACGTGACCGAGGTCTGCCGGACCTGCGGCGACGTCATCGCTCTCACGCCCATGACGACCTGGATGGGGCACGTGGTGACGACGCTGGAACGATTGGATGCCGCTGCCGGGGAGGAGCACGCGCTGACTTTCACGCGCGAGCTGAAGCACTTGCTGCCGGTGTTGGCCATCCGCGCGGAAGAGGGGAGTTGGTGTTGGATAAAAAGATGAGTCCTCACGATATGATGGATCGTGAGGACTCAGGCGGGAAGGCGTTAACCTCCGCACGCAACGAGGATTGTAGCCCTTCCGCCGGAACTGTCAAGTTGGAGGAAAGATGGCGGAAGCAACCTTAACAGAGCTATTGGATGAACTGACGGTCTTCGAGGCGCCGGTGGCGAAGCGCGAGTCCACCGACAGCGCCCTGGCCTTCAAAGAAGCGGCCGACATCTACGCGCGCGGCATCGCCGAGATCGCCTACCGCCTGGGACAAAGCAGCGAAGAGTACGCCCGCGAACTGGCCAACCTGGCCGGGGCCGGGGACGCGCGCGTGCGCAGCTATCTCCATCGCCTGGCGCGCCGGGATTGGGTGCGTTTCGCCCACAGCGACGATCCCCGCCTGGAGCCGCTGGAGTTGCTCGAATACGTTGACGTGCGGCGGGCCGGCGCCATCTGGATCACGGTCAAGCACTATCACAGCCGGCAAGTCATCATTCACAACAAACCCGTGGACATCGACGACGCGCTGGCGCGGATGCGCCAGGTGGGCTACACGGTGCACGGCTACGGCGCCACCTGGTACCGGTGCTGGCCGGGACGGCCTACACCGGTGCGCACCGCCGAGGACGTGCGCCGGGTGCGCCAGGAGATCGTCAACGGCACCTTTTACATCCCGGAAGATTTCCACCTGCCCGCCGGGCAGATTGACTTAGCGTTCGACCTATAAGGAGATGAGATCATGCCTTTCAAGAAAATGGAAAAACCGCAATACCCGCGCCGCCTGTGGGCGCTGGTGGGCTTTCCCGGCAGCGGGAAGACTACCTTCGCCACGCAGTTGCACGGGCCGCTCTTGCCCATCGACGCCGACCAGCGCTTCGCCGAGGTGCTGGCCCTGACCGACCAGGTCGTGTATCAACTGAGCGACGTGGCCGCCGACAACACGGACCCGGAGCGCGTTGCCGCGCTGCTGGAAGAGAATATGCCGGGTTCCGACGTGCGCACCATCGTGGCGGACTCGCTGACCACCATCATCGCCCCGTTGGTGACCAAGGCCGTCCTCGACAACGACGCCAAGCGCAACAAGAACAAGATGGCGGCCTTCAAGGACAAGGCGCTGACGATGCGCCTGCTGCAGGATAGCGTCACTAAGTGGGGGTGTGACGTCTTGTGGATCTATCACCTGCAGCAGGGGCGCGACGCGAGCGCCAACGAACAGACCACCGCCACCATCAGCCGCACCGAGCGCGCGCGCCTGCTGCGCAGCCTCAACCTGCAACTGGAGGTCGCGCAGGACGGCGCACGCCGGGGCATCAAGGTGACCTGGGCGCGCCGGGGCCGGGCCTACCCAGACGTGCCGGTGCTGTGGGATGACAGCGGCAAGTGGGTGGGGATGCCGGAGCGCATCGAGGCCGCCGTGTACGACGGGCTGTCGGCGCAGGAGCGCGACGCCATCGAGCAGCGCGCGCCTACCGCCTTCCCCAACCCCGAAGCCGCCATCGCCTGGGGCTTCGAGCAGGGCGCGTTCCAGGCTTTGCAGCACGCGCGCAATGCCTACGACAAGCTACGGGAGGAGCAGCAGCCGCAAAGTGCCGAGGAGATGACGGCGCTGTGGGTGGCGAACGTGGAATACCGCCTGGCGACGGCGCAGGAGGCAGAGGAGCAGGGGGCTGGGGAGCAGGGAGCAGGGGAGCTGGAGCAAGCGGAAGCCGCAGCTCCTGAAGGTGAGTTGGACCGTTTCTTCCCGCGCTCTGACGAACCCGAAACCCGCAACCCACAACCCGCAACCCCCACCGACGCCAACGCTTTCTGGACGGAGTTCTACGCCCTCAAAGCCCAGAACCGGCTACCCAACGCCGACCGGCTGAAGGGCGCGCCGGAGATCAAGCAGGCCCAACAGACGGGCGACTGGGCGACGACGCTGAAATGGCTGCGCACACAAGTGCGCTGAACCCCGCGTCGGTAGGGGAGCGTGGGGACGCCGCGCAGGCGCGCGGTACACGCTCCCCTGCCGGGGGAATTAAGTAAGTATTTCCCGGGAAATAGTCCCGGGAAGGTAGCGATGAAGGAGTAACACAGATGACGCTTATTCGAGTACCGTTGAACCGCATTGATGACAATCCGTATCAAACGCGCGCCGTGTATGGCGACCTCGCCGCCCTGGCGGACAACATCCGCCAGCTCGCGCCGGTGCTGGCGGCCACCAGCGGCCTGATCCAGGTGCCCCTGGCGCGCCTGGTCAAGGAGGGCGAAGTAATCATCCCGCCCGACGATGCCGCCGGGGTGTACGCCTACCTGGACGCAAACCCCGCCACGCGCGTCGAACTGGCACTGGGGCACCGCCGCAAGCGCGCGTTTGCACAATTGGCACTGACGAACCGGACCTTCGCCACGTTCCCGGTCGACGTCGCGCTGCTGGAGGATCAGGCCATGGCCGACATCGCCTGGTCGGAGAACGCAAAACGTATCGATCTCTCCGACGTCGAGCGCGCGCTGGCGATTGAGATCGCGCAGCGCGATTTCGGCTGGACGCAGGCGCAGATCGGGGAGCGTTGGGGCCTCAGCCAGGGGGCGGTGGCGAATCTGCTACGTCTCCTGCGCCTGCCGGACAAGATCCAGGCCCTCATCCGCGAGGGGGAGCTCACCGGACGGCACGGGCGCGCTTTGTTGCCCCTGGTGGATCTGGGCGCGCGCTGGGAGGTGTTCCTGGACGCGGTGCGGCCCGGCCAGCAGGGGCGCCCCTCGGTCGCGGAGGTCGAGCGCTTCGTGCAAGAGCACCTCGAACGCGAGACCTACCCCCTGGCTGACGCGCCTTGGGCGGAAGACTGGGTGCCGGAGAACGTGACCGGCACACGCGCCTGCCAGGACTGCCCGCAGCGTGTCACGGTGGGACGCGAGGCGCGCTGCACCAGCGTGACGTGTTTCCACGCCAAGCAGCGGGCTTACAAGCACCAGGTGAAGGCGCCCGGGTTGGCGAATCGCGTTTACAACGAACGCCTGCGCAATGGCTGGGAGCAAGCGGACGTGGTCAGTGGCTGGGCGCGCTGCGCGGCGTGCGGGCGGGGCGCGCAGGAGCTACCGGCGGGTGACTGGCTGCGCTCGGGGATGACGTACCTCTGCCCGGAGTGCGCGGAACGCGCCCAACTCCGGCCCCACGTGGCGGAAGCGGGTACTTCACAGGTGATCGCCTCCGTGACAGTAACGGGGCGTGACGATGGTGGCGCGACTAACCCGCCGGTGGCCGGCGAAACGGTCCGGTCCACCTGGGAGCCACCGCGCGCTGTACTGGCGCAGTCATCCGGTTCAGTGCCGGGCACACAGCCGCTGGCACCCAAGCCCACGCTGCCGCCGCCCGCCCCCCAGCCGCAGATTACACCACCCCCACCGGTAGCGACCATCCTCACGGCGCGGATTCTGCCCGGTGACGTGTTGCCGGAGCGCCCGGTGCTGCTCTCGATTGGTGACGAGGGACACGGGGCAGCGGCGTTTCGGCGCGGAAGGTTCGCCGACTTCGGCACGCTGATCGACAGTCTCACCGAGGAATATTTCGTGCTGGACATGGAGGTGGCCCATGGCTGAGGACACTATCACCATTGGAGATCGCGTGGCGTGGAAGAATGGCGACGTGGTGGGCGTCGTGCGCTATATGAGCGGCGACGGCCAGAAAGCCTACGTCAAGACGGCTGATCACAAATTCAAAGAAGTGCTGATCGCGCACTTAAGCAAAGTGGAGGAGCAAGATGGCGACGATTTACAAGTATAACGACTACGAGTATCGCGACGAAAGCGGTGAGTTTACGACCGAGGAAGTCAAGCAGCAGCTCGTGCAGTACTTCCCCGAGCTGGCGCAGGCTAAGGCGGAGAAAAGCACCGACGGCGAGGGTAACACCGTGATCACCTTCGTGAAACGCGCGGGGACGAAGGGAGGACGGCGCGCGCATCGCGTATGCGCCGTTGGGATAATGGGATCTGATAAGGTCGGTGAGTGCGCCGGCGACTTATATGCCCACAGCACGGAACCGGGGATATTGCAATGCGCGCGGCACGTCCGCCTGGTGGATGCGTTTACCAAAGCGAAGCCGGGCCTGACGTTTGTCGAGTGGTGGGCGCGCCTTTCTGCCGCTGACCGCGCCCACGCGGAGGAAGTGGGGCAGATCAGCGCGCAATGGACGCTGACGGTGGTCAGCCGGCCGCCGGAATGGAAACAGCGCGTCGGCGCCGACTTGACTGTGCGCATCCTCGACGCAGATGATAAGATCGTCGAGGTGTGGCAGGAGATCGGGGGGATCAGGGGGGGGATCGGCGTGGAGTATGACGATATCTACAAGCTCATCCAGGTTCTACGGGATGCCCAGGACTATCTGTACCGCAGGCGGTTCGCCGCGCTGACGCAAGCTGCGCTGGATATCCGGTTTCTGATTGTTTCCGGGGGCGGAATGGCGACGAAGACGTTGGTCGAGAACGTGTTGCTGGCGCGCTACCCGGACCTGAAGCGCGACTTCGCCCACCATCTGCTGAACACGCTGGAGGTTGAAAATCGGACCGGCTTCATCTTCGAGGGAGGGCAGGCGCGCTGGACGGAACCGCGCCCAGCGCCGGAACGTTCTGAGTATCCAGAATTGAGCGTGTTGAAAAATGACGCCGCGTGACGTGGCGGACCGCCTGGCGGGGGTGCAGCCTGTCTCCCTCCAGGCGGTCGCCCTGGCGCTGTGGCTGCTGCACTGGGACGGCACTGACGCCTCCCTGGCGGATGCCCCGGCCGCCCTCGCTCAGCGCGCGGAACTGCTCGCGCAGATCGAAGCGGCCCAGCAGGCGCTGGCTCAACACGCGCGCGCGGCGCGAGAGGCGGTGGAACGATGTTGCACGTTACGCCCCCAGGCCAGTCACCAGACCCCCCTGGGCTTCTAGCCAGCGCGACAATCGCCGCCACGCTGGCCCGGTTCCGGCTGCCGTTGTACAGCGGACTGGCCGGGTGGCTCGAAGCGCCGGAGGTATTCTGCACGCTGGCCGACATCCGGCAGGCGTTCGCGGCGCGGTTCGATCCGGGCGCTCCCGAGATCCTGCTCTACGATCTCTACGAGTATGAGATGTGGGTTCTGGAGCAGATCGAGAAACATCTCTTCCCCCTGGACGGCGATTTCTGCTACGAATTACAAATGAACACGGAGGAATTCGTCGTCATGGGCTATGTACCTTTCCTTGGCTTTGCCTATCCGTGGGAAGTGCTGGGGCTGGACGGGCTGCCGGAGGGGGTCGCGCCGTTGCTGGCCGTGCTGTACGCGCATCTCCCGCCGTTGGCCGGGATGGTGGAGAGGATTGACGCCGGGGAATGGCTGATCATCCGCGACGATGAGGTGCAGGACTGGCTGGACCGGCAGCACCTCGTGTGGCCGGGCGCGGCGTGGCTGGCGCAGCCGGATATGGTGATTTCACTTTTGGAGACGCTGCCGGAGCCACTAAACGGGCTGGCGGACGTGTACCGGTTGCTGCGGCGCGATAACGGGAACGTTTTCCTGGACACGATCCCGGCGGAGTATTACATCGAGTATGGGGAGTTCCTCGACGATCACTTGATCTATGGCTTCACTCCGCACGACCTGCGACGGTTGGAAGCGGAATGGGATGAGGCCAGCCACCACGCGCGGCAGGCGGCCGCGTACCGGCATTGGTATCAGAATACGCCCAACGCGGAAGCGCGCGTCGTGGCGGCGTTGGTGGAGGCGCTGAATTTGGAGACGACCGGGGAGGATGGCGATGGATAACTTGCACAGTGCGCTGGCCGTGGCATTGGCGGGGGCCAACCCGGCCGGGGTGACCGCTCAGAAACTGCGCGCGCGGCTAGACCTGTACGATGAGAGCCTGGTCTTGACGCAATATGAGCAGGGGTTAGCCGTCACCTGCTACGAGGTCGCGCCACAGGACGTGGCCGCCGCGTTCACGAACGTCCCCGTGAGCACCGGCCTCTTGCCGGAAGGCTGTCTGTGGTACCGGCAATCGGGCGGCGAGCAGGTAGGCGTCTACCTGCCGCCCCAATCCTGGACATTGCGCGCCGGGGACACGGTGTATCACGATGTACCCTTGCCCGGCCTGGTTTTTTGCGGATCGGGCGTCGTCTATCGCGTCTTCGCCGTCAAGCACCGCCCAGTGGAGGGCAACGAACAGCTCTTTCACGCACCGCTGCCGAACGTCTTCAACGATGGGCGTATTTGCCCGGGCAACGTCGCGTTTCCCGTGTGCACGCTGCGGACCATCCGCGCGGCGATTGACCTGTTTTTTGTCGTAAGCGATTTCAACAATCATCTAGCCGGGAAGCGCTGCGTGTCGCAGCCGGAGGACGTGCGCGATTTGTGGCGCGCCTTATCCGGTGCGGCGGCGTTCCCGGAGGACGAATTACTCAAAACCGATCTGAAACTGGAGGACGTATGGCATTGATCACTTTACCTTCCCCTGTGACCCACGCCGTCTATCGTGGCGGCACAGTAACGCTGCCCCCAGGCCGCGCCTACGCCTACTTCCTGGCCGGGAACGG
>OGCK01000224.1_pt1 | contig 11518 bp, 7 predicted proteins | sample 1570051 | NCBI WGS metagenome assembly OGCK01 (sample SAMN06266181, study PRJEB24510) | hot springs metagenome | isolation source: hot spring sediment | place: USA: Zodletone Spring, Oklahoma | collected 2013-12-03 | reverse complement strand
TATTAACCCTATTTATATTCTCATATAGAAAACAAACTAAGTATGTAACCAAAAGAATTGATTTACAAAACAATAACTAATAAGTTATGCCTGATTATTATGAAATTGATTTTCTAAATGTGGGACCTAAAAAAAGTGGCGATGCTATACCTATTAGGTACAGTACTTCCGGCAACATCCGCATTCATGTTGTTGATGGTGGTTTTCAAGAAAAAGGAGAAGAATTAGTCAATCACATAAAACAGTATTTTGATTCACCATCGAAAATTAATGCAGTTGTTGTTACTCATCCTGATGGAGATCATGCTGGTGGTTTGAGAAAATTATTTGAAAATTTCGAAATTGATGAATTATGGATGTTAAGACCCTGGTTATATGTTGATGAATTGATAAATCTATTTAAGCATTTTACATCTAAAGATAACCTAAAAAAGCGACTTAAAGAATTATATCCTAATATCGCGAAACTGGAAGAACTTGCTGATGAAAATGAAATTCCAATTTTAGAACCTTTTCAAGGCAACCAAATCGGGGAATTTGTTGTATTAGCGCCATCTAAAGAAAGATATTTAGAGTTGATTGTCGAGTCTGAAAGAACTCCTGAAGCAATTAAAACTGAGCAGGAATCATTATTGCATGCCGCTGAAAAAATATTAATTAAGGCTACGAAATATATTCGTTCAATATGGGGAGCTGAGATCTTTCCAGATGAAGATACAAGTCCTGAAAACAATATGAGTTTGGTACAGTTCGCTGTTTTATGTGGAAAAAAAATACTTCTAACTGGTGACGCAGGTAGAGAAACATTATCCGAGGCAATTGAATATGCACCCTCGGTAGGATTAAGTCTTCCTGGGATAGACAGAATTCAGATTCCTCACCACGGTTCAAGGCATAACGTATCATCTGAGATTTTAGATAATCTTCTTGGTCCAAAACTTTATTCAAAACAGGAGAATTTCCATTGTTTTATAAGCGCTGCAAAAGAAGATGAAGATCATCCAAGAAAGTCAGTTGTTAGGGCTTTCATACACCGGGGTGGACAGATTTTTACAACAAAAGGTAGTAATCTATGTACTTCATTAAATGCTCCATCACGTAATGGGTGGATAGCTGCACAAGCTGTTCCATATCCTGAAGACCAGGAAGAGTAAAGTTTAATTACCATTTATTTCAATTGTCATGGTTTTATCTCATGTAGGTTACAGAAATAAAAATAATTATAGTACAAATCAGATGATGTGGGTCTTCGGTTATGGTTCATTAATGTGGGATGATTGGGAATTGAATTATGGTGGATTAAAACACATTAAAGCCATCTTGTACGGCTATTCAAGAGCGTTTAACAAAAAGTCTGTCAAGAATTGGGGTAGCCCAAAATTTGCTGGACCTACTTTGGGTTTAGAAAAGGAAGATGGTGAAAAATGCATTGGCATTGCTTTCGAATTCTCAAACAATAAAAAAGATGATATCCTCGCATACTTGAAACAACGTGAAGGAAAAAGCTTCAAACTAGAAATTCTTGCGATTGAATTGCATGATGGTCAACGAGTAACAGCATTTACCCCAGTTAATGTCAAAAATAATGCAACCTATTTAGAAGAAAAGGATATTAAGCAACTGACAAGGATGGTCAAATTAGCCAAGGGTGCGAATGGAAATTGCTTTGATTATGTGAAAAACTTAAGAGATAAACTGATTGATATGGGAATTAAGGATAGGCATGTAGAAAAATTATGGGATTCAATCATTAATGGGAAATCTTCTTAGAAATACTAGCTACCCAGTATCTTTTAATTTTTAGAAATTAGCAATATTGCCACCTCCCGAATTTTTTACTTCTTAACCTATAGAATAATCAATATTTCAATTTAGCCACCCAATAAGCCACCCCAAAAAACTAAACCCGCTGTATTTCAGCGGGTTTATTACTTTTCAAGAGGTCGGTAGCGGATTCGAACCGCTGTAACTGGTTTTGCAGACCAGCGCCTAGCCACTCGGCAAACCGACCATTATATCATTATTTCAAGAACGAATCCGCTGCGGATTACTCACCGCCTGCGGCGGCTCGTGAGCTCGCTCCCCTGCCGGGGAGCTCGGTTCGAAACGCTGTAACTGGTTTTGCAGACCAGCGCCTAGCCACTCGGCAAACCGACCATTATTTTAGTTAGCGCCTGGCCACTCGGCAAACTGACCGGACGTTTCGTTCACAAAATTAACAAAATCCGCCGTTTTTTGTAAATTGAAAATTGATTAAACCCAAAATGTCATGTATTGTAATATTCATCGGATTGTCCGGCCGGGAAAACTGGCCTGTGTTATCCTGATAAGTTTCTTCATTTTTTCCCTGAACCTGCTTAACGCCCAGAACATTGAAAAGGATATCATGGGGAAATGGATCCTGGAATCCACGGGTGACCAGCTCACAGGTGGGACCCTCAGTTTTCAGGATGGAGGCACCTATGCATTCCAGAAAATTTTTACCGACGGGACCAAAGCGGAATTAAAAGGAGGGTATCTCATGGATGCAGGCTCCTCTTCGGTAAGGTTACGGCTTTGCCTGGGCGATTGCAGCACCGCGGGTTCCGAATGGACCTCGGAATTTTGCATCGTGCGGCTGGCCGATGACGGGAGGCTTGAAATCTATATGTCCTCAACAGGTGACTATCCCGGCAAATTCCCGAAAGACAGGAGCGCAGAAAGGATGTACATATTTGCCCGGGAATAGGATACCCCGGATACATATAGCACGGTCTGTTAATATGATCTCATGGCCCAGGGTGATCCCCGGATGCCGGATCATTTTCAGGCGGTTCCCCGGGCCGGTTTCCGTCTTTGATCAGCCACCGGACCCGGTCCAGGGAAAGCAGGTAATGGAGCAGGATCACCACACCGAATATGGTTCCTGTGGTTGAATATCCCAGATCGATCAGCATCCATACGGCAACACCGAATAATCCCAGCTCAATTAGCAACCGGACAATCCCTGGTGTTGGAATAACCGTTTTACCCGATCTCGACGGATCCTCCCGGACGGCGAACACCCCCCACAGGGTTGCGAATATCAAAGGGAACAAGATGGCCCACAGGATCCTGGTCCAGGAATCCGAAAGGTGATAGCCCCAGATACCCGTAACGACCAGGGCGATGAGCTCCAGCAAAAATCTTAACAGCAGGTTCAGTGGTTTCTGAGACATATACCGCTTCTCGATAGCAAATGATCAGGACCGGTCCCTACAGTTCCTTGATCCAGATATTCCGGAACTGCACCAGGCTGGATGCTCCCTGGAGCTTCCCGGTCTCCTGATTGATCCCGCCATGGTGCTGAAACCCGATGGGTCCTTTTTCAGCCATCCCGGGAAAGAGCGCATTGTCAATCACCGTAATCCCGTTGTTCACGATCGTGATCCGGTCACCGGTCACCGTGATGTCAAAGGCATTCCATTGTCCCACCGGCTGATCGGCGTTTTCCGAGGGAACAGCCGCAGCCCTGACATCCGGCGGCAATGACTCATCGGTCCTGACCGACCACAGCTCCCCCGATCCCACTGACCAGCACCAGAGGTTGGCCTGGCCGGAACCTTTCAGCAGGATCCCTGAGTCGGAATTGGGGCCGAGTGGCTCGATGGTGTTGCCGTCTTTGTCACGTACGTATTCCCCATTGGGCAGGATGGTGGGCAGCGGGAACAGGTGGTCGCCGTACCCTTTGAAACGCCACTCCACATGCAATTTAAAATCGGCGAATTCCTTCTCGCTCCAGAGGTCTTTGCCCCCCCTGGCTTCCGAACGCGCATCGTAGTCGATCACCCCGTCAATGACCGACCAGTGACCGTTGTCCCCTTCCGGGACCTTCCAGCCTGTCAGGTCCTTTCCGTTGAAAAGCGAGACATATCCCTCCTTTTCATAGATATTTGATTCCTGGGCCCATATGGACAGGGAGAAGAGGACAGGGATGATCCCGGTTGCCATAACTTTTCCGATGGTTTTCATGATCATGTTTTCTTAAGTTTTGAAGCTTTCCGGATAAAGTTACGTCAATCCCCGAAAAATAACAATCTCATGATTGGTATTTATCCTGTACTGGAATCTGATGTCAGATGGATAGAATAAAATTCGTCAGGTTCTCCTCTTTTTTCAGTCCCAGCTTCTTCCTCAGCTTGTAACGGTGGTTCTCCACGCCCCGGTAAGAGATCCGCATCAGGGGAGCGATCTCCTTGGAGGAAAGGTTCATCCTCAGGTATGCGCATAACCTGAGATCACTGTGGGAAAGTTGCGGGTACCTGCCCATCAACGTTTGAAGGAATTTCTCGTGGGCCTTTTCAAAATGGATCTGGAACACATTCCAGTCATCCATGCTGGATATGTTCCGGTCTATTTTTCCGATCAGTCTGGAGTAATATTTATCGGGAAACCGTGTCCCCAGTTCGGCCTTCTGCTTCTTGATGATCTCGGTCAGTTCCATCAGGAATTCATTTTTCTTGATGATCGCCATGGTGGCATTCGCCAGTTCCTGGTTCTTGAACGCCAGTTCCGCGTTCAGTTTCTCATTCCTGAGCCTGATCAGCTCCTTTTCCTTGGATTCCCTTATATTCCTTTCCCGGATCCTGATCCGCCGAAACAGCAAATACCTGCCGGTGATCATTAGCAGCAGAAATACAAGTAAATAAATCGCAAGTGTAATCTTATTCAGGTACCAGGGCGGGTTAACAACCAGCCCGATCTCTGCAGATCTTGCTTTTCTGTCCCACATATTGGAAACCCTGACATGGATCTTGTATTCTCCGTAGGGTATCCTGGTAAAATTGAAAACAGGCTTATCCAGGGGACTGCTCCATGTTTCATCCAGGCCCTCCACATAGGACTGGAATTGAAAAGTCTCGCCCGAATGATAAGGGAATGCAAAACTGAGGGTAAGGGAATTCTTTTTGAACGGGATATGGATCATTCTTGTATCCACGGGCAATTGTTCAGCCCTCCCGTTGCGTCCCATGATCTCCACTTTTTTCAGCAACAGTTTTTTATCTTCAATCATGTGGGAAAGATCCGGACGGTCCGCCCGGAGGATGGCATACCCATTATCCAGACAAAGCAATCCTTCCAGAGAATTCAGGGGGATGACATTTTCATACCCGGAGATCAGGTGTCCCTTGAAAAGTGTTTTCGGGTATTCCCTGATTTCCTTTATTTCGGCATTGAAGATCCGGAAGAGGGCTATACCCGCTTTGCTGATAAACCAGTAATGGTGGTCCGGCCCCGCAATGACTCTGTGGGATCGTGCATGTTTCCCCAGCGACCTGTTCAAATGATCGTAGGGCAGAATGGTGTCGTTGATGTCGTCATAGGTATAGATCTGCTCACCTGTGGTGAATATGATCCGGTTCTCGATCTTAAACACCTGGATATCGTAATCTTTCCCGAAGACCGGGTCTCCGTAATACTGCAGATGCACAATGGAGTCCTGTGCATCATTCAGCCTGATACGGTAGACTGCCCGGTGCATATGGCTGGCCCAGAGGTTCCCCACGTGGTCGAACTCGATATACCTGATCAGGTCGTTGAAACCGGAAAGCTGGGAATGGTATTTCCATTTCCCGTGACTTTTTTCAAAAAAGACGATGTTTGAATAGGTGCATTGTACAAGTACATTGTCCTTATGAGGATGCCTGATCAGGCTGAAACCACCGGATACGGCTGAGATTTTTTCAGCCACATGGTTTTCAATCCTGAAAGTACCTGAATTGTGACTGACGATCAGTTCACCGTCATACTGATGGATGCTCCAGGCCTGTCCCTGGGTACCGGGAATAAACCGGAATGGCTGGCCTTCCTCCTCCAAGACACGCCAGAACACCCCCTGGTTGGTGCACAGGTATAGTTTATCCCCTTGCCTGGCCGCCGAGTAGACCGCCCCTATGTCCTCCTGCCGAAAAAGGGTATAGGAGGGATCCACCAGAAAGGAAACAAGGTCCACTCCCTGGTCCAGAGAGAGCCAGATATGATCTTTCCCAACACAGTGGATTCCCAGGACGGTATTGTTCTGCAGGCCGGTGTCATTGTTCAGGCGGTGAGTGAGCCTCCCCTCCGCATCAAATACCATGATCCCGTCCAGGAGCGTTCCGATCACAATCGAGCCTTCTGCTGTGATTGCACCCCTGTTTATCTTGTTCCTGGAGAAATAATCCTTCCACTCCTCCAGCCACGGGACCAGCCTGCCATTCCCATACAGGAACAAACCTTCCGACTCTGTGCCGATCAGCAGACTGGAATCAGGCAGTTGCCTGGTAAAGGCCACCAGGTTGTCTTTGACTACGGGAACTGTCAAATAGGGTATCAGCAGGGTGTCCCCCAGCAGGTACAGCCCTTTTCCCGACAGGTGTGGACAAAGGTTTCCGTTCACAAGGCTCACCGAGTGGATCGACGCATCGGGCCTGACCACCTTAAAGTCTTTGTAATCATAAATAAAAATGGATGTGAAAGAATGAAAGTAGACTTTTTCTTCGGAGATGACCGTGGTCCAGAATTCTTCGTTCTTGCTGAAAAGCGGCTCTGCCAGCGGATTCAGGGAATGGTATTTCAAACTACCCAGACTGTCCCTTCTCCAGAAACCGATCTCCCTGTAGCCGCTGGTGAAGATCCTGCCCTCCTGGTCAATGGCCACCGATCGCAGAACAGTTCCGTTGGGCGAGGGATAAAAATTCCACTCCACTCCGTCAAACTCGAGTAATCCCGCATTATTGGCCACATACACAAATCCATCCCTGTCTGTTGTAATGGACCAGTTCTGGCTCTCTGCACTGTACGCCTGCTTGGTGAAATTCCGGACCAGGTACGATTCCTGTGACTGGGCATAGATCACGAATGCCGGCCCGATCATGCAGATGAACAAGGATATGGCTCTTCCGGTTATATGTAGACACATCGTTCTCACCAGCCTGTTAAAACGGTCCTGAGATGGTGGCAAAATGCCTGAATGCTGTAAATATTACTACAATAATACTGCGTTTTTTCCATAATCAAAGAAAAAATTTGTTACAAATACTTGGAATCACTGTTCTTTTAAACATCTGTATTTCAATCTTTATCAATTTGCGAACATTATTAAGATGAGTTAATAATGAGTGTATATTCAAACACTTTGCCTGACTTGCATCAGAGGTGTAATCAATTGTTTTGATTCAAATGGATTTTTATGGAACTTGTTGATTATAAACCTAACTCTTAAACCTTCGGCTATGAAAAAATTGCGATTAATCATGCTTTTCATCCTGGCTGCAGCGGGACTGTCAGCCCAGGATCAACTGACGGTCAGGGGCAGGGTGACAGATGCAGCAAATGTAGGGATCCCCGGAACGACAGTCATGATCAGGGGGACCCAGCAGGGGACGATCACCGACCTGAACGGGGAATACGAGATCGAGGCCCCGTCTGATGCGGTCCTGTCATTCAGCTTTATCGGATACCGGACCGAAGAGGTCGATGTGGCCGGCCGGGCGACCATCAATATCCAGCTGGAAGAAATGGCCTTCGATATGGATGAGGTGGTGGTCATCGGATATGGCACTGCCGCGGTGAAAGACCTGACCGGTTCAGTCTCCGTGGTAAAAGCGGATGATATCAACAGACAGCCTGTTCCCAACATCGGTCAGGCCCTGCAGGGAAAAGTGTCCGGCATCCAGGTCTCCAACAACGGAGCTCCCGGAACCGCTCCCACAATTCGCATCAGGGGCCTCGGCACCGTCCGGTCCGATGCCAGTCCGCTCTTCGTGGTTGACGATGTGTATGTGGACGACATCAGTTTTCTGTCTCCCCAGCAGATCGAATCGATCACCGTACTCAAGGATGCTTCCTCGGCGGCCATTTACGGAGTACGTGCTGCGAACGGGGTGATCATCATCACCACCAAGGGAGGAAAATTCCAGAGCCCGAAATTCAATTACTCGGGATATGTGGGCATCCAGCAGGTTTCCAACCTGCTCGATCTGGCGAATACCCAACAGTACATCACCCTGGTGAATGAAAAGATTGCCGTGGGCGAGGACAGGGGCACCGCATCCACCCCGTTCGATCCTTCGCTCTACACTGCGGATACCGACTGGTTTGAAGAGATCCTGAATCCCGCCACCATCCAGAACCACAACATCAGTATTACAGGAGGTGGTGAGAACTCAACTTATTATTACGGCCTGGGGATTACCAGCCAGGAAGGACTTGTGAAGAATAATGATTACACCCGGATCAACCTGCGGGGAACTTCCGACATCACCGTGAACCGGTTTCTGAGCGCAGGCTACGGGATCACGCTGAACGCCTGGAAATCGGACAATGCAGCCAACGTGCTCGGCCAGGCTTTCATCGCGCCCCCAGCATTTGATCCCATGGTGGATGCGGACACATTTACCGACCCGGTATCGCTGGGATTCGGGAATTTTGCCAACCCCGCGGCCACCATCGAATATTACAACAATGTGTCCCAGGGGCTGAATACCCTGGCAAATGTACACGCCCAGATCACTCCCATTGAGAACCTCTCCTTCAGAAGTTCCTTCACCTTTGACGGAAGTTACGCAGAGAACAGGAATTATTCTCCGGAATACTGGGTCTCGGTCACACAGAATGACACCATCTCCCACCTTTCCAAGTCCAATTCACAGGAGCTCAATTACACATTTGATAATACGGTTACCTACGACAAATCATTCGGAGACCACCAGGTGAAGGTGATGGGAGGCCTCTCTTTTGTTCAGTTCAGAAGCCAGGGCCTGAATGCCTCCACCAGCCGGGTACCCTATTTTTCGGAAGCCACGCTCTACCTGAACAACGGGTCCATCGAGGATCTGAGCGCAGGGGATTACGGTTCGCTTATCCGGAGCACCTCCTATTTCGGAAGACTCTTCTACTCCTTCAGGGAACGCTATCTGATGACCGCCACTTTCCGGCGGGACGGCTCATCCACCTTCCCCGGTGAAAAACGGTGGGGGAATTTCCCGTCGCTCGGACTGGGATGGGTGGTATCACAGGAAGATTTCTTTGACGGGATCAGTGCCATCGACTTTCTGAAGGTAAAGGCCAGCTGGGGGATCCTGGGGAACAATCAGGTTCCGCAGAACGCCTATACGGTGACCGTGAATAACTGGGGCGGTTATTCCGTGGTATACGGACCCTACGGCAGCTCTACCATCCACCAGGGGGCGTCCATCACCTCGCTGGTCGAACCGCTGCTGCGCTGGGAGATCGTCGAGGAATATGACCTGGGGATCGAATCGCTGATGCTGGATTACCGCCTCAACCTGGAGCTCGGAATGTACCGGCGGATGACAAGGGCTGCCATTTTCCCGGTCCCGCTGATCGGCACGGCCGGCACCTCGGGAAGCAGTTACCTGGATAACAATGCGGATATCCTGAATACCGGGGTGGAATTAAGTGCCAGCTGGAATAACCAGATAAGCGACAGGCTCTCCTACAATGTGGGCGGAAATGTATCCTTCAACCATAATAAAGTTTTTGATCTTGAACCCGGGACCCTCCCCTTCTATGATGCGAACGCATTTAACGGTGCGCTTGCAACCTATACACAGCAAGGGCATCCCATCGGAGAGTTCTATGTTCTGGAGGTGGACGGGGTCTTCCAGAGTTTTGATGAAGTGAATAATTATACCGGCGGGGAAGGCGACCCGATCATGCCGGATGCCGTTCCGGGCGATTTTCGTTATGTGGATCAGAACGATGATGGTATCATTGATGATAACGACCGGATCCCCTACGGAAGTTACACGCCCAAAGTGCTCTACTCCTTTAACATGGGAGTGAATGTGGGACTGTTCGATTTTTCCATTGAAATGCACGGAGTGGGAGGGAACAAAATCTACAATGCCAAGCGGGCGAACCGTTTCGGCAACGAAAACTATGATGCCGATTTTGCGGAGAACAGGTGGCACGGGGAAGGGACAAGCGACACCTATCCGTCGGCCGACCTGGCAGGAGGGAAAAATATCTATCCCAATACGTTCCTGGTCGAATCGGGTGCCTACTTCCGCATCCGGAATGTCCAGGCTGGCTACACCCTGCCCGCAAGGTTGACCGAACGCCTGACCGGCGAAAGGATCCGGGTCTATCTGAGTGCCCAGAATCCCTTGACCCTTTTCTCATATAACGGTTTTTCTCCCGAGATCCCGGGAGGGAGTCCGTCCACAGCAGGTATGGATTACGGGGTGTATCCGCTTTCCAGGATCACCAACGTGGGCATAACCATGGATTTTTAACCGATGTACCATTTCATAAAATACAACGCCATGAAAGGAACAATTATCATACTGACAATCGCCCTGGGATTGATGGTATCCTGCAAGGATTACCTGGAATTTCCCCCGGAAGGCGAAATCCCCAGGGAAGAATTCTTCAAAAATCAGGAAGATGCCCAGAAGGCCGTGAATGCGATGTACGGATATTTGAGGTCCTGGGATATCTCCGCTTTCAATTACCTCATCCTGGGTTCCCTCCCATCCGATGAAATACTCAAGGGAAGCAGTCCGGGCGACGGATCCTGGGCCAATGACTATGTGAATTACCAGCATACCAAGACACAACAGCAGATCAAAGATTTCTGGAGCGGGCGATATAACGGGATCAACCTGTCGAACCAGGTCCTCACCAACGTACCCGACATTGAAATGGACCAGGGGGTGAAAAAGCGAATGATTGCCGAAGCCCGTTTCATGCGCGGGTTCCATTATTTCTACCTGGTAAGGGCTTTCGGGGGCGTACCGCTGATCGAAGAGGTGCCGGCCGGACCGGAAGGATTGATCCGCACCACACTCGAGGAGACCTGGGATTTTATCGAAGCGGACCTCAGGGCGGCCATACCGGATCTTCCCGAAACAGTTCCCACCTCCGAATACGGACGTGCCACCCGCTGGGCGGCCAAGGGAATGCTGGCCAAGGTGCTTATGTACAGGGAGGACTGGGCGGAATGTAAATCCGTATCGGACGACATCATCGACAACGGACCCTTTGACCTGTACCCCGATTTCTACCGGCTGTTCAGGCCCGAACAGGAGTTCTGCGAGGAATCCCTGTTTGAGATCGTGGCGACACAGGTTCCCGGCGAGGGAGACCTGTCCAACAGCCAGTTCGCTGAAACGCAGGCAGTGCGGGGACAGTTCGGATGGGGATGGTTCGTGCCCACCGATAAGCTGGCCGCTGCCTTCGATGCGGCCGGCGACGAGGTCCGGAAAGCCGTGACCATCCTTTACAGGGGGGATGCAACCGAAGACGGGGATACCATAGCCGGTGTCGAGACCATGGAGGGGGTGGATGTTCCCAGGTACAACGGGAAAGCATATGTGCCTTCCAGGATCCCGAGGGTGACTGGCCCCTACGGATGCGATCAGAATGTGCGGATCCTCCGTTTTGCGGAAATCCTGCTGATCAATGCCGAGGCGGCATTCCATGCGGGAGGTGATGCGGCGACCCCCCTGAACAGGGTGAGGGCCCGTGCCAGTCTTGATCCCATCGGCAGCCC
>OGCK01000223.1_pt1 | contig 11526 bp, 14 predicted proteins | sample 1570051 | NCBI WGS metagenome assembly OGCK01 (sample SAMN06266181, study PRJEB24510) | hot springs metagenome | isolation source: hot spring sediment | place: USA: Zodletone Spring, Oklahoma | collected 2013-12-03 | reverse complement strand
GGCCTGGTGGTCTATGCCGGGGAAAGTTTTACCAAGACCCCAATCACCAGTGATAAAAGCATTGTGCTTACCGCGCTCGATGACGTGGAATATAACAACGTCCTGGAAAACGGAACTGCCATAGGAATGGGGTTGGCCACTTCGGTAAACCGGTTGAAAGACAGTAAGGCAGAAAGTAAGGTGATCATCCTGTTGACAGACGGAATGAACAACGCCGGCTTTATCGATCCAAAAATTGCCAGTGAGCTGGCCGTGGAATTCGGAATAAAAACCTATACCATTGGGGTGGGAAGTAATGGTACGGCCTTGTCGCCGGTGGCCATACGACCCGATGGCACCTTCCAGTATGGCCGGGTTCCCGTAGAGATCGATGAGGCCCTGTTGCAGGAAATCGCGAAGGCTACCGGCGGGAAATACTTCAGGGCGACCAATAATGAAAAACTGGAAGAGATCTATGAGGAGATAGATCAATTGGAGAAGACCGAAATAGAGGAATTCAAATTCTATAATTACCAGGAAAACTTTAGGCCGCTCGTAATTTTGGCCGGTTTGCTGTTGCTTTTCGAGGTCCTGTTGAGGTTTACCTTTTTTCGAAGTTTTGTATAAAAAAATAAAATAAATGTTCCTTTTAGAAGATAAGACATATTTCTGGTTCCTGCTCGCCATCCCGGCGATCCTGTTGTTATTTGCGATGCTGGTCTTCTGGCAAAAGCGAACCCAGAAAAAATTCGCCGATAAGGAACTGCTAAAGAAACTTAGTCCTAACCGGTCCCTGGGCAAGTCGGTCTTAAAAGTGGTAATTCTTTCCCTCGCAATTGCTTCGCTGGTCATCGCGCTGGTGAATCCGCAATTTGGCACGAAAATGGAAACGGTGAAAAGGGAAGGCGTTGATGTGGTCTTCGCCATTGATGTTTCCAAAAGTATGCTGGCGGAGGACATTGCGCCCAACCGTCTTGAGAAATCAAAACAGCTGGTCACCCAGATCATCAATAACCTGGCGAGTGACCGCGTGGGGATCATAGCTTATGCAGGCAGCGCTTTTCCGCAACTGCCAATAACAACAGATTATGCCGCGGCCAAGATGTTCCTGCAAAGCATGAATACCGATATGATCTCGTCGCAGGGAACAGCCATTAAGGAAGCCATTGAACTGGCAACAACTTATTTTAATGATGAAGAACAGACCAACCGGGTGTTGTTCCTCATTAGTGACGGGGAAGACCACCAGGGAGAGATTGAAGGTATCGCCGAGGAGGCTGCCCGCAAAGGAATACGAATAGTTACCATTGGCGTGGGAACCGCGAAAGGTGGTCCCATTCCTATTAAAAGGAACGGCGTGATCCAGAGCTATAAAAAGGATAACCAGGGAGAAACAGTGATCACCCGGCTCAATGAAAAGACCCTTAGGGAGATCGCGAATGAAGCGAACGGGAAATACATCAGCGGAAAAGTTACCGGCGAAGTGGTAGACCAGGTAACCGAGATCCTTCAGAATATGGATAAGAAGGAGTTTGAAAGCCAGCAGATCGCCGAATATAAAAGCCAGTTTCAGTGGTTTTTGGGGCTGGGGCTCTTTTTCCTTTTGCTGGATATCCTGTTGCTCGAGAGGCAGACTTCCTGGTTAAAAAGACTAAATTTGTTTAATGAAGAAAAGTAGCGGAATTTGGTGATGGAAAGACTTTTAAAAATAGCACTTTTGGGGCTTCTTCTGTTCGTGGTACTTCCGGCTTCTGCGCAGGAAGATCAGGAAAAAGCAGTAAGGGCAGCAAAGAAATACATGCAGGAGGCTGAGGAAGCTCTGGCTGAAAATGATATGGCCACCGCCGAAGCCCTTTATCGCAAAGCGATTGCTAAAGATCCTGCCAATGCCGAAGCCAGGTACAACCTTGGAAATATCTATTATAAAAATGAGATAACGGGAGAAGCGGTAGAACGCCATACCCAGTCTGCCAAGGTGGCCGAAGAGAGGCCGCTAAAGCACGATTCTTACCACAACCAGGGGAATGCTTACATGAAGCAGAAAAAATATAAGGAGGCCGTTGAAGCCTATAAAAATTCCCTGCGAAATAATCCAAATGATGAGGAAACCCGGTACAATTTAGCCCTGGCCAAGAAAATGCTGGAAGAAGAGAAAAAGGGCGGTGGGGATGAGAATAAAGATGATCAGAAAAAAGATCAGCAAGATCAGAAAAAGGATCAAAAGCAAGACCAGAAGGAACAGGAAGGAGATCAGGGCGACAAGGAAAAAAATGATGAGGGAAAACCTGAAGATAAGGACAAAGGCGGCGAAAAAGATAAAAAGGATCAAAAGGAGGGCGAAGACAAAAAAGATGATAAGGGGAAACCCCAGGATCAGGAAAAACAAAAGGACGAGGGAGAAAAGTCTGATGAGCAGCAGCAACAGCCTCAGCCCCGTCCCGGGCAACTTTCGGCCCAGCAGGTAAAAAACCTCCTGGAGGCAATGGGCAATGAAGAGAAGAAGGTGCAGGAAAAGATCAATGCCGAAAAGGTAAAAGGAGCGAAAACAAAAACAGAAAAAGACTGGTAATAACAGGAACAAAAAAAATGAAGATCAGGATTTTAATTTTATCGTTTTTTTTGATGGCCTGGGCTTCGGCCACTGCGCAGGTGCAATTTGAAGCAAAGGCCAGTAAGACTAAACTCGGGGTCAACGAGCGGCTGCGGGTGGATTTTATCATGAATGAGGACGGGGATAACTTCAATCCTCCTTCCTTCAGCAACTTTACAGTGGTGGGTGGTCCTAACCAGGCCGTTAGCAATAGCTGGATCAATGGTAAAAGGAGTTACTCCAAGACCTACAGCTATTTTTTGGCGCCCAAAAAGAGGGGGGAATTCACCATTGGCCAGGCAGAGATCACCATAGAAGGGAATGTTTATAAGACCACTCCCCTGGAAATTGAAGTGACCGCCGCGGTTGATGAACCTACAGACGGTAATAACTCTGAATACATAGCATCAGAAAACCTGCACCTGGTGGCAGAGATCTCCAACACCAATCCATATCTCAACGAAGCGATTACCGTGGTCTATAAGCTGTATGTGAGTCCGCGTATCAATGTGAGCGACTGGAGACAGATCGACAACCCCACTTTCAGCGATTTTTGGAGCCAGAATATTGACATGCAGCGCTTACAGGTGAAGAACGGGGAATACCAGGGAGAACCATACCGATATGTGGTGCTTCGGAAAACGGTTCTGTATCCGCAGAAAACGGGGAAACTCGACATCGAGCCGTTGACCCTGTCGGTTTCTGTGGAAGTGCCGGGTGACAGAAGGGATATTTTTGGCAACCGCTTCTACGAGACAGTAGATAAAACCGTTGCTGCCGGAAACCGCACCATAAACGTCAAACCTCTTCCCCAGGAAGGAAAGCCCGCCGGATTTACCGGGGCAGTGGGTAAAAATCTGAATTTCAAAGTCACCACGGATAAAAAACAGTTGAATGCCACCGAATCTTTGCAGGCCACAGTGCAGGTAAGCGGGCAGGGGAATCTTAAACTTTTCGATCTTCCGCCGTTGACAGTGCCCGCTTCGGTCGAGAAATACGAGCCCGAATATTCCGAAGAGGTGAATACTACCCTGAATGGAATGCGGGGAAGTATCTCCAATACCTACACCCTGGTGCCCCAGGCAAAAGGGAAATATCCCATTCCGCCGGTTTCCTTCTCCTATTTTGACCTGAACAGCGAAACCTACAAAACCCTGACATCAGAAGAAATTCTGCTGGATGTTGGGGCAGCGCCCGCAGGCCAGGCAGGAGTTGCCCCCGGAAGTTCGAACGCCGTGGCGCAACAGGCGCCTTCTGCCGCGAACCAGTTCAGGTATATCAAACTGAACGCCAACCTGCAGCCTATAGGGCAAGAGCCCTTTATAAAGTCAGTGCTTTTTTGGAGCCTTTTTGCCTTACCGCTGGTGTTGATTCCGTTGGCCATTTTCTTCGGAAAAAGAAGGGAGGCGATCGCGGGAGATGTCAAAGGGAACAGGATCAAAAAAGCCGATAGACTGGCCAGGAAATACCTTTCTGAAGCCAAACGAAATCTTGGCGATCAGAAAAAATTCTATGAGTCGCTGGAAAGGGCGCTTCACAATTACCTCAAGGCCAAACTTCATATCCAGACCGGGGAGATGAGCAAAGAACGAATAAGGGAGCTGCTAATATCCCGCGGAGTCGACGGCGACGTGGTGACGCGGTTTATCGCGCTGCTGGAAAGCTGTGAATTTGCCAGGTACACCCCCGCCTCAAATGTGACCATGAAGCAGGATTACGAGAAGGCAGTAGAAGTCATTTCAGAAATAGATAAACAGGTATGAAAAAGTTGATTTATTTAGTGCTGATGTTGATCGGGTTTTCGGGATTAGCCCAGAACGAAGAACTGTTTGAAAAGGCGAACGCGGCCTATGCCGATGGAAATTATCAAGAGGCGGTGCAGCTTTACAACCGGGTACTGGATAACGGGGAAGCTTCTGTTGCCGTATATTACAATTTGGGGAACAGTTACTACAAGCTCAACAAGATAGCCCCCAGTATTTACCATTATGAAAAGGCCCTGCAATTAAAACCTGGAGATGAAGATGTAAGGAACAACCTGCAGTTTGCCCGTAATATGGCTATAGACGCCATAGAAGAGCCGCAGGAAGAAGGTTTTACAGGCTTTATTAATTCAACAACAGCCATATTTTCGCCTACGGGTTGGGGATGGACCGCCATCATTTGTATGGTCATTTTTGTCGCCTTCTTTTTAGGCTATTACTTTAGCCGCAAAGCCCTTTTCAAAAGGATATTCTTTGTGACCGGGATGTTCTTTCTTCTGGTCGCTCTCACCTCGGCTGTAATAGGAACCCTTAAGCAAAATATCGCTGAAGATCGCAACTTCGCAATTGTTTTTTCTGAAGAAGTTGAGGTTCGAAGCGAACCCAATATCAGGAGCGGAGAAGTCTTTACCCTGCATGAGGGGGCAAAAGTGAAGCTTACAGAAGATTTCCAGGACTGGTATGAAATAGAGCTGCCCAACGGCAGCCAGGGTTGGATGAAAAAAACAGAACTAAGGCCGCTATAAACAGTCTTTTTCCTTTCATCTCTTTTTTCCCTAAGCTATATCTAATTTTCCACCTCTTATAGAAGTGTAAAGAGCAACACCGCGCTAACAGGTGTTTATTGTCGCAACGGTTAATTTTATATTAAGTTTAATAATTTTTAATAGATGTCTCTTATATTTAAGGAAAATCAAAAAAAGAAACTATGAAAAAGCTGAATTACTGGAGTATAATTGCGATGATTGGTTTATTTGTCTCCTGTGGGGAATCAAAGGAGCAAAAAGAAATTACAGATCAGACAGAGGATACGGAGATTACTGCACAAACTTCTGAACGGGAACAAGACAGAGTCTTAACTGAGGAAGAAAGAAATGCCCTGACGCCCGATCAGGTGGTTGCAGAGTTTAAAGAAGGGAATCAGAGGTTTATTAAAGATAGTTTGACTATACGCAATCGTGAGGGTCGAATAAATCAAACAGGAGAGGCGCAATATCCTAAAGCGATGATTCTTTCTTGTATTGACAGCAGGGTTCCTGTGGAGGAAATTTTTGACCAGGGTCTTGGTGATATATTCGTAGGCCGAATAGCAGGTAACTTCGCAGATGAAGAAATGTTAGGAAGTTTGGAGTATGCCACCAAAGTTGCCGGCTCAAAAGCAATTGTGGTTTTGGGACATCAAAATTGTGGTGCCGTAAAATCTGCCATCAGCAATGTAGAATTAGGTAATATTACCGCCATGCTTAATCACATCGAACCCGCTGTTGAAATGACCGATAATTTTCCGGAAGACCAGCGCACCCTTAAAAATGAAGAATATGTAAATGAAGTAGTGAAAAACAATGTTCTTCACACGATGAATGAGATTAGGGAGAAGAGTTCCATCATTGCAGAAATGGAGGGAAACAAAGAAATAAAGATCCTTGGTGCTGTGTACAATGTGGAAAATGGTACGGTGGAATTTTTGGAAGAACCTAAAGAAAATCAATAAAAGGAAGGATTAAAATCAGTAATTCTTCCGGGAATTTTTCCATTCCTGGATTAATAGCTGTTAATAGGTGACCTTGCCTTTAGTCCTTGATTCCAGTTTTTGTATTATTGTCACGTTTTAAAACATCGCAGCATGAGTAAATTATATGAGCAATTAATCGCAAACAACAAAAAGTGGGTTCAGAGCAAATTAGACCTTGACCCCGATTTTTTCAACAAGCTGGCCCAGGGCCAACAGCCACCGTTATTATGGATAGGTTGTGCTGATAGTAGAGTACCGGCCAACCAGATCATTGGTGCGCAACCGGGAGAGGTCTTTGTTCATCGAAATATCGCCAATATGGTGGTGCATAGTGACATGAACATGTTGAGCGTGCTTGACTACGCGGTCAATGCCCTAAAGATCAAACACGTTATGGTTTGCGGCCACTATGGCTGCGGTGGGGTAAAAGCCGCAATGGGCAATGAATCAATTGGCCTTATTGACAACTGGATTAGGCATATCAAGGATGTGTATCGTCTTCACAAGACCGAACTTGATGGTATTGAAGATGAGAGCAAGAAATTTGACCGGTTCGTTGAATTGAACGTAAAGGAGCAGGTCCTGGGTCTGGCCAAAACCTCGATTGTGCAGAATGCCTGGCATAACAACCAGGAACTGCACTTGCACGGAGTTGTCTACGGAGTTGGCTCGGGGATCATTGAAGATCTTGGGGTGAACATCAGTAACAATTCCGAACTGGATGAGGTCTACCAGCTAAGTTTCTAAGGTTTCAAAAATCTTTTATTCGGGGGAATTTTTCTCTGCTTCTGTCTGATCTTCTTCAGAAGGAGTTTCGAAAAATTCCCCTTCTTTTATCTCTTCGATTATTGCCGGAAGGAACAATGGAGCGAATCCGTGCACCGGCCCATACAAAACAGAGGTTTCCCGGGTTTCCTTATCTACCTCAAAAATCCGGAAGTTCTCCAGGAACATAAAAAAGAGACTGGCCAAAAAAGCCATTTTCAACATTCCGAAGATGCCGCCCAAAAGACGGTTTACCAGGCCAAGGGCTACCAGATGGGCCATTTTTGTAAGAACTCTCCCTAACAAAGAAATAAGCAATGCCACGATAAAAAAGGTGAGGGCAAAAGCAATGATGGAAAGGACCTTTTCATCCCAGGAAAAGAAGATTGCCAGGAAATCGAACATGACATGCGAAAAATGGATAGCCGCGTAAACTCCCGCTATTAGTGCTATGAGCCCTGCCAGCTCGGCTAAAAACCCTTTAAAAATCCCTCTAACGATCCCCAGGAGCAGGAAGATGCTAAGGATAAGATCAATGATATTCATGGACTCAAAGATAGCAATTTCCCGTTGTTAGTAATTATCTTTGCAACATGTCAAGAGATGAACAATTAAAAGAGCGCTGGCTTCAGGTAGAGGAGAAACTTTCCCGCCAGTTTGCCGACGGCGAAAAGCTGGAGCTCGATGCCATTATATATTTGATCGGCCTGCAGGAGTTGGGCCAGGTACACCGTAAATTCAAAAAGGACCATAAACTTGATCTTATGCATATTGCCATTTGCAGGTTGCTGGAGCCTTACGGCTATTATGAGTTTGAATATTACGATGATGAGGGTTGGCCACATTATAAGACCATTGAGCAACTTCCGCAGTTAAAAGCGGGAGAGCAGTCTGTGTTGATGAAAGAGGCCATTGTCCAATATTTTTTGGAAAAGGAATATATACAGTAGCCCTTTTTTGATCTTATCACCTTCCATTTTTCCCGACTTTCAAAACGCGCAGGAGTTGGGAGAGGAAATACCGTATTATTTCTTAAATTTGCGCTTCCTAAAGAAAAGGGACCATGATAGATAAAATTGAGAACTATATTTCTGAAATTGAAGCCTTCAAGGCAACTACAAAAGAAGAAGTAGAAGATTTTCGCATAAAATATTTAGGCAAAAAGGGCATTTTGAACCAGTATTTCGCTGAGTTCAAAAACGTGCCCAATGAGCAAAAGAAGGATTTTGGGCAGGCAGTGAATAACCTGAAAAATGCCGCGCAGGATAAAGTGCAGCAGTTAAAGGAGCAGCTGGAAAGCAAGGAGGAGGAAAAAGGCATCTACGGAGACCTTACCCGCCCTGGAGAACCTGTCGAAATTGGTGCCCGTCATCCTATCTCTATTGTAAAGAACCAGATCATTGAGATCTTTTCGAATATTGGCTTTAATGTTTCTGAAGGTCCCGAAATTGAAGACGACTGGCACAACTTTACAGCGCTTAACCTTCCGGAATACCATCCTGCCCGTGATATGCAGGATACTTTTTTCATCCAGACCAATCCCGATGTGCTTTTGCGCACCCACACGTCTTCTGTACAGGTGCGGTATATGGAAGAGAACAAACCTCCCATCAGGACGATCTCTCCGGGAAGGGTTTTCAGGAATGAGGCTATCTCTGCGCGTTCGCATTGTATCTTTCACCAGGTGGAAGGATTGTATATTGACAAGGATGTTTCTTTTGCCGATCTTAAAACAAACCCTGCTCTATTTTACAAAACAACTCTTCGGAAAATCCAAGATTAGGTTACGGCCTTCTTATTTTCCTTTTACCGAGCCAAGCGCAGAGGTAGATATTTACTGGGGACTGGAAACTGAAACAGATTACCGTATTACCAAGGGAACAGGGTGGCTGGAGATCATGGGCTGCGGAATGGTAGATCCCAATGTATTGCGTAATTGTAACATAGATCCTGCAGAATATTCCGGCTTCGCATTTGGAATGGGAATAGAAAGGATCGCGATGCTGTTGTACCAAATAGGGGACATTCGCATGTTCTATGAAAATGACATGAGGTTCCTGGAACAATTCAAATCTTCCATATGAAAAAAGCGGGTTTAATTATCTTCGGTATTATTGCGGTTGCGGTGATCATCCTGTTGATCGCGATAGAAGTAATTGAATTCGTACTAGGTGCCATTCTATTAGGAGTTGCCGCGCTGGTTTTGTGGGGACTGTGGATCTGGGCAAAGAAAAAGATCAGGGATTAGGTGAAGAAAGATATTGACATCCCAAAAGTAGAGGGCGTATACGTAGCTGCGGTGCGTGAAAAGAATGAGGAATTTCAGTCGATGGACTGGAATGCATACGTGATCAATGACCGCGATATACCCATTGACACGGTGTTGATCGTCACGAAAGGATACGACGGAAAAGACGTTACCTCTACCATGAGGCATACTATAAAGGAGCTGCCTCCAAAATCATTTGCCAAAGTAGAGTATTTGCAGGACGAGGTTCTTAAGCTGAACAATGAATTCTCGGTTTCCTTCTTTTCTGAAGGAAAGATGTTCCATAAAAAATACGTTTTCCGAAAGAACACTATCAACGAAAAAGCCTTACAGGAACTTCCGGTAATACCCAAAAAAGGGGTTTTGCTGAAGTGATCCCGGAAATCTAATCCAGTTTATCGGCCAGCTTTTTGAAAACCTTCTTAGGTTCTTTTCCTTCATACAAAATGGCGTGCACAGCATTGATGATCGGGGTTTTTGCTCCCGTTTTCTGTACGATCTTGTATGCGCTATCTGTGGCATAATATCCTTCGGCTACCATGCTCATTTCCATCTGTGCGCTTTTTACGGTGTAACCTTTTCCTATCATGTTCCCGAACATACGGTTTCGGCTAAATACTGAGTAACCGGTCACCAACAAATCTCCCAAATAAGCCGAATCGTTGATGTTCCGTTTCATTTTATGGACCTTCTTGATGAACTTTTTCATCTCCCGTATGGCATTGCTCATCAATACGCTCTGGAAATTATCTCCGTAGCCCAGGCCATGTGCAATTCCCGCTGCGATAGCGTAAATATTCTTGAGCATGGCCGCATATTCGGTCCCAATAATATCATCGCTTGTCTTGGTGGTGATATAATCGCTGCTTAGGTATTTAGCTACCAGTTTTGCCTTTTCCTCATCGGCACAGGCAATGGTAAGGTAGGATAACCTTTCAAGGGCTACCTCTTCGGCATGACAGGGGCCGGTGATGACTCCTATATTGTCATAAGGAATGTCGTAGGTCTTGTGGAAATGCTCGCCCACGATAAGGCTGCTTTCAGGCACGATACCCTTAATGGCCGAAAAGATGATCTTGTCGTCAAGGGAAGCCGTGAGATGATCGAGCTCCCGCTTCAAAAAAGCCGAAGGTATCGCAAAGATGAGGATGTCTGCCTCATTCACTATTTCATTGATATCGTTGCTAAGGTGAAGCTGGTTGATGTCGAACTCCACCGAACTGAGGTAGTTTGGATTGTGTTCCTGCTTCTTAATATGTTCAATGGCATACACGCTGCGCATATACCAGCTTACTTCATCAAGGTTCTCACATAACATTTTCACGATAGCCGTAGCCCAGCTACCTCCACCCAAAACGGCGAATTTTGGAGATGATTCCATATAGAATTTTTTATCTGAACCCAAAAATAAGGAAAATAAAGAGGTTGAGAAGAGGGCAGTTCCTAAAGATATAATTAAAAGTTAAAGCAGAGACTTAAAACTTTAACATTCAAATTTTTAGATTGACGTACGATAGAAAATAAATGTGCGTTATACCTGTAGAAAGATTATTTTTTAGAAGAGTTTAATCTTTTTGGTTGGTTAGTTAGTGAAGAATTGCCTCCGTGATCTCAAATTCGGGGGCAATTTTTTTAGCGGTAAAAATTCATCTCGTCGATATATTGCCACACCACCGGGGGCAAAAGTGGCCTCACGTCTTTTCCTTCCTTTATCGCTTGCCTGATGAAGGTAGAGGAGATCTCTATTCTGGGGGCGTCAATTCTTTTAATTCGGGGATGATCTTCAAAAATTCCTTCAACTTTTCCTTCTGAATATCTTGGATAGACCACCAGGTCATGCCGTTCCAGGATGACATCGTAATTTTTCCATTTTGGAAAACTCTTTAGATTGTCCTCTCCCATGATAAGGGAGAATTCATAATCTGGATATTTGTCTTCGAGATGCGCCAGCGTTGATACCGTGTAGTTTGGCTGCGGAAGGTTGAATTCCACGTCACTTGGCTTTAGCCCGGGATAATCTTCACAAAGCCGCCATACCATTTCAAACCTGTGATGGTCATTCAAGAGACTGCTTTTTTTCTTCAACGGATTATGGGGTGTTACTACCAGCCACACCTCGGTAAGATCTGAATACTGCCAAAGGTGATTGGCCAGGATGAGGTGCCCAATGTGTACCGGGTTAAAAGTGCCAAAAAAGAGCCCGATCTTTTTTTTCATTATTCAGCTTTCTTTTCAGCTCCCACGAAATCTAATACCAGCGAATACGCTTCTTCCAGCGCAGTGTTGAGATCGTTGTTCACGATAATGTGGTCAAATTGAGGGGCTGTAGCCAGCTCGATAGAGGCTTTGGCTACCCTCATATTGATCTTATCTGGAGATTCAGTCTGCCGTTTTTTGAGCCTTATCTCTGTCTCTTATACACATCTCC
>OGCK01000222.1_pt1 | contig 11545 bp, 13 predicted proteins | sample 1570051 | NCBI WGS metagenome assembly OGCK01 (sample SAMN06266181, study PRJEB24510) | hot springs metagenome | isolation source: hot spring sediment | place: USA: Zodletone Spring, Oklahoma | collected 2013-12-03 | reverse complement strand
GGGCAGGGAGGGCCGGGAGGCGCCGGAGCCGAGCTGCGGCTTCGGCAGGGCCAGGCGCTCCAGCACGCCGGCTCGCTCCAGCAGGACATGGTCCTCATGCACCGCGCGCAGGGTTGCGCCACCGGGCAGGCTGTCGCCCTGGCGATACACGCGCTCCGGCTGGCCGCTGGCGGCAATCAGCGCCAGCCCCTGCCCCGCCAGCACGCCACGCAGGGTCAGCGGCAGCCGGGTATCCTGCGCCGAACCGGCATCGGCCACCTGCGGCCGCCCCCAGAGCGCGGCGGCATTGATGCTCTCCGCCAGCTTGGGCAGTGCGGGCTTCGACGCCGGGGGCGGCGGGGAAGATGGCGCTTGCAGGGTCTCGGACGGGGCGGGGAGAAGCTGCCAGGTCCATTGCGCCAGCGCCCACGCCAGCCAGGCCAAGACCAGCACCATGGCCAGCGGGCGCGACCATTTCGAAGCGAGCGGGGTGAGGCGCGCGAGCGCGCGGTGCTGGAAATTCATAAACGAGCATTGTATGCGACGGATCATGACCACGCCATGACGCCCCGCCCCCGCCTTCGGGGCTCCACCCTCGCTCCCGATTGCGGATACCATGTAAAAATTCTGCTTATCGGTAATCACGCCATGCCCGCTGAAGCCTCCTTCCTCGCTGCCTTTCTTGTCGGCCTGCTCGGCGGGGTGCATTGCGTGGGCATGTGCGGGGGGATCGTCGGTGCCCTCACCTTCGGCCTGCCGGCCGAGGTACGCCAGTCGCCTGCGCGCGTCTTCCCCTACCTGCTGGCCTACAACCTTGCACGCATCAGCGCCTATACCGTGGCCGGGGCGCTGATGGGCGCCCTCGGCTGGCTGGCGATGGACCTCGTCGCGCTCAACGCCGCCCAGCAGGTGCTCCAGGTGCTCGCCGGGCTGTTCATGATCATGCTCGGCCTGTACCTGGCCGGCTGGTGGGCGGGACTCGCGCGCGTCGAGCGGGCGGGCGGGGTCATCTGGCGGCAGATCGAACCGATCGCCCGTCGCCTGCTGCCGGTGCGCTCGCCGCGCCAGGCCCTGCTGCTTGGCTTCCTCTGGGGCTGGCTGCCCTGCGGCCTCGTCTACAGCACGCTGATCTGGGCGCTCGCCTCCGGAAGCCCCTCGCAGGGTGCCCTGCTGCTGCTGGGCTTCGGCCTCGGCACCCTGCCCAACCTGCTGCTGATGGGGGTGTTCGCCGCCCAGCTCGGGCGCTTCCTTCGCCAGTCCTGGGTTCGCGCCCTCGCGGGTGGGGCGGTGGCCCTGTTCGGCGTGTACACCGCCCTGCTTCCGTTCATCCGATAGCGGCCCACCAACCCAATGGGCATATCAGTTTTTTTTATTTCAAATACAGCCGGGCATGGTCGAATCTCGCGTGTGCATTAGAAGCCACTAATGCCCAAGTTGGATACAGTCACCAAAGGAACGCTCACATGAAGAAGAAAATCGTAAGTCTTGCTATGGTTGCCGCCTTCGGCGCCATGACCATGGGCCCGGTCATGGCCGGTGCGGTCGATGTCTCCAAGGTTCCCGCAAAGAAGCAAACCACCCTGAACCTGTACCTCTCCCCCGCTGAAGCCTACGAAATGAAGAAGACCGGCGGAGACAAGGTACTGCTGATCGACGTGCGCACCCCGGAAGAGATCCAGTACCTCGGCAGCATGGCGCTCATGGATGCCAACATCCCCTACCAGTTCAACGACATCTCCGACTTCGACGCGAAGAAGAAGGTCTACGCCAGCTCCCTGAACAGCAATTTCACCGTGGCCGTGGGCGAACTGGTCGCCAAGCAGGGCCTGAGCAAGGACAGCCCGATCATCCTGTCCTGCCGCTCCGGCGATCGCAGCGCCGTGGCCGCCAACCTGCTGGTCAAGGCCGGCTACACCAAGGTCTACAGCGCGGTTGAGGGCTTCGAGGGCGACATGTCCAAGGAAGGCCGTCGCGCGGTCAACGGCTGGAAGAACGCCGATCTGCCGTGGACCTACACGATGGACAAGTCCAAGATGTATTTCGTCCTGAACTGATCCGGTTCGGCACGCAAAAACAAAACCCCGCTCCGGCATCCGCCGGGCGGGGTTTTTTCTTGTCCGGCCCGCAAGCTGGCCGGACGCGACTAGCGCTTGGCCAGGCGGTAGACGGCCGCCTCGCCCATCAGGTTGGGGAGAAGGCGCATCAGGGCGCCGCTACGGTGCTTGCTGTCGACGATCTCGCGATCGAGGATGCGCAGGCCGAGCTCCTCGCACAGCGCCTCGAAGTCGCGAACGGTGCACAGGTGGATGTTGGGCGTGTCGTGCCAGTTGTAGGGCAGGGTGCGGGTTACCGGCATGCGCCCGCCGAGGGCGTACTGCACGCGGTTCTTCCAGTAGCCCATGTTGGGAAAGGTGACGATCGCCTCGCGGCCGATGCTGACCATCTCCTTGAGCAGGCGCTCGGGATGGCGCATGGCCTGCAGGGTGTGGGTCATGATGACGTAGTCGAAGCTGTCCGCGTCGAACCAGGGCGTGAGCCCCTCGTCCAGGTTGGCCTGGATGACGGGGATGCCGCCCTCCACGCAGCGCGCCAGCTTGTCGACGTTCAATTCCAGGCCGTAGCCGGTCACGCCGTGGGAGTCGCGCAGCTCGCGCAGCAGGGTGCACTCGCCGCAGCCGAGGTCGAGCACGCGGCTGCCGGGCTTGATCCAGTCGCCGATGATTTCCAGGTCCACGCGCATCAGGCGGCTCCTCCGTTCAGTGCGTCCTGGTCTCGCACCCTTCGGGCATCCATGCCCGAAGCCCCGCTAACGCGGGGTTCGGCGCTCGACTCGGCGGCCACGCGGTTCATGTAGGCGCGGAACACGTTCATGTAGTCGGGGATCGGCACCAGGAAGGCGTCGTGGCCGTGGTGCGATTCGATCTCGGCATAGGTGACGCGCTTGTCGGCATCCAGCAGGGCCTTGACGATCTCGCGCGAGCGGGCGGGGGAGAAGCGCCAGTCGGTGGTGAAGGAGACCACGAGGAACTCGGCGGGCGTCTCGGCGAAGGCGCGCGGGAGATCTTGCTCGAACTCGCCCGCCGGGTCGAAGTAGTCCAGCACCTTGGTCATCAGCAGGTAGGTGTTGGCGTCGAAGCGGTCGACGAAGCTCGTGCCCTGGTAGCGCAGGTAGCTTTCGACCTGGAACTCGACGTCGAAGCCGAAGTTGATCTTGCCGGCGCGCAGTTCGCGGCCGAACTTGGCACGCATGGCATCGTCGGAGAGGTAGGTGATGTGACCGAGCATGCGCGCCAGCATCAGACCCTTGCGCGGCAGGGTGCCGTGCTCCTGGTAGTGGCCGTCGTGGAAGTCCGGGTCGGCGAAGATCGCCTGGCGCGCCACCTCGTTGAAGGCGATGTTCTGCGCCGAGAGCCTGGGCGCGGCGGCGATCACCACCGCATGGCGCAGCAGCTGCGGGAAGCTAATCGCCCACTGCATGACCTGCATGCCACCGAGACTGCCGCCGACCACCGCGGCCCACTGGCTGATACCGAGGCGGCGCATCAGGCGCTCCTGCGTGCGCACCCAGTCCGGCACGGTGACGATGGGGAAGTCCGGGCCGTAGACGCGCCCGGTCTCGGGGTTGACCGTGGTCGGCCCGGTGCTGCCGCGGCAGCCGCCAAGGTTGTTCAGGCAGATGACGAAGAACCGGTCGGTGTCGATCGGCTTGCCGGGGCCAATGGCGGAGTCCCACCAGCCGGGCTTGCGGTCCTCCATGCTGTGGTAGCCGGCGGCGTGGTGGTCGCCGGACAGGGCATGGCAGATCAGCACCGCGTTGGAGCGGTCGGCGTTGAGGCTGCCATAGGTCTCGATGACCAGGTCGTAGCGCGGCAGGGTCTTGCCACTGTCGAGCTCGAGCGGCTCTTCGAAGGCAAGGGTCTGGGGGGTCACCAGACCGACGGAATCCGGCGGCAGGACGGTGGGCATGATGCTCGGCAGGAAAGACTTAAAGAAAGATATTAGCGCGGCGGCAGGGGCGGCGGAAGGATGCGCGGGGCATCGATCGCCACCCGCTTCTCGCGCCCGGTCTCGCCGGAGAGCAACTCGATCCTCGACTTGGGCACGCCGAAGGCGTCGGACAGCAGCTCGATCAGCGCCTTGTTCGCCGCACCGTCCACCGGCGGGGCGTTCAGGCGCACGCGCAAGCGCCCCTCGCGCACGTCCTCCAGCCCCGCCTTGCTCGAGCGCGGCTGCACGCGCAGGCTGAGGATCAGCCGCTCGCCCTCCCAGCGGAACCAGTCGGCCGACTCGGTCACAGCACGAGGCCGACCAGCACCGGCAGCACCATCAGCTTGACCGCCTGCACCGCCAGCAGCAGGGCGATGGGAGAGAGGTCGATGCCGCCCAACTCCGGCAGGATGCGGCGGATCGGCCGCAGCAGCGGAGTGATGAGTTGGTCCAGCATGCGCGCCGCCGGGGCGCGCTGCGCATTCGGGAACCAACTGAGCACGGCATGGATGATGGTGCCCCAGAAGACCATGTCCAGCATGATCTTGAACACCTGCACCGGCGCGAGCCAGAGCAGCGCCGCGATGGAGGGCGCCCCGCCGGAGATCGCATTGGCCAGCAGCAGGAACAGGAAGGCGAGGAGGACCGCCGCCAGCAGCGAGGCGCTGTCCTGCCCCCGGAGCGGCGGGACGACCCGGCGCATGGGCTGCAGCAGGGGGTTGGTCAGGCGCACGATGGACTGGGTGATCGGGTTGTAGAAGTCGGCCCGCGCCGCCTGCAGGAAGAAGCGCAACAGCAGGAAGATGATGGCGATGTCGAACACCATCTGCAGGAGGAGGACCATCGGGTGGGCGACAGGCGTATCCATCAGGCCAGATCCAGCATGTTGGCGAGTTCGTCGGCGCGCTCGGCGGCCGACTTGAGGGCATCGGCGAAGGCCTTGCGCAAGCCAGCCGACTCCAGGGCGGCGATGCCACGCTCGGTGGTTCCGCCGGGGGAGGTCACCCGGGCGCGAAGCACGGCGGGGTCCTCCTTCGACTCGAGCGCCAGGCGCGCGGCGCCGAACACGGTCTCGAGCGTCAGCAGGCGGGCGGTGGCGGCGTCCAGGCCGAGCTTCTCGCCCGCCTCCTGCATCGCCTCCATCACCAGGAAGACATAGGCCGGGCCGCTGCCGGAGAGCGCGGTAACGCTGTCGATCAGGTCCTCGCGTTCCACCCACACGCACACGCCGACCGCGCGCAGGATGGACTCGGCCCGGGCGCGCTCCGCGGCGCTGACCTCGGACGGGGCGAACAGGCCCGTCGCGCCGGCCTGCACCAGCGCGGGAGTGTTGGGCATGGCGCGCACGATGCGCTCATGGCCGTTCAGCCAGCGGCGCAGGGTGTCGACCCGCACCCCGGCGGCGATGGAGATGACCAGCTGCCCGGGGCGCAGCCCGGCGGCCAGCTCGCGCGCCACGGCGCCGAGCGCCTGCGGCTTGACCGAAAGCACGATGACATCGGCCCCTTCGATGGCCTTGAGGTTGTCGCCGAGGGTGCACACGCCGAGGCCATCGAGCTGGGCACGCGCCTCGGCATTGGGGTCGGCGACGCACAGCTGCTCGGCCGGATGGTCATTGCGGATGAGCCCGCCCACCAGGGCGCGGGCCATGTTGCCGCCGCCGATGAATGCGATCACGGGTTTGTCGGTCATGGTGTTCAAAGCAATGTCGGAGTGGGGGTGAGACTAGCAGAAAGTGGACGCTGGAGGCGCGCCGCGCCATCCCGGCGCGATCACGGAGCGGCCCAAGCCATCGGCCCGGACGGGCCTCCTACACGGCGGCGCGCGCGCCGAAGATGGCCGTGCCCACGCGCACCAGGGTCGCGCCCTCCAGGATGGCCGCCTCGAGGTCGTCGGACATGCCCATCGACAGGGTGTCGAGCGGCAGGCCTTCGGCCACCAGGCCCTCGAACAGCTCGCGAACGCGGCGGAAGCTGTCGCGCTGCGCAGCGATGGCGTCCGCGGGGGCGGGGATGGCCATCAGGCCGCGCAGGCGCAGGGCCGGCAGGGCCGCGACGGCATGGGCGAGCGGGGCGACTTCCTCCGGAAGCACGCCGGACTTGGTCGGCTCGCTGTCGATGTTCACCTGGATGCATACGTTCAGCGGCGGCAGGCCGGCGGGGCGCTGGGCGGAGAGGCGCTCGGCGATGCGCAGGCGGTCCACCCCGTGCACCCAGGCAAAGCGCTCGGCCACCGGACGCGTCTTGTTCGACTGCAGGGGGCCGATGAAATGCCATTCGATGGCAAGGTCGGAGAGCTCATCCTGCTTGGCCAGGGCCTCCTGCACGTAGCTCTCGCCGAATACCGCCTGGCCGCAGCCGAATACTTCGCGCAGGCGGGCGGCGGGGATGGTCTTGCTCACCGCCATCAGGCGGGCGGCATCCGGCGCGCGTCCTGCCGCCGCGAGGGCGCGCTCGATGCGGGCGCGGACCGCATCCAGGCCCTCGCATGGCCGCATGCCTGGTTGCATGCGGCGATGGGCCGAAGTACCTTCACTCATCGTTGAATCCTACTTTCGTATCAGGGTACGCCATGGATATTGAAACCTTGCTGGCTTTCTCGGTGAAGAACGGCGCCTCGGACCTGCACCTGTCCTCCGGCGAGCCCCCGATGATCCGCGTGGACGGCGACATCCGCCGCATCAACGCCCCGGTCCTGCAGCACAAGGACGTGCACGGCATGGTGTACGACATCATGAACGACAAGCAGCGCAAGGAGTACGAGGACAACCTCGAGACCGACTTCTCGTTCGAGATCCCCGGCCTCGCGCGCTTCCGTGTCAACGCCTTCGTGCAGAACCGCGGCGCCGGCGCGGTGTTCCGTACCATTCCCAGCAAGGTGCTTTCCCTCGAGGACCTGGCCGCGCCGAAGATCTTCAAGGAGATCTCCGACCAGCCGCGCGGCATCGTGCTCGTCACCGGCCCGACCGGCTCCGGCAAGTCGACCACCCTGGCGGGGATGATCAACCACATCAACGAGAACGAATACTCGCACATCCTCACCATCGAGGACCCGATCGAGTTCGTGCACCAGAGCAAGAAGGCGCTGATCAACCAGCGCGAGGTGCACCGCGACACCCACAGCTTCTCCAACGCCCTGCGTTCCGCCCTGCGCGAGGACCCGGACGTGATCCTGGTGGGCGAGATGCGTGACCTCGAGACCATCCGCCTGGCCCTGACCGGTGCCGAGACCGGCCACCTGGTGTTCGGCACCCTGCACACCTCGAGTGCGGCCAAGACCATCGACCGTATCATCGACGTGTTCCCGGCGGCGGAGAAGGACATGGTGCGCGCCATGCTTTCCGAGTCCCTGCGCGCGGTCATCTCGCAGACCCTGCTGAAGAAGGTTGGCGGCGGCCGCGTGGCGGCGCACGAGATCATGATCGGCACCCCGGCGATCCGCAACCTGATCCGCGAGAACAAGATCGCGCAGATGTACTCGGCCATCCAGACCGGCCAGCAGCACGGCATGCAGACCCTGGACCAGAACCTCAAGGAACTGGTCTCGCGCAACATCATCTCCCGCGACACCGCACGCACGGCGGCCGCCAACAAGGCCGACTTCTAAGGAGCCCGCACCATGGATCGCAACCAGGCCATCGGCTACATCCACGACCTGCTGCGGCGGATGGTGGAGAACGGCGCCTCCGACCTGTTCATCACTGCCGGCGCGCCCCCCAGCGTCAAGCTCAACGGGCAGGTGACCGGCCTCACCACCCAAGCCCTGTCCAGCACCCACTGCGAGCTGCTGACCCGTTCGATCATGAATGACAAGCAGACCGCGGAGTTCGAGGCCAGGCACGAGATCAACTTCGCCATCGCCCTGCCCGGGGTGGCGCGCTTCCGCGTCAACGCCTTCACCCAGCGCGGCTCGGTGGGCATGGTGCTGCGCGTGATCCGCGCCGACATCCCGAGCTTCGACGAACTGCAGCTGCCGGGCATCCTGCGCGAGCTGGCGATGACCAAGCGTGGCCTGGTGATCTTCGTCGGCGCCACGAGCTCCGGCAAGTCTACCTCGCTCGCCTCGATGGTCGACCACCGCAACCAGAACAGCCAGGGCCACATCATCACCATCGAGGACCCGATCGAGTTCGTGCACCAGCACAAGAAGTGCCTGGTGACCCAGCGCGAGGTCGGCGTCGACACGGAAAGCTACGAGATCGCGCTGAAGAACACCCTGCGCCAGGCACCTGACGTGATCCTGATCGGCGAGATCCGCGACCGCGAGACGATGAACCACGCCATCGCCTTCGCCGAGACCGGCCACCTGTGCCTGTCCACCCTGCACGCCAACAACACCAACCAGGCGCTGGACCGCATCATCAACTTCTTCCCCGAGGAGCGCCGTCCGCAGCTGCTGATGGACCTCTCCCTCAACCTCAAGGCGGTGGTCTCCCAGCGCCTGTGCCGCACCGAGGACGAGAAAGGCCGGGTGCCGGCGGTCGAGGTGCTGATCAACACGCCGCTGATGTCCGACCTGATCTTCCAGGGCAAGGTGCACGAGATGAAGGACCTGATGAAGCGCTCCCGCGAGCACGGCATGCAGACCTTCGACCAGGCCCTGTTCGACCTCTACGAAGCGGGCAAGATCAGCTTCGAGGAGGCCCTGCGCAACGCCGATTCCGTCAACGACCTGCGCCTCGCGATCAAGCTGCACGGCAAGCGCGGCCGAACCCGCGACCTAATGGCCGACACCGAAAGCATGAGCTTCCAGGAAGAAGGCCAGGACGAAGGCATCGGGCTGAGGTAATTCACCATGAGCGTCACCCTGCAACTCGACCCCTACCTGAAGCTGCTCGCCGAGCGCGGCGGCTCCGACCTGTTCTTCACCACCGGCGCCCCGCCGCAGATCAAGATCGAGGGAGAGATGCGCCCGGTCGGCCAAGTCCCCCTGAAGCCGGGAGCCACCCAGCAGATCATCTACCCGATCCTCAATGCCGAGCAGGTCAGCCGCTTCGAGCAGGACCTCGAGCTCAACCTCGCGGTCTCGATCGAGGGCCACGGCCGCTTCCGCGTGAACGTGTTCATGCAGCGCGGCGAGCTGGCGGCGGTCATCCGCCACATCAAGGAACGCATCCCGAGCTTCGAGGAGCTGCACCTGCCGCACACCCTCAAGAACCTGGTGCTGGAGAAGAACGGCCTGATCCTCGTGGTCGGCGCCACCGGCTCGGGCAAGTCATCCTCGCTCGCGGCGATGATCGATCACCGGGTGAATACCCTGACCGGGCACGTGCTGACCATCGAGGACCCGATGGAGTTCGCCTTCAAGCATGGCCGCTCCATCATCAACCAGCGCGAGGTCGGGGTGGACACCCGCTCCTACGGCAGCGCGCTGAAGGAGGCGATGCGCGAGGCGCCGAACGTGATCCTGATCGGCGAGATCCGCGACAAGGAGGCGATGAACCACGCCATCGCCTTCGCCGACACCGGCCACCTGTGCCTGTCCACCCTGCACGCCACCAACAGCCACCAGGCGCTGGACCGCGTGCTGCGCTTCTTCCCGCCCGATGCGCGCGACCAGCTGCTGATGGACCTCTCGCTCAACCTCAAGGCCATCATCTCCCAGCGCCTGGTGATGGGACTGGACGGCAAGCGCCTGCCCGCGGTGGAAGTGCTGCTCAACTCGCCCTACATCAGCGACCTGATCCGCCGCGGGCGGGTGGACGAGATCCCGGAGGTCATGTCCAAGGGCGGCATCAGCGGCATGCAGACCTTCGACCAGGCCCTGTTCGAGCTCTACCAGCAGGGCAAGATCAGCAAGGAAGAGGCCCTGCGCCAGTGCGATTCGCGCCGCGACCTGGAGTGGCGGATGAACTTCGGCGGCGAGGACATCATCCACGCCCAGAACGTCGAGACGCATGCCCAGGCCGAGGAGGACGACGTCCCCCTCCTGCCGCCGGTCTGACCGGTGGGGCAGCCCCGTGCGGGTTGCCCTTTCCTTCCCTCAGCCTTCCTTGCCGTCGAACACCGCCCAGGCAGGCGCGTGGTCGGACGGCCGTTCCCAACCGCGCGGCACTTTGTCGATGCCGGAGGCCGTGCAGCGCTCGGCGAGCGGCGTGCTCGCCAGGATCAGGTCGATACGCAGGCCGAGATTGCGGCGGAAGCCGTTCATGCGGTAATCCCACCAGCTGAAGCTCTTCTCCGGCTGCTCGAACTGGCGGAAGACGTCGGACAGGCCGAGGTCGAGCAGGCGGCGCAGGGCCTCGCGCTCGGGGGTGGAGCAGAGGATCTTCTCGCGCCAGGCCTCGGGGTCGTGCACGTCGCGATCGTCCGGGGCGATGTTGAAGTCGCCCAGCACCACCGTCTGCGGATGGCGCTTCAGTTCGTCGTGGATCCAGTCGTGCGCGGCCTCCAGCCAGGCGAGCTTGTAGGCGAACTTGTCCGAGCCCACCGCCTCGCCGTTGACGACGTACAGGTCGATGACGCGCACGCCGCCCACCGTGGCCGCCAAGACGCGGCGCTGGTGGTCCTCGAAGCCCGGGATGTCGGTCACCACGTCCTCGATCGGCTGGCGCGCGAGCACGGCCACGCCGTTGTAGGTGGGCTGGCCGGAGAAGGCGACCTCGTAGCCCAGCTCGCGGAAGGCCTCCACCGGGAACTTCTCGTCGACGAGCTTGGTTTCCTGCATGGCGAGGATGTCCGGCTGCTCGGCCCCCATCCATTCGAGCACCTGGGGCAGGCGCACGCGCAGGGAGTTCACGTTCCAGGTGGCGATCTTCATCGTGGTCTCGGTTGCCTCGGCGGATTGCAGGGCGCGCTATTGTTCCACATCCCGCCTCATCCTGCCGGCAGGATGTCCGTCAGCAGGTAGACCATGATCCCGAGGGCGACCAACGCCCCAGCCAGCCACAGCCAGGCACGCCGGCGCAGGCGCCCGGCCAGCTCATGCTGGTCGTGGGTGGAGAGGATGAAGGGCCGCCCCTGCGGGTCGGCGCGCAGGACGTGGGTCTGCGGCAGCAGGGCCTGCTCGCGGTGCACGGCCTCCGCATGGTGGCGCGCCTCCTCGCGCAGCGCCGCAAACTCCGCCTCGTCCAGGCGCCCATCGCCGTTGGCATCGAAGCGCCGCTGCATCTGCGGATCGCTCTTCCAGGCGATGACCACGTCGCGCATGCGCTCCTGCGGGCTCACGTGCAGGGCATCGTGGCTGGCGAACCAGCCCAGGGCATAGACATGCTCGCCGGGCTGGATCAGCTCCTCGGTGTAGCGGTAGTCGCCCGCACCCATCCACGGCGCGGCGATCCCGCCGCCCGGGTGCGGCGTGGCCCCGAGCCAGCTGCGCCGGTAGACCGGCTTGACGAGGGCACCGTCCGGATCGACCACACATTCCCCGGTGCCGTCGTCGAGCAGGAACAGGCTGGAACTGGTGCCCTGGCGGATCACCGTCCAGCGGTGCTGGTTGCCGTTGTCCTCTTCGCGCTTCTCCACCTTGAAGCGATACCAGGCGCACTCGGCATGGGTCAGGGGGGAAAGGATCGGCGCTGACTCTTATACACATCTCCGAGCCCACGAGACCGTACTAGATCTCGTATGCCGTCTTCTGC
>OGCK01000221.1_pt1 | contig 11545 bp, 10 predicted proteins | sample 1570051 | NCBI WGS metagenome assembly OGCK01 (sample SAMN06266181, study PRJEB24510) | hot springs metagenome | isolation source: hot spring sediment | place: USA: Zodletone Spring, Oklahoma | collected 2013-12-03 | reverse complement strand
GTCGGCAGCGTCAGATGTGTATAAGAGACAGGTATAAACGCTTCCCGTGGGATTGGACGGGGAGCAGAGCAGCAGTGCCTTTGTCTTCTGGGTAATGGCGGCCTCCAGCTGACGGGGGGTGATCTTGAAATCATCTTCCACTCCGGTATCCAGGATCACATTCTTTCCTTCGGCGATCTTCACCTGTTCCACGTAGCTGACCCAGTAGGGAGCCGGTACGATCACCTCGTCCCCCGGGTCGATCAGGCACATCATGGCATTGGCCAGTGAATGCTTCGCACCCACGCTTACAATGATCTGCGAGGGTTTGTACTCCAGGTTGTTCTCCCTTTTAAACTTGTCGGAAATGGCTTTCAGCAGGTCCGCATACCCGGCGATGGGTGAATAGTGATGCCAGTCACCGTCGATGGCGGACTTGGCAGCCTCACGGATGTGTTCCGGGGTTTTAAAATCAGGTTCCCCCACACTCAGGTTGATCACATCCACTCCTTTTTCCTTCATTTCCCTGCCTTTCTGGTTCATGGCAATGGTGGCCGAAGGTGCCAGTGAATTGATGCGTGCTGAAAGTAGATCCATAGGTCAATCGTTATTAAATGAGAACAAAACCATTTCAACGGGTAAAAATACGCTTTTCATGATAATTTGGTTAATATTGTAAAGCGCAAGTTTCAAAAAAAGATTCACATGGATCATCTGCTTGAAATCCTTAAGTATACCATCCCCGCCCTGATCGTTTTCCTGACCGTCTGGGTGATGTTCAGGTCCTGGTCAAGGAACGAAGAGAGCAGGCGAAAAAAAGAATTGAACATGCATTTCGGGGATGAGGTCCTGCCGGTGAGGTTACAGGCATACGAGCGCATCATATTGCTGCTGGAGAGAATCTCCCCCGAATCACTGGTCATGAGGGTCAGCCGGCCGGAGTACACCGCCAGGCAGCTGCATGCTGAATTGCTCGTCCAGATCAAGTCGGAATACGAACACAATCTTGCCCAGCAGACATACGTCAGTGATGAGGCCTGGGAGAAAGTGAAAATTGCCAGAAACCAGATAACGAACCTGATCAACGACGCCTCCTCCGAGGTGAAGCCCGACGCTTCAGGACCCACCCTCGGAAAACTGATCCTGGAAAGACTGGCCGAATTAAAAAACCCCCCGTCCCAGGTGGCCATCGCCCATCTGAAACAGGAGGTGAGGGAATTATTTTTGTAGGCTCCTTACGGGGGACCTGATCCTGCCGGCTACTTACCTGATCAGCTCCACGCTTCTTTTCACAAAAGCGGCCAGGTCCTCTCCCTTCAGCCTGTTGTTCGCAAGCAGTGCCAAATCGATCAGCTGTTTCACCAGCTTCTGGCTTTTGCCATGCTTCTTCAGCATTTCTACACGCCTGTTCTCCACATCTTCCAGCTTCTTTTTCACATCTTCCAGCTGGTCTTTCTCGCTCTGGGGAATCTCTTCATCTTTTTTCCCCTCGCTCGCCTTCTCGAGCAACTGCCGTTCCTCGGACAGACTTTTCTTTTCTGCCCTAAGCTCTTCAAGCTTTGTCGCCAGCTTCTTTTCGGTCTGCTCCACAATTTTGCCCACCAGCGGATGATTTGAATTGACGACCAGGTTGTAGGAATCAGGCATGTCCCCGTACATGGAGGCCATTCCGCTCAGCTCCTGCATGTCCTTCATCCTTCGCATGAACTCACTCTGGGTGATCATCACCGGGTGGTCCGATTCATCCAGGGATTCATAACTCACATAGTAATGCTCTTCGGAGGGAAGATGGGCCTGAAACACGGGGGTGAGGTCCGCCTTCTGATCGGCGGTCAGTTTTGATTCTCTGGTTTCTTCCTTGGGGATGAGCTTGTCTATGATATCCGAATCGACTCTGGCAAACCGTGAATCCTTCAGTTTGGATTCCATGTGGTTCAGAAAATGCGTATCCAGCTGTCCGTCCATCAGCAGCACATCGTATCCCCTCGCCTTCGCCCCTTCGATATAGCTGTACTGTTCTTTCTTTTCCGTGGCATACAGGTACACCAGTGTCTTGTGCTGGTCGGTCTGCTCTTTTTTGATCAGTTTCTCATACTCCTCAAACGTAAAATATTTACCGTCCACATTCTTCAGGAGTGCAAACTTCATGGCACGTTCGTGGAATTTCTCTTCGGTCATCATCCCGTACTCGATGAACAGCTTCAGGTCATCCCATTTTTTCTCAAACTGCTCACGGTCATTCTTGAAGATCTCCTCCAGCCGGTCGGCCACTTTCTTGGTAATATGCGATGATATCTTCTTCACATTGGAATCGCTCTGCAGGTAACTCCTGGATACATTCAGGGGAATGTCCGGCGAGTCCAGCACCCCGTGCAGCAGGGTGAGAAACTCGGGCACAATGCCCTCCACCGAGTCGGTCACATACACCTGGTTGCTGTAGAGCTGGATCTTGTTTTTCTGTATTTCAATGTTGTTCTTAATTCGCGGGAAATAGAGGATCCCGGTAAGCGTGAAGGGATAATCCACGTTCAGGTGGATGTTGAACAACGGATCTTCCGAATACGGATAAAGTTTCTTGTAGAACTTCTGGTAATCTTCCTCCTTCAGCTCTGCGGGGGGAAGGGTCCAGAGCGGTTTCGTATCATTGATGATCCTGTCTTTGCCGGTTTCCACCTCCTTCCCGTCCTTCCATTCTTTTTCCTTTCCGAAGGCGATCTCAACGGGTAGAAAGCGACAGTATTTTTCAAGCAACTCCAGGATGCGGTTCTCTTCCAGGAATTCCTTGTTGTCAGAATCGATGTGCAGGATCACATCGGTGCCCCTTGTCTCCCGTTCGAACTCATCCAGGGTGAACTCCGGGCTCCCGTCGCAGCTCCATGCAATCCCTTTTGCCCCTTCCTGCCACGAAAGGGATTTGATCTCTACTTTGCTCGATACCATGAACGAGGAATAAAATCCGAGACCGAAATGGCCAATGATGGCCTGGCTGTCCTTTTTGTACTTTTCCAGGAAGTCCTCTGCACTGGAGAATGCAATTTCATTGATGTACTTTTCCACTTCTTCCCCGGTCATTCCCACCCCGGCATCGGATACGGTAAGAGTTTTCTTTTTCTTATCCAGGCTGACCCTGATGGTCAGATCTCCCAGCTCTCCTTTATACTCACCCACCGAAGCCAGCGTCTTCAGTTTCTGGGTGGCGTCCACCGCGTTGGATATGAGCTCACGGAGGAAGATCTCATGCTCCGAGTAAAGGAATTTTTTAATGATGGGGAAAATGTTCTCGGTCGAGACATTTATTTTACCTTTCTGCATCTCTCAAGAATTTAGTTCTACATGTCCGGTCAGGGAAGTGACAAACGATGTGCCAACCGGGTCAGGCTGACAATACGTCAGTTTCTGTTGCGCGCGTCCACATCATCCCGGTAGACCCACCTGCCATTCGTGAACTCAAGGCCGTCAAAAGAGCCATCCGGACCGTAGAATCTGTAGTCTCCGCTGTACACGGGGTGAAAAGGCACCAGGTGGTCAAATGTGATCATCTTCAGCTGCCGGTCATACCTGACCGAAATGGAAGCCTGCGAGGAATACTCAAATACCATCCGGTCCACCTGCTGTTTCCCGTCAAAGAACATATCCTCCGCAAACCTGGGCCGGTTGCGGCGGATTTCCATGGTTTCCACGGTTTTGATGTTCGACTGTGCATTGTTGAAATCAAGTCCGAGCAGGGTATAGAAGGTATTCCGCTGGTGCCTGGTCGTGATGATCTGATAGTAGAGCTTGCCGTGCCAGTGATCGGTAGATTGCTCGGGTTCTTTTTCTGTACGCTGATCCTTCAGCCGGTCCTTGAGTTCAAAGACTTCCACTTTGTCCCGTCTCCGTGCCACCTGGATGTATCCGAAGTACCGGTAGTGGTCCGGGTCATCCGCCACATGCCAGGTGAAGATCCTGACCTGCTGATCGTCCGAGGTAACCACCCCGATCCTGTCCAGCCTGCTCCACGGGTACTTCAGGGAACCATCCATGGACAGCGCGGCGGGCATGATCCGGTGGATTTCTGCCAGAACTCCTTCGCGATCGGTGACACTGTCGGTGTACAGCCGGTGAAAGAGCAACTGCAGCTGTTCCTCCGCCCTTGCCATCTCTGGCGGTCCGGCTTGTCCCCCGGCCACGGCAAAACAATAAATGAATGATATGATCAGGATATTCCGGCACATTTCTATATATGAACGGAAATTCATTCCCTTTCTTATGATCGCAGGCTGTCCAGCGTATCCAGGATCCGGCCCACCGATTCATCCACCTCGGCTTCGCTGATGATCAGCGGGGGAGCGATCCTGAACGCATCGTCAGAGAACAGGAACCTGTCGATAACCAGCCCGTTCTGAAATGCCCGGGAAATGAAATCATCTACCTTCAGATCCTTCTCCAGCACCACCGACAGGAACAGCCCCCTGCCCCTGACCATCCGGATGGACGGATGCTCCAGCTTCTCCCGGTAGCGTTCCTCCATCCTGACCGCATGGTTTATCAGGTCATTCTGCTCCACCCAGCGCTGGGCAGCCATTCCCGCCGCGCAGCTGACCGGGTGTCCGCCGAATGTGGTGATGTGCCCCAGCGGGGGATCGAATGTCAGACTGCGCATGATCTCCCTGGAAGAGATGAAGGCTCCCAAAGGCATTCCTCCGCCGAAACTTTTGGCCAGGCACAGGATATCCGGGACCACCCCGTAATGCTCAAAGGCAAATAATCTGCCTGTTCTTCCCATCCCTGTCTGGATCTCATCCAGGATCAGCAGCGCCCCGGTCTCATCACACCGGTTCCTGAGCTTCCTCAGAAAATCTCCTTCCGGTTCGATGATACCGGCCTCTGCCTGGATCGGTTCGGCAACCACGGCCGCCGTATTCCGGTCGATCACTCCCAGGTCCTCCTCACAGTTGAATCTCATGTGCCTGATTCCCGGCAGAAGGGGCAAAAAACCGGACCTGGCCCGGTCGTCTCCCAGAAGACTGGCGGCCCCGTGGGTGCTGCCGTGATAGGCGTGCCGGAAGGCCCTGAATTCAGCCCGCCCGCTGTACCTTTTGGCAAGCTTCATCGCCCCGTCAACAGCTTCACTTCCCGAATTCACAAAAAAAACATTGTCCAGCGTGCCGGGAAGATGCCCGGTAATCCAGCCCGCATACTGCACCTGGGGAGACTGGACAAACTCCCCGTAAACCATCGTATGGAGGTAGCGGCCTGTCTGCTTCCTGATCGCTTCAATCACAGCGGGGTGACCGTGCCCCAGGTTGGATACGGATACGCCGGAGACCAGATCTATGTATGCTTTCCCCGAGGGATCATAGAAATAGATCCCTTCCGCTTTCGTGATCTCGAGCTGGAGGGGATTCCCGGAAGTTTGTGCAAGATAACGGAAGAACAGCTGCCGGTCGGAAACCATCCTTTATTTAATGATCAGGTTGATGTCCTGCATCAGCTTATCCTTGTACGACTTTCCGATGGGAATGGATTTGGTGCCGTCTTCCACCTTGATGATCACAGAATTGTCTTCGATCACATTGATACAGCTGGTATTGACGATAAAGGACCTGTGCACCCTGGTGAACTTCCTGGCCGGCAGTTTCTGTTCAATGGCCTTCATCGTAAAATGGATCGTGTACTTGTCGGTATAGGTGTTGAAGATCACATAATTTTCAAGGGCTTCCACCCACAGGATATCATCGTACTTGAGCTTCACCAGGGTGGCATTCTTCTTGATGAAGATCTCATTTTTCCCGATTTGCTCCGCGGTCATCAGCTCGAACCGCTTGAAGGCTTTGGAAACCGCCCTGTAAAATCGCCCGTAATCGACCGGTTTCAGAAGGTAGTCGGTTACATCGTATTCGTAAGAATCAACCGCATATTTTCCCTTGGATGATACGATGATGATCTGTGGCGGATTTTTCAGGGTATTCAGAAAATCGATCCCGGACATTTCCGGCATCTCGATATCGAGAAAGATCAGGTGGATCTCATCGTGTTTTTTCAGGATATTAATTCCTTCCACAGGATCCCCGCTCGATGCAATGAGTTTCAGGCCATCCGTTTTCTGGATGAATTCCTCGATAATCCTTCTCGAGAGGGTATCGTCATCCAAAATCATACAATTCATCTGCTGTTCTTTTTAATCCACCTGTGACAATAGCTGATCCACATAAACCAACCGTTAATCAAAGATACTCAATAAATGGTTATCCTCAACACGAGGCATCCTAAAAATCGGACCGATATTTTTTTTGAAACTCCTGCTCAATCAGTTCTACCCTGTGAATACTCGTCCGAAGCCACTGCAGCAGGATCTCCGTTCTTTCTTCCTCCCCGAGCCGCCATTCCGCCCGTGAACGTTCCAAGCTCTTCCTGACCTGGTAGAGAATGATGGCGGCTGAAACCGAAATATTGTAGCTCTCCGTGAATCCGGCCATGGGGATCCGGATCAATTCATCCGCCAGCTCCAGTGCTTTTTCAGAGAGCCCGTTCAATTCCGTCCCGAACAGAAACGCCGCTTTCCCTTCCTCCGGATCGAAGGATTCAGGGGTGGGTGCTTCCATGCGGGGAGACGTGGCTACAATCCTGTACCCTTTTTGCTTCAATACAGAAATTGCCTCTGCGGTATTATGCGGTTTTTCCTGGTGATAATGGATCGTCAACCACTGGTCCGATCCCAGTGTCACATCCGGGTTGATGGCATACTCGTTCCTGTTCTCGATGACATGAACATCCTGGATCCCCGTGCAATCGCAGGTTCTGAGCACCGCGCTTGCATTCTGTGACTGATAGATGTCCTCCAGCCCCACTGTGATATACCTTGTGCGCATGGAAACCACCCTCTGAAAAAGTTCCCACCTGCTATCCGTGATGAACTGAGACAGATGCCTTACCAGATCCTGCTTGTAGTGATCCATCCGATGAGGGCAGATTGCATAAAAAAAGGGAGCGGCCGCTCCCTTTTTTTTGCAGTTCAAATATCTTCTTTACTTAACGGCGTCACTCAACTCACTCCCCGGTTTGAACTTAACAACCTTCTTTGCAGCAATTTTGATTTCTGCGCCGGTCTGAGGATTCCTTCCGGTCCTTGCACCTCTTTTAGATACTGAGAACGATCCAAAACCTACCAGTGCAACGCGGTCGCCTTTTTTCAGAGCTTTGGTGGTCGCTTCAATGAAAGCGTCGAGAGCTCTCTTGGCATCTGCCTTAGTCAGGTTGGCCTCAGCAGCAATAGCATCTATTAATTGTGCTTTGTTCATAATGATGAAATTTAAGGGTTAGTAAATTCTTGTCGTTTACGCCAAATTCTATACAAATATAGATTTTTCTTACACCCGCACAAATGTGAGCAAAAAAAAATCGCTGAAAAGTTTATAAATACAGCATTTTTGTAAAAAATCCGCCTTTTTTCTGCCCCAGAACATGTTTTTCGCAAAATCCTCTGCATCCTTTGCCAGCACTCAATTCCTTCCATATTTCCAGAATCCCGCCTCCCCTCTCCCGGAATTTTGCTAATTTTGCGCCCGGAGGAATGGCAGAGTGGTCGAATGCGGCGGTCTTGAAAACCGTTGTCCGTTCACGCGGACCGGGGGTTCGAATCCCTCTTCCTCCGCAAAACCATCAAATACCGTCCACGAAAGTGGGCGGTTTTACTTTTCAATGAATCGAGTCACGCTTGCGTGTACGAGAGAATTGGGAAGAAAAGCCTTTAAGAGCGAAGCGAGTAACCCCCTATTTTGTTAGCCCTGCCTGTGGTAATTCTTCATTTCCTCGTCAATCTCCGCAACGGTAAACTTGTTTAGCCCGACAATCTTCGCATCCGCCCTGTATGCGGGCGGAAGGATCTTCCTCGCTTCCTCTTTGCTGTTTACCTCAACCACCAGCCAGGCCTTGTGGTCCCCGTCCCTGCACCCCCAATCCGCATTCCGCAGAAAATGCGATCCGGAGGTCAGGAATATCTGTACAGCCTGGATACATGAGATGACGTCCTCATCGTGTGGGACTTCGATCAAGAATTTCTGCATTGTTAAACTCCTTTCTGTTTATTGATACCCGTCATTGTACTGAATCGCTGTCCGTCAAAACAGAAGGATATTTTCAAAGTGTCAACAATCCTTGCCCCGTATTGTTTCGGGAAACTCATAAAAATTACGGTCCTTCCCTGAATTTCCCATCAAATTTTTCACGGCTGTATCCCGTCAACCCAGATCCGGAACAGAACATATTCATTGTATATGACTAGTTCGGCGGATAGGCACCGACAAAAGGTTCGATCCCTTCCCCGTAGCCCAGAAGTAGCCTGACCGGTTCAGGCAACCCGGTGGCCACATTCGATGCGGGGAACTCTTTCAGGAGCTCGTACTTTCCCAGCCTGTAACTCCTGAATAGGGGACCCTGGTAACCGCTGAAGAACCAGCTCCCGGCTGAAAACGACGGATAGAGCTCATGCAACTCCTCCGGTGTTTCCAGCATCACCTGGCAGGATTCATTCGCCGCCGGGCTCCAGACGATCAGGGGGATGTCCTCATCGGCAGCTGCACGCACATAAACATTATGGTCCATCTGCTTCAGGGGCGCATCAGGAACCCTTTCACAGAGGGAAGCAGGCTGCCAGACAAACAACAGCGGCCTCAGATGATTCATGTCCGCGGTGAGCAGGTTGTTCACAAATACATGTCCGTAGCGCTCTTCCACACCCGGACCGGTGCTGGGATGCCACCCGAAATGGTCCCCTTCCGCACTTCGGGTATCGCGACCGATGGCCACACAGCTGTTAATGAATGTGTTCTGGTACATTTCCACCCCCGAACTGTTCAGCACCAGGATCCCGTTATCGCAATTGACAAATACATTGCCGGCGCAGACAGCGCCTTTGGAGATCTCGAAAAAGAATCCGTTCTGGCTCGGGAACAAACCCCGATAATGGATCTCACCCCAGGCATCCCCCACATTCTCAACCCAGTTATTGATGAAGCGGCCGTCCACATTACCCACGTCATACCAGATCCCGTTGGAGAAGGGCAGGTCGCACACCAGGTTATTCCTGCAGGTGACCCGGTGGGTCTGGTTGAAGATCTTTACCGCTGCGGGATAGTATCCCGTGATCTGTTCGATGTTGTTCCTGGTGAAGATATTCTTTTCCAGCAGCACATCATTCGAACTCTGAATGTAAAGTCCCTCTGTGCTCGTGTCGCTTATCCGGCAGTGCCTGATAATCATGTGGTCTCCTTTCAGATAGGCAGCAACCCTGGAGCAGAACGAGATGGTGCAATGCTCCAGGAGCGTCCCCACCACCTCCTTCCCGAAAGCTGACTCATCGGCCGGCCCCTCCGGGAATGTCCCCTCAATATCCAGCGCCCTGTAAGCATACTGGGTGAAGGTGATCCCCCGGATGACGGGTCCCTTCCTGTCAGGTTGTTTCCCGTGGCATTCTCGGGTGGTCCGGATCAGCGCCGAATTGAAAGCGGTGATCTCCACCAGCCTGTCGGTCGGATCCGTCCCGATATAAACCATCCCTTCATCGTAGTCAATGTAATACGAGGTCTCATCCACCTCTCCTTCCCAGCCTGCAGACTGCAGGAACCAGCCGTCCACGAACACCATGTCATCATTGAACCGGTGCAGCGGAGTCAGCCTGGCATTCTGCTCGCGCCTCCACCAGTCGGCAGGACTTGACGGGAAAAGGTGCTCCCAGGAGGTCCTCCACAGCCCGTTCCTGAGGTTCTGCCATTCGGTGGCAACGAAAGTGCCCTTCAGCACAGGCTGTTCATCCCGGTAGGGCTGAATGGTGATTCCCTGGTTCAGCAGCAGGTTCCCGGTGCGGTATGTTCCTCCCCTCAGGACGATGGCATCACCCGTTACTACTCGCTCCAGAGCCGACTCCAGAGTAGTTGGGGTATCCGGATCTTTCCCGGGTGCCGTGACGGCTCCGTCGGGAGCCACAAAATAGATCATGCCTGCCACATCGGGCAGTTCATAGGTTTGAAGGATGGGACCATAAGGTCCGCCCGAAGGCTGGGCCGGAGCAGGCTTCGGGATCAGCAGTGCTGCCAGCAGAACGAATGAAATCAGAATTCTCATCATCTTTGGTATTTAGTGGTGGTGATTACCTTTCAGGGATTAAAATCAATACCTCCGTCCCCGTTCGTTCAGTCCCTTCAGAGGACAGATCCTTCATGGTGTAAGATATCTTACTGCCTTCGAGTTCGGAGAACAGGGCGATCAGCTCATCAATGATATGCATCCCTTTTCCCGTTCCGTTCCTTGTATCCGTCTGGACATTCAGGCCCGGACCGTTGTCTTTGATGGATACTTCAAACCGATGGTCAGCCCGGGTAATGGAGATTTCCAGTCTGCCTTCCTGTTTCAACCTCCTGATGCCATGCTTGATTGAATTTTCCACAAACGAATAGATCAGCATCCGCGGGATCTTTTTTTGCATGTCCACATCATTATCAATATGCACATTGCACTGGAAGGAGTAATCCGACCGGATCTGCTCCAGTTCGATATAGTTCTCAATGAACCTGATCTCTTCCTCCATGGACACCGAAACCTGATCTGAATTTTTGATCGCCTGCCGCAGCAGATCAGAATACTTGACGAAGATGTTATAGGCCTTGCTTCGGTCCGCTCCCTTGATGTACAAAGAACCGATGGCGTTCAGGATATTGAAGGTAAAGTGGGGGTCGATCTGGTTCTTCAGGCTCAGAATCTGCAGCTCATTTATCTTTCTGCGGGTCATGTACTGTCTCTGTGCCCTGTAGGTCTGGAGCCTGAAAATCAGCAATACAAAAAATGAAGTCAGCAGCCACATTGCCACCCAAAGGGGGTATTTTAAATAATAAAAGGGATTCTTCTCATATTCCGCGATATACCCTGCATCAGGATACTGCACATAAAAAAAGTCCTCCCCGTTCCTGAATAGGCTACAGAAATAATCCATATAGCTGGTTTCCCCGAAATCGGCTGTCACCGGATGTTTGAATCCTTTCCTGAAAATGACGAAAGTACCTCTCCGCTCTCCCATGAATATCATTTCCGGGATTCCATCATTGTCAAGATCGTGGTTATTATGGGTACTTCTGCTGCGCAAAGGGGGCGTTTCCCGGACACGGATGAGATTCAGATGTTCATCAAACTCCTTGATTTCCTGATTTATTGCATCGAGTAAATAGATCACGGGCCTGCGGTCGCCTTCTCCGGCCACCAAGTAGCGGTTTCCCCATCCGGTGAATGTCAGTTCACGCGATCTCACCAACCTACCGTGATGGTCATACAGATGCAGGCCCGTTGGGAGCGTGTCGGTCCCGAAGTAGTGATTAAGCACAGCCATGAATGCCGTATCTCCCTTAACAAAAGGCGATACATTCAACAAAGAAGGGGTTCCAGGAAACTCGACCGGAGGGAACGAGAATTCCATATCTTCATCCAGGACCATCAGCCAGGAGCTGTGATCGCTGTAAGGAATATAGGCTGTCTCTTATACACATCTGACGCTGCCGACGAAGAGGATAGTGTAGATCTCGGTGGTCGCCGTATCATT
>OGCK01000220.1_pt1 | contig 11558 bp, 9 predicted proteins | sample 1570051 | NCBI WGS metagenome assembly OGCK01 (sample SAMN06266181, study PRJEB24510) | hot springs metagenome | isolation source: hot spring sediment | place: USA: Zodletone Spring, Oklahoma | collected 2013-12-03 | reverse complement strand
AGATCACCGCTCCCTCCCCGCCGGGCATCCCCACCCCGCCTGCCGTCGACCTGGTCGAGTTCGGCTGCATCTACATCGAGGCGCCGATCGACGAGGTCGATGCCGCAGCCGTGCGCATCGGCATGCCGGTGCGCGTTCAGCTGGACGCCTTCCGCGACGAGCTGTTCGACGGCACGGTGCGGCGCATCGGCGCCTACGTGGAGGACAGGGAGAAACAGGCGCGCTTCGTCACGGTGGAGATCGCGCTGGCGGACGACCCGCGCAAGGCCCGGCTGCTGCCCGGCTACAGCACCGATGCCGAGATCGTCCTCGACCGCCGCGACGGCGTGCTCCGCCTGCCCAGCGAGGCGATCATGGATGACGGCGGGGTGCTCGTGTTCGACCCGGCCAAGGGTGTCATCGACCAGCGCACGATCCGCACGGGCCTGTCCAACTGGCGCTGGACCGAGGTGAGCGAGGGATTGAACGAAGGCGAGCGCGTGGTGCTGAACTTCGACGACGCGGGCGTGCGGGAGGGTGCGCCTGCCCGCGAGGCCACGCCGTGATCGAGCTTGCGGCCCTCTCCCGCGTGTACCCGGTGGGGGACACCGAAGTCCGCGCCCTCGACCGGATCGACCTCGCCATCGACCATGGCGAGTACATTTCGCTCATGGGACCCTCCGGCTCCGGCAAGTCCACCCTGCTCAACGTGCTCGGCCTGCTCGACCGTCCCACCGAGGGCAGCTACCGGCTGGAGGGGCGCGACACCCGGGGCCTGGACGAACTGGAGCGCGCCCGCCTGCGGCGCGAGCGGATCGGCTTCGTGTTCCAGGCCTTCCACCTCCTGCCGCGTCTCTCCGCCTTCGACAACATCGCCCTGCCGCTGGTGCTGGCGGGGATGGCCCCCGCCGAGCGCCGGCAGCGGGTGGAGCAGGCGCTCGAGGCGGTCGGCCTGAGCGACCGGTCCCACCACCGGCCCGACCAGCTCTCCGGCGGCCAGCGCCAGCGCGTCGCCATCGCCCGCGCCACGGTCATGCGCCCCGCCCTGCTGCTGGCCGACGAGCCGACCGGCAACCTCGACAGCCGCTCCGGTGGGGAGGTGATCGAGCTCCTGGAGTCGCTCAACGCCTCCGGCATCACCCTGATCATCGTCACCCACGACGCGGACATCGGCGCCCGCGCCCGGCGCCGCATCCTGCTGCACGACGGCCGCATCGCGGAGGACCGGCAGAGGTGAGGCCCCGCGATCACCTGGGTTTCACCTGGCAGGCACTCATCGCCGTGCGCCTGCGCACCCTGCTGGTCACCGGCGCGGCGGCGATCGGCGTGGCCGCCGTGGTCATCCTCACCGCCCTCGGGGAAGGCGCGCGGCTGTACATCCTGGGCGAATTCAGCCAGCTGGGCAGCGAGCTGCTGGTCGTGCTGCCCGGCAAGAGCGAAAAGGGCGGCGGTCCACCGGGGGCCATCATCGAGACCGAGCGCGACCTGACCCTGGGGGACGTGGAGGCGCTGCGCCGCCTGCCTCGGGTGACCGCCGTCTCCCCCCTCTCGGTCGGGGTCATCGAGGCCTCCGTCGGCGCCCACTCGCGCGAGGCCACCCTGCTCGGCTCCGATGCGAGCTTCGAGCAGACCCGCAAGCTGCGCCTCGCGCGCGGCGAGTTCATCCCCCCCGCGGACCTGGACGAGGCGCTGGCGGTGGCCATCATCGGTCCCACCCTCGCGAGCGAGCTGTTCGGCAACGCCTCGCCCCTGGGCCAATGGATGCGGCTCGGGGACCGCCGTTTCCGGGTGATCGGCGTGCTGGAGGCCCAGGGCACCTCGCTCGGCCAGAACCTGAACGAGAGCGTCATCGTCCCGGTGGCCAGCGCCCAGGCCCTGTTCGACAACCCGGCCCTGTTCCGCATCCTGATCCAGGTCGAGAGCCGCGGCAGGCTCCCGGGCGTGGAGCAGGCCGCCACCCGCCTGCTCACCCAGCGGCACCAGGGGGAGGAGGACTTCACCCTGGTCACCCAGGACGCCGTGCTCACCACCTTCGACGCCATCTTCGGCGTGCTGACCCTGAGCGTGGCGGGCATCGCCGGGATCAGCCTGCTGGTGGCGGGCATCATCATCATGAACGTGATGCTGGTCAGCGTCAGCCAGCGCCGTGCCGAGATCGGGCTGCTCAAGGCCCTGGGCGCCCCGCCGGGGCTGATCCTGCGCCTGTTCCTGCTCGAGTCCCTGCTCATTGGCCTGTTCGGAGCGCTGGCCGGCAGCGCGTTCGGCCAGCTCGGGGTGCTGGCCCTGGGCACGCTCTACCCCGCCTTCCCGGTCACCACGCCCACCTGGGCCTACCTCGCAGCAGCCGCCACCGCCCTGGGCGCCGGCCTCCTGTTCGGCTGGCTGCCGGCGCGACGTGCCGCGCGACTGGATCCCGTGCGGGCCCTGACGGGGAAATGAGCATGAAGGCCGCCGACGCCGCCCGCTTCACCCTCGGCACGCTGCTGGCCGAGCGCATGCGCTCCGCCCTCACCATGCTCGCCATCGCGGTCGGCATCGCCGCCGTGGTCATCCTCACCGGACTCGGCGCCGGCTTGCAGCGCTACCTGGTCGGCCAGTTCACCCAATTCGGCACCCATCTCATCGCTGTGATCCCCGGCAAGGCCACCACCACCGGGTTCTCCATCAGCGTCATCAACACCCAGCGGCCACTGACCCTGCGCGATGCCGCGAGCCTGACCGAGGTGCCCGGCGTCCTCGCCATGACCCCGGTGGTGAGCGGCAACCTGACCGCCGAGCACGCCGGCCTGACCCGGCGCACCCTGGCCATCGGGATCGGCCCTGAGGCCTCGCGGGCATGGACCATGGAGCTCGCCCGCGGGCAGTTCCTGCCGGAGGACGACCTGATCGCCCCGCGCCCGGTGGTGCTGCTGGGCCACGAGCTGGCCCGCGCGCTGTTCGGCGCGAACGACCCGGTCGGCGAGAAGGTGCGCATCGGCGGCGCGGGCTTCCGCGTGATCGGCGTGATGGCGGAGAAGGGGCAGATGCTCGGCATCGACATCGACGACGCGGCCTACATCCCTGCCGCCCTCGCCCTGCAGCTGTTCAACCGCGAGGGGCTGATGGAGATCGACGTGCTCTACGACGAGCGGGTGAGCGCGGAAACCATGGTCAAGCGCCTGACCCGCCGCCTGATCGAGCGCCACGGCTCGGAGGACTTCACCGTCCAGTCCCAGGACCAGATGCTGGAGACCCTCGGCAAGATGCTGGACATCCTGACCTTCGCGGTCGGGGCGCTGGGCGGCATCGCCCTGTTCACCGGGGGCGTGGGCATCCTCACCCTGATGACCATCGCGGTGGCGGAGCGGCGCACGGAGATCGGGCTGCTGACCGCCCTGGGGGCGCCCTCGGGCCTGGTGCTGCGCCTGTTCCTCGGCGAGGCGGCCATCCTCGGCGCGCTCGGCGGACTGCTCGGCGTGCTGCTGGGCCTGGCCGGACTCGGGGCGCTGCACGCCGTCATCCCCGCCCTGCCCTTCACCTTGCGACTGGACTTCCTGCTGGTCGCCGAAGCCATGGCCATCCTCATCGGACTGATCGCCGGCGCCTGGCCGGCCAGGCGCGCGGCGCGGCTGGACCCGATCGAGGCCCTGCGCGCAGAGTAGGCACGCCCCCGCGCGAGCCGGGCCGCCCTCCCATCCGTGGCGGACGCCCCCAGCCGGGATGGGGACATCGTGTTCCAACGTGCCCCCCGAGCCTCAGCCCTTGCGGGTGTCGAATGCTGCGCGCAGGCCCTCGCCGATGAAGATCAGCAGCACCAGCAGCCCCACCAGCACGCCGAAGGCGGACAGGGACAGCCACCAGGCCTCGATGTTCTCCTTGCCCTGCGAGAGGATCTCGCCGAGGCTCGGCGTGGTCGGCGGCACGCCGAGGCCGAGGAAGTCGAGGCTGGTCAGGGCGAGGATGGCGCCGGAGAGGCGGAACGGCAGGAAGGTCAGCACCGGCGTCATGGCGTTCGGCAGCAGGTGGCGCCACATGATCGCCCGATCCGACACGCCAAGCGCGCGCGCGGCGGTGACGTACTCGAGGTTGCGCCCGCGCAGGAACTCGGCGCGCACGTAGTCGGACAGGCCCATCCAGCCGAACAGCGAGAGCAGGATCAGCAGCAGCCAGATGCTGGGGGTGAAGATCGAGCTGAAGATGATCAGCAGATAGAGCTCCGGCATCGAGCCCCAGACCTCGATGAAACGCTGGAACGCGAGGTCGAAGCGCCCACCGAGGTAGCCCTGCAGGGCGCCGGTCAGCAGGCCCAGGCCGAGGCCCACCGCGGTCAGCGCAAGGCCGAACAGCACGGAGAGGCGGAAGCCGTAGATCAGGCGCGCCAGCACGTCGCGCCCGCGGTCGTCCGTGCCCAGCCAGTTGTCCGCCGAGGGCGGAGCCGGGTTGGGGTGGTCGGTGTAGTAGTTGATGCTGTTGTGGCCGTAGGGGATGGGCGCGCGCAGCATCCAGTTGCCGCCCGCGGTCAGCTGCCCGATCACGAACGGGTCGTGGTAGTCCGCCTCGGTCTCGAACTCGCCGCCGAAGGTGGTCTCGGGGTAGGTCTTGAGGAAGGGGGCGTAGAGCTGCCCCTGGTAGCTGACCAGCAGGGGCTTGTCGTTGGCGATCATCTCGGCGATCAGGCTCAGGCCGAACAGGCCGAGGAAGATCCACAGGCTCCACATGGCCCGCCGGTTGGCGCGGAAGCGCAGCCAGGCGCGGCGGCCTGGTGTCGGCGCGGTGATCATCCCGGCACTCATGGGCGAGCCTGGCCGAAGGTATCGCAGGCGTTCACCGAGCCGGTTTCGAAGCCGACCCTGAACCAGTGCGCCCGCTGCTCGGAGGTGCCATGGGTGAAGCTGTCCGGTACCACATAGCCCTGCGCGCGGCGCTGCAGGCGGTCATCCCCCACCGCACCCGCCGCGTTCACGGCCTCCTCGATGTCCCCCTCCTCCAGCACGTTGCGGGCTTGCTGCGCATGGTGGGCCCAGATGCCGGAATAGCAGTCCGCCTGCAGCTCCAGACGCACCAGCAGGCGGTTGGCGTCCACCTCGGAAGCGCGTTGCTGCGCGGCCTGGACCTTGGGCAGGATGCCGAGCAGGTTCTGCACGTGATGGCCGATCTCGTGCGCGATCACGTAGGCCATGGCGAAGTCGCCGTGGGCCCCGAGCTTGCCCTGCAGGTCGTCGAAGAAGGAGAGGTCGAGGTAGACCTTCTGGTCGGCGGGGCAATAGAAGGGCCCCATCGCCGCCTGGGAGAAGCCGCAGGCCGACTGCACCGCGCCGCGATAGAGCACGAGCTTCGGCTCGGCATACTGCCGCCCCGCCCCCTGGAACAGGGGAGTCCAGGTATCCTCGGTGTCCGCCAGCACGACGGACACGAAGGCCATGCGCTCCTCGTCCTCGGGCGAGACCCGGACCTGCTCGGTGACCGGACCGCCTCCCCCGCCGATCAGCTGCAGGAGCATGGCGGGATCGACCCCGAACAGCCAGCCGACCAGCAGCGCGATGAGCAGGCCGCCCAGGCCGATGCGCCCGGTCCCGCCGAGCCGCACTTGGCGGCGATCCTCGATGTTGCTGCTACGACGCCCGGTACGCCATTTCATCGCCATCCTCCCCCGTTCAACGGTTGACCGCGCCGAACTGGATGCGCGGATCGACCCAGGCATAGCTGAGGTCGGTCAGAAGCTTCGCCACAAGTCCCAGCAGGGTGTAGATATAGAGCGTGCCGAGCACCACCGGATAGTCGCGCTGCAGCACGGCCTCGTAGGAAAGCAGCCCCAGCCCGTCGAGCGAGAACAGGGTCTCGATCAAGAGGCTGCCGGTGAAGAAGGCGCCGATGAAGGCCGCCGGGAAGCCGGTCACCAGCGGGATCACCGCGTTGCGGAACACGTGGCCGTACAGCACCTGGTTCTCGGACAGGCCCTTGGCGCGCGCGGTCAGCACGTACTGCTTGCGGATCTCCTCAAGGAAGCTGTTCTTGGTCAGCAGGGTCATCACCGCGAAGTTGCCGACCACCATCGCGGTCACCGGCAGCACCATGTGCCACAGGTAGTCGCCGATGCGCGCCGGCCAGGACAGCTCCGCCCAGTTGTCCGACACCAGCCCGCGCAGGGGGAACACGTCCCAGAAGCTGCCACCGCCGAACAGCACCAGCAGGAACAGGCCGAGCACGAAGCCCGGGATGGCGTAGCCCACCAGCAGCAGGCTGGTGGTCCAGATATCGAAGGGGGTACCGTCGCGCACTGCCTTGCGCACCCCGAGCGGGATGCTGATCAGGTAGGTGAGCAGGAAGGTCCACATGCCGAGGCTGATCGACACCGGCAGCTTGTCGGCCATCAGCCCCAGCACGCTCTGGTGCTGGAAGTAGCTCTCGCCGAGGTCGAAGGTCAGGTAGTTGCCGAGCATGTCGAGGAAGCGCTCGTGCGCCGGCTTGTCGAAGCCGTAGAAGGCGCGTATTTCCGCCAAGCGCTCCTCGTCCAGCCCCTGCGCCCCGCGGTACATGCCTTCCGCGCCCACGCTGGCCTCGCCCCCCTCGCGCCCACCGTGCTGGAGTTGGTGCACCAGCTGCTCCACCGGGCCCCCGGGCACGAACTGGGTCACCGCGAACGTGATGAGCAGCACCCCGAACAGGGTGGGGATCATCAGCAGCAGGCGCTTGAGGATGTAGTGGGCCATTCAGGGTCCTGTAGAAACGTCATGGCAGATGACGGGCAATCCTGCCCGAGCGCCGCCAGCATAGCAGGCGTTCCTGTTTTCGAGGCATGGACATCGCGGGTGGATCAAGGCCCGGAACCCCCGATCTCGCCGCAAGAGCCGATGCGCCGGGTCAGGCGGCGGGCTCACTGCGCCGGCGCATCGGCCGCGCTCCCCACGGGCCGTTCCTCCTCGATGATCCGCCCCCCGCAGCGCAGGAAACAGGCCTCGTAGGGCCCCTGGCAGCCGCAGTCCCTGCGACAGGCCGCGCGAGCCCTGGCGATCTCGCTCGCGAGGGTCGGAGGGCCGGCCGGTGCCATGGGGGGGGGCTCGTACCAGTCGTAGCCGTAGTAGAAGAAGGGCGACCAGCGCGGATGGTAAGGGCTGTAGAACAAGCCGCCATGCCAGTTGTTCAGGCGCCAGAACAGCAGGTCGATGCGGTAGCGCTCCAACGCCGTGGCGTAGTCGTCCAGGGCCCTGGGCAGGTTTTCGCGCGCCCGCGTCTCAGCCCCTGCCTCACAGGCATCCCGTTCCGTCTTGCAACGGGCCTGACACGCCGCGAGATCGTCCTCGCAGGTCTTCAGGCAGGCTTGCCCCGCCGCATCCACGGGTGGCTCGTAGCGTTTGACCAGCACCGTCTGCGGGGCGCAGGCGGACAGGGCGACGGGCAGAATAAGCATCAGCCAGCGCAGATGCCTCGATCCCCATTGGAGCCATGTGATCATGGTGTTCACCTCCACTGCGGTTTGCCGACACCTGCGCCAGGAAGCTCACCCCGCTCGGCGCAGCGGTGGCTCGCCGTCCGTTTCCGGCGCCGGACCATGATCCGGTGCACGACCGGGATGGGAAGGTCTCAGCGGAGGCAGTCCCCATTTCGCCCGGGCGCGATTGCAGGCCGAATCCGGATCGTCATCCTCGAGCGCCGACTTGAACTCGCGGCAGGTGCTCGAGCGATCCGCATAGATTGAACATTGAGTATGGCAGCCAATTTCGCCGACGAGGGCCACGCAGCGTGGATCCGGCCCTGTGGTGCCCTTCATGGCCACCCGCTGGTCGTTCAGCTTGACGGTCAGCTCGGGCGGGACACACCCCCCGAGTTCGGGCTCGGACTCGCCCCAGTAGAAACTCACACGGAAGGACGCGCAGCAGGCGCCGCACTCGAGACAGGGATTGATGAAAACGACCGACACAGGAATGCCCCGGACATGGATCGACAAAGCACTTACGGAACCGTTGCGGCCCGCACCATTGCGCCTGCGGCAGGAACGCCTTCAGGGGCGGCGCAATGATGATCCTTCCGTGGCGGAAATCAAGAGAGCGCGACGAGGCTCGCTCCTGCGAGGAAAAGCGGCGCAGCGCATCCGTCATTCCGGCGCAGGCCGGAATCCAGTCGCGCCAAGGGCTGGACCCCGGCTTTCGCCGGGGTGACGCAACAGCAGGACATGAGGTAAGCGGAGCGCTGATCCGCCACGAGAGCTTATGCCCGCGGAGAGCGACCTCTTGGTCGCGATCATCGACCTGGCGGAGCTTTCCCGCGACCACCGGCGGTTGCGGGGCTGGCGTTCACCCGGGCTTCCGCCACCAGGTCTTGAGCATCCAGGACTCGGCCTCGAAATAGAGCGGCAGTTCGGCAGGCCAGGCGAAGCGATCCCAGTAGGCGATGCGGTGCTCGCCGATGTACCAGTTCGGCACGAGGTAGTGGTTCCACAGCAGCACCCGGTCCAGCGCGCGGGCCGCCGTGACCAGGGCGGCACGGTCCTGCGCATAGACGATCTTCTCGACCAGGGCATCCACCACCGGGTCCTTCACCCCCATGGCGTTGTTCGAGCCCTCGCGGTCGGCGCTGGAGGAATGGAACATGTTGAACAGCTCGTTGCCCGGCGACTGGGACTGGCCGAACACGGTGATGACCGCGTCGAAGTCGAAGGTATCGGCCCGCCGCTGGTAGAGGGCGGCGTCGATGGTGCGGTAGCTGGCCTGCACGCCGAGCTTGCGCAGGTTGTAGACATAGGGCGCCATGATGCGCTCGAAGCCCTTCTGGCCGAGCAGGATCTCGAACTGGAACGGGCGCCCCGCCTCGTCGACCAGCACCCCGTCGCGCACCCGCCAGCCGGCCTCCTCCAGCAGGCGCTTGGCGCGGATGAGGTTGGCGCGCAGTCCGGCGGCATCGTTCGCGGCCGGGGGCTGGTAGACCTGCTCGAACACCTCGGGAGGGAGCCGGTCGCGGAAGGGTTCGAGCAGGGCCAGTTCCTCCCCTTCCGGCAGGCCCCGCGCGGCCAGCTCGCTGTTGCTGAAGTAGCTGTCGCAGCGGGTGTACTGGCCGTAGAACAGGTTGCGGTTGGACCATTCGAAATCCATGGCGAGGCCGAGCGCCTCGCGCACGCGCCGGTCCTGGAACAGCGTGCGCCGGGCGTTGAACACCACCCCCTGCATGCCCGCGTTGTTGTGGTGCGGGATGGCGGCTTTCCTGATCTCGCCGCTGGCGTAGCGCGGCCCCTCGTGGTCGCGCGCCCAGCGCTTGGAGTGGTTCTCGTAGAAGAACTCGAACTCGCCGGCCTTGAAGGCCTCAAGCGAGACGGTGCGGTCCTTGTAGTACTTGAAGGTGATGCGGTCGAAATTGAACATGCCGCGCCGTACCGGCAGGTCCTTGGCCCAGTAGTCGGGATTGCGGCGGTAGCGCACCTGCTTGCCCCAGTCGAAGGATTCGACCACATAGGGTCCGCTGCCCACGGGGACCGCCCGTGCGAGCTGGTCGAAGGCCCGCCCGTCGACCCACTTCTCGGACAGCACCGGCATCTCGCCGAGGATCAGGTGCAGCTCGGGGTTGGCGCGCTTGAACACGAAGCGCACGGTGCGCGCATCCAGTACCTCGGCGCGCTCCACGTCCGCCCAGTAGAAGCGGTACATGGGATGGGCCATCGTAGAGCGCAGGGTGTCGAAGGAGAACTGCACGTCGCGCGCCGTGACCGGGGTGCCATCGGAGAAACGGGCCTCGGGCCGCAGGCGGAAGGTCACCGACAGGCCGTCCCCGGCGAGGGCGACATCCTCCGCCAGCAGGCCGTACATCGAGAACGGCTCGTCGAGGCTTTTCTCCAGCAGGGTCTCGTACACCAGCTGACCCAGCCCCGCGGCCGACAACCCCTTGAGCAGGAAGGGGTTGAGCGAATCGAAGCTGCCGAACGCGGACATCTGCAACTCCTCGCCCTTGGGTGCGTCCGGGTTGACGTAGCGGAAATGGCTGAAGTCCGCCGGGTAGGCAGGCTCGTAGCCCAGCGCCAGCGCAGGCGCAGCATGGAGAGGGGCCTGTGCGGCCAGCAGGGACAGGGCCAGGACCGCGGCCAGCGAACGGAGGAGTGCTATCATGCACAGGATTAAATCACAGAACCAAGGAGTGACAGCATGGGCTTTCTCGCCGGCAAGCGCGCCCTGATCGTGGGCCTGGCCAACGACCGTTCCATCGCCTACGGCATCGCCAAGGCCATGCACCGCGAAGGTGCCGAACTGGCCTTCACCTACCTGAACGACCGGTTCAAGGAGCGCGTCGAGAAGTACGCCGCCGAGTTGGGCTCCAGCATCATCCTGCCTCTGGACGTGAGCGACGACGCCCAGGTCGAGGCCCTGCCCGGCCTGCTCGGCCAGCACTGGGACGGTTTCGACATCCTCGTCCACTCCGTCGCCTTCGCACCGAAGGAGCAGTTGGCGGGCGACTACGTCGACAACACCACCCGCGAAGGCTTCAAGATCGCCCATGACATCAGCTCCTGGAGCCTGACTGCGCTGGCCAAGGTGCTGCGCCCGATGATGAAGGACCGCGAGGACGCCTCCATCCTCACCCTCTCCTACCTCGGCGCCGAGCGCGCCATGCCCAACTACAACGTGATGGGCGTGGCCAAGGCCAGCCTCGAGGCCAACGTGCGCTACATGGCCGCGAGCCTCGGCGTGGACAACATCCGCGTCAACTCCATCTCCGCCGGCCCGATCAAGACCCTGGCCGCCTCCGGCATCGGCGAGTTCAAGATGTTCCTCGACTACGTCGAGCGCAACGCCCCGCTGCGTCGCAACGTCACCATCGACGACGTCGGCAACACCGCCGCCTTCCTCGGCTCCCCGCTCGCGCGCGGCATCACCGGTGAGAACATCTACGTCGACTCCGGCTACTTCATCACCGGCATGGGTCGCTGCGACTGATCCGGACCCCGCTCCGGAAACGACTGGAACCCGCCGCACGGCGGGTTTCTTTTTGCGCGAACGGAAAGGGTCAGGGATTCACCCTGCGCACCAGCACCCGGTCGATGCGCCGGCCATCCATGTCCACCACCTCGAAGCGATGGTCCCGCGCCTCGAACTGCTCGCCGATCTTCGGCAAATGACCGAGATGCTGCAGGACATAGCCGGCCAGGGTGTGGAAGCCGCGCCATTCGCCGACATCGCCGAGGTCGAGCAATTCGGCCAGCTCGTCCAGTGGCAGGCCGCCATCGAGCAGGTAGCTGCCGTCCTCGGTCCGCACGATCATGGGGTTGGCCGGCCCGAGGGTCTCCGCGCTCTCTCCCGCCAGTGCGGCAAGGATGTCCATGGCCGTGACCAGGCCCTGCAGGCTGCCGTATTCGTCCACCACGAAGGCGATCGGTACGGACGCCTGGCGCAGGCGTTCGAGCAGGGCGAGCGCGCGCATCCCCTCCTGCACCACCAGCGGCGAACGCATGACCTTCCGCAAGTCGAAGGACTCGCCCACCAGGCGCTGGATCAGGAGGTCGCGCACAAGGACCACGCCCTCAAGCTCGTCGAGCTCGCCGCTGGAAACCGGCAGACGGGCGTGCGGCGAGGACTGGAGCAGCGCCACGAGCTCCGCTTCGTCCGCACCGGCGTCCAGCA
>OGCK01000219.1_pt1 | contig 11594 bp, 11 predicted proteins | sample 1570051 | NCBI WGS metagenome assembly OGCK01 (sample SAMN06266181, study PRJEB24510) | hot springs metagenome | isolation source: hot spring sediment | place: USA: Zodletone Spring, Oklahoma | collected 2013-12-03 | reverse complement strand
CTGGTTCACCACGATGGGCATTTCAGCAGTATTCAGCTTTTCTGAACCGGGTACGGTCAAAGCAACATGTTTCCGACGAATCTTTTCCAGGTTCTGGTGATTGGCTTCCGAAGTGATGGTTAAGAGGATCAAGGGACGACCTTCATAGGTTTTTCCTCGGTTCTCAAGACTAATTCGCGGAGAAGCATCGGCCAAAGCCCTCATGTAGTTGAGGATCTGGTCATGGCTGGCGTGCCATTCTCCCGGGATATAACCCAGCACCTCCTGGGGTTTTGGAATTTCTTCGTTGTAGGTGACGTCTTGTGGCAGGTAATAGGAAAGATCAAGCTCCTCCTGGGCAACAGCTGTAAAACTGAACAGGAAGCTCAATGCAAATAAAAAGTTTTTCATGAAATAGAATTTTTGGAGCCTAAATATAAAAAAACCGTCCTAATTGCTCGGGACGGTTTCAGATAATTGAAAAGGATTCAATTATATACTATATATCTTCGAAACTAATGTCGGTAAAATTAGCTGCAGAGGTTGCCGAAGCGGTTTCAGTTGGAGTTTCTTCTTCATATTCCTTCTTGAAATTCTTCTGGTGGCGCTCACTGATCACTTCTTCCCCTTTTTCGTCAAGGATGTAATCTGTCATTTCTTTCAGGATCTCGTTGAATCCTGCAAAATCTTCTTTATAAAGGTAGATCTTGTGTTTCTTGTAGTGAAAAGACCCGTCGTCGTTAGTGAATTTTTTACTTTCGGTGATGGTCAGGTAGTAATCATTAGCCTTGGTAGCCCTAACATCAAAGAAATAGGTGCGTCTTCCGGCTCTTAAGACCTTGGAAAAAATCTCTTCTTTTTCAATCGTTCCATTGTCGCTCATAGTCAAATGTCTTTTACGGTTTGTAACTCAGTTCAAAAATCCAAAAAAAATTAACATTCCGCAACAAATTTTTACATTTCTTTTTCACTTAGTTGTTTCAGGTAAAGTTCTTTGTAGTAGCCGTCTGTGCTCAATAATTCCTGATGCGTACCTCTTTGTACGATTTCTCCTCCTTCTAAAATTATGATCTTATCGGCATTTTTTATAGAAGAAACGCGATGGCTCACGATGATGGTGGTCTTATTGCGTGATATTTTGAAGAGGTTTCCAAGGATTTCTTCCTCAGTCTCAGTGTCTACTGCGGAAAGTGAGTCGTCAAAAAGCAGGATCTTTGGATCATGAATGATGGCCCTTGCAATGGAGACCCTTTGTTTTTGTCCTCCCGAAAGGGTGATCCCTCTTTCGCCCAGCACGGTATCATAACCTTTGCTGAAGCCTATAATATTTCTGTGTACCGCGGCATTTTTCGCAGCCTGGATGATCTCCTCCTCGGTAGCATCGGCCTTCCCGAATTTGATGTTGTTCCTGATGGAATCACTGAACAAAAAGGCATCCTGCGGCACGTAACCAATGCTGTCGCGAAGATCTTTCAGGTTCATTTTTCTGATGTCTTTACCGTCAATACTGATCTCGCCTTCGGCTACATCATACAATCGGCCAATAAGTTCAAGGATGGTAGACTTCCCTGACCCGGTCTTACCGATGATAGCCAGGGTTTGGCCTTTTTCGACCTCAAAAGAGACATTTTTAAGAGCGGTTATGTTGGTGTCTTCATAGGTGAAAGTGACATTTTTGAAAGCCACCGTTCCACCGATCTCTTCAGGTTCTGTAGTAGGGTTTAGGATCTGGGGAATTTCCTTCAGGAATTCATTGATCCTTTTTTGAGAGGCTTCCGCTTGCTGTACGATTGAAGTTACCCAACCAACAGTAGCTACCGGCCAGGTCAACATGTTCACATACAGCAGGAATTCCACGATGATCCCCAGGTTGTCGATCTCGCCGTTGATGAATTTTCGGCCGCCAATGTAGATCACCAGGATGTTACTGGCACCAATTAATAATACCATCAGCGGGAAAAAGAAAGCCTGGACCTTTACCAGGTCGATGTTTTTTTCCTTGTTCTCATTTGACAGCGCCACGAAAGAAGTGTTGGTCTGCGGTTCCAGTCCGTAGGACTTGATCACCGAGATCCCGCTAAAGCTTTCCTGGGTAAAGGTGTTCAGCTTGGAAAGGTATTGCTGCACGATGGTGCTGCGTTTGTTGATGGCGACACTCAGTTTATAAATGGCGAAAGAAAGAATCGGCAGAGGAGCTATGGTGTAAAGGGTGAGTTCCGGCGCCTGTGAGAACATGTAAGGGATTACCACGATGAAAAGGACCCCCGTTTGCACGCTGTACATGATCGCCGGCCCCAGGTACATCCGCACTTTAGAGACGTCTTCACTAATGCGGTTCATCAGGTCTCCCGTGCGGTTCTTTTTGTAAAAATTCAGGGAGAGATCTTCGTACTTTCTGAAAACCTCATTTTTTAGATCGAATTCTATGTGCCTGGAAACCACGATAAAAGTCTGCCGCATCAAAAAAGTAAAAAAGGCAGCCAGTAAGGTTGCCCCCAGGATCAGCAGGATGTTGGTCATCAATTCGCTCTTTACCTCGGCAGCAGATACGATTTCCCCATTCACGTATTGTTCAATGGCATTGGTAGATTCTCCTATGAACCTTGGAGTGAGGATTGCGAAAACGCGGGCGGCAATGGTGATGAACAACCCCACGATGAGGTGCCATTTATATTTGACGAAGTATTTATTTAGATGTTTTAATTCTTTCATAGCGGTTGAAACCTCGAAAATTCACAATTCCTTATTTATCAAAGGAAAAAAATCGAATAAATTGAAATATTACTTATTTTTGCCCTATAAATTTTTCGATTCACGAAAATCCAACATTTTTAATTCAAAAATTATGACAGTGGATGTTCTAAAGGCAAATGAACTTAAAAAAGCCGCTCCGGTCTTTGGGCAGCTTTCTTTTGATGACCATGAACAAGTGGTTTTTTGCAACGACAAAGATACAGGTTTAAAGGCAATTATTGGAATTCACAACACAGTTTTGGGACCTGCTCTTGGTGGTACCCGTATGTGGAACTACAACAGTGAATGGGATGCCGTTAATGATGTTTTAAGACTTTCCCGCGGAATGACCTTTAAGAGTGCCGTCACCGGATTGAACCTGGGTGGAGGTAAAGCCGTGATCATTGGAGATGCGAAAACTCAGAAGACACCCGAGCTTATGCGCAGGTTTGGGGAATTCGTTCACTCTTTAAGCGGAAAATATATCACTGCGGAAGATGTTGGGATGGAAACTGCCGATATGGATACCGTACGGGAAGTAACTCCTTACGTTACCGGTATTTCTGAAGATAAAGGTGGCGCCGGAAACCCTTCTCCTATCACAGCTTATGGAGTGTATATGGGAATGAAGGCAGCCGCGAAGTTCAAGTACGGTTCAGATAACCTTCAGGGTAGATCTGTACTGGTACAGGGAATTGGTCACGTGGGAGAATCCCTGGTAGATCATCTTACTAAAGAAGGAGCAAAAGTATTGATCAGTGATATCAATGAAGAGCGCCTGCAGCAGGTTAGCAAGCAGTACAATGCGCAGATCTTTGAAGATACAGATGTATATGGTGCCAATGTGGATATTTATGCTCCATGTGCTTTAGGGGCTACCATTAATGACAATACGATCGACCGATTCAAAGCGGCCATCATTGCTGGAGCTGCCAACAATCAGCTGGCAGATGATACCAAACACGGAATTATTCTTAGGGAAAAAGGCATCGTTTATGCACCCGATTTCCTTATCAACGCCGGAGGTATCATCAATGTGTACGCCGAGCTTGAAGGATACGGTAAAAAGGAGATCATGGAAAAGACAGAGAATATCTACCATACAACCCTTGAGATCCTTCACAGTGCAGATGCCAATGACATCTCTACACATGAGGCAGCATTGAAAGTCGCGCAGCAGCGAATCGCTGATAGAAAAAATCAGAGATAAGCCGAGGCTTTTTTCAATTTAATAGTATTTTTGCGGGGCGAAAGGATTTTCCTTTCGCCCCCTATAATTTAAAAAAGTTCTTTTACAGCTATGTTGACCAGAAGACATATCAGGGTTAAAGTAATGCAGTCTTTGTACGCCTACTCCCAAAGTGAAAATGATGATTTGAGATCAGAAGAGAAGTTCCTTCTGAAAAGTATGGATGAGATGTACGATCTGTATCTTTTGCTCTTGAGCCTGTTCGTGGAAATACGGGATCATGCAGCCGATTATATGGAGAAATCCCAGCACAAGCACCTGCCTTCTGAAGAGGATAAAGATCCCAACCGCCGGTTCGTAGATAACGAGGTGATCGCGCTGTTAGACCAGAACACAGGACTGCAGAACGGACTTGAGGCCCGCAAGCTCAAAAACTGGAAAAATGACGATGAGTATGTCGATATCCTGTGGAATGAGATCAGGAACAGTGAGATCTACGCACAATACATGGCTTCAAGAACAGGAACTTTTCAGGAAGACAAAGACTTCGTGATCAAGATCTTCAAAGAAGTCATCGCCCCCAATGAAAAGCTGTATGATTACCTGGAAGATAAAAAGATCACCTGGGTAGATGACCTGCCTCTGGTGAATACTGCCATTGTGAAGATGCTTCAGAAGCTGAAGTCGGGAAAAGAACATGCGCTTACCCGTCTCTTCAAGAATTCAGATGATAAAGAATACGCTGTGCAACTTTTTAGAAAGACTTTGTTGAACGACGAAAGTCTTGCTGCAGAGATGGAGGGAAAAACCCCAAACTGGGACAAGGAACGTATCGCAGATCTGGATACTATCCTCATCAAGATGGCTATTTGTGAATTTTTAAAGTTTCCTTCTATTCCCGTCAAAGTGACTATTAACGAATATTTAGAAATTGCCAAGGAATACAGTACTCCAAAAAGTAGTATTTTTATCAACGGGATCCTTGATAAACTCTCAAAGGAGTATAAAGAGGAGGGCAAACTCAACAAAATAGGCAGGGGTCTTATGTAGTCCTGAATATTTTTATAATTTTATCACTTTTAACCATTAAATGTAAATCATGAAAAAAGGAATCTTATTTTTAGCAGTCGTTGCGGCCATGGTCTTCACTTCGTGCAAGGATGACGCCTCCAACAAAGTAAAAGCAGAGAATGTAGAGGAAGCTGCAGCGCGTGACGCTCAGGAAGTAGTCTATCCTGCTATGACTTTCGAGAAGACAGAGCACGATTTTGGAACTATTGAACAGGGAACCAACGTAGAGCATACTTTTACCTTCACCAACACAGGTAAAGCTCCTTTGGTGATCACTAACGCAACCAGCTCTTGCGGATGTACTGTTCCTACCTGGACCAAAGAACCTATCGCCCCGGGAGAATCAGGGGAAATGGTAGTAAAGTTCAACGGTAGCGGCCAAAACCAGGTTACCAAGACTGTGAATATCACTGCTAATACCGAGACCGGTAAAGAACAATTAAAAATCAAAGCTTTTGTAAATCCTAAAGATACTCAGTCTTAACAGGATCCAAAAAGCAACAAATTATCTATGGATCAATTAACCCAGTTTGCCCCAATTATTTTAATGTTTGTAGTGGTGTATTTTTTTATGATACGCCCGCAGATGAAACGTGCAAAACAAGAAAAACAATTTTCTTCTGAATTAAAAAAGGGAGACCGAATAGTCACCAAAAGTGGAATGCACGGAAAAATAATTGATTTTAGTGAAAAACAAAATGCTGTAATTATAGAGACCGGCGCAGGAAAGATCACTTTTGACCGTTCTTCCATTTCAATGGAGATGAGCAAAAAGCTGAATGAGCCTGTGAAGGAGAAGTAATACTTACAGTTACACTATAAAAAAGGCCGGTGATCACCGGCCTTTTTTTGTGTTCCATTCAGAATGTCGCTCCCTAATTAGTTTAAGAACCCTTTCAGGGTTCCAAACCCTGAAAGGGTTGAACCAGATGGGAGTTAGCAATTCTTATACTTATCGTGAAGACCCTGACCACTCTTGATCATGGGCGTGATCTTTTCGAGCCTGCTCAGTTTTGTGGCTTCTCTTTTTGCTTCAGCGATATATTCGCAATATTCCCGCTGTTTTCCGGGAGTGAGTTCAAAAAAAGCCTTTTTAAGATCGCTGTCATTTTCAAAGGCGGTGTCCATCAGTGCGGGAATCTCTACTTCTTTGCCTTTCGCAGGTTTGATCTCTTTTCCTTCTTTTTGGTTCCGGATGGCCTCCAGTACATAATTGCGAAGTGGCTCTACAGGAATTTCTTCTCCTTTTTCAAACCTTATTTGGCGCAGGGCTTTGGTCTTTCCTTCCTGGGCATTCTGCAGCAGTGCAGTGTTTTCCTTTAAAAGCGCTCCCTGGAAGAACCAGAGGGCGCAGTGGTTTTTGAAAGCACCGATTCCTACCACATTTTTTCCGTCAATGGTGTAAAGGGGAGCTCCCCATTTGATGGTTTCTTCCAGGTCTGTGGAGAGCAGCATTTCCCTTAAGGATCTTATTTCCTCCTCCCAGTGCGGGTGTTTCTTTATATAATCCTCAACGGTTTTCAGGCTCATGGTCAGGCCGGTTTGTTCTCACATGAGGGATGGGTAGCGCCTTCTTACTTCTTGTACTTTTTTGCTGTTAACTCCGCGATCTTTACGATCACTTCCACCGCCTTTTGCATACTTTCTACCGGTACGTATTCGTATTTTCCGTGGAAATTATGTCCGCCCGCAAAGATGTTGGGGCAGGGCAGTCCCATAAAACTTAATTGGGCTCCGTCTGTTCCCCCGCGAATGGGTTTGATGACCGGGGTGATATCAAGCTGCTTCATAGCTTCTTCGGCAATATCTACAATGTGCTTCACCGGCTCCACCTTCTCTTTCATGTTGAAATATTGATCCTTGATCTCCACGTTTACGCAATCCCGTTCGTACTGGTCGCAGATCTCTTTCGCAAGGTTTTGCATCACCTGTTTACGGGCTTCAAAATGTTTGCGGTCGTGATCTCTAATGATGTAGTGTAGCTTTGTTTCCTCCACATCTCCTTCAATGCCGTTGAGGTGAAAAAATCCCTGACGACCTTCGGTATGCTCGGGAGTTTCCAGGCGAGGCAGGGAATTGATGAAATCCTGTGCGATGTACATGCTGTTGATCATCTTGTCTTTTGCATAGCCGGGATGAACGCTTTTTCCGGTCACCGTGACCACCGCTCCGGCAGCATTGAAGTTCTCGTATTCTAATTCTCCTATCTGGCTTCCATCCATGGTGTAGGCCCACTCGGCTCCGAATTTTTCCACATCGAACTTATGTGCGCCCCGGCCAATCTCTTCATCGGGAGTGAAACATACCCTGATCTTCCCGTGTCTGATCTCGGGGTTTTGAAGCAGGTGCTTCACAGCTTCCATGATCTCCGTGATGCCGGCTTTATCGTCAGCGCCCAACAGGGTAGTGCCGTCTGTTGTGATGAGGGTTTGTCCTTTATACTGGAGCAGGTCATCAAAATATTCAGGGGAAAGGATGATGTTTTTTTCTTTGTCCAAAACAATGTCCCCGCCGTCGTAGTTTTCTATGATCTGCGGATTCACGTTGGTGCCCGAAAAATCGGGCGTGGTATCAAAATGTGCGACAAAGCCTATCGTCGGCACCTCATGGTCTACATTAGAAGGGAGCGTGGCCATCACGTAAGCATGCTCATCAATGCTCACCTCCTGCATACCCATTTCTTCTAGTTCGCTTTTCAATTTATTGGCAAGGTCCCACTGTTTTGCAGTACTGGGGGTGGTTTCACTGTTCTCGTCACTTTGAGTGTCAATTTTCACGTAACTGATGAAACGTTCTATAATATCCTGTTTGTTGGTCATTTTTTGCTGAAATTTCATCAAAATTAAGGAACTAATTGACGGCTTCAAAACCTTTTATGTTTTCGGATGTTTTTCTTTAGGTTTGTTTTAATTTTGCCGAAAACCAACTTCATGTACAAAGCTATCATCCAGCCGATTCTTTTTAAGATAGATCCAGAAAAGGTGCATTATTTTACCTTTTCCATGCTTCGGAAGTTATTCAAACTTCCTTTTGTGAAAAGCTTTGTGAAGAAGAAATTCCTGATAGAAGATCCACGCCTGGAGCGGGAAGTCTTCGGCCTGAAGTTCAAAAACCCGGTAGGTCTTGCCGCCGGATTTGATAAGGATGCCAAACTGTACCGGGAACTTTCAGCCTTCGGCTTCGGATTTATTGAAATTGGTACCCTTACCCCAAAACCGCAACCGGGGAATGAGAAAAAAAGACTTTTCAGACTTAAAGAAGATAAAGCCATCATAAATCGGATGGGCTTTAACAACGGCGGAGTGGCAGAGGCAGTGGAGCGCCTTAAAAAGAATAAAGATGTGCTGATAGGGGGGAATATCGGTAAGAACAAGGTCACGCCCAACGAAAATGCGGTAGATGACTACATTATATGTTTTGATGCCCTTTTTGAGCAGGTGGATTATTTCGTAGTTAACGTGAGTTCCCCCAATACCCCAAACCTTCGGGAGCTGCAGGATAAAGAACCGCTTACCAATTTATTGAATACCCTTCAGCAAAGAAATACTGAAAAACCGGTTTCCAAACCCATACTTCTAAAGATCGCGCCAGACCTTACCGATTCCCAGCTACTGGATATCATTGATATCGTTAAAGAAACGGGGATTGCAGGGGTGATCGCCACCAACACCACGATCTCCCGGGAAGGCCTTACTTCTAAAGATAAGGAAGAGGCAGGCGGAATGAGCGGTAAACCTCTAAAAGACCGTGCCACCGAGGTGATCAGGTTTCTTTCAGAAAAAAGCGACAGGGCATTTCCTATAATAGGAGTGGGCGGGATCATGTCTCCCGAAGATGCGCTTGAAAAACTTGAGGCCGGGGCCAGCCTGGTGCAGGTCTATACCGGCTTTATCTATGAAGGTCCTAAATTGATAAGGGATATCAATAAAGAAATTTTAAAGCGCTCATAGTGCCCGAGCAGATCATTCCTTTTTTAACGGCTTCCATTCTCCTGACCATTTCCCCGGGACCGGACATTATTTACGTGCTGGTGCAGGGAATGACCAACGGGAAGAAATACGGCATTGTCACTGCCCTGGGGCTTGTTTCGGGGATCATCATTCATACCAGTCTTGTCGCCTTCGGCATCTCGGCCATCATCAAACAGAGTGAAACCCTTTTTCTGGTGATCAGGCTTTTTGGTGCGGGTTATTTGCTGTATCTGGCTTACCGGGTCTATAAAAGTGAATCGGATATTAAGGTGGGGCTCGAAAATACGGATAGCAGGAAAGATCTGATCTCCCTCTATAAAAGGGGATTTTTGATGAACGTTCTCAACCCGAAAGTGGCCATTTTCTTCCTGGCATTTTTTCCGGGTTTTCTTTGGGAACCGGCGGGAAATACCGTGATCCAGTTCTATATCCTGGGGTTCCTGTTTATGCTGCAGGCTTTACTCATCTTTTCCACTGTGGCGATCCTGGCAGGAAAGATTTCCAAATACCTGAGTCAGCATCCGCGATCAGGAATTGTCTTTAAGTGGGTACAGATAACAGTTTTCATAGGAATTGGAGTTTTCATATTAATTTAGAGAGTAATTAGTAAGTATTTTATTCCATGGATATTGAAAGCGGAAAAACTCACCTTATAAAATTACCCTTTTCAATTCTCACATCTCAATTCTCTTATCTCAATACTAAATTCTATATTTGAGCCTATGGGGAAAATCAAAATTATTGAATGCCCGCGTGACGCGATGCAGGGAATTAAGGATTTCATTCCAACAGAGAAAAAGGTTCAATACATACAATCTCTTTTACGATGCGGATTTGATACCATTGACTTCGGAAGCTTTGTTTCTCCCAAGGCCATTCCTCAAATGGCCGATACGGCTGAAGTGCTTTCAAAACTTGATCTTTCGCGTACCCAAAGCAAGTTACTGGCCATTGTTGCCAATACTCGCGGTGCACAGGACGCTTCTCAACACCCCGAAATAGATTACCTGGGATACCCTTTTTCAATATCTGAGAACTTCCAGATGCGTAACACTCATAAGACAATCGCACAGTCTGTAGAGACCCTGCAGGAGATCCTGGACATCGCCAATGGCAGCAATAAAGAGGTGGTTGCATATCTCTCGATGGGCTTCGGGAATCCTTATGGTGACCCGTGGAATGTGGAGATCGTAGGGGAGTGGACCGAAAAGCTTTCCGGCATGGGAGTGAAGATCCTTTCGCTTTCAGACACCATTGGGAGTTCCACGCCAGAGGTGATCGAATATTTGTTTTCCAATCTCATTCCGAAGTATCCCGAAATAGAATTCGGCGCCCACCTTCATACCACGCCCACCAGCTGGTTTGAGAAGGTAGACGCGGCCTTTAAAGCGGGTTGTACCCGGTTTGATGGCGCCATCCAGGGTTTTGGTGGCTGCCCTATGGCCAAGGATGAACTCACAGGTAATATGCCTACAGAAAAACTGCTTTCTTACTTCACTTCCCGCAAAGAAGATACTCATGTAAAAATGATGAGTTTCGAATCGGCTCATAATGAGGCTACTAAGATCTTTTCTTCTTACCATTAGTAAATACAATGGTTTACGGCCGTTTTCATTAATAAATTTTATTTGAATTTAATCTAAATAAGCTTGGGAGAAAGTTGCTGCTGGTATATATTTGCCGCATCATTATTTTAAACAAGTCTAAATAAGAATCATGAAAAAAATGTTACTTACGCTGGCGATTGGGGCCACTTCTGTACTTTCAGTTGCTCAAACTCAGCAAGATTCGATCACTTTTGATCCTCAATATCAGCAAAACTCTGCTCAAAGGATATTATCTGCAGATAACAACGCCGTTACTGTAGGTGCCTATGGAGAGGTTACCTATAACCAGCCCGAGGGTGATAATGGAGAGCTGGATGTGCAGCGTCTTGTTATGTTGTTAGGGTACCAGTTTACTGATAAAGTGCAATTCTTTACCGAGATTGAATTTGAACACGTAGAAGAAGTCTATGTAGAGCAGGCATTTGTGAACTACAACGTTGCCAATAATGTGAATTTAAGAGCCGGTCTTATGTTGGTGCCTATGGGTATCATCAACGAGTACCACGAACCTACCACTTTTAATGGAGTAGAAAGACCTGCTATTGCCGGTTCAATTGTTCCCACTACCTGGAGAGAGATAGGACTTGGGGTGACAGGAAGGATCAACTCAGCTTCCCTTACCTACCAGGCGTACATTTTCAACGGATTTCAATCTACGACTTCAGACGGAACCGGTCTTATTGGAGGGAGCAGCGGACTTCGTGGAGGTCGTCAAAAAGGTATAAAATCTACCGTAAACACTCCAAACCTGTCAGCTAAGCTTGAATATTATGGTATTCTTGGAATGAGGTTAGGTCTTGCTGGTTACTTCGGAAGAACGCAGGCTGCAGACGAGGTTGATATGCTTGATGGAGCCGATGTAGGAATGTCTATGGTTGGTCTTGATGCCCGTTATGTGTATGAGCGTTTTACGGCAAGAGGTGAATTCATCTATGCTTCGCTTTCAGATACCGAAGATTACAATGCCCTTACCGGAAGAGATCTTGGTAGCGCCCTTTCAGGATGGTACGCAGACTGTCTCTTATACACATCTGACGCTGCCGA
>OGCK01000218.1_pt1 | contig 11631 bp, 14 predicted proteins | sample 1570051 | NCBI WGS metagenome assembly OGCK01 (sample SAMN06266181, study PRJEB24510) | hot springs metagenome | isolation source: hot spring sediment | place: USA: Zodletone Spring, Oklahoma | collected 2013-12-03 | reverse complement strand
CCGAGATGATCGACACCTCGCGGCGGAAGGCGATGAAGCCCTCCAGGATAAGCGGGGCGCTGCCCAATGCCGCCCAGGCGGTGTCGATGTCCTCAGGCGTGCGCAGCACGGCCTGGCCCTTGCCGTCGTAGCCGAGGCGGCGGGTCTTGAGCACCGCGGGCAGGCCGATCTCGGCCACCGCCGCGCGCAGGCCCTCGAGGCTGTCCACCGCGCGCCACGGCGGGGTGGGGATGCCGAGTCCGCCGAACAGGGTCTTCTCGTTCACCCGGTCCTGCGCGACTTCCAGGGCCTTCGGCCCCGGGAAGAGCAGGCCGCGCTCCTGCACGAAACGGGCGGCGGCGACCGGGATGTTTTCGAATTCCAGGGTGACGACGTCGGTTCCCGCAGTCAGTTTCTCCAGCGCCATCAGCTCGTCATAGTCCGCCACGATCTGCTCGCCGACCAGGCGGGCGCAGGCCTCGGGGGAGGGGTCGAGGAAGACGAACTCGAGGCCGAGCGGGATGCCGGCCAGGGCGAGCATGCGCCCGAGCTGGCCGCCGCCGATGATGCCTACGCGCGTGGCGGTGGGATGGGACATGTCAGTCTCGCGGGTCGGGGTTGTCCATTACGCTACCGGTTTGTTCGGCGCGGAAGGCTTCCAGATGCGCGCGCAGCTCGGGGCGGGTGTTGGCGAGGATGGCAGCGGCGAGCAGGGCGGCGTTCTTTGCCCCGGCCTGGCCGATGGCGAGGGTTCCGACCGGGATGCCGGCGGGCATCTGCACGATGGAGAGCAGGGAGTCCATGCCGTTCAGCGCCTTGGACTGCACCGGCACGCCGAGCACGGGCACCACGGTCTTGGCCGCGACCATGCCCGGCAGATGGGCCGCGCCCCCGGCTCCGGCGATGATCACCTCCAGCCCGCGCTCGGCGGCACTGGCGGCGTATTCCATCAGCAGGTCGGGGGTGCGGTGCGCGGATACGACGCGCGTCTCGTGCGGTACCCCGAAGGCTTCGAGGGTCTCGACGGCGTGGCGCATGGTCTCCCAGTCGGACTTGGAGCCCATGATCACCCCGACAAGGGGGCCGGCCAGCGGCTGGACAGAAGACATCTCGGCTTCCCGAAAAAGAAAAACGCGCAGATTACCACCTGCGCGTTTCAGCTCAAGGTTTTGTTGTGCCCGATCAGCTTGCGAACGGAATGACCTGCATGGTCTTGCCCACGGCGATCAGGTAGACGAACACCGCCAAGGCGGCGGCGAAGGCACCGACGCGGATGGCCTTGGTCTTGCCGCGCTTGAGGGCGATGGTGCCGAGCACGATGTAGGCGATGAGGCCGACGATCTTCACCGTGAGGAAGGCTGGATGCACGCCGTTGGACCAGAACATGGTCCAGGCGGCCCACAGCGCGGTCACCAGCAGCAGGGTGTCGATCACGTGCGGGGCGATCTTCACCCAGCGCGCCTGCAGCGCGGGGCATTCGCGCAGCATCCAGTAGCCGCGGGTGACGAACCCGATCAGCGAGAGGGTGACGAACAGGCCATGCAGGTGAACGATCGCCGTGGTGCTCAAGAGGTTACTCCGGTATGCAGATTTCCCCGCGAATCATCGCACGAACGGTGTTGATTACCAGCACCACGATCAGCAGGGCCAGTAGGGTCAGCAGGATCGGGGCGAGCGAGGCGAAGAACATCCCGCCAACCTGCTCCAGCATGATCATGGTGGCAATGGTGATGGCCGCCATGGGGAAGGAGTAGGCCCACCAGGGCAGGGCGAACTTCACCTTGGCGAACTGCTTGTACTGGAAGAACAGCAGCAGGGTGGTGAACAGGGCGACGTAGTAGAGCACCCGGCCCATGTCATCCAGCACGCCGTTCTGCAGCTTGATCCAGGCAATGAAGCCCACGGCCGGGGGCGCGATCAGGATGAACAGGGTCGGCAGCAGCTTGGCCGGGATCGGGTTGTGGAAGAAGAAGCGGTTCATCAGGATGGTCAGCAGCACGATCCAGAACACCAGGCCCACGCTGAAGAAGAACCAGGACACTTCCGGGAAGCCCAGCGGTACGCCCGCGACCGGCACCAGGATGTTGCCCACGATCGGGATGAACCAGGCCGGGTTGCTATGATGGATCTGGAACTTCTCGTGATGGATCCAAGCCGAGAGAATGATCAGGGTGAACAGCAGCTGGATGGCGCTGCCGATGCCCCACAGCCACAGCGCGGCGCCGGGGAACGGCTCCAGGCAGGCGATGGCGAGCAGGAGCAGGCCGATCGAGGTGGCCGGGAAGAAGCTCAGGCGAATCGGGTGGTTGAACTCTTCCACCACGTGCTTGCGATGGCGCACGAACTTGGCCAGGTAGGTCAGGGCGATACCGGCATAGGCCAGCGCGCTGATCGCCAGGAGGATCATGCTGGGCTTAAACGACCAGCCCCACAGGTGCTCGGCCTTCTCGACCGCGATGGTGAGTCCGGCGAGGCCCATGACGATGGCGAAGAAGGGGATCGGGAAGTACTCCAGGCGGCCGTGGGTGGCGGCGGGTGATTGCTCCATGAAACATGCTCCAGTGAAGAACTCAGGTATTGATAATGTAGCAGGCCGAAGGCCGGTAATAAAACTGGTTTATGTACCCATATGAATCTTCCTGATGGCCTGCTACCAGAGAGTCTACTCTGGCTCTTCAATCTCGCCATGTTGCTGCTGCTCGGATGGGCCGTCCTGCGCGCACCGTGGAGGCTGTTCCTGGCCGTGAGCAGCCGTCAGCACCTGTTCCTCGCGGCGTGCGTCCTGCTGGTTCTCCTCTGGGGGATGCGCGCCGAGGTGGGGCCGGGGCTGTCCATCCATTTCCTCGGCATGACGGCCTTCTGCCTGATGTTCGGCTGGCCCCTGGCCCTCCTTGGCGGGGCGGTCGTCATGGCGGGATACTCCTTCATCGGTCAGGCCGGCTGGTCGGCCCTCGGGGTCAATACCCTGATGACGGCCGCCATTCCGGTGCTGATCGCGCATGCCGCGCTGATCTTTTCGCGGCGCTACATGGCGCCCAACTTCTTCGTCTACATCTTCATTCCCGGCTTCTTCGGTGCGGCGCTTGGCGTGCTGGCCAGCGTCGGGCTCGGGGCTTGGCTGCTGGTGGTGGCCGGGGTCTACGATGCGACCCACCTGTGGCATGACTACCTGCCCTACCTGCCCCTGGTGATGCTGCCGGAGGCGGTGCTCAACGGCATGGTCCTCACCGCACTGGTCGCCATCAAGCCGGACTGGGTTGCGACCTTCGATGACGAGTTTTATATACACAACAAATAAATTTGATAGCGAAGTCGACCCCTTTTCACTATGGGACGGGCGGCGGCGTGGGGTAACATGCGCCCAACTTGGCAACGACCCGCGATTGAACCGTCGGGGAGTGCACTAGTCCAAGTTCATGCATTCGTTACTGGAGATGCTTACGATGAAAAAGACTGTTGTAGCCCTGACCGCTGCCGTAGCCCTGATGAGCGGCGCCGCTTTCGCCGCCGGTGATGCCGCTGCTGGCAAGTCCACCTTCGGTTCCTCCTGCGCTAGCTGCCACGGCATGAACGGCGAGGGCGCTGGCATTTTCCCGAAGCTGGCCGGTCTGTCCGCTGCTGACGCCGCCGACAAGCTGAAGAAGTACAAGGCCGGCGAGCAGGTTGGCCCGAACACCGCGATGATGGCTCCGATGGCTTCCGGCCTGTCCGACGCCGACATCGAGAACCTGGCTGCCCACATCGCCACCCTGAAGTAATCCCCCGCGCCGCAAGGCGTACGAGGATGAACAGAGCCGCGCCCCGTGCGCGGCTTTTTGTTTTTCTGGTATAAGCAAGGCTGATGGCTGTCGGAAGCGGAGGGACTATGCGCAGCTTCGTTCTCATTGCCCTTTTGTTCCCGGCCGGGGTGATGGCCGGCGGTGACGAGGAAGTCGGCAGGACACTCTACAAGGCGCATTGCGCCCTGTGCCATGGCGGCCAGGGGCAGGGGGTGCCGCCCATGTTCCCTGATCTCGTTTCAAAGCCGGTCGATGCCTATGCCGCGATGCTGCGCAACTACCGCGAGGGGCACGGGCACGAGGTCATGGTGGAGATGGCGCAAAGCCTGGACGAGCGGCAGGTCGACGATCTGCTGGCCTTCATCGCCACCTTCCCGGCCAGGGCTCCAGCCCGGTAGGAAGTCCGCAGCGGGCGGAATGCCCCATTCCCGTCAGGTCCCAAGGTGAATTCGAGGGACGGTTGGGGTACATTTGGGCGATCTTTTGAGCCTTTCTGGAGCCCCCCATGTCGAAGTTCCTCATTGCCCCGTCGATCCTCTCCGCCAACTTCGCCCGGCTTGGCGAGGAAGTGGACAACGTGCTGGCCGCTGGCGCCGACATCGTCCACTTCGACGTGATGGACAACCACTACGTGCCGAACCTCACCATCGGCCCGCTGGTGTGCGAGGCCCTGCGCAAGCACGGCGTCACCGCGCCGATCGACGTGCACCTGATGGTCAAGCCGGTGGATCGCATCATCCCCGACTTCGCCAAGGCCGGTGCCAGCTACATCACCTTCCATCCGGAGGCCTCCGAGCACATCGACCGCACCATCGGCCTGATCAAGGAATCCGGCTGCAAGGCGGGTCTCGTGTTCAACCCGGCCACCCCGCTGGACGTGCTGGAGTACACCCTGCCGAAGCTGGACATGGTGCTGCTGATGTCGGTGAACCCGGGCTTCGGTGGCCAGAAGTTCATCCCCTACGTGCTGGACAAGGCGCGCAAGGTGCGTGCCATGATCGACGCCGGCGGTTATGACTGCCGCCTGGAGATCGACGGCGGCGTCGGCCCGGCCAACATCCGCGAAGTGGCCGCGGCCGGCGTGGACACCTTCGTCGCCGGTTCGGCCATCTTCGGCGCCGCCAAGGACAGCGACGCCCACCGCTACGACAGCGTGATCAAGGCCATGCGCGACGAGCTGGCCAAGGTCGGCGGCTGACGGGACGCTTGCGGCAATGATCACCTTTACCCCCAAAATGGTGCTGTTCGACCTGGACGGCACCCTGGTCGACAGCGTGCCCGATCTCGCCTACTGCGTGGACGAGATGATGAAGGCCCTCGACATGCCCGTGCGTGGCGAGGCCTCCGTGCGCAAGTGGGTCGGCAACGGCGTCGAGCGCCTGGTCGAGCGCGCGCTGACCAATGACATGGACAGCAAGCCCGATCCGGTCCTGTTCGCCAAGGCGCTGCCGACCTTCAAGGAGTTCTACGCGGACAACACCTCCGGCCGCTCCTTCCTTTACCCCGGGGTCAAGGAAGGGCTGGAGTACGTCAAGTCGATCGGCCTGCGCATCGGCTGCGTGACCAACAAGCCCGAGCAGTTCACCGCCCCCCTGCTCGAGGACATGGGCATCCTCGGCCTGTTCGAGACGGTGATCTGCGGCGACACCCTGCCGGTCAAGAAGCCGGATCCGGGTCCGTTGTTCTATGCCGCCGGCTGGTTCAACTGCGCCCCGCACGAGGCGCTGATGGTCGGCGACTCGATCTCCGACGTGAAGGCCGCGCGCGCCGCGGGTTTCAACATCGTCTGCATGAGCTATGGTTACAATCACGGCGAGGACATCCGGAACTACCACCCGGACGCCGTGATCGATTCCATGGTCGAACTCAAAGAGCTGGTAAAGGCCTGATGAAACGTTTCCGGGAAACATGGTGGCGATGGCGTTGGCGCGACTGACAAGCCGTGCCCTGACTCCTTGATCGCCATTTTCTCCGGAGACCGTCATGCGTCCTGAACAGTTCGAACAATTCTGCCGCGAGGGCTACAACCGCATCCCCGTGGTGCGCGAGGTCCTCGCGGATCTCGATACCCCGCTTTCCACCTACCTCAAGCTCGCGGACGCCCCGTACAGCTACCTGTTCGAATCCGTGCAGGGCGGCGAGAAGTGGGGGCGCTACTCCATCATCGGCCTGCCGGCACGCACCGTGCTCAAGGTGCACGGCCATGCGCTGACCGTGGAAGAGGACGGCGAGGTGATCGAAGCGGCCACGGTGCGGGATCCCCTAGCCTTCGTCGAGGCCTTCCAGCAGCGCTTCCGCGTGCCCGAGTTGCCCGGACTTCCGCGCTTCGCCGGCGGCCTGGTCGGCTATTTCGGCTACGACACCATCCGCTACATCGAGCCGCGACTCGCGGGCGTCGACAAGCCGGATCCGATCGGCGCGCCGGACATCCTGTTCATGCTCTCCGACGAGGTCGTGGTGTTCGACAACCTGCGCGGGCGCATGCAGCTCATCGTGCATGCCCTGCCGGGTCGCCTGCAGGAGGCCGAGGCGCGCCTGGATGCGCTCGAGGCGCGCCTGCGCGAGCCGCTGGCCCATCCGCGCCCGGCCCATGCCCCGCGCCAGGTGAGCGAGGCCGACTTCGTTTCCGGCTTCACCGAGGATGGCTTCAAGCAGGCGGTCACCCGGGCCAAGGAGTACATCGCCGCGGGGGACGTGATGCAGGTGGTGCTCTCGCAGCGCCTGACCATCCCGTTCAGCGCGCGTCCGCTCGACCTGTACCGTGCCCTGCGCGGCCTCAACCCCTCGCCGTACATGTTCCACCTCAACCTCGGGGACATGGCGGTGGTGGGCTCCTCGCCCGAGATCCTCGTGCGCCTGGAGCATGACGAGGTCACCGTGCGCCCGATCGCCGGCACCCGCCGCCGCGGTCGCACCGAGGCCGAGGATCGCGAACTCGAGGCCGAGCTGCTGGCCGACCCGAAGGAGCGTGCCGAGCACCTCATGCTCATCGACCTTGGCCGCAACGACATCGGTCGCGTATGCGAGACCGGCAGCGTGCGCCTGACCGAAAAGATGGTGATCGAGCGCTACTCGCACGTCATGCACATCGTTTCCAACGTCACCGGCCGGCTGCGCGACAAACTCAGCTCCATGGACGTGCTGCGCGCCACCTTCCCGGCGGGCACCGTGTCCGGCGCGCCCAAGGTGCGGGCAATGGAGATCATCGACGAGCTGGAGCCGGTCAAGCGCGGCGTGTATGCGGGCTCGGTCGGCTACCTCGGCTGGAATGGAGCCATGGACACCGCCATCGCCATCCGCACGGCAGTGATCAAGAACGGCGAGTTGCACATCCAGGCCGGTGCCGGCGTGGTGTACGACTCCATCCCCGATCTGGAGTGGAAGGAAACCATGAACAAGGGCCGTGCCATCTTCCGCGCGGTTACCCTCGCCGAGGCGGGTCTGGACCAGAACAAGGTGGAGGCGTGACCATGACCAGGGTCCTGATGATCGACAACTACGACTCCTTCACCTACAACCTCGTCCAGTACCTGGGCGAGATCGGTGCCGAGGTGGAGGTACATCGCAACGATGCCATCACGCTCGAGGACATCGAGCGCATGGCGCCCAGCCACCTGATGATCTCCCCGGGCCCCTGCAGCCCGACCGAGGCGGGCATCTCGGTGGCCGCGATCCGGCACTTCGCCGGCAAGCTCCCCATCTTCGGCGTGTGCCTGGGCCACCAGGCCATCGGCCAGGCCTTCGGCGGCAACATCATCCGCGCCAAGCAGATCATGCACGGCAAGACCTCGCAGGTGTACCACGAGAACAAGGGCGTGTTCGCCGGCCTGCCGAACCCGTTCGAGGCGACGCGTTACCACTCGCTGGTGATCGAACGCGAGACCCTGCCGGACTGCCTCGACATCACCGCCTGGACCAACAACCCGGACGGCACGTTCGAGGAGATCATGGGGGTGCAGCACCGCGAGTACGCCATCGAGGGGGTGCAGTTCCACCCCGAGTCGATCCTGACCGAGCACGGCCACGACCTGCTGCGCAACTTCCTTGCCATGCGGGGCGGCCGCCGCGACCAGGCGGCCTGATGCCTGTCCGCCGCCCGCCGCATCCGCTGCGGGTGTCCTTCCTCGTGGCGGCGCTGGCGATGCTGGCGCCGTTCACGCTCGACACCTACCTGCCTTCCTTCCCGGCGATCGCGTCCGACCTCGGCGCCACGCCGCACGACATGCAGCGCACGCTGAGCGACTACCTGTGGGCGTTCGGCGCGATGATGCTGGTCTACGGGCCGCTGTCCGACGCGCTAGGCCGAAGGCGCGTGGTGCTGGTGGCCCTGCTCGGCTACGCCCTGGCCTCGCTCGGCTGCGCGCTGGCCGAGGACATCGACACCCTGGTGCTCATGCGGGCAGGGCAGGGGATGGCTGCCGGAGCGGGGCTCGTGATCGGCCGCGCCTTCGCCCGCGATCTGTTCGAAGGGGCGGAGGCGCAGCGGGTGCTGGCCAACGTCATGCTGTTCTTCGCCGTTGGCCCGGCCATCGCCCCGATCGTCGGCGGCTGGCTGGAGAGCGGGTTCGGCTGGCGCTCGGTATTCCTATTCCTGGCCGGGCTCGGGTTGGTGATCCTCGCGCTGGTCGCCGCGTGGATGCCGGAGAGCCTGCCCGTGGATCGCCGCCAGCCGCTCCATCCGGGGTCCGTGGCGCGCGCCTACGGCGCGATGCTGTCACACCCGTCCTTCATGCTCCTGGCGTTGATGTTCGGCATCAACTTCGGCGGCCTGTTCCTCTACATCGCCTCCGCCCCGGAGCTGATCTACAGCCACCTCGGCTACGGCGAGCACGACTTCTGGCGCCTCTTCCTGCCCGTGGTCACGGGCATCGTCGGCGGCAGCTTCCTCGCCGGACGTCTTGCCCATCGGCTCGCCCCCCGGCATACGGTTTCGCTGGGCCTTGCCGTGCTGCTCGCGGCCGCCTCGATCAACGTGCTGGTCAATCATGGCGGCGAGCCGGGGGCGGCGGCGCTCATCGCCCCGGTGGCGCTCTACGCGCTGGGCATGGCCCTGGCCATGCCGTCGCTCAGCCTGATGGGGATGGACCTTTTCCCTGCGCGGCGCGGCATGGCCTCGGCACTGCAGGGCTTCATGCAGATGAGTTCGAATGGCCTGATCGCGGCCTTCGTGGTGGCCGTGCTTGCGGCCAGCACCCTCTCGCTCGCCTGGGGGCAGCTGGCCATCGCGACGAGTTCCCTGGTGCTGTGGCTGGCCTGGAACCTGCTGAGGGCGCGCCACGTGGCGGGTTGACCCGTCCCTGCGCTGCTTTCAAAATCGATTCCTTTGCCATGCCTTCCGCATCCCCTTCTTCAGGATCCCCCATGGACATGACCACAGCCTTTCGCGCCCTCCTCGAGCGGCGGGACCTGCGCCACGATGAGATGACGGCCGTCATGCGCCTCCTGATGGGTGGCGAGGCCACCCCGGCGCAGATCGGCGGCCTGCTGATCGGCCTTGCGGTGAAGGGCGAGACGGTCGAGGAGGTGGCGGCCGCCGCCGGGGTGATGCGCGAGTTTGCCGCCAAGGTCGAGATCCCCTGCGGCCCGCTGGTCGACATCGTCGGCACCGGCGGGGACGGGGCGCACACCTTCAACATCTCCACCGCCAGCAGCTTCGTCCTCGCCGCCGCCGGGGGGCGGGTGGCCAAGCACGGCAACCGTTCGGTCTCCAGTACCACCGGCAGCGCGGACCTGCTCGAGGTGGCAGGCTGCCGCCTCGATGCCCCGTTCGATGTCATCGCCCGCGCCGTGTGCACGCTCGGCGTTGGCTTCATGTTCGCGCCCCAGCACCACGGCGCCATGCGCCATGTGGTCGAGCCACGCCGCGAGCTTGGGGTGCGCACCATGTTCAACGTGCTCGGCCCGCTGGCCAACCCCGCCGGGGCCAGGCGCCAGCTGCTCGGCGTGTACAGCGAGCGCTGGCGCGTCTCGCTGGTCGAGGTGCTGCGCGAACTCGGCAGCGAGCATGCCCTGGTGGTGCATGCCGAGGATGGCCTGGACGAGTTCAGCATCGCCGCGCCGACCCGGGTCAGCGAGTTGAAGGACGGCGTGATCACCGACTATGTCCTGCGTCCCGAGGATGTCGGCCTGACGTCCTCCGGCCTCGACCCGCTGCGAGTGGCCTCCGCGCACGAGAGCCTCGAGAAGGTGCGCGAGGCCCTGACCGGACAGCCCGGTCCCGCGCGCGACATCGTCGCCCTCAACGCAGGCGCGGCCATCTATCTTGCGGGCCTGGCGCCGACCCTGAAGGAAGGGGTCGAGCACGCCCTCGATATCCAGACGAGCTGCGCGGCCTGGGAGCGCCTCCAGGCCTACGCCGCCTTCACCCAGCAGGCTTCAGCATGAGTCAGAGCAAACCCGACATCCTCCAGGCCATCCTCAAGCGCAAGCGCGAGGAGATCGCAGAGCGCTGCGCGCGCACCCCGGCGCATGCCCTGATCGAGCGCATCGAGGCGCGCAACGACAAGCCCCGCGGCTTCCGCGCCGCCCTCGAGGCCCGCATCGCCCGCGGCGAGCCTGCGGTGATCGCCGAGGTGAAGAAGGCGAGCCCCAGCAAGGGCGTGCTGCGCGAGGACTTCCGCCCCGCCGAGATCGCCGTGAGCTACGAGCGCGGCGGGGCGGCCTGCCTGTCGGTGCTGACCGACCGCGACTTCTTCCAGGGCTGCGAGGCCTATCTCGAGGAGGCGCGCGCCGCCTGCGCGCTGCCGGTGATCCGCAAGGACTTCATCATCGACCCCTACCAGGTCTACGAGGCCCGCGCGATCGGCGCGGACTGCATCCTGCTGATCGTGTCCGCGCTGGAGCCCGCCACCCTGCACGAGCTGCACAACCTCGCCGTCGAACTCGGCATGGACGTGCTGGTCGAGGTGCATGACCGCGAGGAGATGACGCTGGCGCTCTCGATCGGCGCGCCGCTGGTCGGCATCAACAACCGCAGCCTGCGCACCTTCGAGGTCAGCCTCGACACCACCCTCAACATGCTCGAAATGCTGCCTGCGGACGTGCTTCTCGTCACCGAGAGCGGCATCCACGGCCGCGACGACGTGACCCTCATGCGCCGCCACGGCGTGCATGCCTTCCTGGTCGGCGAGGCCTTCATGCGCGCGGACGACCCGGGCGCCAAACTCCATCAACTGTTCTTCGAGGAAGCCTGACAATGAAAGCGCGAGTGCAATGGGTCGACGGCATGGCCTTCATGGGCGAGACCGGCAGCGGTCATGCCCTGGTGATGGACGGGGCCCCCGACATCGGCGGCCGCAACATCGGTCCGCGCCCGACCGAGCTGGTCCTGGTCGGCCTCGGGGGCTGCACCGCCATCGACGTCGTGATGATCCTGCAGAAGAAGCGCCAGCCGGTGCGCGACTGCATCGTGGAGGTCACGGCCGAGCGCTCCGAGAGCATCCCCAAGGTGTTCACCAAGATCCACGTGCACTTCGTCGTCAAGGGCACGGGGCTCGATCCGGCGGCGGTCGAGCGCGCCGTGAACCTGTCGGCGGACAAGTACTGCTCGGTCTCGCACATGCTCAACAAGACCGCCGAGATCACGCACGACTTTGAAATTATTGAGGAATAGGGGTTCCACACGGGGCGCGGATGACCTAGAATGCGCCCCCCTTTTTTCAACCCCTGTTTCCCGGGAGGGTGAATGAATTGGACAAGGGCCTGAAACTGCATGGCTTCAACAATCTGAGCAAGACCCTCAGCTTTTCCATCTACGACATCTGCTACGCCAAGACCCGTCAGCATGTGGATGAGTACATCGCCTACATCGACGAGGCCTACAACGCCTGTCTCTTATACACATCTGACGCTGCCGACGAAGAGGATAGTGTAG
>OGCK01000217.1_pt1 | contig 11641 bp, 6 predicted proteins | sample 1570051 | NCBI WGS metagenome assembly OGCK01 (sample SAMN06266181, study PRJEB24510) | hot springs metagenome | isolation source: hot spring sediment | place: USA: Zodletone Spring, Oklahoma | collected 2013-12-03 | reverse complement strand
AATGATACGGCGACCACCGAGATCTACACTATCCTCTTCGTCGGCAGCGTCAGATGTGTATAAGAGACAGTCCTTGGGGACATAGAACCCGAAGGAGAATTGTCCCCCGGACACATTCGCCTTGCCGCTGTAAAGGATGCTGTTCCTGGACCGGAAGCTCCAGGACGGATCATCGTCGTTGGAAAGGGTTTCCACAAGCTTTTCCTTGTCGAATACCGTGGGGTAGACCGTGCCGTCGAAATCATCCATGGACGATCCGTCCACCGTCTCCACGTGTCCCGACACGGTCACCCATTCAAAGGCCGACAGGGTGTCGGACAGCTGGGTAATATGCATCCCGTTCACTGAGTCGGTCACCACCCGGTGCACCGGATAGGCCAGCTTCAGGGAAGGATCTCCCAGCAGGGTGAAGTTCAGCTTGTTGATCCCGGCACCCGTGTTGTTCTTGCTGTAAGCGATGATGTCCCCGAGCCTGTAGTGCTCCCCCTCCGTGTCCTTTTCGAAGACCACCTCGTAGAATTTTTCGTTCAGGACCTGGTTCGGACCCGAGTAGACCAGCCTGGTGGTGGAGAACAGTGCGATCCCTCCTCCGGTCGGGTTGAGCAACACCTCTTCCCCGGCGGAGGTGATCTCCTGGTCCTCCGTGCGGTCATACTCGTCATAACGGCTGAATTCACAGGTGGCGGTCATGAACAGCGGCAGCATCCGGCTGTTTTTCCAGCCCTGGATGTGGCTTTTAACGAGCACATGTTCGTGGGCCAGTCCGTTGGGGCCCCCGTGCCCGGTATAATTCACGATCAGCGCACCCCTGTTCACCTGGTCGTTGATGGCGCGGGTCACCTCCGGGTAAAGGAACCCCGTGGCCAGTTTCACCTGCTGGTAAGCATCCAGGTAGATCTTGTGGATGTTGTAGGCTGGATGCCTGGCCCGCACGTAGGAGGAGAGCGCATCGGCCTGCCGCATGTGGATGTTCGCATCCTCGTCGTCGCCAATGAAACAGAGCTGGTTGCGCCAGTTACCCTGGCTGGACGGATCACTGTAGGAGATGATCTTGTCGACCAGATCCACCGCCTCCTCCGGGGTGGAAACCGGCAGCCGTCCGATCCCCATATCCAGCAGTCCGCCCGACATGGATTCACCGGTATCAAGCAATCCATAAAAGTCATCCGATACATAGGACCGGGTGGGGGAGAGCGAGTTGGCGCTCTGGTAGGTGAGGATCCGGTTGGGATTGTTTTCCGTTTGGTTCCGGTTGTCATAGGATCCGTCCCCGAACAGCAACAGGTAGCGGCAGACCTCGTCCGATCCGCCGGCCCGGTCGTAGAACATCTTCATGAAATTGCGGATGGCAGTCGCGTCGGGTGTACCCGAGGAAAACTCGTTGAACACCTGCTGCTGCAGCACCACCTCCACCGAAAGGCCGTCGTACTCTTCCCGGTGGGCGGCCAGTTTTTCGGCGGCCTCCTGGAACGCCTCAGGGGCGATGATCACCAAATCCGGCTGTCCGAGTCCGTGCAGGTTCTGGTTCTGCACCATCCCGCCCCCTTCGCTTTCAAAGGCCGGTGAGGGGAAATTCCCCCCGGTATTGAATGCAATGAACTCCCTGATCTCATCGGTCTCAATGGTAAACAGACCGGTGGAACCTGTCCGCTGGTAGGGGACGTTGAGGGGCTGAGCGGGATCGGAGACCTCCCAGATCATGGTATTTTCGCCGCAGTTCTCCACCCTGAATGCACCCACGTTGCCTGTGCCCGCGCTCCTGGAATCCCTGAAGGCAAGCGCATCCCCGCTCATCCGGAGCATGCACCGGGCCTGGAGGGTGATGGCGTCGAGCCACCCGTCGGAATTCGTATTGGGCTTCTCGTACCGGAGGGTGACCGTTATGTTGTCCTGTCCGGGCACGAACCCGAAGGTGCCGGTCCGCACATAGGCATAGGTGGCGGTGTAGGTGCTCAGATCGGTGGAAGTCAGCTCCAGGCTCCCCAGTCTGCTCCCGCTTGCACTCACCGTGAAGCTGGAAACCTCGTTGGAGCGTGCGGCCACCGTGACCCTGATCCTGGCCTCTTCGCCGGTCTCCCTGGCAGGGATGGCAAACGGGTAATTCTCCTCCAGGTTCACATTGTAATTGTCCCCGTACCATTCCCTCCCCGAATTGATCAGGTTGTAGACCTCTTCCTCGAAATGGGCCCGGTAATCGAATGCGGTGACCGTGTGGGTGGGTGTTTCGGCACTGAGCGCCAGATCGCCGGGAGTTACCGGGACCCCGTGGTCATCGGTGATAAAATAGGTTCCCGCGGTGGCGTAATCATGGAGACGGTGGACAAACATCCCTTCCTCCGCATCATGGTCCCATTCCACGGGTCCCCTCGCATAGAACAGGATGTAGTCACCCGGACCGAAAAGTCCGTCACTTCCCTTGTGCATGTGGACAGGCACCGGCCGGAGGTCATCCACATACCCCTGCGAGAAATCCTCGGGAAGCTGGTATCCCCCGGTTCCGTAGATGCGTACCCCGGCGGGATTGGACAGGCCGATCTCCTGCAGCTGTGCGTAACTCAGCCGGTGGATCCCGCTTTGCTCCACCGAAACCCTGTACCAGCTGCCGGTGGAAAGGACCGAAGAGGCGGACCATTCCCCTTCCATGGCGCTTTTCAGCGGAGCCAGGGGCGCCTCCTTTTCCAGGTGGATCTCGAAGGAATTGACCCGCTCCAGCCTGCCGGAGGGACCTTTCAGAAACGGAAGGATCCGGATGGTGATAAAGGGGACCTTTGCCTCCCTGACCAGCGCATATTCCAGCAGGGGTGCCTGCTTCACATGGGCAACAGGCATCCGGCCGGAGATCCCCGCCTCCAGGGGTTCTGTTTCTTTGACCACAAGCCTGACCACCGGCAGCATCCCTGGGGCATCCCATGGCAATTTTCTGGTAAAATAAGGTAACGTATTGTCCCCGTCTTCGTATAAAGCATGAGGAAAGGAGGGCAGGTCTCCGGTTTTATCCCATTGTATCTCAATGGTTTTAACCTGGGCGTGCAGGACCAGGGAGAGGGTTAACAACAAAGGGACGGCCAGCTGCTTCATGCGAAAAAACGTGTAAGGCAACAAAAATATATATTTTATTACAGGATTAACCGTTGATATTATAACGCCCCTTTCAGGGGTTTGTTGCAGGTGTCGTTCAGTTGAAAGTTTGCATATCATCAACACTGCAGGGTCATATATGGTTTTTATCCTGGCCGGGATCATGGCAATGTCCGCATGCCCGTCGGCAGGACAGGATGCGGCCTTTTCCCAGTTCTACGCCAATCCCCTGTACATGAATCCGGCCATGGCAGGGGTGGAGGGACCGGTGAAGGTGTACCTGGGATACCGCAACCAGTGGCCCGGGGCGGTGGACCCTTATTCAACCTATCATGCCTCATACGAGCAGTACCTGGATGTCCTCCAGGGAGGGATCGGTGTGCACTTCATGAATGACCGGCTGGGAGGGGGCGTTTTCAACAGCATTTCCATCGATGCGGTGTACGCCTATCACCTGAAGGTGACCAGGGAGCTGACGGTGACCGGAGGATTCCAGGCTTCCATGGGACAGCGGAGTCTGAATACGGAGGGACTGGTGCTGCCGGACGAGGTGGCGGGTGTCGCCACGGGGTCGCTGCAGGGATATTCGAGGTTGTTCCCGGATTTTTCGGTGGGGACGGCCGCCTTTTACAGGAACTTCTTCGGCGGATTTGCGGTCCACCACCTGCTGCAGCCCTACGGCTCCCCTTCGGAGGACCCCAACACCCGGATCTTCAGGAAGTTTACCGCGCATGCGGGCGCCATGATCCCGGTGTACGAAAGAAGGTTCGGCACGGAGATGCTGCAGCTGTCACCCCAGATCGTTTTCATGCAGCAGGATATTTATCAACAGATGAACTACGGCCTGGAGGTCTTTTTCAAAGGCGTCATCGGCGGGATATGGTTCCGGCAGGATCTGATGTTCTCCTACGGGACCCTGATCTTCTCCGCGGGTTACGGCAGCGGTCCCTTCCGCTTCCGGTACAGCTACGATGCCAAATTATCACCCCCCGATCTGCATATCCCGAGCATGGGAGCGCATGAAATATCGTTGGTGATAATTTTTGAAAACCTTTATAAATCAACGAAACGGAGGGCAATAAAATGTCCTAAAATTTAGTTAAGTTTGTGAGAAGAAAAAACGGACTGGTTCATGTGAACTTGGAATTTCAAATTAAAAATCTATACGAATGAAAATGATCATGAGACTGACCCCGGTTTTACTTGCGGTACTGGTCGCATGGGGATGTGGCAGCAAGGATGTCACCTCTTCCGGTAAGGTTTCCACCACCACCGGATGGGAATACAATGATCCCGAGAACGGTGGGTTTGAAGTGAGGACGGCGGCAGAGCAGGAGACCGGACCCGGACTTACACTGATCGAAGGTGGAACATTTACCATGGGCAGGGTGCAGGATGATGTGATGTATGAGTGGGACAACATGCCCCGCAGGGTGACAGTCAGTTCATTTTACATGGACATTACCGAGATCAGGAATGTGGATTACCGGGAGTACATCCACTGGCTGAGCCGCGTATTCGGAATGAACAATCCCCAGGTGGTAAATGCGGCACTTCCCGACACCCTTGTCTGGAGGGATCCCATGGCATACAATGAGCCGTACGTGGAGTATTACTTCAGGCATCCTTCCTTCAACGAATACCCGGTGGTGGGTGTGAACTGGCTGCAGGCCAATGATTACTGCCTGTGGCGGACCGACCGTGTGAACGAGAAAATCCTTGTGGACATCGGTCACATCGAACTGTCCACCGACCAGCAGGATGAAAGGAATTTCAACACGGAGGCATATATCTACGGGATCTACACCCCCAACATCATTGATCCGATCCCGAGCCTTAATCCCAATGTGGAATCCAGGCTGGTCACCATGGAGGATGGTTACCTGCTTCCCAAGTACAGGCTCCCCACTGAGGCTGAATGGGAATTTGCAGCCCTGGGCCTGATCGGGAACACCATCGACGAGTTGGTGTGGGAAAGAAAGACCTTTCCCTGGAATGGTCACAATGTGAGAAACGACAATCCAAGGAACATGGGTGAGATGATGGCCAACTTCGTCAGGGGCCGCGGCGACATGATGGGTGTGGCCGGGAGCCTGAACGACGCGGGTTCCATCACCGTTCCGGTGAAATCATACTGGCCCAACGATTACGGGCTTTACTGCATGGCCGGGAATGTGAATGAGTGGGTTCAGGATGTGTACCGTCCCCTCTCCCACATGGATGTATCGGATTTCCGTCCGTTCCGCGGGAACCAGTTTGACAAGCTCTACCTGGATGCCAACGGGAACCCGGTGATCGACAGCCTGGGACACCTGCGCAGGGTGCCCATCGACGAGGCCGATGCGGAAGGCAGGTTCAACTATCGCAAATCTGATTACAGGAACTACAGGGACGGTGACATCGAATCTGTATTCGAAGACGGTGAAAGGGCGGATGCAGCCCGTTACGAAGGTTCGGGGAGCATGTACCTGAACAATGAGAATGAGCGGGTTTCGCTGATCAACGACCAGGTCAGGGTTTACAAAGGCGGTTCCTGGAAGGACCGCGCCTACTGGCTGAGCCCGGGGGAACGCAGGTACCTTGTGGAGACCGAATCAAGGGATGACCTGGGATTCCGCTGTGCAATGTCCCGCATGGGAACGCCGACAGGATTGTAGGAATCCTGGCTTCATGGCGCGACATGATTAAAATAAAAGGAGAGGGTGTCTCACAAAGGCACCCTCTTCGTATGTCCAGAGGGATACCCTCTCGCAACGTGCTTCAATAGCATCCCATGGATTTGTTAACATGTCAGGGGAAATGACCATTGAGCGGCTTTATGCGGAATTCCTGCAATCCGCCGGCATCTGCACCGATACGCGGAAGGCGGTTGCAGGTACCATTTTTTTTGCTATCAGGGGCGACCGGTTTGACGGGAATGCCTTTGTGGAGGAAGCGCTGGGGAAGGGCTGCCGGCTGGCGGTCACCGACAGAAGCGATCTTGCCGGCCGCGATGGGGTGGCCCTTGTCCGGTCATCCCTGGACATGCTCCAGCAGCTGGCCCGCCACCACCGCCGGGTGAAAGCACCTGATCTGCTGGCTGTCACCGGGAGCAACGGGAAGACCACCACCAAGGAACTGATTGCTGCCATTCTCTCGAAAAAATTCCGTGTGCTCTCCACCTCAGGAAACCTGAACAACCACATCGGGGTGCCGCTGACCCTTCTCGGATTGCGTGATGAGAAGATGGCGGTGATCGAAATGGGAGCGAACCATGCGGGGGAGATCAGGAAGCTCGCGGAGATCGCCGAACCGGGAACGGGACTGATCACAAATGTGGGTAAGGCCCACCTGGAGGGATTCGGTTCGCTGGAGGGGGTGCTCCGAGCCAAGGGTGAATTGTACGAATTCCTGGCCGGCACCGGCGGAATGGCCTTTGTGGACGGATCCGATCCCCTGCTGATGAAAAAGTCTGAAGAAACGGGCGTGAAAAGGATGGTGGTCGGTCCCCGGGGAGATCTGCCGGTGGTCTGCCGCATCGTAAAGCAGGATCCTTTCCTGGAGATGGAGGTGGAGACCGGAAGAGGAGAACCATTCCGGGTGGAGACCAATCTGGTAGGGGGATATAACCTTCAAAACATCCTGTATGCGGTGGCCCTGGGGATCCATTTCGGGATCTCCCCGGCATTGATCAGGGAAGCCGTGGCCGGTTACCGCCCGCAGAACCTGCGGTCACAGCTCATCGGGGAAGGAAGGAACCGGATCCTCCTGGACGCCTACAACGCCAATCCCACCAGCATGCGGGAAGCCATCGGGGGATTGCTTCAGTTTGCCCCGCACCCGCGCATGCTTGTCCTGGGGGACATGGCGGAAATGGGGGATGCATCTGAGCAGGAGCACCGTGAACTGGTGAAATGGATCGGGACCCTGCCCGTCGATCTCACCCTCCTGGTGGGCAAGATTTTTTCCGGGGTGTGCGGTCCCACTCCCGGGGTACGGGATCCCTCCTCAGGGGTGGATCATTCCTCTACCTCGGTGGATCCCTCTTCAGGGGTACACGGCCCCTCTGGCAGTGGGTTCGATCCCTCCTCACGGGTGGATCCCTCTTCAGAGATAGACCCCTCTACCCCGGTGATCGTGTTCGGGGATACGGGGGAGGTGGAGCGCTGGCTGCGGTCCGAACGGCCCCGGGGATATCATGTGCTGGTCAAGGGAAGCCGCATCATGGGACTGGAGAAGCTGATCCCGCTGCTGACCGGCTGACCACACAGGCGGCTGAACCGGGCACACAGGCAGCTGAACCGGGCACACAGGCAGCTGAACCTGGCACACAGGCGGTTGAACCTGTCAACCAGTCTGCTGAGCACACAAGCCGGCTGATCACCCTTGCATTCCGCTGTACAGGTACCGCTTGATCTTCTGGGTGGGTGTTTTTTCGAAGGGCTGGACCTGAAGGATCATCTGCTGTAGCCTTGCATTTCTGGCCACATGGGCATTCACCTGGACCAGGAGTTCCGCAAGGATCTCCTCCGCCCGCTCATTCAGATGCTGTTGAAAATCCGCTGCATTCTCCTTCATGTGCTGGAACCGCTCTTCCAGCAATTCCAGATTCAGGTGTACCCTGGCCACCAGTTTGCCGCCGTACTGCATCACCAGCGATTCACTCACGTACTCCTTGCTGTTGATCACTGCCTCGATCTCCTCCGGGTAGATGTTTTCCCCGTTGGGACCCAGGATCATGTTCTTTGAACGTCCCCGGATATGCAGGATCCCCCTGCGGTCCACATAGCCCAGGTCGCCCGTCCGGAAAAATCCGTCCTCCGTGAATACTTCGGCGGTTCTTTCTTCATCCCTGTAGTACCCCTTCATGATGTTGGGACCTTTGACCACGATCTCCCCTTCGCGGGTGACCGGATCCGGGTGGTAGATCTTCAGGGTGACTTCGCTCAACGGTTTGCCCACCGACCTGTAGGTCGGATTGTGTGGTCCGAAGCCCGCCAGCAGGGGGGAGGTTTCCGTCAGTCCGTACCCGATGGCATAGGGGAAGCCTCCTTCGATCAGGAACTTTTCCACATCAGGCGCCAGGGGTGCTCCTCCCACACCGAAGAACCGCATCCGGCCTCCGAAGAATTTAAGGAGCTTTCGTACCGCGGCCCTGGAAAGGAGTCTGCGCGTGACCCCCACCTTCATGAGCAGCCTGGTGACGGCAGAACCGTAGAGAGCGGGCCTGATCCGGGTGCGGTAGATCTTTTCAATGATCAGGGGGACGGTGAGCATGGTGGTGGGCGCCAGCTGCTTCAGCAGCGGGGTCAGTGCCGAGGCGGTGGGGGGACCGTCCATGTAGTAGACCGTAGCCCCGTTGAGCAGGGGGACCATCAGTCCGATGGTGCACTCATAGGTATGGGCCAGCGGCAAAACGGAGAGGAAAACGTCCTCTTCGGTGACTTCGTGGATGCTCCTGGCCTGCTTCGCATTGACCAGGATGTTGTGGTGGGTGAGCATCACTCCCTTGCTGCGCCCGGTGGTACCGGACGTGTAAATGATCGAGGCCAGGTCTTCCGGATCGGCAGTGTAAAATGATCCGGGTACATCGCCTGCACCGGCCGGGGGCACCAGTTTCTTTAAGGAGACCTTTCCTTCTTCTGTACACTCTGTTTCCACAGGGCTTTTGCCAGACGCCAGGATTTTTCCCTCTTTCACGGGGCAGACGGTGAAATCTTCAAGGCGGATCACCATTTTTACCGTGGGGGGGATGTTGTCCTGCACCCGCTGCATCAGCTTCCCGGAAAGGAACAAAGCTTTCACTTCGGCATGCTCCAGGATGGCACGCACATCGGGCCCCCTGAAGTCGGGCAGGATGGGCACGGTTACCCCGTTGGCGATCAGGATCCCGAAATAGGCGGCTCCCCAGTGGGGACTGTTCTCCCCGAGAATGGCCACCCGCTCCCCTTTTCCGATACCCGCGCTGTGGAGCATGACGGCCAGGTACCTGCATGCCTGGTCCAGTTCCTCATAGCTGTAAGAAACGCCGTCCACCCGCGCAAGTGCGGTGTCTGATCCGTATTTCCTGCTGTTGATTTTTAAAAGAAGAGGAAGGTTCCGCATCCCCTCCCAGTGTCCTAGATCCCTGGTTTTCATATTGATTTTTCCTCCTTCCCGGTACTCATCATTGATCTGTCCCCTCTGGCCTGAACGAATCCGTAAGCTGTCCAAACCGCTTTTTACCTTTCAGAAAAAAATCAATAACGATACTCCCCGGATATATTTGTGCAAAGTTAACACTTTCCGGCTTTATTTTGTTCACTTCCAGCAGATTTCTGTATTCTTTGCGAAGTCCCCGGTAGGCGTAGTGTGCACGGATCACCGCCAGGAAATCGGCCGGGGACCGCTGCCATAAAAACCTGAGGGCGGAGAGCGCATCCAGCAGCTGTCTCGCCACGATGGCCTTCCTCCGCAACCGCGGGGGGAGGTTCTTGTAAAGCAGAAGCAGGTTGTTCCTGAAATTGAGAAAGGTTTTCCTGGGATCCCCCTGCGGCAGGGTCCCGCCTCCCACATGGTACACGGTGGAACGTGGCTCGCAGTAGACGCTGTACCCCATCCTTTTCAGTCTCCAGCAGAGGTCAATCTCCTCCATGTGCGCAAAAAACCGCTCGTCCAGTCCCCCCGCCTCCCTGAACAGCCGGGCGCGCACCAGCAGGCAGGCACCGCTGGCCCAGAAGACCTCCGCCGTGCTGTCATACTGTCCGCTGTCCATTTCAACATGATCGAAGATCCGGCCCCTGCAGAAGGGATAACCGTACCGGTCGATATATCCGCCCGCAGCCCCGGCATACTCGAAATGATCCCTCCGGTGGAAATCCCTGATCCTGGGCGTGCACACCGCCGCCCGCTCATTTTTTTCCATCAGGTCCAGCAGCGGCGGCAGCCAGTTCTCCGTCACTTCGATATCCGAATTGAGCAGCAGGAAATAATCTGCTTCCAGCTGAGCCAGCGCACGGTTGTAGCCCCCGCTGAAACCGTGGTTCTCCTCCAGCCTGATCAGCCTGATATCCGGGTATTCGGTCTCCAAAAAAGCGACGGATCCATCCGTGGAGGCATTGTCCGCCACCACGATCTCCGTGCCCGGCAACCCGGAATGCCGGATCAGAGGCGGCAGGAACTGCTGCAGGAATCTCTTCCCGTTCCAGTTGAGGATGACGATGGAGAGACGTTTCATTGCTTCAGCATGATTTTCCTGATGACATCCAGGAACTCCGCGAACATCAGTCCGTTGGAGCAGATCACATGTTCCCGGTGGAGCACATCCTCATTCCCCCCGAAGTCGGACACCTTCCCGCCTGCCTCCCTCACCAGCAGGATCCCGGCTGCGATGTCCCACGGATTGAGCCCGTATTCGTAAAATGCATCGAACCGGCCGCATGCCACATAGGCGATGTCGGTGGCCGCCGATCCCAGCCTCCTGAGTCCGTTGGAATTTTTCATGAAATAATCCACGCTTTCCATGAACTGGTCCATGCGGGAGAAATCGGTGTAGGGGAAGCCGGTGGCGATCAGTGCATCCCTGACACGGGGAACGGAGCTGACCCGGACCGGTTTCCCGTTCAGCCAGGCACCGCCGCCCTCCCAGGCATAGAAAAACTCGTCCAGTCCGAATTCGTAAATGATCCCGGCCACCACCCGGTCACCTTCCCGGAGGCCGACGCTGATGGCAAAGGGGAAGACCCCGTGAATGAAGTTGGTGGTCCCGTCCACCGGATCAATGATCCAGTTCCAGGTGTCGCCCTGCTTCTTGTTCGTGCCCTCTTCGGCGATGAATCCCGCCTCCGGAAGCAGGGCGGAGAGTCCTTTTACCAGGATCTGCTCGGTGTGTGTATCCACCTCGGTTACGTAGTTCTGCCTGCCCTTCTTCTCGATGTTCAGGTCGCCCCGCTCCTGGTGCCTCTCCCTGACGTAAGCAGCGGCCTCCCGGACCACCTCCATGGTGTCGAAACAGATTTTCTGGTATTGCATGGGATCTTTTTTAATCCTGCAAAGTAAATAAATTATCGGGATCCGAGGGATTTCAGCAGGTCCGCCACCACAAAGGTACTGCCCCCGGTGAAGATCACATCCTCCGCCTGCGCCCGCTGCCGCGCCGACCGGTATGCTTCTTCCACCGACGGGAACGCCCTCCCCTTCAGTCCCCGTTTTCCGGCTTCCGCCTGCAGGACGATTGCATCCATGCTCCTGGGAACGCTGCTGGGGGTGAAATAATAGGTGGCCTCCACGGGGAGCAGCGGCAGGATGGCCGACAGATCCTTCTCCTTGACCAGTCCGAATACAATGTGCAGGGATTTCCGGGGAAGCTGCTTCAGTTGTTTCATCACGGCGGCGATCCCCTCCTGGTTGTGGGCCACATCGCAGATGCTCCTCGGATTGTGATCCACCGTCTGCCACCTTCCCAGCAGTCCTGTATTCACGGAGACGGCGGAAAGGCCATTCTCTGCGGCCTTTTCCGGTATGTCCCACCCCGACTCCCTCAGTTTCTGTCTCTTATACACATCTGACGCTGCCGACGAAGAGGATAGTGTAGATCTCGGTGGTC
>OGCK01000216.1_pt1 | contig 11649 bp, 8 predicted proteins | sample 1570051 | NCBI WGS metagenome assembly OGCK01 (sample SAMN06266181, study PRJEB24510) | hot springs metagenome | isolation source: hot spring sediment | place: USA: Zodletone Spring, Oklahoma | collected 2013-12-03 | reverse complement strand
TCTACACTATCCTCTTCGTCGGCAGCGTCAGATGTGTATAAGAGACAGGTAGTGATTAATAAAATCGGGCAACCGTAAGGGTACTTTTCATCCCAAATGACTCATCGATGAGCCTCTTCACCAAGAAGAGCGCCTCCAAGCGACATATAGCAGTGCCTGGCGTCTGGCGCCTGCGTTTGCCCGCCAAACCATGCCGCATCCATTTTCGAGCTATGCTCAGGTGCAACATTGTTTTTGGTCTCAAAATATTCTCGGATCCCGTCTCATGCCATCGTTCAGCACACGCTCATACGCTGCAGTCATGCTTATTTTGTGGTCGCTCTTTATGGTGTTGGCAAATTTGGCTCAAGCCGCAGACAAAAAGCCCATCTTCATCGGTCTGGATGCCGAGTTCGGCCACAAAACCAGCACCTCGGCACAGGCGGTGCAACAGGGGATGCAAATCGCCATGGACGAAATCAACCGGGCGGGCGGCGTACTGAATGGGCGCAAGCTGAAACTGCTGATAAGTGATAATCGCTCCATCCCGGCCATCGGTGTGGACAATCTGAAACGCATGGCAGCAACGCCCGATCTGGTTGGGGTGTTTGGCGCAAAATTCAGCCCGGTCATCATTGAGTGGGTGCCCGTGGCGCAACAACTGGAGCTGCCGATTTTTGCCACCTGGAGTTCAGCGGATGAGATTACAGATCATGGCTATTTTCCCAGTTATTGCTTTCGCCTTTCGCTGAAAGACACGTGGGCTGCGTCAACACTTCTACGTTTCGCGCTTGAGGAGCGTCAAGCCAGCCGCGTTGGCTTGCTTCTCGCCAACCTCAGCTGGGGACAGAGCAACCAGCTCGCCATCCGCGAGGAGGCGCAACACCAGGGCATTAGCATTGTGGGCGAACGCTGGTTCAACCTTGGTGACAAATCCTTACTCGCCTTGTATCAAGACTTACGCGAAGCCGGTGCAGAAGCCATTATCCTGATCGCCAACGAAACCGAAGGCAGTCTTTTGGTCAAGGACGTCGCCAGCCTGCCCGCAAGCCAGCGCCTGCCAATCATCAGCCATTGGGGAATTACCGGCGGCAACTTCGCCCAATTGACCGGTTCGGCGCTTGAACAGGTGGATCTGTCCGTCATTCAGACTTACAGCTTTATCGACGACCCCAGTCCTGCGGCCAAGCGGGTGCTCGCCGCCTTGGAGACGCGTTATGGTGTGCAGAATGCTCGCACACTCCAGTCCCCGGTCGGCGTGGCGCATGCCTATGATTTGACACATTTGCTGGCGCGCGCCATCAACAAGGCGGGCAGCACCGATCGGCGCAAAATCCGTGATGCGCTTGAGCAGCTTGAGCCTTACGACGGTCTGATCCGCCATTACGCAGCACCTTTCAGCGCCACGCGCCACGATGCACTATCCACCAATCAGGTTTTCATGGCACGCTACGCGGAGGACGGTTCGCTAATACGCATTCCCTGGAGCAAGCCCTGAATGATTGCCAAGAGTCGCTCGCCCATTATCAAAGGCAGTTTGGAGCTCAGCGTCCGCTGGCTCACCTTCAGTCTGAGCCTGATGCTTGCGCTGGTGCTGGGTGCAGTGGTTTTAATCACCCAGATTCAGCACGCGCAGCAGGCACAACGTGAGTTTCACCTCGCAAGCCTTGGTCTGCTTGCCAGTACCCTGCGTTTTCAAATTGAGCGTCAAATCGGTAATCTTGACGAACTGAGCCATAACCCGCTGACCTCGACGGCGCTTTCGGACTCGCGCGCACATGACAGCTATCTTGCGCCCCTGCTGGACAGCCTGAACCTCACCCATGCTGGCAATATGTCGCTCAGCCTGCTCGACTACCAAGGGCGCAGGCTTTCGGGTGTGCCGTCACGAGCTCCTCCCGAGAGCGTAGTGACACTGGTCGAGCGCACCCTGGACAGCCGCCAACCCAACGCGCGAGCGTTCGGCGAGCGGGATACCCAACATCTCCTGCTGGCCTTTCCCGTGCTCGATCCGGACTCCGGGGACATCAACGGTATTTTGCTGGCCAACATGGCGATTGCGGACATCGTGCAAAGCGCCATGAAGGATTTCGAGCGCTCCCTAGGCTATCGCATCACGCTCAACGATCAGGAGCTGCTGACTTCGGCGCTCGCAAGCGGTGAGCGCTATCAACCCGTCCAAGCTGATGTGAGATCGCTTATTCACCCGTCACTTTACAACCTGAAAGTTGAGCTATTTGGTACCGTGTCCGCCTGGCACAGGCTGATTACCCAGCAAAGCCTGCTTCTGCTGCTCACCTCGCTGCTGCTGACCTGGGGGATATGGCGACTCACCGACCTGTTGGCCAAACGCCTCACCCACCGACTGACCCTCTTGTCAAAGGCGGTGCTTGATAGCCCTCTGCCGAACGCCGAGGCCATCCCCATGGACGAGCACGGGGATGAAATCAGCCTGCTGTCCAATACGCTCCGCAGCGCACTGAGCGAGCAGGCGCGCATCATGGAACAACTGGAAGAGCGCGTTGCCGCACGCACCCAGGAGCTTCTCATCTCGCAACAACGTTACCAACTGGCCGTGGATGGCAGTCGTGACGGTATCTGGGATTGGGATCTCAACAGCGGCGAAATCATCTATTCGGCACGCTGGAAGGAGATCATCGGTCTCAACAATGACAAGCTTACGCCGACCATCGACACTTTTTTCAATCTTATCCACCCCGAGGACGAGGCGCGCGTGCAAGCCACACTTGCCCAGCACCTGCGTGGCGAAACCCCGGTCTATCAAGTCGAATTCCGCATGCATCACAAGGACGGCTCCTGGCGCTGGATCCTATCCCGGGGTACCGCGCTGCGCGATGCCCAAGGCAAACCCTACCGCATGGCCGGTTCGCACACCGATATTACCGAACAGAAGAAAGATGCCGATGCCTTGCTTACCCTGTCCACCGCCATTGAGCAAAGCCCGGTTTCGGTGGTGATCGCCGATCTGGAGGCGAAAATCGAGTACGTGAATCCAAGCTTTAGCGAAACCACCGGCTACACGCTTGAAGAAGTGAAGGGAAAAAATCCGCGCATCCTGCAATCAGGGCACACCAGCAAGGAAAGCTACTTGGCAATGTGGGGCGCGTTGACCCACGGACGGCGCTGGGCGGGCGAGCTGGAAAACAGGCGCAAAAATGGCGAGCTTTACTGGGAAGAAGCGCTGATCGCCCCGGTCAAAAATGCCGCCGATGTCACCACGCACTATGTTGCGATCAAAATCGACATTACCAAGCGCAAGCACGCCGAAATCAAGCTGGCCGAAAACGAGCTCATGTACCGCAGCTTGTTTGAAAACAATATGTACGCGGTCATGCTGACCGACCCTGAAAAAGGACGCGTTCTGGCAGCCAATCGCGCAGCGCAAAATCTGCTGGGCTGGAGTGAAGACGCGCTGCGTCAAAAAGAACGCGCCGAACTCGTCGATTTTAGCGACCCGCGCGTTGCGCAGGCCATGGCTACGCGCCAAAGGGCGGGACACTTTATTGGCGAGATGACCATGCTGCACGCCTCGGGCAGAAAAATCCCCGTCGAGCTCTCGTCGGCCAGCTTTCACACGCCGAATGGACAAACCCTGACCAGCATGGTGATTCGAGACCTCAGCGAGCGTAAACATGCCGAGGAAAACCTGCGCCTTGCGGCCAAGGTTTTTATCCATGCACGCGAAGGCATCATCATCACCGATGAACACGGCGACATCATTGATGTCAACACCAGTTTCACCCAGATCACCGGTTATAGCCGCGAAGAGGTCATCGGCAAAAATCCGCGCATTCTGAGCTCAGGGCAGCAGAATGATGCCTTTTACGCTGCAATGTGGAAAAAAATCGCCGACGATGATTCCTGGCAAGGTGAAATCATGAATCGGCGCAAAAACGGCGAAATCTATGCCGAATGGCTCGCCTTAAGCACCATCCGCGACGAGAACAACAAGATCAGCAACTATCTGGGCATCTTTTCCGACATCACTGAACAGAAAGAGCACCAGAAATATATCGAACATATTGCGCATTACGACGCGCTCACCGGGCTGCCCAACCGCGTGTTGCTGGCCGACCGTCTCAAGCAGGGCATGGTCGCTGCCCAGCGCCGCCAGCAGCCACTTGCGGTCGCCTATCTTGATCTTGATGGCTTCAAAAACATCAATGACACCTATGGGCACAGCGTGGGTGACAAACTGCTGATGCAGATCGCCCAGCGCATGAAGCTGGTCGTGCGCAATGGCGATACCGTCGCCCGTCTGGGTGGGGATGAGTTTGTCGCCGTGCTGCAAGATTTGAGCGACATCAACAGCAGTGTGCCCTTGCTGTTGCGCCTCTTGAGCGCCGCCTCCCAACCTGTTGAGGTGGGCGAGCTGCAATTGCGCGTCTCCGCCAGCATTGGGGTCAGTTACTACCCGCAAAGCGACGAGATTGATGCCGACCAGCTTCTACGCCAGGCTGACCAGGCCATGTATCAGGCCAAACAGTCCGGTAAAAATCGCTACCATGTGTTCGATGCAGAACAGGATCGCAGCGTGCGCGGCCATCACGAACATCTGCTTCGCCTCCAGCACGCGCTGGTTCAGGATGAGTTTGAGCTGTATTACCAGCCCAAGGTCAATATGCGTAGCGGCAAGGTCATCGGCGCCGAGGCACTCATCCGTTGGCAACACCCCGATCGCGGCCTGCTCTCGCCCGCCGAGTTTCTGACCGTGGCCGAGGGGCATCCGATGGCCATCGAGCTGGGTGAGTGGGTGCTCAATACCGCGCTTGCGCAATTAGCACACTGGCACGGCCTTGGCTTTGATCTGCCGGTCAGCGTGAATATTGGCGCACGGCAGCTCCAGCAACCCGACTTCATCGAGCGCTTGCGCCTCATCATGGGACATCACCCAGAAGTCAAGCCTGAGTATCTGGAGCTGGAAGTCCTGGAGTCCAGCGCACTGGAAGATCTCAATCAAGTGTCCGGGGTAATGGAAGCCTGTCGTGAGATGGGAATCAAATTTGCCCTGGATGACTTTGGTACCGGATATTCCTCACTCACCTATCTGAAACGCCTGCCCGCCCACACCCTCAAGATCGACCAAAGCTTTGTGCATGGCATGTTGGACGATCCGGAAGATCTGGCCATTGTTGAAGGGGTTTTAAGTCTGGCCAGCGCATTCCGCCGTGAAGTGATTGCCGAGGGCGTGGAAACCCTGGCGCATGGCCTCATGCTCCTTAAGCTCGGCTGCGAGCTGGCGCAAGGCTATGGCGTGGCGCGCCCCATGCAGGCACACGAGTTGATGACATGGGCGCACCGTTGGCAATCGCCGCCGGAGTGGGCAGGGCTGCTTGCGATTCAGCATGAAAACATCCCTGTGCTGTATGCCGCCGTCGAGCATCGTGCCTGGATTAGCGCCATCCTGAAACGACTGGATAATAGTCATGCTCCCCTACCCGTTCTGGACGAGCACGAGTGTGATTTTGGAAACTGGCTGAGAAGCGATGCGCATACCTATTATCAGCGTCCAGAAGCCTTGCGTGAATTTGAAGCCTTGCACCAGACAATTCATGCGCTGGGTATCAGCCTGCTGGAGCTCAAAGCGCAAGGTTGTGACGATGAGGTTCAGGTTAAGCTCGGCGAATTTATGCGGCTAAGCGAGACCTTGCTGCGACACTTATGGATATTCGAGCGCGAACCGCACCCGCTCTATTAGCCTTCTGACACGAATGATTCGCGCCGAATCAATATGGCATCTGACAGGGGACAGATTGATGCTCAAACGTCTTTTTTGGATCACCGCGCTTCTGGCTTTGCTGACGGCGGCCTGGTGGTGGACGCAACGCCCGCAGCCGGTCGACGTGCGTGTGCACAACGTTGAAACCGGCACGGTCGAGGCCACCGCCAGCAATACCCGCGCGGGCACGGTCACCGCCTGCCGCCGCGCCAAGCTATCCCCGTCGATCAGCGGGCAGATCATCCGCCTGCCCTACCGCGAGGGCGCCGAGGTCAAGGCGGGCGAGCTGCTGGTCGAGCTGTGGAGCCACGACATCCGGGCGGAACGCGCGCTCACCGAACAAGAGCTGAAGGCTACCGAAGCGCAGGCGAATGCGGCCTGCGCCCAAGCGGCGCAGGCCGAACGCGACGCAGCGCGGCAGAACAGGCTCAAGGCCAGCGGCCTGGCCTCGGTGGAGGCGATCGACAAGGCGCAGTCGCAGGCGGTTTCCAGCCGCGCGCAATGCGAGGCCAGCCGCGCCCAGATCGAGGTGGTGCGCGCCAAGTTCGCCACGCTGGACGCGCAGCTTGAGCGCAGCGTGGTGCGTGCGCCCTTCGACGGCGTGGTGGTCGAGCTGAACGGCGAGGTCGGCGAAATCGCCACGCCCTCGCCGCCGGGCATTCCCACGCCGCCGGCGATTGATCTGGTCGAGTACGGCTGCATTTATATCGATGCGCCGATTGACGAGGTGGATGCCGCCGCCGTGCGCATCGGCATGCCCGCGCGCGTTTCGCTGGATGCTTTCCGCGACCAGCTGTTCGACGGCAAGGTGCGGCGCATCGGCGCGTATGTCGAAGACAAGGAAAAGCAGGCGCGCTATGTCAAGGTGGAAATCGAGCTGGATGCCGATGAGCGCAAGTCGCGCCTGCTGCCCGGTTACAGCGCGGATGCGGAGATCATTCTTGATGCGCGCGAAAACGTGACGCGCATTCCCGCCGAGGCGCTGATGGAAGATGGCGCGGTGCTGGTGTTTGACCCGACCAAGGGCTTGATCGAACGGCGCACGATTAAAAAAGGCCTGGCCAACTGGCGCTGGGTCGAGGTGCTCGATGGCGTGCAGCCCGGCGAGCAGATCGTGCTCAATTTCGATGATGCCGGAGTCAAGGATGGCGCGCTGGCGACGCTTGCCGACAAGGCCGCGCCATGATCGAACTGAGCCGACTGGGGCGCAGCTACACGCTTGGCGATAGCGTGGTGCGCGCCCTTGACGACATCAATCTGCATATCGCCGCCGGGGAGTATGTCTCGCTGATGGGGCCGTCCGGTTCCGGCAAGTCCACCCTGCTCAACACGCTCGGCCTGCTCGACCGCCCTTCGAGCGGCGTGTACCGGCTGGAGGGGCGCGACACCCAGGGGCTGGACGAAATCGAGCGAGCCCGCCTGCGCCGTGAGCGCATCGGCTTTGTGTTTCAGTCGTTTCATCTGTTGCCGCGTCTTTCCGCCTTCGACAACGTGGCTTTGCCGATGCTGCTCGCCGGGCTGCCCGCCACCGAGCGACAAACGCGGGTGCAGGAGGCGCTGGCCGCCGTGGGCTTGAGCGATCGCGCCCATCATCGCCCCAACCAGCTTTCCGGCGGCCAGCGTCAGCGCGTGGCCATCGCCCGCGCCACGGTGATGCGCCCCGCCCTGCTGTTGGCCGACGAGCCGACCGGCAACCTCGACAGCCGTTCCGGCGCGGAAGTGATTGAGCTATTGGAGTCGCTCAACGCCTCGGGCATCACCCTGATCGTGGTCACCCACGACCCCGGCATGGGCGCACGCGCCAAGCGCGGCATCGTACTGCGCGACGGGAAAATCGTTCAGGATGCGGCTCGAATTTTAAAAACACAATAGAAATAAATGCCATCACCACGTTGTCAATTTTAAAACGCATAAAAACTTTCTTACAATAAACAAAAATAAACCTTCACAATTTAACCATGAACATTTTATTTCTCCACGGCTTGGCGGGCGAACCCAACGACTGGGATACGATTAAAAATCAAATGGAGAGACTAGGACATCTCTGCCTAGCTCCAAGAATTCCATACTTCGCGGAAACCTACAGTACAATAGAAGAGCCGTCTAAAATGGTTGCGCTCTCGGTTGATTCAAACCTGATTAACTCCGACTTCATCGTAGTTGGAAACTCACTTGGCTGCAGCATCGCATTACGCTTAGGCGGATCATCCAGAGCCATGCTACTAGTTGCACCGCATGTCGTTACCTCAAGCCACTGGATTGGTAGGGGCGAAGCAAGTTTTCAGCGGGAGTTAGGGAAGATTTTTTTTGACCCGTCACTTCTTGATGAAGAAAGAAAGAAGCACTATGCAAATCTTTGGTTATCATTTCATCGTGATAGAGATTCAGTTTCGAAAATAAAAAAAATCAAAAAAGCAATCGCCAATGACAACATCTACGAAGGGTACATAAATCACCAGCATAAGATTCACCTTATACTCGGCGAGCACGACAAAATAAGCCCGCAGCATTTATTTAACGATATACAAGCGAATTACCCTGGAGTAACGACCCATGAAATAAGGGACTGCGGCCATGCCATCCCTATTGAGGCTCCTGGCGAACTGTGTTTTTTAATAAAAAAAATGATTCTTGATTTTGAAGATCACCCCTCGCATTCACTTCCTTTCGCCTAACACCTCCCAAATCCTTGAATGAAAATCCTCTCGCGGTTTTTTGGACTATGAACAATACAGGCAAATCTGACCATGAAAACCCAGGGGCAAGTTATCTTCGTTTGGCAAGCTCTCACCTTCAGCTTATTACGCAGCGCACTCGTTATTTTTTCTGCGGCCATCGGAGTAACCGCAGTCATTTTACTTACCGCATTGGGCGAAGGTGCCAGACTGTATATATCTAACGAGTTCAGCCAACTTGGGAGTGACTTGCTGGTCGTGCGTCCGGGTAAAAACGAAAAAGGGGGCTGGCCTGGGCTTATATTTGAGACAGAAACAGCCCTCACCCTACAAGACGCAAAGCTTCTTGATCGACTTCCACATGTCTCAGCCATATCCCCGCTTTCTCTCGGAAAAACAGACATATACCACCAAGGAAGATTGCGCGAGGCGACACTAATAGGAACTTCATCAAGCTTCTTGCAAATCCACAAGCTTGCGTTATCGAGCGGCGAATTCATTCCAAAAATCGATTTCAATCAGACACTCCCCGTCGCCATCATTGGTTCCAAAATCGCCGATGAATTTTTTGGGCATACCTCGCCACTTGGAGAGCGCATTCGAATTGGCGGAAGCCGATTCAGAATAATAGGCGTACTTAAAGGAAAGGGGGTATCCCTGGGTCAAGATATTGACGAAATCGTCATTATCCCAGTAGCAAACGCTCAAGAATTATTTAACGATAATAGCCTTTTTCGAATAATGATTGAGTCTTCTTCGCGAAGTCACATTGATAGAGTCAAAACATCCGCAAGACAAACGCTGATTAGGTCGCATAAGAGAGAGGACTTTACGCTAATCACCCAAGATGCTGTTCTTAGTGCATTTGATTCCATCTTTTTCGTTATGACGCTCTCAGTAGGGGCCATCGCCGCCATCAGTCTGTTGGTGGCGGGCATCATTATCATGAACGTGATGCTGGTCTCGGTAAGCCAACGGCGCGCGGAAATCGGCCTGCTGATGGCCGTGGGCGCGCCGCCGCAACTGGTGTTGCGCCTGTTTTTGCTTGAGTCGCTGCTGCTGGGCGTGCTCGGCGCGCTGGCGGGCATCCTGCTCGGTCGCCTGGGCGTGTGGGCGCTGGCCGCCGCCTATCCGGGCTTTCCGCTTGTCACCCCCATGTGGGCGTATCTAGCCGCCGCCTTCACCGCACTGGGCGCGGGGCTGTTGTTCGGCTGGCTGCCCGCCCGCCGCGCCGCGCAGCTTGATCCCGTGCGCGCATTGACCGGACGTTGATATGCGCACGACCGATCTTAGCCGCTTCACCCTGCAAAGCCTGCTGGCCGAACGCCAGCGCTCCTTGCTCACCATGCTAGCCATTGCTGTGGGCATTGCCGCCGTGGTGCTGCTCACCGGCCTCGGTTCCGGGCTGCAACGCTATCTCATCGGCCAGTTCACCCAGTTCGGCACGCATTTGATCGCCGTGATGCCCGGCAAGGACAACACCACCGGCATGTCGATCAGCGTGATCGACACCCAGCGACCGCTCACCCTGCGCGATGCGCAAAGCCTGCGCGACATCCCCGGCGTGGAGGCCATGACCCCGGTGGTCAGCGGCCAGTTGACCGCCGAATTCGCCGGCAAGAGCCGCCGCACCCTAGCCTTCGGCATCGGCCCGCAAGCGCCCAAGGTGTGGGGCATGGCCTTGGCGCGCGGCCAGTTCATGCCCGAGGACGACCTGATCGCCCCGCGCCCAGTGGTGATGCTGGGGCACACCCTGGCGCAATCGCTGTTCGGTCACGCCAACCCGCTGGGCGAAAAAGTGCGCCTCGGCGGCATGAGCTTCCGCGTGGTCGGCGTGCTGGCGCCCAAGGGGCAGATGCTGGGCTTTGACATCGACGATGCCGCCTACATCCCGGCGGCCTTGTCGCTGCAACTGTTTAACCGCGACGGGGTGATGGAAATCGACGTGCTCTATCGCGAGGACGAAAGCTCGGCCAGCATGGTCAAACGCCTGTCGCGCCGCCTGATGGAGCGCCACGGCGCGGAAGACTTCACCGTGCAGTCGCAGGATCAGATGCTCGCCTCGCTGGGCAAGGTGCTGGATGTGCTCACCTTCGCCATCGGCGCGCTCGGCGGCATCGCCCTGCTCACCGGCGGGGTGGGCATCCTCACCCTGATGAGCATTGCCGTGGCCGAACGACGCGGCGAAATCGGCCTGCTGACCGCGCTGGGCGCGCCCTCCTCGCTGGTGCTGCGCCTGTTTCTGGGCGAGGCAGTGATTCTGGGCGCGCTCGGCGGACTGCTCGGCGTGGTGATCGGCCTGGCCGGGCTGGGGTTGCTGCACCTGGCCATTCCCGCCCTGCCTTTTGCGCCGCGCCTCGACTATCTGCTGATCGCCGAAGCGCTGGCCTTGCTGATCGGCCTGATCGCCGGCGCCTGGCCGGCCATGCAGGCGGCCAAGCTGGATCCGATCGAGGCGTTGCGCGAGGAGTGACGCCAACGACGGGATCGTGGCCGTGCGCTTGATGACAGGGGGACTTCGGTGCTAAAAGGGCGCAGCCGCTCACAACCCGCCCAGCCCATGCAACACATCCCATTTCGTCCCGACCTTCAAGGGCTGCGCGCTGTCGCCGTTTTGCTGGTGATCTTTGCCCATGCGGGGATCCCGCCCTTTGGCGGCGGTTTTATTGGCGTGGATGTGTTTTTTGTGCTTTCGGGATACCTCATAAGCGCCCTTTTAGTGCGCGAATTCCACGATACCGGGCGTATCCAGCTCGCATCATTCTACGCACGACGACTGCGACGACTATTGCCCGCTCTGCTGGTGGTCATTATTTCCACTGTGCTTGCCGCCAGCCTGCTGCTGCCCAGCAGAGAAGCCCTCGGAATGCTCGCCTCAACACCTTATGCAGCAAGCTGGAGCAGCAATCTGTTCTTCGCCTTTCGCGATTACGACTACTTCGATGAGGCCGCGACACGCGATCTGTTCTTGCACACCTGGTCACTGGGGGTAGAGGAGCAGTTCTACCTTGTCTGGCCTTTAGTTTTACTGAACCGCCCCGTATTTTGAGGAGGCTTCTTTTCCCGAGAGAATGAAGCCATGAGCAAGACAACGAACACAACGGCCAAGAGTGCCAAATACTCACCTGAAGTCCGCGAGCGCGCGGTACGCATGGTGCTGGAACACCGAGGCGAATATGCCTCGCCCTGGGCGGCGGTCGAGTCGATCGCGCCCAAGATCGGCTGCTCGCCGCATACCCTGCATGAATGGGTCAA
>OGCK01000214.1_pt1 | contig 11748 bp, 15 predicted proteins | sample 1570051 | NCBI WGS metagenome assembly OGCK01 (sample SAMN06266181, study PRJEB24510) | hot springs metagenome | isolation source: hot spring sediment | place: USA: Zodletone Spring, Oklahoma | collected 2013-12-03 | reverse complement strand
TGATACGGCGACCACCGAGATCTACACTATCCTCTTCGTCGGCAGCGTCAGATGTGTATAAGAGACAGTTTCTGAAGGGCATTTCGCATTGTTGACCACCTTGAGCTGAATATCACGCGACTCATTGCGGGCTAAATTATCTAGCACGTTGCCCGGCATCGCTGTGTTGCCCGCGCCATCACTCCTGACCCAGACATCATCATCTTGTGCAAGAAATCTCAAAACATTTGGCGGCGTATCGGTTGAGGCAGCGAGAAGCCTTCGTGTACCTCTACAATGTTCTGCCAGGAGCAGAAGGTTGTCTTCTCCAAGCTCTGGGATCCACTCCTTCTCAATTTCAACCGTGTAATCATGGGATTCGATCTTGCCTCGTCGCTTTTCGATAAACTGGGTGCAATCTGCTGCATCTTTGGGTTTGATGGTGGTCATAGCGTGCTCTCCTTACCTGCGCTAACAAACATTTCAACAATTCTACAGCGAAATCTCGTAATGTGCAATGGCTTCTCGCACGAACCCTTCATCAAATGGCCCGTTAGGCGATGGCGTCTCCACAATGCGCGCGGGGATGCGCAGCACGCCGAAGTCGAAGCCCTCCCGCTGTTTGAAGGCGACTTTGCGGCGCAGCGTCTCCGCGCCCAGCCGATCGAGGTCGTCGTCGGTCCAATCGAAACCGGCAACGTCCAGCGCGCTCAGCGTTGTCTCCCGGTCGTAGACGCCGCGCGCGAAGAGACACACCACGAGGCTGGTGAGCACCTGCCGCCAGCGTTCCTCCTGTACCAGGGCCTCGGCGATGTCCTCCGGCGTCAGGGTGACGCCCTGCTTGGCCGCTTTCTGGTCGAGGCTATAGCCCGCGTTGTCCAGGTGGCTGTGCCGCGCGCCTGCCAGCCAGCCGACGTGGCACGCCGGGCCGGTGTGGTAGCCGGGCATCTCGTTGCCGCCGAAGGCCAGCGCGAAATCCAGCCCGCCGTAGATCGTCGCCGCGTGCTCCGCGCCGCGTGCCAGCGCCCGGTAAAAGTCGGTCGGCTGCGTCGTGATACGCTTCACCGCTTCGATGTAGGGTGCGGCCTTGCCAAAGGCCAGCGTCAGCCCATCGGTATCTGTTTCCGTAATCAGACCGTGCTCGAAAGCCTCCGTCGCCCAGGCCAGCGCCACGCCCGCGCTCATCACGTCGAGGCCCTGCACCTCGATCTCGTCCATCACCTGCAACATACCGGGTACATCGTCCAGCCCCAACATGCTGCCTGTGGCGAAGATCGGTTCGTGGTCGTAGCCGAGCATCAGCGTCTTGTAGAAGTAGGGATCGTTGGGGTAGGGGATGCGCAACGCCGCCAGGTGGATGCAGGCCACCGGACAATGGGCGCACGCGACGCGCCGTCCCAGGTAGTTGGCGGCCAGATTCTCACCGGAGATGGCTTCCGCCCCCTCAAAGCGCCCGGATTGTAGGTTACGCGTGGGCAGCGCCCCAATGGCATCCAGCGGGATGACGTTGATCGGTGTGCCAAGCTCGTGATATTTCTGCATCAACGGCGACTCGACGGCGGCTTTGTAGATCGCATCGTAGGTTTGGCGATAGGCACGCCGGTCGGCCACAGGTAGGTTGCGCTTCCCTTCGATAACGATGGCCTTGAGTTGCTTGCTGCCGAACACCGCGCCCAGGCCCAAACGCCCGAAGTGACGGTAGGTTTCCGTAATGACGCAGGCGTAGCTAACTTGCTGCTCGCCCGCGCGCCCGATGCGCATGATCGAGCGTGTGCCGCTGCCGCCCTCGCGTACCCGCAACACCGAGCCGGTGGTATAGCTGCTGCGCGTCCCCCACAGCGCGGAGGCGTCGCGGAATTGCACGCCATCCTCGTTGATGACGAGGTATACGGGTATTGAACTCGCGCCGCGAATGACAATCGCGCCATAGCCTGCCATTCGGATTGAGACGGCGCTGCGCCCCCCGGCGTGGCTCTCGCCCAGGTTGCCCGTGTGCGGTGACTTGAACATCGCCACGGTCTTGGAGGCCAGCGGGTACAATCCCACCAGCGGTCCTACCGTGAAGATGACGGGGTTCTCCGGTCCCAGTGGATCGGCGCCGGCGGGGCACTCTTTCTCCAGCAAGCGGATACCGACACCGGTTCCTCCCAAACTCTCGTCGAAAAGCTCGGGACGTTCCTCAACCCAGGAGCGCCGCCGCGCCAGGTCGATGTAAAGGATACGCTTCAAAGGGTCGTGAGTCAACATTTTCACAGCTCCTTATCTCTCAGGTGAGAAGATGATTCGCGCAGGATGTCATCGGCCAATCGAGGTGATGACACACATGCCAGTCGCAAAAACCAGCGCCATAACGACGACGATTATGCCAATCTTTCGAACAACAGCAGAGATCGTATAAATCTTATACGTATCGAAGATAACCGGACGTCCACTCAACACGGCAAACAGTCCGCCAAGAAGGCCAACCAGAGCGACAACAAGTCCCGTCATCCAAAGAGCCTCATTGAGATACCATACAATACCCGTGAGCAGCAATGCAACGCCGCCGATACCGACCCCCACCCACCCCAGGTGACGAAAATAGCGCGCGCGTTCGGGAGCATTCGCCGGTTGCGCCAGTATCGCGTCGTGCGTCTTTCGTTGCGCGTGCAGGGCCGCACGGAAGTCTTGCGCAGAACCGAGCCCCATTGGCGGCATAGCGCTGAAGTGCCGTAGAACGAAAGTCGGCGCCAACCATAGCACAAACAGGAACAGAAAAGCTAGCGTCGCACTTGCCACTTGGCTTTCGCGTTGGCCCCAGAAGAGCAGATTACGCTGCAACCAGGCGTGCAGGCCAGCATTACGCCGGAGCCACGTCCCCCAAAGGATGGCAATCGTCGACAGGGAAAGGACCATATAAACCAGAAAGACCGGTTTTGGGATAGGCTTGCGCGAATTCATACCGTCATCCCCTCGCTGGCAACCGTGACTTAAGGAATGAGTACGAAATAACTGTCCCAATTCAAACTGAAAGCGGGTATAGAAAACCGTGCAAATGGGAAAGTTGTTTAGCTCTCAGTCCTAAGCCGGTATTTCCTCTAACGCGATGACATCGTAAGGGCAATAATCGGCGCAATACCCGCAATAAACGCAGATTTGCGGCTTGTTTTGGTGATCATCCCACAGCGCCGCGCCAAACGGACAAGCCTCAACGCAGTTGTGACAACCAATGCACAGATTGGCCTTGAAGCGCACGCCGCCGCCTTCACGTGGGATCAACGCATCCGTGGGACAAACGCGCGCGCAGGGTGGATCGGGACAGGCACGACACACCACAACGACAAAGCCCTTGCGGATGCCCCCCGCGGATCGCACATGGATGCATGCATTTTCCAACCCGCCGTTGCCCGTGCGCCGCACACAGGCGAACATGCACATCTGGCAACCTACACAACGATCTACATCAATGACGGATAAACGTTTGGCCATACGTCCTCCTTGAAGCTCAACAGTCTTCACAAGTATACACCTAAAATCCCGCAGGACTATACAAGCTCAGCGAAATTCTAACCATTTTCAGATATGGTATAATATTATCTGGCCAATTGCATAGTTACAGTAAGGAAAGCGAAGAACCCTATGACTTTTTCTCAATTCTACTTGATCGCCGTCGTCGCATTTTTCTTGTTCCTGGTCGTGCGCAATCGTTTGCGATCTGATTTGGCAGCTCTGCTGATCGCTCTATTTCTAGGACTAGGGCAGTTTTTGGGATTAGGACTATTTGGAACCGAACATACGCCGCAAAATGCAGCCATTGCGTTTTCAGGTTTAAGCGAGCCGGTGGTTTTGACACTTCTTAGTCTTTTTATCATCACACGCTCGCTCTATGAATCCGGTGTGACCCGGTGGATCGCGCGCCAGATCGTACGTTTTGGCGGCCGATCGGAGCGGCGCCTGATCGTACTGTACGCAGCTACAACTGCATTCTTATCATTGTTCATGAACAATCTGGCGGCGGGCGCGTTGCTGTTGCCTAGCGCGATGGAAACCTGCCGCCGCACCGGCGTCAAGCCCAGCAAGCTGTTGATCCCCATTGCCTACGGTAGCTTGTTAGGAGGGACCGCCACCTACTTCGATACCACGAGCATCGTCGTCAGCAATCTGCTCACCCTGGCCAGTCCGCCCCAGGAGATGCTTCACGTGTGGGACTTCATGTCCGTTGGCGGACTGATTGTGCTCGCCGGGATTATTTTCATGGCATGGTTCGGCCCGCGTCTATTGCCCAATCGCACGCCCCCGGCGGAACTCATGATAACCCGCGACACCGGCAGCGACTTGGAAAAGTACTACCGGCTTTCTGAACGCCTGTGGGAAGCCGTTGTGATGCCCGATTCGCCTCTGGCCAACAAGTCATTGGCCGAAAGTGGTCTCGGCGAGCAACTGGGGTTGGTTGTTGCTGGGATGGGACAAATACAAAACCCGATCTTTTCACCACCACCGGAGCAGATCATTCGCCCCACTGATATCCTACTGGTCATTGGACGAGAAGAACGTGTGCAACAGTTGGCCCAGATGGGTGTCAGGATCAAGCCCAGCAATGGGAACAATCATCTCAATGGGCACGACGTCGTGTTGATTGAAGCCGTACCCGTGCCGCGTTCCCATGTATTGGGTCACACACTGTGCGACCTCGAGTTTCGCAGCAAATACGATTTTACCGTGTTGGCGCTGCACCGAGGCGAGCGCAGCTACCGTACAGCAGTCAGCGAACTGGAGCTACAAATGGGCGATTCGCTGTTGATGCTTGGCCCGCGCGACAAGCTAAAGCGATTGCAAGATGGGCCAGACTTGATTGTGTTAGAACCAGACATCGGCGATCAACCGGTGCAACGCTTGCAGGCAGGTATAACGGTGGGGGTGATCGTTGCCGGCATTATCGGTTCCATCCTGGGCCTGCCGATTCATTTTTCGATGCTCGGCGGCGCACTGCTGCTGGTAGTAAGTAGAATGATGAGCATGGAGGAAGCCTACCGGGCTATCGAATGGCCGGTGATCTTTTTGGTCGCCGGTATGTATTCGGTGAGTCTGGCAATGATGCAAACCGGCTTGGCACAACAAATCGGCGGATTCATCGTGAAGCTCGTAACTCCATTGGGGCCGTTGGGATTGGCCACAGGGGCTTATTTGATGTCGGCATCGTTGACCCAAGTGATGGGAGGGCAAGTGACCCAGCTAGTGACCGGGCCGGTAATGATCAGCGCCGCAATCAGCTTGCAAACCAGCCCCCAGGCTGTGGCCCTAGCAACAGCTATCGGCTGCGAGGCGGCTTTCCTTCTACCCTTTGCCCATCCGATAAACCTCCTGATGCTCGGCCCCGCCAATTACGAATTCAAGGACTTTTTCCGCATTGGTTGGCGTCTGACAATCATCAGCTTTGTGATGCTGCTCGTGGGACTCGTTCTCTTTTGGAGATTGTAGACAGATACCCGATGGCGTGGATGTCGTCTATCACCTGGGCGAGGCTTACATCCTTTCGGGTGCACGCATCGAAATCGCGCAGATCAAGCAGGTTGTACAGGACTTCGTGGACATTCACACTCCACACATCGTTGCGCCGATGTGATTAGCGGAATTGATCGCGCGCATCGCCGAACCTTTCTACCGGTTGACACGCGCCATCCCCAAATTCACTCAGTAGTGGGAAGAGTACCATACCATGGCTTCAATAATGCTATCAAAGGGACAGCCGTGAACAGGGGGTGTGGCAGATAGACTGTTTCACAACTCCTGTTCATTTTTGTGAGGTTTACATTTCGGCAAAACACAAAGTCATCATAACCTTTCTCGGTTTGCTCGGCGCACTTCTTATCGCCACTTTGCCGGGATGCCAGCCAGCAGTACGCCCACCATCGTCATAGACACCGCTACCCCAGGTAGTGCTCGGCCAGCGCCTCGCTGGAGATGGCTTCCGCGCCCGAGAAGCGCCCGGATTGCAGGTTGCGCGTCGGCAGCCCGCCGATGGCATCCAGAGGGATGACGTTGTGGAATTGCACGCCATTTCTGAATGGCCTAGCACTTTTACGGCCATCGAAGCCTAAAATATCACCCGAAAAAGAAAGGTTTCTGAACATGTAATACGCAGGACGCGATACGCAGTATGTTATTTCACCAGTATCCCAATCACATACGGAACCATCACCAGCAGCCCCATCAGCGGATGTCCACGGCGCGTCTGGTTGCGGCTGTCCCAGTTGAAGAGATAGATCGCCAGCCCGAATGCGATCAAGCCGCTGGATAGCAGGACGAGAACCGACGTTGTGGGAGCAAACACCGTCTCCCGGGCGTAGGCCAGGCCCTCGAAGGCCTGCATTGCGTGTGCCGTGGGCAGCAATCCAGCGAAAGGCTGCACCGATTCCGGCAGGATGCTGAGCGGCATCATCAACCCGCCGATGAGCATCGAGGGCAAGAAAACAAGCTGTGACAGCAGCACCGTTGCACGATTATCGGGTGCAACCACGCCGATGAGCGCGCCGATGGCACTGCACGTGAATGCCGCCAGTACACTGAGCCAGACCACGGGCCACCAGTGAAGGGGCATCACACCGCCGAATACAGGTCCGGCCGTGAGGGCGACGATGGTTGCGACAATAAGCGCGTGAAAAGTTGTCGTCAGTACCGGGATGGCCACGATGGAGGCTGCCGGCACACCGTTGATTTTGTAGCTGCGGTAGATGCCGGCCTCGCGGTCTTCGACTAGAGGGCTTGGCAGGCCCAGGAGCGAGCCGCCCATAATGACGAAGATAATCATTGCCGGGAGCAATCCGTCGGTGAACATCGGATTGACCTGTGTCATCACCAGGCCCATGATGGCGTAAACGCCCAGTGGGAACAAGTAATTCATAAACAACAGCGTTGAGTTGCGCAAGCCAGTCTTAAACTCAAATGCGAAATGGTGTAAAAATGCAGTCATGATATACCTCCAAATAGCGAATTATGAATAGCGAATTACGAATATGCCCTTGTGCTAGATAGAACGGGTTGACAAATGACCCTCCAATGGGTTAAGGTAAAGGTAGCAGTACTTAACCAAACCCATTGGAGGATAGCATCATGATAACCGATTTTGAAGATTTGTGCTTGTATATGTACGTCATCGTTGATGATATTTGGCAACAGATTGCGGGCTTGTTTTCCCGGCCCGGACCTGCGCCGCAATGCAGTGACAGTGAACTGATCACCATTGCCCTGGTCAGCGAGTGCAAGGGCTGGGACAAAGAAACTGAATTACTGGATCATTGGATGCCCTACTTACACCTGTTTCCTAACTTCCCGGAACGCAGCCGTTTCAATCGCCGCCGCCGCAACTTGATGTTGGCGATCAATCTGATTCGGCAGATCGCCCTGCAACAACTGGATTTGAGTGGCGATGGACATTGTGCGATTGACAGTCTGCCCATTCCGGTCGTCGCCTTTCACTTAGTCCCCAGTGCGCCCGGCGATTGGCGCGCCCATGGAGCCACATTCGGCAAAGTCCCAAGCAAAAAACAGACGATCTTTGGTTACAAACTACATCTCTTAGTCACCCTAGAAGGCGTCATCTTGGATTTCGAATTGGCCCCCGCCAACGCCACCGATCTGTCGGTGGGCGCCGAGTTACTGGAGAATCATACCCACCGGACAGTCTTGGCTGACAAAGCCTATATCAGCGCCGAAGTTGCGGCGCGGTTGTTGCGGCAAAATAACATCCAACTCCTCGCCTTGCACCGCAGCAATCAGAAGAAACAATTGCCAGCTTTCTTAACCCGGCTCATCAATCGTACGCGACAAATCATCGAGACCGTCAATGGACAACTCGAAGAGCAGTTCTGTGTGGCGCGTAATTACGCGCATAGCTTCTGGGGTTTGACCGCGCGGTTGTATACCAAATTGACCGCTCATACGCTTTCTATCTACATCAACCGCCTTTTGGGCAACCCGGACGTATTACAAATCAAAGCCCTGGCTTTCCCTAATATCTAGCACAAGGGCATATTAGTTATTCCTACCAAAAAGTTTTGGTATAAGAGATTGGCGGATTGGCAAGCGCTGCCCACCGATTATTGCACCTATTACACTACCAAAAACCAGGCGAAAAAACGAATAAAAGAGTTACAAAGCAAAAAACCAAGTTCAAAATCGTCTTGCAAAACCTGCCCAACATCGCTTCCACCCGACGCCGCTTCGCGGCCTGCTGGCGAAGGGGAAACGCGCTTTCAGGTAGTTTTCTCTCGAAGGTACTTTCCACGCAGTCGCGGCGCGGGTGAAGCCTGTCCGTTAGCCGCTTGATGCGTAGGATAGAAATCATGAGGAAGAAACGAACAAAGGCTTCAGACCTAAGCGAGGCTGCTGTTGTGGAGCGCGCAAAGTCGTTGGCCAACCGATGGATGTGGGCGGTGTCACTACAGCATGATCGAATCACTAGACCACGTCCGCAGGATAATGCCTTCCATCCATTTGGCATTGACGCCTTCAACGAGGCTGATGTCCATTTCCTCGCGATAGCATTGCGCCGGCTCCGTACAGTTGCCACCACCCTCGAGCATGCACCGCAGGTGTGGGATTCCGTCCACAGCGCAATACAAGCTTTTGACGATAGGCTCCCGTGGCTCAAGCGCCTACGCGATGTGTTTGAGCACCTGGAAGACTATGCGGTAGATTCAAACCTTCGGCGATCCGATACCTCCCGTCGGGAACTCCAAGGGTGGTCTGCCAGCGAGAACGGTATGCAGTGGCTTGGCTACGATGTCGACTGGAACGAAGGGCTATTTGCGGCCGAGGATCTATATGCCGCCGTGAAAACGGCCTACGATTCCCTCGCCCCACAAGGAGGGCGGCCCAATGACCAAGCTCAAGATGGGGGAGCCGAATATGAGAGAACAAATCCGTGTCAGTGAGTTGAAGAGAGTAAGTATTCTCTGCGAAGACGATGTCTATGATTTGGCTTGTCTGCTGTTAAGAATAAACGACGCACGAGACAAAGGAACAAACTGCAAATCACGGCAAACTGTGAAGGGAGTAGCTGGGAAATACGCTATGCTTACGAATATCAGTCATAGCCAAGTAGAAGCTGTTTTTGAACAACACGGGTTGCCATTTGGAGCGACTGTAGAACACGATGAAGATGTGCGTTGAGTTGTTTTGGGTCAACGGGGTCAGTGGGCGCGGCTAACCATGCGTGCAGCCGACCGCGCTGCGCGCGCGTGAATCGACGGTCACACCCGCATTGAGGTTAGTTCTGTGGCGAGGTTGACGACCACGCATCCGCGCGGCGGCTGATGCTCGTCGTTAGCCAGCCTAAAGCACAGTTGCTGTTTCAGCAGTGCATACACTATCTCCAGGAGTTCGGTATGATACGCTCATTTATTCCCGAGACGAGTGAAGTGGATTTCAATCTCTTGCTACCTGCGTATTTGGAATTGGCGAATGACCCTGATGCGCTCAAGTTCTTAAGCTTCACCCAAAAGCCATTTGACGAGTCGCTGGTTTCCAACTGGTTCAAATCGCATGTGGCGAATGGGATAGAGTATTTTGTTGATTGCACGGCGGATCATCAAATCCAAGGTGTTGCGACAATTAAAGTTGATTGCCTCGTGGGATTTGAGTTGCTGGGTTTGGTGGTGCGTGAAACGAGTCGGGGGCAAGGGGTTGGCAAAGGCTTAGTGGCGTATGTTCTTGATATAGCGCAGGCGAGGGGCTATCAGGCTATCGATGTCTCTGTCTTTGCAGATAATCGGGCTATGTTGCGGTTATTGCTCGGTCAGGGATTCGTTCCGGTTCGCATGACCCATCACGCCAGATTCGACGGAGCGGACGTGGTGCATTTGAAGCGATATTTGAAAGACGTATTTGTTTCTTGAGGCTCTTACGTTCTTTGCAGATGGCGGGCTGGCTAACAACCGCATGCACGCGACTCGGCGCTCCGCGCCTCAGTGAACGGGCATTTAAGGTTAGGTTGGTTTTTGTCTCAACAGGGGTTTCAGGTCGACGTTCGCGCCGGGCGCGTGATGCGGGGCGTTAGCTGCCTCTTGCAAAACGAGGCGAGTTAGCGATAAGGAGCTGCGCAATGAGTGATCAAATCTGTTGTCCGAATTGTGGCTACTGCCAGGTACATGGGGAAGGTTATATTTGGGATCTGCTTCTAATTATTGCAACCGGTGGTCTATGGTTAGTTTTGAAATTGCTGGTTCGGGCGGTCAAAGGCCCCCAGATAGCAACAGAAGGCGAAAAGTTGACATGTGCAAATTGCAATTATACTTGGTGTTACCAAGGATAAAATTACCAACCTTGTAGTAAGGAGACCCTATGGATTTGAAATTCGAGTGGGATCCAGACAAAGCCCGTACCAATCGTGCTAAACATCGCGTTAGTTTCGAGGAAGCGAGTACGGTGTTTGACGACCCGTTATTCATAACCTTTTTGGATATCGAACATTCTCAAGATGAAGAACGGTACATTACCTTGGGGGTATCGGCTGACCAACATGTGTTAATGATTGCGCACGCCGAGCGCGGGCAAGTCATTCGCATTATTAGCGCAAGAAAGGCGACGAAAAATGAACAACGATTCTATGAAAAAACCGAATGAAGATTATGAATTGCACGAGGAATATGACCTCTCGCAATTGCCCATTATGCCCAAAGGTAGATATGCCCCTGAAAGGCGAATAGGAAGCAATCTTGTAGTATTAGAACCAGATTTGGCTCAGGCTTTTCCTTCTGATGAGGCCGTTAACAAAGCCTTGCGCCTTATTTTGCAAGCCACTCAAATTCCGGTAAAAGCCAACGCAACATAAGGCTAAAGGCGGCTAACATCGGGTTGCAGCCGACCGCGCTGACGCGCGTGTAAGCGACGGGGCAACGCGCTTTGGGGCTAGATTTCTAGCGCGGTAGGTTGCGCCGCACCCGCCGCGCGGCTTAAGCACGGCCGTTGGGCGGCGAGCCAGCAACGAAAGGATACTGTGACTTGCATAGTATTCTATGGCCGATGCTGGCCAAGAACCGCAGTGAGATCGACGTTCAACTGGAGGCCTCATGAAACTACCAAAATCCGTCGACCCAATCACATTGATTCTGAGTATTCTAATGGGCTTACAGCTCATAATCATTGGTTTGTATGTGGGTCTACTTGTTTGGCCCTTCTATTCCAACGGTCTGCATATGCAGCCAACGGCTCAAGTGGCAAGCGGCTCTTTCGATCCAAAGGGTTATGCGCCATTCTGTTACACTCCTCCCGATGCCCCCAGTTGGTGGTATTCGCGTTGCAGAGATGGTTCGGAAGGAAATCCCGGGGGTGATGGGCTGAGATTTGCAGCTACATTAATAGCATTCTGGGGACCATTTCTCCTGATCCTACTTGGCGTTTTCGTGGGAGTATTACTGTTCAGGAACTGGCCGGCATTCCGGCTCTCTGCGCGAGTTTGCGGCCTAGTATATCTAACGGTGACCTTGGCGTCATTGGGGTTTCTGGCGGTTACTGGTCTAGGAGGATTGTTGCTTACTTGGATCATGGATTGAGGGCACTGATGATACTCAAAGCTGATAGAAGCAGATCTCGAAGAATGTACTCAAAATGATCTGCGTACCCATCGATAAAGCGCAATCCCACAACGGTGCAAAGCCGCCTAACAAGTGCGTGCAGTCCGACGCCGCTGCCGCGGCCGGAAACCGCGCGCGAAATTGGTAATGTGACGTGGCTCGAAGTGAAGCCGATCTCGGTAAAGTCGCGGCGCGGCTGACGCGCAGGGCGTTAGCC
>OGCK01000212.1_pt1 | contig 11821 bp, 11 predicted proteins | sample 1570051 | NCBI WGS metagenome assembly OGCK01 (sample SAMN06266181, study PRJEB24510) | hot springs metagenome | isolation source: hot spring sediment | place: USA: Zodletone Spring, Oklahoma | collected 2013-12-03 | reverse complement strand
GCGCGGGCGTCGTTGTCCGGCATACGCGCCGTCACTTCCGGCATCAGGCAGGACAGCGGAGCGAGCAGGGCGAAGAACAGCAGGGCGGGCAGCAGGGTCAGCGCACGGGTCGAATGCTTATCCGAGCGCAGCAGGGGCAGGGCGAGGGCGGCAAGGATCAGCGCCGCCGTCATGCCGTAGTTCAGGTAATGCGGCAGCTTGGTGCCGGAGAGTGAGAAAAACACCAGCACGAAGCCGAACCATAGCCAGAGATACAGGCCGAGCGGATTTTTGATTTCCTGACGCAACGCGCCCACGGCGCGCAGCAAGGGCGTGGTGAAGGGCAGGGCGAGCAGCAGGGCGACGGGCAGGTAGTAAAACAGGCTGCCGGCATGGCCTTCCATCGAGCCGCCGAAGCGCTCGACATTGTGCGTGCCGAAAAAGCCATCAATAAACGCCATGCCCTGCGCCTGGAATTGCAGGATGTACCAGGGCAGAGGGATGCCGATAAGCAACAGCAACCCCGGCGGATAGAACGCGGCGCGCAGCAGGGCGGGCAGTTCGCGCTGCATGGCGAAAAAGATCAGCCCGACCGCGCCGGGGATCAGTAAGGCCACCGGCCCTTTGGTCAGGAAACCCAAGCCCATCGCCGCATGGGTGAGCAGAATCCAGCGTTTTTTGCGCTCCAGAAAATACAGGTAGATGCCGAACATGGCCGCCGCCAGCCACAGATTAAGCAGCGCGTCCGCCGTGGCCGCGCGCCCGATGACCATGATGCCCAGGGCGGCGGACAGCATAAGCGCAGCGCGTAGCGCGGTTTCGCGGTCGATGACGCGGGCGACGAAAGCGTAGGTGAGCAGCACCCAACCCGTCGCCGCCAGCGCCGAGGGCAGGCGGAAGGCGAAGGGCGTAACGCCGAACAGGCTCATGCTGGCGGCTTGCAACCAGTGAATCAGCACCGGCTTGTCGAAGCGCGGCGCGCCATTGACAAACGGCGAGATGAAATCGCCGCGCACGAACATTTCCCGTGTGGCCTCGCTGAACGCGCCTTCGTCCAGATCGAACAGCGGCGCGCCGCCCAGGTTAAGGAAAAAGCCGATGAAGACGGCCAGGGCGAGGAGGGTGTAGTGCATTAAAGATTGTGGCATACGGTGCGACGAGTTCCAGGATGGCGCACTTTAGCATTTTGCGGTCTGATTCATGGCTATTGAGCGAAGGGCTCTTCGGGTAGGCTATGCCGCATTCAACTGACGATATGAACCTTGTGCCAAATTTTAAGCCCTTGCCAGAATCGCGTGCCTATCTTGGACTCTTGCTACTCATTGCCGGTTTGACGCTCTATCGTGGCTTGGTTTTAGCCACCGCCGACATCGGGCTGTATGTCGATGAAGCCTATTACTGGGGCTGGGCGCAGCAGTTGGAGTGGGGCTATTACTCCAAGCCACCGATGATTGCCGCCTTGATTGCCCTGACCACCAGCGTCTGTGGCAATGGCGTATTTTGCGTCAAGGCGGGGGCGTTGCTGGTGTACCCGATCAGCACCTGGCTGGTGTTTCGCTTGGGGCAGGTGTTGTTTGATGCGCGCATCGGCTTGTGGGCGGCGGCCTTGTTCTTGTTGATGCCCGGCGTGGCCTTGTCCAATCTGATTATCTCAACCGATGTGTTGTTGTTGCTGTTTTGGGCTTGGGCGATGCTGGCCTTGGTGTTGGCGCTGCAAACCAATGCCTGGCGCCATTGGCTGATGCTGGGTGTGGCCTGTGGCTTGGGGCTGTTGAGTAAGTACACGATGGCGTTGTTTGCACCGTCGGCCTTGCTGGCGATGTTGTTGGTTCCCGCGTGGCGTGGGCAGCTTTTCAATCCGCGCTTGTGGTTGGCGGCGCTGCTGGCCTTGGCAATTCTTGCGCCGAATATCCTGTGGAATGCGCAGCATGGCTGGCCGACGTTTCAGCACACCGCTGAAATCTCCAACCTGGAACATGCAGGGCTGCATTGGGATGAACTGGGCGAGTTCCTTTCCGGGCAGCTCGCCGTGTTCGGCCCGATCAGCCTGATTCTCTGGCTGGTCGCCTTGTTCAAGTTGCCCGCATCACGACCGAAAACGCTGTTGGTTGCTTTTTCACTGGTCTTTCTGCTGGCCATTTCGGCACAGGCGCTGCTGGGGCGCGCCAATGCCAACTGGGCTGCCCCCGCGTTTGTCGCCGCCAGCGTGCTACTGGCCGCTTGGGGTGTGCAACATCGGCGCTGGTTGATCGCCGCCATGCTGCTGAACATGATCATCATGCTCGGTGCCTACCACTACACCCAGGGCGCGCAATGGTTGGGCGTGGAAATGACTGGCAAGACCGACCCCTTCAAGCGCGTGCGCGGCTGGGATCAGCTCGCAGAGCAATATGCGGCGCGACAGGCGCTCGCGCCTCAGGCATTACTGATGAGCGGGGATAGGGATCTGCTCGCCCAACTGGGCTATCACCTGCGTCTGCATCCCGATCAGATCGTCAGCTGGAATGCCGGGCAGGGCATCCGCCATCAATATGACCTGATGCACTCCCTCGGCCAGCCGCATATCGGCCATGACATGCTAATGGTGACGAATGAACCTCTACCCGAAGCGCTGATCTCGCGCTTTAACGCCGTTGAAACCCTGGAGCCGCTGCATGTGCAGATTCACAAGGATTGGGATTTGAAATATGCGGTGTATTGGATGAAGGGATTTCGTGGTTGATGATTATTCGTCGCCAGCGAGTTGATGGAACTTTAGGCAGTTAATATTTGGCTATATTTAATCGAGGCTGTTTCGATTGGTTTGGAATCTTTGCAGGATGATGCTCTTTTGGTAATGAAGGCAACACGCTGAATGTATGCCTATTTGTTTTGGTTACATCCAAGCATCCCACAGATTTCCCCGTGAATACGAACGAAAGCTTCTGGTCTGAGGGCACCCAACACAACCACGACAGAGTCACGGTTTAAAGAGAACAGCTTCTTGGCTCTTACCCAACTTATTTTTGGTAACCGTCCGTTGACAATATCATTCTCTTGCAACGGAATGGCATCGTCATGCCCTGCCTGGGAAGTGATCGCCACCGCGATAAAATCACCGAATGCATCAGGGGCAGTCAGCAGCATCACCGGGCGAAGTTTTCGATGCGTCAGATCGGAAAATGGAAAAGGAATTTGGACAATATCAGAGTGTTTTAACATTGTTCCAAACCTCGTCATCCTGATTATCCCAAACATGCTGCATCACCATTTCTTGCGCGCGTGACAAGTCGGACATCTCTGCACGATCTGCATTTTTACTGCTTAGGTATTCGATAAAATGCAAAGCTTCAAGCGCCAAAGATTCCGGCAATGGCTTGGCAATCTCATAAATTTGTTCTGCAATAGACATTGATGTACTCCTTGGCAAGTATGAATCGATTATGCTTTAAAGCCTGAGCGCGTTGGAGTGAGGCACGAATCCCAGCGGCTACAGTTGGATTTGCTGTGTCAGTCGGCCGGGCAACCTAGAATTCATAGGTGATGGTGTTGTTAGTCTCGGAAATCATTTTGTTGGCAAAGAGAATGTCAATGATTCTATCAACATCGGCCTGAGCAATGTTTTTCTGAAACATGGATGAAATGTGCTGAGACAAAGTTGCTCGCTTGCGAGGACGTGACTTCTTTTCTGATTTGCTTAGAAGATCAAAAACGCGTTTGTAGTTCGGCTCTTCAGTAGTTGCGCTCTTCGGCTCAAGTTCAAGCAAGCTGTTTATGCGCTTGCACTTCAAGCCATTTTTATTGAGATACCGAAGCAACGGATCGAAGCCTTTATCCTTTGACAGAACAATGCAATGCAGGCTTGGCGTTTTCTCGATTACGCGACCGAGGTGACAAGCGATGTAGAAATCAAGCGCGTTACTTCCATTTCCTTCGACTCGCTGCCACTCAACTCGATCTCCGAGTTTCTGAGCGCTCGCAACAAGATCAATCGGAACACTTTTCTGGCTTGCACCAACAAAGATCATGACGTGAAAACTGCTTTCAAGGCGACTCAAATCGACCTGTTGAACATTCTCAAAATCGACAAGCAATAATTTATGACTCATTCGGCCTCGCTGTGGAAATCAAAATACATTAATCGTCATCGTTCGCACGCGCCAATGTAGGAACGCAATCTTAAGCCGCTCCACTATCGCCTTATCGTAATAACTTGAGTAGGCTGACCTATCCCCCAACCCGCTTCATCAACCACTGCATGATGAGTGGTACAGGCCGTCCGGTCGCGCCCTTTTTGTCGCCGCTATTCCATGCGGTACCGGCAATGTCCAAGTGCGCCCACGGGTAGGCTTGGGTAAAACGCGAAAGGAAAGCTGCCGCCGTGATGGCTCCGCCTTCCGGGGCATTGCCGATATTGGCGATGTCGGCAAAATTGGACTTGAGCATGTCTTGATACTCATCCCAGAGTGGCAATTGCCAGGCACGATCCCCGCTTGATTCGCCTGCGGTGAGGAGCGATTGCAGCAATGCGCTATCGTTGCCCAAAAGTCCAGAAGGTGCGCGTGCCAAGGCGACGACGCAGGCACCGGTCAGTGTGGCCATGTCAATCACCGCAGCAGGATTGAAGCGTTCGGCGTAGGTGAGCGCATCGCACAGAATCAAACGCCCTTCGGCATCGGTGTTCAGCACTTCGATGGTCAGGCCGGACATCGAGGTGACAATATCCCCCGGCTTGAGCGCATTATGTGAGGGCATGTTTTCCACGCTGGGGATCAGGCCAACCAGGTTGACTGGCAATTGCATGGCAGCAACGGCCTTGAAAATACCCAGCACGGCGGCGGCACCGCTCATGTCGTATTTCATCTCGTCCATTTTGCTGCCCGGCTTGAGCGAAATGCCGCCGGAATCGAAGGTTACGCCCTTGCCCACCAGCACGACGGGGGCGCTGTCTTCTGCGCCTTGGCGATAGTTGAGAATGATGAATTTAGGCGGCTGGTCGCTGCCTTGGGCAACGGAGAGCAGCGAACCCATGCCGAGTTGTTGCATGGCCTCGCGCTCAAGAATTTCGACGGCAAGCTTGGGGTCTTGTGCGGCGAGTTGCAGTGCGGTTTCAGCCAGAAAATTGGGGGTACACACATTGCCCGGCGTGTTGGCGAGGTTTTTGGTCAGTTGAATGCCGGAGGCAATCGCTTTGGCCTGAATCAAGGTGGATTCAAGCACGTCAGCATCCGTAGCGAGCGACAGGAAAGCCGCCTGTTGCACGCTGGGCAGGCCGCTGGTTTTGTCGCTTTTGAAGTCGAGGAAGCGGTAGCTGGCTTCATCGAGCGCAAGCACGGCATGGCTCAAGGCTTCACTTGGGCTCATCTCATGCGGTGCGGCCTCCAGCAGGGCAAAATCCACGCGCACCACACCGCGTTGTTGCAGGGCATTCAGGCTGTCGCTAAATAGGCTTTTCCAGCGCTTGAGCTTGAGCTCTTCTTTTGCACCCAGGCAGACCAGCAGAACGCGCTCGGCGCTCACGCCTGAGATGGATGGAATGAGCAAGGTTTTGCCCGCCACCATCTCAAGATCACCGCGCGCGGTCAGACGGGTCAGCATTCCGTCACTCAGCTGATCCAGCGCCGCCGCCGCAGGCGTGAACTCGCCGTTGCTGTAAACACCGACGACGAGACAATCTGTTTGCAAACCTGCCAAAGCTTCGTTTATCGGGGCGCTGAAAGGGTGAATGCTGAAATCCATGGGCAAGTCCTCAAATGTGTGTGCATTAAATGGTGTCGGTATCCTACCAGCCGCGCGCCCGCCAAAACAGGCACATGATTTGAGAGGCATAGGGGTTTTAATGTATCCTCCAAAGTATTTCCAGCGGCGGCCACACCTTTAGAACCTGTTTACGATTTCGCTGAACGGCACATTGCTGCGCAAAAAACACCCTCAAAATGCTCACATAATTTTTTATGCTGCGCTTTTTCGGTTGGTTTTCACTTGCACTGCATCCGTTGATCAAAATCGTAAACAGGTTCTTACAGGTCTTGGCCGCCAAGACGATGGCAGGATTCATGACTCGATATATTTTTGTGACTGGCGGCGTGGTGTCTTCTTTAGGGAAAGGCATCGCCGCCGCTTCTTTGGGTGCTTTGCTGGAAGCGCGCGGCTTGCGTGTGACCTTGATGAAACTCGACCCTTACATCAACGTCGATCCGGGCACCATGAGTCCGTTCCAGCACGGCGAAGTCTATGTGACCGAGGACGGCGCAGAGACCGATCTGGATCTTGGACACTATGAGCGCTTTGTGCGCACCACCTGCACGCGTGCCAATAGCTTCACGACCGGACGCGTGTATGAAGAAGTCATCCGCAAAGAACGGCGTGGCGATTATCTGGGCGGTACGGTGCAGGTCATTCCGCACATCACCGATGAAATCAAACGTCGCGTTTTGGAAGGTGCCGAAGGCTTTGATGTGGCGATGATCGAAATTGGCGGTACGGTGGGCGATATTGAATCCCTGCCGTTCCTGGAGGCCATCCGTCAGATGGGCGTGGAGTTGGGGCGTGAGCGTGCCTTGTTTATGCACCTGACCCTCGTGCCGTACATCAAGGCGGCGGGTGAGCTAAAAACCAAGCCCACCCAGCACTCGGTCAAGGAACTGCGCTCGATCGGGATTCAGCCGGATATTTTGATTTGTCGCAGTGAGCGCGAATTGCCGCGTGAAGAACGTCGCAAAATTGCGCTGTTTACCAATGTGGAACAGGACGCCGTGATTAGCGCGGTCGATTCCGACACCATTTATCGCATTCCGCGCCTGTTGCATGCGCAGGGGCTGGATGAAACCGTGGTGCGTAAATTCCGTCTGGATGTGCCACCAGCGGATTTGTCCGAGTGGGATCGCGTGGTTGAAGCACAAACCAATCCACATCGTGAAGTGCGTATTGCCATGGTAGGCAAATACGTTGAATTGGCCGATGCGTATAAATCACTCAACGAGGCGCTGATTCACGCAGGCATTCATGAGCGCGCGGTGGTGCAGGTCGTGTCGATCGACTCCGAGCGTCTGGAAAGCGGTGATTTGCGCCTGCTGGATGGCGTGGATGCGATTCTGGTGCCCGGCGGCTTTGGTGAACGTGGGGTGCTGGGCAAGATGCGTGCGATTCGTCATGCGCGTGAGAACAAGATTCCCTATCTGGGTATCTGCCTTGGGATGCAGCTTGCGGTGATTGAATACGCGCGCAATAAGGCCGGGCTTGCCGGGGCTTACAGTACGGAGTTTGATCGCCAAGTCGAACATCCTGTCATCGGTCTGATTACCGAATGGCAAACGGCGGAAGGCGAGGTTGAGCAGCGTGCGGAAGATTCTGATCTTGGTGGCACCATGCGCCTTGGCAGTCAGTATTGCCGCTTAACGCCGGGTTCACTGGCGCACAAGGTGTATGGACAGGATGTGATCGCAGAACGTCATCGGCATCGTTATGAGTTCAACGATCATTATCGTGCGGCGCTTGAAACCGCAGGCATGACGTTTTCCGGCATGTCGGCGGACAATAGCCTGGTGGAAATGATTGAGCTCAAGGATCATCCGTGGTTTCTTGCCTGCCAGTTCCACCCGGAGTTCACCTCCACGCCGCGTGATGGGCATCCGCTGTTTAGCGCCTTCACTCAGGCGGCGCTTAAATACCGTGAGACCAAGGTATGAAGCTCTGTGGGTTTGAGGTCGGCATCAACCAGCCGCTGTTTCTTATCGCGGGGCCTTGTGTCATCGAGAGTGAAAAGCTGATTCTGGATACGGCGGAAACGCTGAAAAGCATGAGTGAGCGTTTGGGAATACCGCTGATTTTCAAGGCCTCCTTCGATAAAGCCAATCGCTCCTCAGCCGACAGTTTCCGTGGGCCAGGGATTGAGGAAGGCTTGCGCATCCTGGAACGCGTCAAGCAGGAACTCGGTCTGCCTATTTTGACGGATGTACATGAAGACACCCCGCTGGATGAAGTGGCCGCGGTGGTCGATGTATTGCAAACCCCGGCGTTTTTATGTCGTCAGACCAATTTTATCCAGAACGTGGCACGCCAGGGCAAACCGGTCAATATCAAGAAAGGTCAGTTTCTTGCGCCTTGGGATATGCAAAACGTGGTCGATAAAGCGCGTGCCACGGGCAATGAGCAAATCATGGTCTGCGAGCGCGGGGTCTCATTTGGTTACAACACCCTGGTGTCCGATATGCGCGGCCTCGCCATCATGCGCGCCACGGGTTGTCCGGTGGTGTATGACGCGACGCATTCGGTGCAGCAACCGGGCGGGCAGGGCACAAGTTCCGGCGGACAACGTGAGTTTGTGCCTGTGCTGGCACGTGCTGCTGTGGCGGCGGGAGTGTCCGGTCTGTTTATAGAAACGCATCCCGATCCGGTCTGCGCCTTGAGTGATGGGCCAAATATGTGGCCCTTGCACCTTCTGGAGCCACTGCTGGCCATGTTGTGCGCACTGGACTCCCAGGTTAAATCGCAGTCTTTGGCAGAAAACTTGCTGTCATAACCCTTTGATGTGCGCATGTTTCACTGGAACCTGTGCCAAAACCCTTTTGTACGCATTATTCAAGGAGATATTTATGTCGAACATTACCCGCATCCACGCTCGCGAAGTGCTTGATTCTCGTGGCAATCCGACGATTGAAGCTGAAGTTCATCTTGCGTCCGGTCATTTTGGTCATGCCATTGTTCCCTCCGGCGCATCCACTGGCTCGCGTGAGGCGCTTGAGCTGCGTGATGGCGACAAGGCGCGCTTTGGCGGCAAAGGCGTACTCAATGCCGTCGCCAATGTGAATGGTGTGATTGCAGCGGCCTTGCTGGACAAGGATGTACAGGATCAGGCGGCGCTCGACCGCATCATGCTTGAGCTGGACGGCACCGAAAACAAATCGAAGCTGGGCGCGAATGCGATTCTGGCCGTGTCTCTGGCGGCGGCGCATGCGGCGGCGAATGAAAACGGCAAGGCCTTGTTTGAACATTTGGGTGGCCAGGATGCGGTGACCCTGCCCGTACCGATGATGAACATTATCAACGGTGGCGCGCACGCCGATAACAGCGTAGATATGCAGGAATTCATGATTATCCCCGCTGGCGCGCCAAGTTTCCGCGAAGCGCTGCGTTATGGTGCGGAAGTGTTTCATGCGCTGAAAGGCGTGCTGCATGATCGCGGTATGACCACCACCGTGGGCGACGAGGGGGGCTTTGCGCCGAACTTGTCGTCTAACGAAGAAGCGATTGAAGTCATTATGGAAGCCATTGCCAAAGCGGGTTATGTGGCCGGCAAGGATATTTATATTGGTTTGGATGTCGCGGCTTCCGAGTTCTATAAAGACGGCATGTATGTTCTGGAAAGCGAAGGTAAGTCCTTTACTTCAGAAGAGTTCACCGCCTTTATTAAAAACTGGGTGCAAAAATATCCGATTCTGACCGTTGAAGATGGTTTGGCTGAAGGTGATTGGGCGGGCTGGAAACACCACACCGAGGAATTAGGTGGTATCTGCCAAATCGTCGGTGATGATTTGTATGTGACCAATCCGAAAATCTTCAAAGAAGGTATCGATAAGGGTATCGCCAACTCCATCCTGATTAAAGTCAATCAGATTGGCAGTCTGAGCGTAACCCTGGAAACCATGCGCATGGCGGCGGATAACGGTTACACCAGCATTGCGTCACATCGCTCCGGCGAAACAGAAGACACCACCATTGCCGATTTGGCGGTCGCCACCAACTGCGGTCAGATCAAGACAGGCTCGCTGTCACGCTCGGATCGTGTGGCCAAGTACAACCGCCTGCTGCGCATTGAAGAGCAATTGGGCGAACGTGCAGTATTCCCAGGTTTGGCTGCGTTTAATCCCAAAAAGGCTTAAGCTAACAGCCATGAAACACCCGTAGTCCTGGTTTCAATCTAGGTTGCAAGGTGTTTCTCTGAATTCCCAAGGTCGTAAACTCAAGATGGTTTACGGCCTAAATTTTTTTAGGGCTTGGTACACTCCCGAATTCATGCTGAAAATTGTCCTTGTCGTGCTTGTGCTACTTTTTACAGCTCTGCAATACCACTTGTGGTTTGGCGAGGGCAGCTGGCCGCGTGCGCAAGCCGTGCGTGAAAAGTTCGAGCTGCAAATGAGTGAAAACGAAAAACTGCAGCAATCGAATGCCACCATGGAAGCCGAAGTGCTGGATCTGAAAACGGGTTTGGATGCGATTGAGGAACGGGCGCGTGCAGACTTAGGTCTGGTGCGTCAAGGTGATGAGTATTTTCAAATTATTCAGCCTGACCAACCCAAGCCCGCCATCGAACCCATCCCTGAGTCCGATCAGACACATGACTTGGAAAAGCCACGCGCCGCTCCAGCCAAGGAGATAAGTTTGGATGACTAAGTTGGAGTCCGTCTGGGTAGTGATTCCGGCGGCAGGCGTGGGGCAGCGCATGGCGGCAGATCGACCGAAGCAGTACTTGCCGCTCGCTGGACGTAGCGTGCTTGAACATAGCTTGAGCCGCTTTGCGCATCATCACGGGGTGCGGGGCATTGTGTTAGCGCTGGCGCTTGAGGATGCGTATTGGCCTGATCTGGCATTGCACTCCGGGGTTCCGCTGCATTGCGTGGCGGGTGGAGAAACGCGTGCGCAATCGGTGCTTAACGCACTGCGGTTTTTACATGCCTTGATGCAGTCGGAATCGCCTGAGAGGCAAAATCCATGGGTGTTGATCCATGACGCGGCACGACCCTGTGTGCGTAGCGAGGACATCGACACGCTCATGGGCGGCTTGCACGATGATCCCGTGGGCGGCTTGCTGGCTGTGCCGGTGTGCGACACCATGAAGCGCGCGGATGCTGATGGGCGAGTGGCATGTACTGAGCCGCGTGCTGGCTTGTGGCATGCACTCACCCCGCAGATGTTTCGACTTGGAGTCTTAAAGCAAAGTCTTGAGGCGGCCTTGGCACACGGGTTTCAGGTTACGGATGAGGCTTCAGCCATGGAGTTGGCTGGATTTTCACCACGCTTAATTGAAGGCCATGCCGACAATATCAAAATAACCCGTCCGGAAGATTTGGCTTTGGCTGAGTTTTTCTTGCAACAAGCTGAGGCTAGGCTATGAACCCGATTCCCCAAATGCGTATTGGCCAAGGTGTGGATGTGCATGCATTCACCACGGGCGACCATGTAGTGCTGGGTGGTGTGCGTATCCCACACACTCAAGGGCTGCTGGCGCATTCAGATGGTGACGTACTGATTCATGCGCTATGCGATGCCTTGCTTGGTGCAGCAGCGCTGGGGGATATCGGTCATCATTTTCCGGATACTGACCCGGCTTATCGTGGCGTGGACAGTCGTATATTGCTGCGGCATGTCATGCATATATTGGCTAAGCGCCCATGGTCGGTCGTCAATGCCGATATGACGCTTTTGGTGCAAGCGCCACGCCTTGCACCACATATTCCCCAAATGTTGGCCTGTCTGGCTGAAGATATGGGGGTTGGCATTGATCAGCTCAGTATCAAGGCCAGCACGAGTGAGCGCTTGGGTTTTGTCGGGCGCGAGGAGGGGATTGTGGCGCAGGCTGTAGTGCTGCTGGCATCGACAGCCTGACGCGTCGAGTGCTCATGCGGTGCATCATTTATGGGCGGCAATGAGCAAGGATGCACTCCAAAGTATTCTTTGTGGCGATGATTATTAATTTAGTGTTTTGATTTTTATAGAAATACATTGTTATGGCACATGTTTTGCTTTATTCAAACTGCCCGTGTAGCGCCTCGCCTGCGTGGGTGCCGTTGACTCTGTCTCTTATACACATCTCCGAGCCCACGAGACCGTACTAGATCTCGTATGCCGTCTTCTGCTTGAAAAA
>OGCK01000211.1_pt1 | contig 11824 bp, 9 predicted proteins | sample 1570051 | NCBI WGS metagenome assembly OGCK01 (sample SAMN06266181, study PRJEB24510) | hot springs metagenome | isolation source: hot spring sediment | place: USA: Zodletone Spring, Oklahoma | collected 2013-12-03 | reverse complement strand
GGAGATGTGTATAAGAGACAGATATTTACGTGATCCTCTTGATCGTTACTACCCTATGGATGGGCGCGATCGGATTTTTGGATGACTATATCAAAACCTTCCGAAAAGATAAAGAGGGCTTAAAAGGCATTTTTAAAGTATTCGGTCAGGTGGGGCTTGGAGTCATCGTTGGAGCAACCATCTTTTTCCATCCGGATATTACCATTAAAGAGAATCCGCAGGTGCCACTTTCGGCCACGGCGGTAGAGTTGATCTCTTCTGCAGATACTGAAAAGATCGAGGTCACGCCCGAAGAGAAATCGACCAAGACCACTATTCCATTTGTTAAGAACAACGAGTTCGACTATGCCAGCCTTATCACCTGGATCAACCCCGAATGGGCTAAATATGCGTGGTTGATCTTTATCCCCATTGTGATCTTCATCGTGACCGCGGTCTCGAACGGGGCTAATCTCACTGACGGAATTGACGGGCTTGCGGCAGGTACTTCGGCAATAATTGTGCTCACCCTTGGCCTTTTCGCGTGGGTATCGGGTAACATCATTTTTTCAGATTATCTCAATGTGATGTACATCCCCAGAACAGGGGAAATGACCATATATATATCGGCTTTCGCAGGAGCCCTGGTAGGTTTCCTTTGGTACAACACCTTTCCTGCCCAGGTTTTTATGGGTGATACGGGAAGTTTGACCATTGGAGGGATCATTGCCGTACTGGCCCTGGCCACCCGAAAGGAACTGCTTATCCCCATCTTGTGCGGGGTGTTCCTCATAGAAAATCTATCGGTGGTTATGCAGGTTGGCTGGTTCAAATATACCCGAAGAAAATACGGGGAAGGAAGAAGGGTCTTTTTAATGTCGCCTTTGCACCATCACTTTCAAAAAGCCGGATTTCATGAAAGCAAGATCGTGGTGAGATTCTGGATCATTGGGATCTTTTTAGCCATTGTGACCATTGTAACTCTAAAGATCAGATAACAAATAATGAAGAAGCATCAAAGACATAGTGACCGTCACGATTTCCTCGCCATCCTTGGTGGAGGGGAAAGCGGTGTGGGCACAGCCATTCTTGGAAAAAAGGAAGGCTACCGTGTCTTTGTTTCAGATAAAGGAAAAATTGCCGACCCCTATAAGCAGCTGCTCGAGGAGCATGCAATTGAGTGGGAGGAGGAAAAACATTCCGAAGAAAAAATACTGGAAGCCGACCTGGTGATGAAAAGTCCCGGTATACCTGAAGATGCCCCGTTGGTGAATTTGATAAGGGGAAAAGGGATCCCGGTTATTTCTGAAATAGAATTCGCTTCCCGGTTCACCAGTGCGAACATCATTGGAATTACCGGCAGCAACGGGAAAACCACCACCACCAAATTCACCTACTTCATCCTGAAGAATGGCGGATTAAAAGTGGGAATGGCCGGTAATGTGGGGCAGAGTTTTGCCCGACAGGTGGCCGAAACTAATGTAGATCATTATGTGCTTGAACTCAGCAGTTTCCAGCTGGATGGGATTGAGGACTTTAGACCGCACATTGCGGTGATCACCAACATCACCCCAGATCACCTGGATCGTTACCGACATAACTTTGATGAGTACATCGCATCAAAGTTCAGGATCACCAAAAACCAGACAGAAGAAGATTATTTTATATACGACGCAGATGACGAAGTAATTACAAAATGGCTTCGGGAAAACCCGATAAGGTCTCAGAAACTGCCTTTTTCACTCCAGAAGGAAGTGGAGCCGGGCGCTTACATCAAAGATGAAAAAATCATTATTACCCTTGAAAATACCCAAATAACCATGCCAACATCAGATCTAACCCTTGAGGGGAAACACAATGCCAAGAACGCAATGGCAGCAGCTACGGTTGCACAATTGCTAAGAATTAGAAAAGAAACCATCAGGGAGAGCCTTTCCAATTTCCAGGGAGTGGAGCACAGGCTTGAAAAAGTACTTAAGATCAATAGCGTTCAATACATCAACGACTCCAAGGCGACCAACGTGAATGCGACCTATTATGCCCTGGAGAGCATGGAGGCTGAGACTATCTGGATCGTGGGTGGGGTTGATAAAGGAAATAACTACGCCGAGCTTTTGCCGTTGGTGAATGAAAAAGTAAAAGCCATCGTGTGTTTAGGAGTGGACAATGAGCCTATCCTGAATGCCTTCGGAAATTGTGTGGATACCATAGTAGAAACCAGATCTATGGAAGATGCGGTACAGGCCGCTTATAAACTGGCAGAAAAAGGAGACGCTGTCTTGCTTTCACCGGCATGCGCGAGTTTCGACCTTTTCAAGAATTACGAGGACAGAGGGCGACAGTTCAAGGACGCCGTTCGCAATCTATAATAAAGAGCTACTAAAAAGAACATTTTTAAATGAGCAACGTTTTTTCCAGGATAAAAGGTGACAAAGCTATTTGGGCGTCTGCCGGCCTGTTGGCAATATTTTCATTTTTGCCGGTCTACAGCGCGAGTAGCAACCTTGCCTATTTATATGGAGACGGAAGCACTTTTCAATACCTGGTGAACCACTTCATTTATTTGTTCCTGGGGTTTGTGATCATGTTCTTTGTGCATAAAGTTCCATACCGCTACTTCATCGGGATTTCGATCCTTATGATGCCGGTGTTGATCTTACTGCTGATCTATACCGTTTCACAGGGAATGGTCATAGACGGGGCGAATGCCAGCAGATGGATCTCGATCCCCTTCCTTAACAAGACCTTCCAGACCTCTACGCTGGCCTCGGTGGTATTGTTGACCTACGTGGCGAGATATATGGCAAAAATGAAGGATAAGACCTTCAGTTTCCAGGAATCTATCCTGCCGTTATGGATACCGGTGGCCCTGGTGCTGGGATTGATCCTGCCGGCCAACTTCTCTACTACGGCCATCTTGTTCTTTATGGTGTTGCTGTTGGTGTTCATTGGAGGTTATCCGTTGAAATATATCGGGATCGTAGTAGGGACAGGAGTGGTGGTCTTAGCGATGTTCATGTTAACGGCCAAGGCATTTCCCGGATTGTTTCCCAACCGGGTGGATACCTGGATAAGCCGGGTGGAAAATTTTGCCAATGACGAAGATACAGAAGCAGATTACCAGATAGAAAAAGCGAAAATAGCGATCGCCAGCGGCGGAGTGACAGGAGTGGGAATTGGAAAAAGCGTGCAACGGAACTTCCTTCCGCAGTCTTCCTCAGATTTTATCTATGCGATCATTGTCGAGGAGATGGGATTGATAGGCGCTTTTGGGGTGATGTTCGCTTACCTCATGTTGTTCTTTAGGATCATCATAGTCGCGACCAAAGCCGATACTATTTTTGGAAAGTTACTGGTAATAGGCGTAGGCCTGCCGGTGATCTTTCAGGCCCTGGTCAACATGGCCGTGGCCGTAGAACTTTTCCCGGTAACCGGGCAAACCCTGCCATTGATAAGCAGTGGGGGATCATCTATCTGGATGACCTGCCTGGCTTTGGGAATGGTATTGAGCGTTAGCGCCAAACGACAGGAAGAGATACAGAAACAGGAAGAAGAACAGGAAGTGGATGAAGAGAATCCGCTGGAAATTTTAAGCGAAGCAATATGAAAAAAGACATGCGTGTTATCATTTCCGGAGGTGGGACCGGAGGGCATATTTTTCCGGCGATCTCTATTGCTAACGAGATAAAACTGAGATATCCCGATGCCGATATTCTATTTGTCGGCGCACAGGACAGAATGGAGATGCAAAAGGTTCCTGAAGCCGGATATCCCATTGAAGGGTTGTGGATAAGCGGGCTGCAAAGAAGGCTCACCGTAAAAAACCTGCTGTTCCCGGTAAAACTCGTCAAAAGTTTATGGAAAGCCCGGGACATTATCAGGAATTTCAAGCCCGATGTGGTGATAGGAACCGGTGGTTTTGCCAGCGGACCTTTACTGCAAATGGCCAACAGAGATAAAATACCCACCCTTATCCAGGAGCAGAATTCTTATCCCGGCATCACCAATAAGTTGCTGGCCAAAGATGCGAATGTAATTTGTACCGCTTACCCCGATATGCATAGATTCTTTCCCATAGAAAAACTCGTTTTGACCGGGAACCCGGTGAGGCAGGATCTGCTTGACGTGCAGAAAAAGCGGGAAGAGGCGATCAAATTCTTCGGAATAGATCCCACTAAAAAAACGGTCCTGGTACTGGGCGGAAGCCTGGGAGCCAGGAAGATCAATGAGTTGATCGAGGAAAACCTGGCAGAATTCAGGAAGAATAATTTACAGGTGCTTTGGCAAACAGGCAGCCTGTATTTTGAAGAATACAAACATCACGGTAAACTGGATTTTGTGCAGACCTTCGACTTTTTGAAGAGGATGGATCTGGCTTATTCAGCTGCCGATATAATAATTTCACGAGCAGGGGCAGGAACTGTTTCTGAGCTGTGTATAGTAGGAAAACCGGTCTTGTTCATTCCGTCACCAAATGTGGCCGAAGATCACCAGACCAAGAACGCCATGTCAGTCGCTGAAAAAGATGCGGCAGTGGTGCTTTCTGAAAGTCATTTGGAACAGGGCTTCCGGTCAATATTTTTTCCCCTGGTACAATCAGACGAAAAAATGGAAAGTCTCGGCAGGAACATCAAAAAACTGGAAAAACCCTTTGCTACGGCCAACATCGTAGACGAAGTTGAAAAATTGATCACCTGAAAATAGGAAAATGGGGCACTACGATAACATAAAGAATATTTACTTCATAGGCATCGGCGGCATTGGGATGAGCGCCCTTGCCCGTTATTTCCATGCCCTGGGTTGGAACGTCGCAGGTTACGATCGTGCAAATTCCGAATTGGTGACGCAATTAAGGGCTGAAGGCATTCCTGTGATCAATTCAGAAAAAGTGGAAGACCTGCCCGAAGAGTTTCTGGAAGACACGGAATCCCTTATTGTTTACACCCCTGCGATTCGAAAAGACCATCCGCAATACCTGCATTTTGTAGCCGACAGTTACCAGCTGGAAAAAAGAGCGGAGGTCCTGGGAAAACTTACAAAAGGACATTTTACGCTGGCTGTTGCCGGTACGCACGGCAAAACCACCACCAGTACCATGCTGGCTCATTTACTCAAGGCGACCGGGGCAGAAGTCACTGCCTTCCTTGGAGGGATAAGTGAAAATTATCACTCTAATTTGATCCAGGCAGGGGACAAGGTGATGGTCGTGGAGGCCGATGAATTCGACAGATCCTTTTTGCAGCTGGCACCCAATATCGCCGCGATCACTTCCATGGATGCAGATCATCTTGATATTTACGGGGAAGATTCGCAAATAAAAGATTCTTTCAGGGCTTTTGCCGCCCTTGTGCCCGAAGACGGAAAACTCTTCTTTGCCAACGGTCTTCCGTTGACAGGAACTTCAATTGGAGTGGAAGACGATGCCGATATCACTGCTCAAAATGTGCAGATCAAAGATGGTAGTTATCATTTTGATCTCAAAACAAAAGAAAAGACATTTACCGGTTTCAGTTTACAGCTGCCCGGTAAACATAATTTACAAAATGCGGTCACAGCCCTGGCAATGGCTATCGAATTCGGTGCCCCCCCCGAGTTACTTGCCGGGGCCCTGACCTCATTTAAAGGAGTGGAAAGAAGGTTCTCCTACAGGATAAAAACCAATGACCTGGTCCTGATAGATGACTACGCGCATCACCCTGCAGAGATCACTGCAGTGCACCAGGCAATTCGCGAAATGCATCCCGGGAAAAAGGTCCTTGCTGTGTTCCAGCCGCACCTTTTTAGCCGTACTCGCGACTTTGCAGAGGAGTTTGCGAAGAGCCTTAGCCTGTTTGATGAGGTCTTGCTGCTGGATATTTATCCGGCAAGGGAAGAGCCCATTGAAGGGATAACTTCGGAATGGCTGCTGGCAAAAATCGGGAATCTCTCGAAACAACTGGTTCAGAAAGAGAAACTTTCCGAAGTGATAAAGAGTAAAAATGCCGATGTGGTCGTGCTTCTGGGAGCCGGCGATATTGGTGAAGAAGTGGAAAAAATAAGGAAAAAACTAGCAGGTGAAAATTAACTGGAATTACATAAAAACATTCTTGCTCATTGGCGTAGTGTTCTTTTTATTTGCATTCGCTGAAAAACGCAATCACGGGCGTGTACTTTCCGAAGTAAATCTGCATTTCACCAATAGCGAAAACCTCTACCTCACCGAGGAAGCGGTTAATAAGTTGTTGATACAAAATAAGGTGAAGGTCAGGACCATAGGGAAAGAAACTTTAGATTTGAATAGGGTGGAGACTCTCCTGGAGGCTCATGACATGATAGAGAATGCAGAGGTTTTCATGACTGTGGATGGAAAATTAGGGGCAGAGATCACACAGCGAAAACCCGTAGCCAGAGTGTTGGCCGGGGTGCCGTTCTATATGGACAGACAGGGGCTTAAGATGCCGCTATCTGAATATTATTCGGCCCGGGTGCCACTGGTAACGGGAGTTTCAGAAGATCAATTGCAGGAAATACATCCGCTGGTCACTTACATCAGGAATGATGAATTTTTGACCAAACATGTAACCGAGCTACACCGCCTAAAGAACGGAAAATACACACTTCGCCTAAGACAACTCGATTTTGTGGTGGTCCTGGGAGCCGTGAAAGATATAGATACGAAATTTCGAAATTTTAAAGCCTTTTATCTAAAAGCAATGAAAGATAAAAAGCTGGATGCCTATAAAAAAGTGGACCTACAATTTGGGGATCAGGTTGTATGCACTAAAAAGTAAATTATGGAACAGAACGACATCGCAGTAGGATTAGATATCGGGACTACCAAGATCGTTGCCATGATCGGTCGTAAGAATGAATACGGCAAGATGGAGATCATTGGGATCGGAAAAGCAAAAAGCCTTGGAGTGCATCGGGGAGTGGTGAACAATATCACCCAAACCATTCAGTCCATTCAGCAGGCCATACAGGAAGCCGAAGCAGATTCGGGCCTCAAGATCAAAGATGTGGTGGTGGGTATTGCCGGCCAGCACATTCGCAGCTTGCAGCACAGTGATTATATCACACGACCAAATCCGGATGAGGTGATCGATGCTTCTGATATTGAGCAGCTTTGCAACCAGGTCCACAAGCTGGTGATGTTGCCGGGGGAAGAGATCATTCATGTGCTTCCGCAGGAATTCAAGGTAGACGGCCAGGCAGAGATCAAGGAACCCATAGGGATGTACGGCGGGCGCCTGGAAGCCAATTTTCACGTGGTGGTAGGACAGGTTTCCTCTATCAGGAACATTGGAAGATGCGTGAAAAGCGCCGGACTGGAATTGTCGGCTGTTACTCTTGAGCCCCTTGCATCGGCTAACGCGGTGTTGAGTCAGGAGGAAAAAGAAGCCGGGGTGGCCCTTGTAGATATAGGTGGAGGCACAACAGATCTTGCCATTTTTAAAGACGGAATTATTCGTCATACCGCAGTGATCCCCTTCGGCGGAGGTGTGATCACCGAAGATATTAAAGAAGGCTGCTCGATCATTGAAAAGCAGGCTGAGTTACTGAAAGTGAAATTTGGTTCGGCATGGCCGGGAGAAAATAAGGATAACGAGATCGTTTCCATTCCGGGGTTAAGGGGAAGGGAGCCCAAAGAGATCACTTTAAAGAACCTTTCCAAGATCATTCACGCGAGAGTGGTGGAGATCATTGAGCAGGTATTCCTCGAGATCAAGAATTACGGCCACGAGGAGCAGAAAAAGAAGTTAATAGCCGGGATCGTACTTACGGGTGGCGGTGCCCAGCTGAAGCATATCAAGCAGCTGGTGGAATATATCACGGGCATGGATACCCGCATTGGTTATCCAAATGAGCACCTGGCGGGAGACAGCGATGTCGAGACCACCAGCCCTGTTTACGCAACGGCAGTAGGATTGGTACTCAACAGTTTGGAGATCGTAAAGAAGCAACCGCAGGAAGAGCTTATGGAAGAGGCGGCCGAGGAAGAAGCCAAAACCGAGATGGCGGGGCAGGTAGAAGAGGAACATGAAGACCGCGAAGAACACCAGACGATCAGTCAGCCGCGCAGAACAATATTTGAAAAATGGTTTGAAAAATTCAAGGATTTTTTAGACAACGCCGAGTAGGGTTAAATGATCGGCAAATAAAATACTATGAAAAAAAGAAAAAGAAGTAAAGAACCAGTAAAACAGAATTTATGAGCAGCACAGAATTCGGAAACATTTCATTCGATCTCCCAAAGAATCAATCGAACGTAATAAAAGTTATTGGTGTTGGTGGAGGAGGTAGCAACGCGATCAACCACATGTTCCAGCAGGGAATAAAAGGGGTTGACTTCGTGATTTGTAACACTGACGCGCAGGCGCTTGAGAACAGCCCGGTGCCCAATAAGATCCAGTTGGGGGTAAGTACCACCGAGGGTCTTGGGGCGGGAGCCGACCCACAGGTAGGGGAAAAGGCTGCCGTGGAAAGCTTTGACGACATCAAAGGAATGCTCAATTCCAATACCAAGATGGTTTTTGTGACTGCCGGAATGGGAGGTGGAACAGGAACCGGTGCCGCTCCAATTATTGCCAAACAGGCCAAGGACATGGGAATCCTTACCGTGGGAATCGTGACCATTCCTTTCCAGTTTGAAGGGAGAACACGTAATGAGCAGGCACAGCTTGGGGTTGAGAACCTGAGACGTCATGTGGACTCATTGATCGTGATCAACAACAATAAGCTACGCGAAGTTTACGGAAACCTTGGTTTCAAAGCCGGATTCTCGAAGGCCGATGAAGTGCTTGCCACAGCTTCCCGTGGGATCGCCGAGGTAATTACCCATCACTACACGCAAAATATTGACTTGCGCGACGCCAAGACCGTGCTGAGCAATAGTGGTACTGCCATTATGGGATCTGCCCAGGCTTCGGGAGCGAATCGCGCGACTGATGCCATTAGCAAAGCCCTGGATTCACCGCTTCTTAACGACAATAAAATCACCGGAGCCAAAAATGTGTTGCTGCTTATTATTTCCGGTTCCGAAGAGATCACTATTGATGAGATAGGGGAGATAAGTGATCACATCCAGGCCGAAGCCGGTCACAGTGCCAACATCATCATGGGGGTTGGAGAAGATGAAAGCCTTGATGAGTCTATCTCGGTTACCATTATCGCCACCGGATTTGATGTAGAGCAACAAAATGAGATCGTGAATACCGAAGCCAAGAAGATCATCCACACGCTGGAGGATGAGCAAAGGGCCGAGCACGAACTTTCTCCAAAAAAGACCTCTTCTTCTTATGAGCCTGCTCCCAAAAAAGAAGAAAAGAAGATCGTGCATACCCTTTCACTTGATGAGGAAGAGGACGAGATCGATGAGGAGCCGGAGAGTAATTTCTCTTCTGAAGATATTCGGAACATGTATGTGGACTACGAGGAGGTGGAGCCTTCTGAAGATGAATTCATCATCACAGATGCCGTAAACGATATCGAGGTGACCGATCCTGAAATGGTGGAATCTGATAACCAGGAACAATTCATGTTCACTTTCGATTTTCCGAAGAATCCTGAGGAAGAAACTCAAGCCACTTCTGAGCAGAAGAGAAATGAAGAGACCGTGCAACAGCCGGAACCGAAAAGAGTAGTTCACAGGCTTTCTGAAGATGACCAGGAAGAAAGAGAGAGCAGAAAGAAAAATGAGAATGCCCCTGTTGCCAGGCAAAATAACGATGGGGTCACCCGGTATTCGCTGAATGATTATATGGAAGTGGAGCAAATGCTGAAGAATTCCAGTCCTTCAGAAAAGCCAAAGCAGGAAGTGGAACCTGAGATGAAAAGAACAGCACCTGCTGAGCCCGAGCCTTCAAAAGCAGCTCCAAAACCTGAAGAAACTTCAAATACTCCCGAAGATGAGATCGATCCTTTCAACAGTCCTATTAACGAAAGCCTTGTGAAAAGGGCTGCCGAGAGAAGGGCAAAAATGAAGGAATTCAATTATAAGTTCAGGAACAATCTTTCTAAAATAGACGAGATCGAAAAGCAACCTGCTTACAAGCGCCGCGGAATTGATCTTGACACCACTAAACCCGGAGAGGAAAGGATCTCCAGGACCACTTTGAACAGCGATGATGACGAGATCAGGTTCAGGACGAATAATTCTTTTTTACACGATAACGTAGACTAATCTAACCATTTTTTAGTCCCCCCTTAAACCCGAATCCATCCCCAGGGATTCGGGTTTTATTTTTATCTTCGCAGTTAATAAAATTTATTCCAAAGATGACTTTACAGGAAAAAGTAATGACCGAGATGAAGGCTGCCATGCGGGCCAAAGATACCAACAAGCTGGAGGCGTTAAGAGCTGTGAAGAGTGCAATTCTTCTTGCGAATACAGATGCTGCAGGTAAAGACGGCCTGACTGAAGATGAGGAGCTGAAACTGTTACAAAAATTGGTCAAGCAACGCAAGGAAAGCGCGGCCATTTATAAAGAGCAGGGGAGGGAAGATCTTGCCCAACCCGAGCTGGATCAGGCAGCAGTCATTGAAGATTTCCTTCCTGAGCAAATGAGCGAGGAAGAGATCGAGAAAGCAGTAGATGCTATTATTGCCAAAACCGGTGCCAGCGGAATGCAGGACATGGGGAAAGTGATGGGGATGGCTTCAAAGGAGCTGGCAGGAAAGGCAGACGGGAAGACCATTTCTATGATCGTAAAGAAGAAACTGGCCCAATAAACGTATAGGTGCAATTTTCCTTGGGTTTGAAAAAACTTTTTGTGTAGATTTGCAGCTGAAATTTAGGCCCCGTGGCGCAACTGAATAGCGCATCAGATTTCGGCTCTGAGGGTTGCAGGTTTGAATCCTGCCGGGGTCACTTCAACTAAAAGTCCGCAGCAAAAGCTGCGGACTTTTTTATTTTGTTAAGATTTGAGCTTACAGGTCTTTTCGGATAGGGCATCAAGATTATTTATATTATCAACTCTCCCATTTTTCTCTACCTAATCTTTTCAGTTACAAATAATTAATTATCATATATTTAGGGAAAGAACGCTGATGACGAACTTCTTTGGGAAAATCAGGCATAGACTGTTGTCCAGGAACAAGATCACCAAGTACCTCATGTACGCGATAGGCGAAATAATCCTGGTCGTCATAGGTATATTGCTGGCGCTTCAGGTCAATAACTGGAACGAATCCAGGAAGACCAGAGAAAGGGAGATAAAAACCCTTAAAGAACTTCAGGTTGCTTTACAGATATCACAGAAAAATCTTCAAAAGCTCATTTTGAACAATGAGCGGTGGCAAACCTACAACCTAAAGATCAAAGATTATCTGGAAAATAATAAGCCTTATGACGAGAGCCTGGATATTTGCTTTGGTACTTACTTCTGGACAGGAAAAGCCCAATTTACCACGGCGGCTTATTCCAAATTAAAGAATGAAGGCCCAGATCTCATTACCAATGAAAATTTACGGGAAAACATCATCTATATTTTTGATGATTATTTCAACCAGATAAAGACCGAACATGAACAATGGGAAAAAGATTACCTGGCCGAAATTATCTATCCAGAGCATGTAAAGCTCTTTCGCAAGTATTTTCCCGATTCTACCAATGTCTTTTTTGATGAATATGCCAAGCCAGTTGATTACGAGGCCCTGCTCGATAATCAAAAATTTGTCAATATCATCTCAGAGAATATTTCCCTCCGGCGCTATAGCCTGGCCTATAAAAAACAACTGGTAGCCGAGATCGACAACCTCAACAAGATGATCGCCGCGGGCGTTCAGTTCGTGGTGACCACCCCTGTGTTTGACCTCCACCGGTTTCAGCAGGTGATCAAGCGGATCGACACGGACAGGGTGGCCG
>OGCK01000210.1_pt1 | contig 11858 bp, 5 predicted proteins | sample 1570051 | NCBI WGS metagenome assembly OGCK01 (sample SAMN06266181, study PRJEB24510) | hot springs metagenome | isolation source: hot spring sediment | place: USA: Zodletone Spring, Oklahoma | collected 2013-12-03 | reverse complement strand
CACCCGTAATCAATTCGTACTAGAATTCTTAGACTATTTTGTGGACCCACCAAGATACTCCATCCAAGAGTGTATTGAGCGTGGACTTACTTATAGTGTACCGCTTAAAGCACGGCTAAAGCTTTATTGTACAGACCCAGAGCATGAGGACTTTGAAACCATCGTGCAGGACGTGTATTTAGGGACCATCCCTTATATGACCCCAAGTGGGACATTTTGTATTAATGGTGCAGAGCGCGTAGTTGTATCTCAGTTACACCGTTCCCCGGGAGTATTCTTTGGACAGTCGTTCCACGCGAACGGAACCAAATTATATTCTGCCCGTGTTATTCCTTTTAAAGGATCATGGATTGAATTTGCTACCGATATAAACAGCGTAATGTATGCTTATATCGATAGAAAGAAAAAATTACCCGTTACGACTCTTTTCCGCGCCATTGGATTTGAGCGTGACAAAGACATTCTTGAGATCTTTGACCTTGCAGAAGAGGTGAAAGTTTCCAAGTCTGGACTTAAAAAAGTATTGGGCCGTAAACTGGCCGCGCGTGTATTGAACACCTGGTATGAAGATTTCGTAGATGAGGATACAGGTGAGGTGGTTTCAATTGAGCGTAACGAGATCGTTCTTGATCGTGATACCGTTCTTGAAAAAGAGCATATTGAAGAGATAGTAGAAACCGGTTCTAAGACCATTCTGCTTCATAAAGAGGATAATCAAACAGGTGACTACGCGATTATCCACAACACATTGCAAAAAGACCCAACCAACTCTGAGAAAGAAGCGGTTGAGCACATATACCGTCAGTTACGTAATGCCGAACCGCCAGATGAAGAAACGGCCAGAGGTATTATTGACAAATTGTTCTTTAGTGACCAGCGTTACAACCTTGGGGAAGTAGGGCGTTACAGAATGAACAAAAAACTTGGTCTTGACATCGCCATGGATAAGCAGGTGCTTACCCGTGAGGATATCATTACCATTGTAAAATATTTAATTGAGCTTATCAATTCCAAGGCAGAGATCGATGATATCGATCACTTGTCTAACCGTCGTGTTAGAACAGTAGGAGAGCAGTTATCTCAGCAGTTTGGAGTTGGACTTGCCCGTATGGCAAGAACGATTCGTGAGCGAATGAACGTTCGTGACAACGAGGTGTTTACCCCAATCGATTTGATCAACGCGAAGACCCTTTCTTCGGTGATCAACTCGTTCTTTGGAACCAACCAGTTGTCTCAGTTCATGGACCAGACGAACCCGCTTGCAGAGATCACTCACAAGCGTCGTCTTTCGGCTCTTGGGCCAGGTGGTCTTTCAAGAGAGAGAGCAGGTTTCGAGGTACGTGACGTTCACTATACTCACTACGGAAGACTTTGTCCTATTGAGACACCAGAAGGACCAAACATTGGTTTGATCTCCTCACTTTCGGTTTATGCGAAGGTAAACGGAATGGGCTTCATCGAAACTCCATACCGTGAGGTGGTTGACGGAAAAGTTAACATCAAGGAACAGCCGCGTTACTTAAGCGCCGAAGAAGAAGAGGAGAAAATGATCGCCCAGGCGAACATTCCAATTTCTGATGACGGTACTATTGAACCAGAGAAGATTATTGCACGTGAGGAAGGTGACTTCCCGGTAGTAGATCCAAAATCTGTACACTACATTGATGTTGCTCCAAACCAGGTAGCTTCTATTTCGGCTTCATTAATTCCATTTTTGGAGCATGATGATGCCAACCGTGCCTTGATGGGATCGAACATGATGCGGCAGGCCGTACCTTTATTGAGGGTTGATTCCCCGATCGTTGGTACCGGACTGGAAAGACAGGTAGCTACAGATTCCCGTGTATTGATCAATGCAGAAGGAGCAGGAACTGTAGAATATGTTGATGCTAACCAGATCACCATCAAGTACGACAGAACTGATGAGGAGCGAATGGTAAGTTTCGATTCAGATTCCAAGACTTATGAGCTGGTTAAATTTAGAAAGACCAACCAGGGAACCTCTATCAACCTGAAGCCTATCGTAAGAGTAGGAGACAGGGTGAGCAAAGGTCAGGTGCTTTGTCAGGGATACGCGACCGAAGCAGGGGAACTTGCTTTAGGACGCAACATGAAGGTTGCCTTCATGCCATGGAAAGGTTACAACTTTGAGGATGCGATCGTGATCTCAGAAAAAGTGGTTAGGGATGATATATTTACGTCTATCCACATTGACGAGTACTCACTTGAAGTGAGAGACACCAAATTAGGTAATGAAGAATTGACCAACGACATTCCAAACGTTTCTGAAGAGGCCACAAAAGACCTTGATGAGAACGGAATGATTCGTGTGGGTGCAGAGGTGAAGCCTGGTGATATTCTTATCGGAAAGATCACTCCAAAAGGAGAAAGCGATCCAACTCCGGAAGAAAAACTATTAAGAGCCATCTTCGGTGATAAGGCCGGAGACGTGAAAGATGCCTCTCTAAAAGCTTCTCCTTCATTGAGCGGGGTGGTAATTGACAAGAAATTGTTTGCCCGTGCAATTAAAGATAAGCGTAAGAGAGCTCAGGATAAGGAAGATGTTGCGGCATTAGAGAAGAAATACGAAGCCAAGTTCGCGATCTTAAAATCTGAACTGGTAGACAAACTTTTCGCTATCATTGGTGGTAAGACAGCTCAGGGAGTAATGAATGACCTTGGGGAAGAGATCCTTCCAAAAGGTAAGAAGTACACCCAGAAAATGTTGAACGCCGTTGATGATTATACGCACCTTACCCAGGGAACCTGGACCACAGATGATCACCTTAACGCGTTGGTGGCAGACTTACTGCACAACTACCGTATCAAGGAGAACGACATCCAGGGTAACCTTAGAAGAGAGAAATTCACTATTTCTGTTGGAGACGAATTGCCTTCAGGAATCTTGAAACTTGCCAAGATCTATATCGCCAAGAAGCGTAAGCTGAAGGTAGGGGATAAGATGGCTGGACGTCACGGGAACAAAGGTATTGTGGCGCGAATTGTACGCCAGGAAGATATGCCGTTCCTTGAAGACGGAACCCCTGTTGATATCGTGTTGAACCCACTTGGGGTACCTTCTCGTATGAACATTGGACAGATCTATGAAACTGTTCTTGGATGGGCCGGTCAAAAATTAGGTAAGAAGTACGCTACTCCTATTTTCGACGGTGCAACTATTGACCAGATCAATGAATTGACAGACGAAGCCGGAATTCCACGCTTTGGTCACACTTATCTTTATGATGGTGGAACCGGAGATCGTTTTGACCAGCCTGCAACTGTTGGTGTGATCTACATGCTTAAGCTTGGTCACATGATCGATGATAAGATGCACGCGCGTTCTATCGGGCCATACTCACTCATCACCCAGCAGCCTCTTGGAGGTAAAGCACAGTTTGGTGGTCAGCGATTTGGTGAGATGGAGGTTTGGGCACTTGAAGCCTATGGTGCTTCGGCTACCCTGCGTGAGATCTTAACTGTGAAGTCTGATGATGTAATTGGAAGGGCCAAGACTTATGAAGCCATCGTAAAAGGTGAGCCAATGCCAGAGCCAGGACTACCTGAATCTTTCAATGTATTGATGCATGAATTGAAAGGTCTGGGATTAGATATTAGATTAGAAGAATAATGATCTGCGGTGTACGCAAGTACACCGCATTTTACAATAATTAGATAGCACCATTTATTATGGCTAGAAATAATGATAAGAATACAGTACAGAGGTTTAACAAGATCTCTATAGGTTTAGCTTCTCCCGAGTCCATTTTGGCTGAGTCTCGCGGGGAGGTCCTAAAGCCGGAAACTATCAATTATCGTACGCACAAACCTGAGAGGGATGGGCTTTTCTGTGAGCGTATTTTTGGTCCTGTAAAGGATTACGAATGTGCCTGTGGAAAATACAAGAGGATCCGTTATAAAGGGATCGTATGCGATAGGTGTGGTGTAGAGGTAACCGAAAAGAAAGTACGTAGAGATCGTGTGGGGCACATCAACCTTGTTGTTCCTGTAGCACATATCTGGTACTTCCGTTCTTTACCTAACAAGATTGGATACCTTCTGGGACTACCGTCTAAGAAATTAGACATGATCATTTACTACGAGAGATACGTGGTAATTCAGCCGGGTATCGCCAAGAATGAAGATGGAGAGCCTTTGAAGAAAATGGATTTCCTTACAGAAGAAGAATACCTGAACATTTTGGATTCTCTTCCGCAGGAAAACCTGTACCTGGATGACAATGATCCAAACAAATTCATCGCCAAGATGGGTGCCGAGTGTCTTATCGAAATTCTGCAAAGAATCGACCTTGATGCCCTTTCTTATGAATTGAGACATAAAGCGAACAACGAAACTTCCAAGCAACGTAAGACAGAGGCTCTTAAGAGACTTCAGGTTGTGGAAGCGCTTCGTGACGCGAACAAGAACCGCGAGAACCGTCCTGAGTGGATGATCATGAAAGTAATTCCAATCATTCCGCCGGAATTACGTCCATTGGTGCCGCTTGATGGAGGACGTTTCGCGACTTCAGATTTGAACGATCTTTACCGTAGGGTAATTATTCGTAACAACCGTCTGAAAAGATTGATGGAGATCAAAGCTCCTGAAGTGATCTTACGTAACGAGAAACGTATGCTTCAGGAATCTGTGGATTCGTTATTTGATAACACCCGAAAATCTTCAGCAGTAAAAACCGATTCTAACCGTCCGTTAAAATCACTTTCTGACTCACTTAAAGGTAAGCAGGGACGTTTCCGTCAAAACTTACTTGGTAAGAGGGTGGATTATTCGGCACGTTCGGTAATTGTTGTAGGACCCGAGTTGAAATTATTCGAATGCGGTCTTCCAAAGAACATGGCAGCCGAGCTTTACAAGCCTTTCGTGATCAGGAAATTGATCGAAAGAGGGATCGTAAAGACCGTAAAATCTGCAAAGAAAATTATAGATAAAAAAGAGCCGGTAGTATGGGATATCCTTGAAAATGTGTTGAAAGGACACCCTGTATTGCTTAACCGTGCTCCAACGCTTCACCGATTGGGTATCCAGGCCTTCCAGCCTAAACTTATTGAAGGTAAAGCGATACAGTTACACCCATTGGTTTGTACCGCATTTAACGCCGACTTTGACGGTGACCAGATGGCGGTTCATTTACCACTTGGGCCTGAAGCAATTTTGGAAGCTCAGCTTCTAATGTTGGCTTCTCACAACATTTTGAACCCTGCTAACGGTTCTCCGGTAACAGTACCATCTCAGGATATGGTTCTTGGTCTTTATTATATGACCAAGCCTAGAAAATCTACTCCTGAAGTTCCTGTAAAAGGAGAAGGCCTTACTTTCTATTCTGCAGAAGAGGTGGTGATCGCCTACAACCAAAAGAAAGTTGATCTTAACGCGATCATCAAGATCCGCGCGAAAGATTACAACGAAGCAGGACAATTGGTTTACCAGATCATTGAAACTACCGTAGGTAGGGTATTGTTCAACCAGACAGTTCCTGAAAAAGCCGGGTATATCAATGAGGTGCTTACCAAGAAATCTTTAAGGGACATTATTGGAAACATCCTTAAGATCACCAGCGTACCTGAAACAGCCGAATTCCTTGACCAGATCAAAGGACTTGGATACGGTTTCGCATTTAGAGGTGGTCTTTCCTTTAGTTTAGGTGATATTATTATTCCTGAAGAGAAGCAAGGTATGATCCAGGAAGCAAACGAGCAGGTTGAAGGTATTATGGCCAACTATAACATGGGTCTTATTACCAACAACGAACGTTACAACCAGGTTATTGACATCTGGACTTCTACGAACGCAGGCTTAACGGAATTGGCCATGAAGCGTATCCGCGAAGATCAGCAAGGATTTAACTCGGTGTACATGATGCTTGACTCTGGTGCGAGGGGATCTAAAGAGCAGATCCGTCAGTTGACCGGTATGCGTGGATTGATGGCCAAGCCAAAGAAATCGAGTTCAGGCGGGGGAGAGATCATTGAAAACCCTATTCTTTCGAACTTTAAGGAAGGTCTTTCAATTCTTGAATACTTCATCTCTACTCACGGTGCGCGTAAAGGTCTTGCCGATACGGCTCTTAAAACGGCCGATGCCGGTTACCTTACCCGTCGTTTGGTAGATGTGTCTCAGGATGTGATCATCAACGAAGAGGATTGTGGTACTTTAAGAGGTGTGGATGTTGCTCCATTAAAGAAGAACGAAGAGATCGTGGAATCTTTGGGAGAGCGTATCCTTGGTAGAACCGCTTTGCATGATGTGTATGATCCAATTAGCGGAGAGCTTTTAGTAGAAGCCAACGTAGAGATCAACGAAGAAATAGTTAAAAAGATCACCAGTGCGCCTATTGAAAGTGTGGAAGTACGTTCTGCGCTTACCTGTGAGGCCAAAAAAGGTATCTGTGTGAAATGTTATGGTCGTAACCTTGCTACCGGTAAAACGGTTCAAAAAGGAGAGGCCGTAGGTGTTGTAGCCGCCCAGTCAATTGGGGAGCCGGGTACGCAGCTTACCCTTCGTACCTTCCACGTTGGAGGTATTGCAGGAAACATTTCTGAAGAAAATAAATTGATCGCCAAATTCAACGGGATCGCAGAGATCGAAGACCTTAAAACCGTTAAAGGAGAAGCTCCTGACGGAGGAGAGGCAGAGATCGTGATCTCAAGAACTTCAGAATTGAAGCTGAAGGATGCCAAAACCGGAACGGTGTTGAGTACCAACAACATTCCTTACGGTAGCCAGATCTTTATCAAGAACGGCGACAAAGTAGAAAAAGACCAGGTTATTTGCCAGTGGGATCCATATAACGGGGTGATCATCTCTGAATTTGCCGGTAAGATCCGCTACGAGAATATCGAGCAGGGTGTTACTTACCAGGTTGAGATCGATGAGCAAACCGGATTCCAGGAAAAGGTTATTTCTGAATCAAGGAACAAGAAACTTATCCCAACCCTTCAGATCTTAGGTAAGAAGGACGAGGTAATAAGATCTTATAACCTTCCTGTTGGAGCTCACCTTATGGTAGATAACGACGAGAAGATCAAGGTAGGTAAGATCCTTGTGAAGATCCCACGTAAGTCTTCAAAATCTGGGGATATTACAGGAGGTCTTCCACGTGTGACCGAATTGTTCGAAGCGCGTAACCCATCTAACCCTGCTGTAGTAAGTGAGATCGATGGTGTTGTTTCCTTCGGAAAGATCAAACGTGGTAACCGTGAGATCATCGTTGAATCCAAGCTTGGAGAAGTTAAGAAGTATCTTGTGAAACTTTCTAACCAGATCCTTGTTCAGGAGAACGATTATGTTCGCGCCGGAATGCCATTGTCTGACGGATCTGTTACTCCGGAAGACATCTTGAGTATTAAAGGACCAAACGCGGTACAGCAGTATCTTGTGAACGAAGTTCAGGAAGTTTACCGACTACAAGGGGTGAAGATCAACGATAAGCACTTCGAGGTAGTTGTGAGACAAATGATGCGTAAAGTAAGGATCGTTGATCCGGGAGACACTATCTTCTTAGAGAACCAGCTGGTTCACAAAGATGATTTCATCACAGAGAACGATGAGATCTTCGGAATGAAGGTGGTAGAAGATGCCGGTGATTCTGAAACTTTGAAACCGGGACAAATTGTTTCTCCACGTCAACTTAGAGATGAGAACTCTATTTTGAGAAGGGAAGACAAGAACCTGGCTACTGCAAGGGACGTAACCCCTGCAACAGCTACTCCGGTACTTCAGGGTATTACCAGGGCTTCGCTACAGACCAAGTCATTCATCTCTGCGGCTTCCTTCCAGGAAACCACCAAGGTGTTGAACGAGGCTGCGGTAAGCGGTAAGGTTGATACTCTTGAAGGACTTAAGGAAAATGTTATTGTTGGACACAGAATTCCTGCCGGTACCGGTATGAGGGAGTACGACAATATCATTGTAGGTTCCAAGGAAGAATTTGACGAAATGCTTGAGAAAAAGCAGGAAGTGAATTATAACTAATTTGTATCGATCTGCTGCGGCAGATCCTTACTCAAATTGACAAAATCCCGGTCACTCAAGGCCGGGATTTTTGTTTTTATTCCCTACATTTATTCTGAAATAAAAATCACTGTAATGAGCGACGAGAAAAAAAAGCAGCAAAAAGGTAAGATCAATATAGAACTCGATGAAAAGGTAGCAGAAGGAACATATTCCAACCTGGCGATCATCAACCATTCGGTATCTGAATTCGTAGTGGATTTTGTAAGCATCATGCCGGGAACTCCTAAAAGTAAAGTGAAATCCCGAATCATCCTCACTCCGCAGCACGCCAAAAGGCTGTTGAAGGCCCTTGCCGATAATGTGAACCGTTTTGAAAAGGCGCACGGCGAGATCAAAGATTATGACCAGCCACCCATTCCGTTGAACTTTGGACCTACGGGGCAGGCTTAAAAGATCACACTTTCTATATTAAAAATGTAAAGGTCCTGAAGTATTTGCTTCAGGACTTTTTTTTGACACCATACCCGGCTCGAAAAATCTGTAATTTTTTATTTAATCTTATATTCATCCCGGAATAGAGAGAAATGAAAAACCTTAGTTTAAAAAATTCAATTGTTCTACTCATAACCTGCTTAACTTTTTTCGCTTGTAATTCTCCTGCAGATATCTCAGGAAGATTAGAAGGCGTGAAAGAAGAGGGGGTAAAGCTTTACCTGATCAAACCCGGATCCTTGAAGGAGCTCGCCGCCTCTTACCTGGGTAAGGTAATCGATTCAACAGTTGTAGATTCCAATGGTCATTTCGAGTTCCGCAACCTGCCAGCCGCCAAAGAACCGGTCTTGTTAGAGTTGGCTGTGGCGCAACCCGGAAAGGCAGCAAATTTTCTAATTTCTGATGATCTGGTGCATTCGAATTATATGCCGGTTATCTGGCATTCAGAGCCTCTGCAGATCACAGCTCAGGTAGATAGATTCCAAAACAGTCTTTCAATTCAAGATCCTTCCGAAGCTAACAAGGCGTTGTTGGAGCTAAGGGATATCAACCTGGCAGCCTATGAAAATTACCTTGCCGGAAAGCAGTGGCAGGTAAAGGATGGAAGTGAGTTGCTGGAAAAGGAACACGCTGTTTTACAATACCAGACTCAACTGATCCAGTTTGCGAATAGCACAAAGCACCTTTTACCAGCTTTGGTAGCATTAAGATGGGTAAGTCCCGAAGGTAATTACGAACGGGTACCCGAGTTCCTGGTGAATCAATGTGAAAAATGGAAAAAGGTACAACCTGATCATTCATGGGTGAAGCAGCTTTGCCAGGCGAGCGATCCCGCTGATTTACCAGTTCTGGAAGGAGATGCATTTCCTGATTTTCAGCTTCCCACGCTAAATAAAGATACAATCTCACTAAAAAAGCAGCTTGGTGAGAAACTCACCATCATCGATCTCTGGGCATCCTGGTGTGCTCCCTGCCGAAGGGAAAACCGGGAGGTTTTGGTGCCCCTTTGGGAAGAATATCATGACCAGGGTCTGCAAATAATAGCCTATGGCCTGGAAAGCGATGAAGCTACCTGGAGAAAGGCTGCTGAACGCGATGGTGCCGACAGGTGGCTGCAGGCTTCAGACCTGCAAGGTGATGACGCCGCCTTTTTGAAGAAAATCCGGGTTAAGATCATTCCCGCCAATTTCATTCTGGATGACAAAGGGGTGGTTATCGCAAAAAATGTATATGGAGAGGCATTAACAAACCTGGTAGAAAGTTATCTGCGGAAGGAATAAAGGGAGAATTTTTAAAGACATTATTCACGCTATTTCGAAGTCCGGTGTGAAAAATATATTGACTATATCTATGAAAATGTAAGGGTTCACCAAAATGTCAATGCAATTAAGGGTGGTTCTTTTTTTTCAGACCATCCGCTAAAAATTTAATTTCCTGAAAATCCCTATCTTCCTTTAAATTTCGGGGAATGGCAGAACGCATTAAGACTTACAATAAATTTTACCCCTTTTACTTTTATTCCCGAAAGGATTAATAGATGAAAAAACCATTTTTCATTCTTTTTATTTTAGCTTCCCTGACGACCACTTCTCAGGAACAAGGTCTTTTAAAAGGTCAGATCATAGCCGATTCTTTGGAGGCTTCCTTGATAAACATTATCAATCTTCAAAGGGAGATAGGTACTACCAATACTTCTTCCGGAAGTTTTGAAATAGAAGCAGAAGTGGGTGATACGCTGTTGTTCTCTTCGGTTCAATATGAAATTCAGGAAATATTTATTTCGGATAGGATCTTAGAAAATGGCTATTTAGAGGTTTCTCTTGTTCCAATGATGAATGAGCTCGAAGAAGTGAATATCAGCAATATCTCTCTTAGCGGAAATCTTTCCAGCGATCTTTCCAATATTGAAACTTTTGACCAGGCTTCGGTGGGATTCCCCTTGTCTTCTGTTTCCCGGAAAACATCAGTAGAACGCAGAATTTACGGTGCTTCTAGTTCTCCCCTAATGTTAATTATAAATATGCTCAATGGCCGACTTAAGAGGTTGAAAAGAGCAAAGAAAAACATGGAATACGAGAGCTTTATTGATCTGGGAGTAGATATTTTTCCCAAAGAGTTTTATGATGATTATTTGCAAATCCCCGAAGATAAAATCAGGCTATTTGTTTACTACTGTGGAGAAGATTCCAGGTTTGAAAAGCTCTTGATCAAAAGAGAGGCCCTTCCGCTAATTGAATTATATTTGGAAAAAGCTGCTGAATTCTGGGAGATGCACAATATAGAAGTGGAAAGAAACCCTTTGTTTACTCTTCCTCCAGGCCCTGATGAAGTTCGAGAAACAACTGAAGATTCATTGCAGGCTATTGGAAATTCGAAGGGACATCTTCAGAATCAACCCGTTCAAGATTCTGAACTCTAAAATTAATGAAAAAAACTTACCTACTTTTTCTGATTCTTTTACTGCACTTTTCTGCCTTTGGTCAGGAAAGAGAGTTGGTAACAGGTAAAATAATGACTGGAGAGGAGGAAATATCTTCTATAAATATTATCAACCTTAGCAGTAAAATGGGAACTACCAATAACAGCAAAGGAGAATTTGAAATTCTAGTTGAAAGGCAGGACACACTGCTGTTTTCATCTGTTCAATATGAACCGCGAGAAATAATCATCACAGAAGAGGTGCTGAAAAAAGCATTTTTGACGGTGCTTCTTGTTGAAAAGATAGATGAGCTGAAGGAGGTAAATATCAGCGATATTAGCCTTAGCGGAAACCTCGCCAAAGACCTGGAATTTATCCCAACCCTCACTCAGGCCGATTTGGGATTCCCAATGTCCGATATACCCAAACCTACTATCATTGAGCGAAAGCTAAAAACGGCATCGAATGTAAGTACCAGTTCAAAGAAAAATCCTCCCGGATTAGTAAATGTTAGCCTCGATGGAATATTGAACAGGATCAATGGAAAAATTGAAAAACTTCAGAAGGCTGCGGCCAATGAAGATCTTTCTCAGGCTGTAGATGCCGGGGTAGCAGCCATGCCTGCTTCTTTTTTCAAAGACCTGGCCATTCCTGAAGATCGAATTCGCGACTTCATATATTTCTGTTCCGAAGATCCAGATTTTCAGGATCTTTTACCTGAAGCTAAACGTCTCCAACTTGTGGAGTTTTACCTGGCAAAGGCACCTGTATTTGTTAAGGAGCGAATGTAAAAAAAATGAAACCCTGTAAGGGTTTTAAACCCCTGAAAAGGTTAATACTTATCCTGTAATTTGGTGCTTGTAATTTCAGTTTTTAAGGCTTCAAAAATGCCATTTTTGAAGCCTGTCTCTTATACACATCTCCGAGCCCACGAGACCGTACTAGATCTCGTATGCCGTCTTCTGCTTGAAAA
>OGCK01000209.1_pt1 | contig 11918 bp, 8 predicted proteins | sample 1570051 | NCBI WGS metagenome assembly OGCK01 (sample SAMN06266181, study PRJEB24510) | hot springs metagenome | isolation source: hot spring sediment | place: USA: Zodletone Spring, Oklahoma | collected 2013-12-03 | reverse complement strand
TCAGCGAGGAGCCCGAGGTCGAGCGGGTCTTCGGCAAGATCGGCCGGGCGGCCACCGCCACCGACCCGGCGCCGCTGACCATGATCGAGACCACCATCATGCTCAAGCCGCGCGATACCTGGCGCGAGGGCGTGACGCTCGACGACCTGATCGAACGGCTCGACGACAAGGTCGACTTCCCCAGCCTGAACAACGCCTGGGTGATGCCGATCAAGACCCGGATCGACATGCAGACCACCGGCATCCAGACGCCGATCGGCATCAAGATCACCGGCTCGGATCTGGATAAGATCGAGGACGTCGGCAAGCAGGTCGAGACCGCACTGAAGACGTTGCCGGGCACTCGCAGCGCCTTCGCCGATCGCACCTCGGACGGCCGCTACGTCGTGATCACGCCCGATCGCGAGAAGGCAGCGCGCTTCGGCCTGAACATCGGCGACATCCAGAAGGTGATCAGCCTCGCCGTCGGCGGGGTCAAGGTGACCGAGACCGTCGAGGGGCTGGAGCGCTACCCGGTCAGCCTGCGCTATCCGCAGGTCGATCGGAACTCGGTGGAATCGCTGCGCGACCTGCCGATCGTCACGCCCGGCGGCTCGTCGGTCGCGCTCGGCCAGGTGGCAAGCGTCGCGATCGAATCCGGTCCGCCGGTGATCAAGTCGGAGAACAGCCGACCGGCCGGGTTCGTCTTCGTCACCACCAGCGGTGTCGATCTGGGCGGTTATGTCACCCGCGCCAAGGAGGTTCTCAAGGAAAAGGTCGATCTGCCGCCGGGTTACGCACTCGAATGGGCGGGCCAGTACCGCTACATGGAACGGGCCGCCGAGCGGCTCGAACAGGTGGTGCCCCTGACGCTCGCGATCATCTTCGTGCTGCTCTACCTCACCTTCCGCCACGGCGGCAAGGCCTTGATGATCATGGCCAGCCTGCCGTTTGCCCTGATCGGCAGCTTCTGGCTGTTGTGGGCGCTGGGCTACAACCTCTCGATCGCGGTGGCCGTGGGGTTGATCGCCCTGGCCGGCGTCGCCGCCGAGTTCGGCGTGGTGATGCTCGTCTACCTCGACCAGGCCATCAAGCGCCACCAGGACGAGGGGCAGTTCAACACCCGGGACGACCTCAAGGCCGCCCTGATGGAAGGCGCCGTGCTGCGGGTACGGCCCAAGGCGATGACCGTGGCGGTAATCCTCGCCGGCCTGATGCCGATCCTGGTCGGACACGGCACCGGCTCCGAGGTGATGTCGCGCATCGCCGCGCCCATGGTCGGCGGCATGATCACCGCCCCGATCCTGTCGATGATCGTCCTGCCGGTGATCTACTGGCTATGGCAACGGCGGAAGATGCCAAAAGGCGATTAGGAGGTTTTTGCGACCGCAAACAAGAAAGGCCGGGTTCAACCCGGCCTTTTCTTTGCACCTGCCGACTCGGATCAGTCCCCAGCGGCCTGCCGCGCGAGCCCCTCGAGCACGTCGGCCATCTTCGCCTGCACCGGCTCGGCACAATCGCCGATAGCGTGGCGTTCGACCAGGTAGTCGGCGGTGTTGTAGGCGATCTTCACCGTGCCGCTATCATCCCAAATCAGCATCTTCATGGGCAGGTCGATCGCCACCGTCGGCGCGCACCTCATCAGCGCGGTACCGCCCTTGGGGTTGCCGAAGATGACCAGCCGCGTCGGTGCCATGTCGAGACCCACGCCGGAGGCATTGGCGCGGTGGTCCACCTGCGCCATCACGCTCATGCCCTTGCCCTCGACCGCCTCGACCAGCCTCTGCTCGGTTTCGGCGACCCCGTGCTCGCTCTCGATGACGGCAAGGCCGTTGCCGGCCACCCCTGAAAGAGGCAAAGACAGCGCCAGAAGACCGGCAATTACACTAAAAACGTTCCGCTTAAAACCTTGCATGATTGCAACCTCCCAGGTTTTTGATCATGGGTCAACACTAGACGAGGAAACGAAAAGTGGCTTTGCGACTGGTTCGATCAGGCCTATGAAACACGCGCCAGGGAGCCCTTCCCGAGGAGGATCAAACTGGTGTAGACCAAGGTGAAATTGCTATCCTAGCCCGTCCTGAGCGTTGTCCAACACCTGTCCGAACACAGACAATCTACCAAGGCTGGAATGAACTTATGAACTGGCATTACGAGGAGGCTCCGCTGAACGGTGGCGCACCAGGCGACGCATTCAAGAGCAGCTTTAACGGTGCAGGCAAAAAGCCCGCTGCCATACTGGCTCGCGAAGCAATCCAGAACAGCGTCGACGCGGCTCTTCAAGCGAACGCCCCGGTCACTATTGACTTCCAGTTCAAGACCTTGGCCGATGGTGAACGGATACAATTTGCCGAGACGATGGCCTTATCGGATATGGAGAGCCGCGAACCAAGCCTAGGCCTGCACAAAAAAAACGCGATAAAAGACCAAAAATCGCCACTGCAACTACTCTACATCCACGACTACGACACAAGCGGTTTGAAAGGCGACCCAACCTCCCCCTCGTCGAATCTACGTAAATTACTGATGGACCTAGGAGGTAGCGACAAAGCGCATGACAGCTCCGGCACCGGCGGATCCTATGGGTTTGGCAAGGCCGTCTATAGCTCCAATTCACGCATAGGGACGATCTTCGCTTTCAGCCGAACCGTAGACGGCAACGGGAACCCAATATCGGTCCTGATGGGCTGCGCTTATCAGGCAAGCCACGATTTCAACGGAAACTCATATACCGGCCGCGCTTGGTTTGGCGTTCAGCACAATGTGCCCGAAAAGGGTGTTCGGTATGACCCATTCCAAGGAGAGGAAGCAGAAAAACTCGCCAGGGCACTAGGATTTGAGCGTGAAGACGGATCAGGCACATCAATCTTACTTATTGACACAGATTTGAGGCCGGACGATCTGATCGCAGGAATTGAGGATTGGTGGTGGCCTCGAATCGACGCACGTCTTCTGTATAGCAAGGTAATAGATGACGCGGATGACGAACACTTCCCTAGGCCAAAGAAGCGTAAACACCTCAAGCCCTTCGTCGAATCTTTCGACATGGCAAAAGGTGTCACCCCGACAATCCCGGGGAAGCAAGCCCAGAAAACATTTAACCGACTGGACAGCCTCCAGATTGGAAGTTTTGGCTCCGTAGTAGTAGATGACTCTCAAGACGAAAACCCGTTTGGGGAAGAATATGAAGAGCTTTTGGACACCGTCGCGTTGATTCGAAGCCCACTCATGGTCGTCGACTACTATCGTAAGTGGCGACCGACGGCATCTGCACCCCCAGCGGTAGGCTGTTTTCTTGCCGCAAATGACATTGACCGTATTCTAAAGCTCTCAGAGCCGCCTGCTCATGACAAATGGGACCCCTCCGCTGGCCGACTCACAGTGGTTGACGAGGAGTATCCGAATGTTGTTCAGAGCACACTTCAGAGAATCAAAAAGTCTTTCAGGGATTTCCAGGCATCGGCCAAACCTCCCGCACCACCCAGGCCAAAACGGCTTGCAAAACTTGAGCGCGAATTGGCAACTTGGTTCGGCGCTGGCCCCAAAAACCAGACCCCGCCCCCGGGACCGAATCCAGCACCCATATCTTTAAGACTGGATGGTCCCCACCTAGAAAAGGTGAAGGACGGGCTTCGAGCGCGAGGATATGTGGAAGTTCGCGCGAACGGACAAATGGAAGGAAGTGTGCCTTTCCGAATCGGCCTGACGCTACAGGTAGCGGAAGAAGATTCAGTCTCGCAAAACGACCCTATACCGCTGACACTGACACCAGATCTAAATTTCAAAGAAATTGACGACGACTTATGGGCAGCCACCGTGGATGATCAAACCGTGGCGCAGTTGGAGTACGTCTCGGAGATATACGATCCTGACTGGACAGTCCAGCTCATGCCGGAGGTTCTGCCGTTCACGGAGGAGGAGCAATGAAAGCTTGGAGACGAACCGAGACGCGTGTAGCACGGCCTTTTTTTGCGCTTACAGACATTGAGCCCGCACTTGACGGCGTAACACTCCTGCTCGGAGAAGAAGAAAGGGAGTCTTATCAAGATCACCAACAGTTGGACCCGGCAGATTTTGAGGATCTTCAACTAAAAATACGAACAAATATCGACATCCAACAACTAGTCAAACGTTTAGATGACAAAAAAGATCACTTCCAATTGATCATGGCTCTAAGAGACCCCATGCTCAAAAAACGTGTCACGAAGAACACTTGGAATATTGAGGAAATTCCAAATGAAATCCTCCTTGATGAGGATGAAGTGCTCAGATTTGGCCACCGCAGAGAGCTGCACATAACCTTAGCTCTGGCCCTGTGCAAAAGCATTGAACCCAATCCCGGCTGGCCGACGAAGAAGGGAGACTGGATAGCCAAGCGCTCTTTCGTGATAAAAACCAACACAATGAGTTCGGCGTTTGATCTCCGCAAGATGACCGCCGATGAGGCCAAGCTGTGGACCGGGTTCCGGGGCGCACTAATTCACGTTGACTACATAGATGGAAGATTGCTGGAGGAACCCGAGGAAGACAGCCCTTTGGCTACATGTTATATCGCGGAGGACGTTTACGATTCAATGCAACGGGCTACGGAAGGACCATTATTGCAATCGTTGGTGATGACCGAGGTTGTGGCTGGAGTCCTCCTGGCGGCAGGAGAGGACATTGAAGACGCGACTGATGTCCCGAAGGGAGTGCCTCTAGAGCGCATACTGAACCATCTTGGAGCGGACAAACGGATGGGGCTTGATCAACTCAAGTCCATAATCCGCGATCCACTGAAACTTCGCGCCGCGGTTCACGACCGCCTTGACGTAATTTCTCAGCTACGGAGCCTTTAAATGCCGTATCCAGTGGTGAATGACAAAGAAGCGAGGATTTGGTGGAAGGCCTGGAGTGATTCGTCAGACCCCACGGCACCGCCTGAATCACCGCCCCCTGAGAAGTCGGAATATGGCGACAGTCACGATTGGCACCAAATCGTGACATCCACTCTTGGGAAGCTTCATGAGTTATACGACAAGGTCGAAAGCAACTCCGAAAAGATGTCTACAGACCGCTTTGAAGCTCAAGCGTGTACCGTAATCCATGACGAATTACCAGAAGACGAGGCGTTGGCGGATTCCGGTTTCTGGATATGGGTAGCCACCGGCCCAGGCCTTGATCTCGTAATTCGCCGTTATCCAATAAAGGAGCGAGAAGGGAAACCTTCAAAGATCCCAGGCAGGGACAACTTCACCTCCTCGAATGCTCGCGAAACTTTTTTCTACCGCATGTGGGTAAGAGCGCACCTCGCACACGACAAGAACCGGACCGACCCCTACCAACTGGCGCGAGCTGGTGACGTAGATTTCTGGCGCAGCCACGTGTTCCGGCAGATGGCCAGCGAGGCAAAGCCGATGCTGGCAGCCTTCATAGAATTTCAGTACCCGAATGGTTCGGAAGGCAGCAAACGTCTCAAGCAAGAAGAAGTGAGAAAACTTGTCAAATACATAAAACGAGCTTCGGCGAATATCGTGATCGAAACGCTTAACAAAGCAGAGGCTCGTTCAATGATAGAGCGACAATGGGCAAAAATAGAAACACAGAAAGAAACAAAGTGAAAGAAACGATTGCACTGAGCTCACACGCCACCCCTGGCACCCAGAAGAATTCGATCGCATTAGGAAACTCCGACCTCTTGACAATAGAAGATCGCAGTGACGAGGACCTTGAACAAGACAGATGGTCAACTTGGTGGCAATCGTTTCTGCGAGGATCGCAACTCCCTGAAAACAAGAAGCGAGGCCGGCTTAGAGCCGTTGACCTTTTCTGTGGGGCCGGCGGCTTCGCACTGGGAGCGTCTTTGGCTGCCCGAGGATTCGGCAAGCGAGCCTGGTTCGAAAGGATCGTGGATGCTGATGGGGAAGCACTTGAGGTTCACAATAGGAGCCTGGAGGTCGGAAAAACCGTAAATGCAGGGGTGTCATCGCTCGTCGATTATCAGATTCGTCAGCGCAATGGGGAGTGGTCATTTGCCTACCCTCCAGAGATTGTCGCTGATGAGTTTGAAATACAGGAAGGCATCGATCTTTTGATTGGAGGTCCTCCCTGCCAAGGGCATTCCAACCTAAACAACCACACCAGAAGAAATGATCCCCGAAACGACCTACTTCTTTGCACTGTCGCGATTGCAATCGCTCTTCGCGCCAAATGCGTCGTAATTGAGAACGTAAGTTCAATCAGGGCATCACACGGTGACATTGTAGGCATCGCTCGAGAACTTTTTCAGGGCGCAGGCTACCTCGTGAATGAGGAAATCGTACGAGCTGACCGGATCGGCTGGCCCCAGACTCGGGAGCGCTATTTCATGACAGCCATCCGCAAAGACGCAGCCGTTCATGAACTGCCAGCTGTTCCAGAGCGAGCACCCAGAGACGTGATGTGGGCGATTGGGGACTTGAGGTACGAGGAAATGGGCATTGACCCCTTTGATACGGCACCAATACCAACTGAAGTAAATCGCCGGCGGATCAATTGGCTTTTCGATAATAACGAGTTCAATTTGGCGAACTCCGAAAGGCCGTCGTGCCACAGAGATGGGACGACTTATACGGCAGTGTATGGACGCATGTATCCGAACCGCGCTGCGCCAACAATAACCACAGGCATAGGAACCCCTGGGCAGGGCAGGTTCATTCACCCAATGAGACGGAGGCTAATCACACCGCATGAAGCAGCGCGTATACAAGGATTCCCCGATGGGTACGGTTTTTCCAGGCCCAATGAATCAGCGAAGCGGAAAGACCTAGCGAAGTGGATTGGAGACGCTGTCCCTTCGGCACTTGGATATGAAATGGTTCGTCGCGCGCTCTTATCTCTGGGTTTGTAATGCGATGAGCCGTCCACCAGAAAAAGATGCCGAGGTATCGGGCACAAGATCACGGATCATGCGCGCCGCTCCGAGGACATCCACCGTTCCCGAATTTTTATGCGACGAGCACTTCATGCGTCCGGTTTTAGGTTTCGTCTTGGTCGACGCGATCTAGTGGGAAGACCTGACATCGTGCTGCCAAAGTGTAACTTGGTTGTTTTTGGTTACGGATACTTTTGGCAACGTCACGAGGAATGCAAGTTCACGACGACACCGCGCTCACGCGTTGAATTTTGGGACGACAAATTTGCTAGTGACATGGAGCGGGACGCGGGTAATGAGGGACCACTCATCCAATCAGGATGGTGAGTGCCAATGATTTGGGAATGCTCGCTAAAACAAAAAAAGTCTGACTAACGGTCAAGAACCTTGCACGGTGGCTATGAGGAACAGGAGCGACAATCACCTCAGACACATGCTCACCACCCAACTAAACTGAGTCCTATGTGCGTGTGAATAGCCTCAGGCACGGCAGAACAAGTCCTTGCGCAGAACACGATTCAAACGGGTGAGATTACAACGCGCGTGGAACACTATCTGTGATCCGTACAAATCCCGGCGTTTAGTGCCCCCAACTACTCGCCTCTCATCCCCTCGTCTTCCGATGAGCTCGAAAACCCCTCGGTCAATTCGGCGGCCGTCAACGGCCGCGGCTCCTGGGTCACCGGGTCGAGTGAGGCGATGTCCTTCTCGGCGGAGACGGTCTTGAGGTCGCGGAACTTGCGGGCGCTGGGGAGCACGCGGGATTCGAGGGTGCCCACGGAGCTGTTGTAGGCCTCGACGGCCTGGTTGAGGCGATTGCCCACCTTATTCCAGTGGTCGGCGAGCGTGCCGATGCGCTCGTAGAGCTCCTTGCCCAGCGCGGCGACTTCGGCGGCGTTCTGCGCCATCGCCTCCTGGCGCCAGCCGTAGGAGACGGCCTTCAGGAGCGCGATCAGGGTGGTCGGGCTGGCCGGAATGACGCGGTTCTCGGCGCCGTACTCGATCAGGCCCGGGTCTTCGGCCAGTGCCGCGGAGAAGAAGGCCTCGCCGGGGACGAACAGCACCACGAATTCGGGCGACGGGTCGAACTGGTCGAAATAACTCTTCTTCGCCAGCTGGCCGACGTGGGCGCGCACCTGGCGGGCGTGACTGACCAGCGCGGCCTTGCGGGCGGTCTCGTCGTGCGCCTCGACGGCCTGCAGGTAAGCATCCACCGGCGCCTTGGCATCGACCACCACCTGTCGCCCGCCGGGCAGGTGGACGATCATGTCGGGGCGCAGCCGACCGGCCTCGGTGGTCTGGCTGACCTGCTCCTCGAAGTCGCAGTGCTCGAGCATGCCGGCCATCTCGACCACGCGTTTGAGTTGCAGCTCGCCCCAGCGACCGCGGGCCTGCGGCTGGCGCAGCGCTTTGACCAGATCCGCGGTCTCGCGATGCAGGCGCGGCAGGTGGGTCTGTAACAGGTCGTTGACCTGCTGGTTGAGCGCCGAGTAGGCACTGGTGCGCGCCTGCTCGAGCCCGTCGAGCTTGGTGTCGAACTTCTCCAGGCGCTCGCGGATCGGGCCGGTGAGCTGTTCGATCGCCTTGTGACGGGCGGTCAGGTCGTCCTTGGCCTGGTGCTGGAAGCGCTCGAGGTTCTCGCGGGCGAGCTTGAGGAACGATTCGTTGTTGCGTGACAGGGCATCCGCCGACAGGCCCTTGAAGGCGTCCGCCAGTTTCTCGCGCGCTTCGTCCAGGAGCTTCAGTTTTTCGGTGGCCGCCTCGCGTTCGCGTTCGAGCCGTTCGGTCAGTTCGGCGCGTTCAGCCTTGAGCGAGGCGGTAGTGGCGCGTTCGGCGTCCAGGGCGTCCTGGGTCTCGCGCCGACGGCCTTCGAGGGCATCACGCGCCTGGGCGAGGTGCCGGGTTTCGGTCTCCAGCCGGGCGACAAGGGTACGCGTCTCGCCCAACTCGTTGCGCGCGCCGGCGAGCGCGTCGGTCTCCGCCTCGAGCGCGGCCTCCAGCTCGCGCTGCGACTCGGCCAGCCGACCGCGCTCGCGGGTTTCGTCGCGCAGTCGCGCGCCCAGCCAGGCGGATGCTACCGCCGCGACCAAGGCCACGGCGAACAGCCCCCAGGCCACCCAGTGGTCGATCAGTACGTCCACGGTCGTCACGAGATCTCTCCTGCATCCACCGGCCAGGGGCGTTCGGGCGGATGCGCCTGTATCCGTCGGCGCGCTTCCTCGACGTCCAGGTCGATCTGTTCGACCAGCGCGTCCAGCGAGTCGAAGCGCCGTTCGTCGCGAATGGCGTCGAGAAACTCGACCTGCACCAGCTGGCCGTAGATGTCGGCGTCGAAATCGAGCAGGAACACTTCCAGGCGCGCGACACCCCCATCCACCGTCGGCCGGGTGCCGATGTTCGCCACGCCGTAACGCGGCCCGTCCTCGATGCCGTTCACGCGCACCAGAAAGACGCCACGCAGGGGCGACAGGCGGCGGCGCAAGGCGATATTGGCGGTGGGAAAACCAAGCTCGCGGCCGCGCTTGTCGCCGTGCATCACCCGCCCGCAGAGAAAGAACGGGTGGCCGAGCAGCCGGGCGGCCAGCACCACGTCACGCGTCTCGAGCGCGGCCCGCACCCGGGTCGAGGAGACCCGTTCGCCGTCGAGCGTGACCGTCACCGCCCGCTCGACACCAAAACCCAGCCGCGGCCCCATGCTCTCCAGCAGGGTGAAGTCGCCGGCACGCTTGGCGCCGAAGCGAAAATCGTCGCCGATCACCACATGGCGCGCACCCAGCGCTCGTACCAGAAGCTCCTCGACGAAACTCGGGGCCGACATGCCCGCCAGCCGTGCGTTGAAGGGCATCAGCACCAGCCGGTCGACCACGCCCAGCGCCTCGAAGGCGTGGAAGCGCTCGCGCAGCCGGGTGAGCCGCGCCACTGGCGGAACATCATGGCGCTCGGCGAAAAACTCCCGCGGCAGCGGCTCGAAGATCACGACCACCAGCGGCAACCGCATCGCCTCGGCCTGCTCGGCGGCCTGCCGGATCACCGCCCGGTGGCCACGGTGCACGCCGTCGAAGTTGCCGATGGTGACCACCGCGCCGCCCGGTTCGGGTTGGCGGGGCGTCTCACCCGGCAGGAGGCGGATCAGCTGCATGCGAACTCCCTTCGTGTTGGCGTTCCGGCTTATTGGCGTTCGGGGCTATTGGCGTTCGGGCGGCACGTGGCGATCGAAGGTGACGACCGCCATCAGTCGGCGCGGCGTCTGCCCGAGCATCGCGGCGGCGAGCACGAAGACCAGCACGCCCAGCCCGATCAGGCCGAACACCGCACCGAGGCGCTCGAACCACAGCCAGCCGGTCCAGACCCCGGCGGCCGGACTGGCCCAGAGCAACACGGCGGCCATGCCCAGCGCGGCGAGCGTGATCCGCCCGATGAACCGGCGCGTGCCCGCCTCCACCCGCCAGGCGCCCCGGCGACGCAGGGTCCAACCTAGCAACAGGGCATTCACCCAGGCCGCCATTACCGTCGTCAAGGCCAGCCCGACGTGGGCCAGCTGACCGCCGAGCCAGATCATCCAGGGAATCACCAGCAGTGCCTTGAACAGCAGGTTGGCGCCCACCGAGATCACCGCGATGCGCACCGGCGTGGCGGTGTCCTGACGGGCGAAGAACCCCGGCGCGAAGATCTTGATCAACAGGAACGCCGGCAGGCCCAGCGCGTAGGCCGTCATCGCCAGCGACACCATCGCGGTGTCGTCCATCGTGAACGCATCATACTGGAACAGCGTCGCGAGGATCGGCACCGACAGCCCGATCAGGCCGGCCATTGCCGGCACCCCGATCAACAAGGTCAGGCGCAGCGCGCCATTGACGGTGCGATTGTAATCCTCGTCGCTGCCCCGGGCGAAGGCACGCGAGAGCGCCGGCAGGATGACGGTGCCGATCGCCACGCCAAACACGCCCAGTGGCAGTTCCACCAGCCGGTCCGAGTAATACAGCCAGCTCACCGAGCCGGTCACCAGCAAGGAAGCGAGAATGGTATCGACCAGCAGATTGATCTGCGTCACCGAGGCGCCGAACATCGCCGGCAGCATCAGCCGCAGCGTTTTCTTCACCCCGGGATGAGGCCCGAAACGCGGCCGCGGCAACAACCCCAGCCGGGCGAGGAACGGCAGCAGGAAGAACAACTGCAGAATACCGGCGACAAACACGCCCCAGGCCAGCGCCATCACCGGCTCGGCGAACAGCGGCGCGGCCAGAAGCGTCGCCGCGATCAGGCTGAGATTGAGCCAGATCGGGGCAAGCGCCGGCATGGCAAAGCGGCCGAAGGCGTTGAGGCTGCTGGCGGCGAATGCCGTCAGCGAGATGAAGAACAGGTAGGGAAAGGTGATCGCCAGCATCGTCTCGGCCAGCTCGCGCTGGGCCGGATCACCGGTGAACCCCGGCGCGAACAGCAGGATCAACAGCGGCGCCCCGGCCATCCCGAGCCCCACGACCAACACCAGCACCGCCGACAGCGTGCCGAACATGTGATCGACGTAGTCCTTCAGCGCAGCGCGCGAGCCCGTTTCGCGATATTCCGAAAGCACCGGCACGAACGCCTGCTGAAAGGCCCCCTCGGCAAACAGCCGGCGCAGGAAGTTCGGAATCTTGAAGACGACGAAAAAGGCATCCATCGCCGCGCTCGCACCGAACACCCGCGCGAGCAACATGTCGCGCACGAAGCCCAACACCCGCGAGATCATCGTCATCCCGCCAAAGGCCGCGCTGCTCTTCCAGATGCTCATGCGTCGAGTCGCCTTACCCTGATCGAGCGGCCATTCTGGCATGAACCGCCCGATGGATGACGACCGCTCAACCGGAGCATGGACCAAGCGGTGAACCCATACGGGGACGGATTCTCAGCGGGCAAGTGCCTTGCTCGTGCAATCAACCGCAGAATTGATGGCGGTGATGGCCTAGCCTCAGTGTTTCGGATCAATTGGATGCGGGCGCCCGCAGTGAACACCGGCGCCCAGCAAACGGGTGCGAAGGAGTGAATCTGTCTCTTATACACATCTGAC
>OGCK01000208.1_pt1 | contig 11930 bp, 7 predicted proteins | sample 1570051 | NCBI WGS metagenome assembly OGCK01 (sample SAMN06266181, study PRJEB24510) | hot springs metagenome | isolation source: hot spring sediment | place: USA: Zodletone Spring, Oklahoma | collected 2013-12-03 | reverse complement strand
CTACACTATCCTCTTCGTCGGCAGCGTCAGATGTGTATAAGAGACAGTTCTTGAATTGAACAAAAAGCTGCTCTCTGAGCTGCGTGACATTGCCAAGGATCTACAAATTAAGCGGGTTGAGTCCTTCAGGAAGCAGGACCTGATCTATAAGATCCTGGATACCCAGGCCATCGTTGCCTCGGGAAACAAGGAAAAATCATCCTCCGGTCCGGACACATCTGCCGATGATCCGAAAAAGAAGCCCGGCAGGCCCAAAAAAGAGCGGAAACGGGAGCCTGACAAGCGCCCCCGTGAGAGTGTTGAAAAGGCGGAAGCCGGGGCCGTGCAAAACAGGAAAGAGGAGGTGGAGCCGGCACCCGCCCCGCAGCCCCAGTCCGCCGATGAAACCAAAAAGCAACGGGAACAGCCCAGGAAAAGTGACGATGACGCACAGCGGAGGCAGTCCCACGACAGGCCGGTGCGCGGGGAAAGAAGTGAGCGGACCGAAAAAAGTGACCGGAACGAAAGAAGTGAACGTCCTGAGAGGGGAGACCGGGGCGACCGCCCGGACCGGGGTGACCGCCAGGACCGGGGCGACCGCCAGGACCGGGGCGAAAGGAGCGAGCGCCCGGACCGCAACGGCCAGAAAAAGCCGTACGAACAGCGGAGGGAAGTCGATAAATACGATTTCGAGGGACTGATCACCAATTCCGGGGTGCTGGAGATCATGCCCGACGGATACGGATTCCTCAGATCGGCCGATTACAATTATCTCAACTCACCCGATGATATCTATGTATCCCAGAGCCAGATCAAGCTTTTCGGACTGAAAACGGGAGACAATGTGAAGGGCACCATCCGGCCGCCCAAAGAGGGAGAAAAATACTTTCCCCTGATCAAGGTGGAAGAGATCAACGGCCGCAGTCCCGATTATATCCGGGACCGTGTTCCATTCGATTACCTGACACCGCTCTTTCCCGAGGAGAAATTCACACTGGTGGGAAATGGCCAGTACAACCTCTCGGTCCGTGTGGTGGATATGTTCGCACCCATCGGGAAGGGACAGCGCGGTCTGATCGTCGCCCAGCCCAAGACGGGAAAGACGGTTCTGCTCAAGGATATCGCCAATGCCATTGCGGCCAACCATCCCGAGGTCTACATGATCGTTCTGCTCATCGATGAACGGCCCGAGGAGGTTACCGACATGGCCAGGAACGTGAATGCGGAGGTCATCTCCTCCACGTTTGATGAACCGGCTGAAAGGCATGTGCGGATCGCCAACATTGTGCTTGAGAAAGCCAAAAGACTGGTCGAATGCGGGCATGATGTGGTGATCCTGCTGGATTCCATCACCCGGCTCGCCAGGGCATACAACACCATTGCCCCTGCCTCGGGGAAAGTCCTTTCCGGAGGGGTGGATGCCAATGCGCTGCACCGGCCCAAGCGGTTCTTTGGAGCGGCCAGGAATATCGAGAACGGGGGATCCCTGACCATACTGGCCACGGCACTGACCGAAACCGGTTCCAAGATGGATGATGTGATCTTTGAGGAGTTCAAGGGGACCGGCAACATGGAACTGCAGCTGGACAGGAAACTGTCAAACAAGCGGGTGTTCCCGGCAGTGGATGTGAATCCTTCCAGTACAAGGAGGGAAGAGCTGCTGCTTGAAAAGCCCATGCTCGACAAGATCTGGATCCTTCGCAACTACCTGTCAGACATGAATTCGGTGGAGGCAATGGAGTTTCTCAGGGACCGGATCAGCCGGACCGCCTCCAATGAGGAGTTCCTGATCTCCATGAACAGCGGATAGGCGGCACCACATTCGAAAATCCATGCTCCCTTATCGGAGGGATTTGCGATCCCTCCAAAGGTCGTATACCTGAATGTTATTCAGCATAGCCCGCTATTTTTAATTATTTTATATTACGTGAATCATATCACAATTGTGCCGATTTTACTAATTTTGAGTCTCTCTTCGTCTTGGAGTTAAATGATTGTAATATAAATATTTAAGTAAAACAATATGGCGAAAAAGAAGAATTATATCACATGCGATGGCAATTTTGCTGCAGCACATGTGGCCTACATGTTCAGCGAGGTGGCTGCCATCTATCCCATTACCCCCTCATCAAACATGGCCGAACATGTGGACGAATGGTCGGCACACGGGAGAAAGAATATTTTCGGAGAGACGGTCATGGTGACTGAATTGCAGTCCGAGGGCGGTGCTTCGGGGGCGGTCCACGGTTCGCTGCAAAGCGGGGCCCTCACCTCCACTTTCACCGCCTCCCAGGGACTCCTGCTGATGATCCCCAACATGTTCAAGATCGCCAGTGAAAGGCTTCCCGGGGTGTTTCATGTATCGGCAAGAAGTGTGGCCACACATGCACTTTCCATTTTCGGCGACCACAGTGATGTGATGGCCACCCGCAATACGGGTTTTGCCATGCTGGCATCCGGCGGCGTCCAGGAGATCCTGGACCTGGCAGGGGTGGCCCACCTGGCAGCGGTCAAATCGAGGCTGCCGTTTGTGCATTTCTTTGACGGGTTCCGTACCTCCCATGAGATCCAGAAGGTGGAGGCTCCTGACCAGGACGCCCTGGCAAAACTTTTGGACCGGGATGCCCTGAAAGCATTCAGGGACAATGCACTGAATCCCGAACATCCGGTCACCCGGGGTACGGCCCAGAACCCGGATATCTTTTTCCAGGCCAGGGAAGCCATCAACCGTTTTTATGATGTGGTTCCCGATGTGGTGGAAGAATACATGCAGGAGATCGGTAAACTGACCGGCCGCGCGTACCATCCATTTACCTATTACGGGGCCGCGGATGCGGAAAATATTGTGATCGCCATGGGTTCGGTGACCGAGACTGTAAAGGAGGTGGTCGACTACCTGGTTGATAAAGGAGAAAAGGTGGGCATGATCACAGTGCACCTGTACAGGCCGTTTTCAGAGAAATACTTTATGAAGGTGCTGCCGGCATCTGTGAAGCGGATCGCCGTGCTCGACCGCACCAAGGAACCGGGAGCCAATGGAGAACCCCTCTACCTGGATGTCAAGGATCTGTTCTACGGGAAAAAGGATGCTCCCGTGATCGTGGGAGGACGGTACGGTCTCTCTTCCAAGAACACCACCCCTGCGATGATCCTGTCGGTGTACGAGAACCTGAAGCTGAAAGAGCCCAAGAACAGGTTCACCGTTGGAATTGTGGATGATGTGACCTTCACCTCTCTGCCCGTTCTGCCGGAGATCTCCGTGGGCAAGCAGGGGACTTTCGAAGGTGTTTTCTGGGGAATCGGAGCCGACGGAACGGTGGGTGCCAACAAGAATTCCATCATGATCATCGGGGAGACCACCGACAAGTATTGCCAGGCTTATTTTTCGTATGACTCGAAGAAGTCAGGGGGGCTCACCACCTCTCACCTGAGGTTCGGGGACCATCCCATCCGATCGCCTTACCTGGTGGGAACGCCCGATTTCGTGGCATGCCATGTCCCGGCTTATCTGGATAAATACAATATGCTGAAGGGGCTCAAGGACGGGGGCACCTTCCTCCTCAATTCCATCTGGGATGAGAAAGAGACCGTCGAACACCTTCCCGGCCATATGAAGAAATACATGGCCGAACACAACATTAATTTTTACATCATCAACGCCACCCGTCTTGCACAGGAGATCGGTCTGGGAACCAGGACCAACACCATCATGCAGTCGGCCTTTTTCAAGGTTGCGAATATCATTCCTTACGAGGAAGCGGTGAAGGAGATGAAAAAGTTCATCGTGAAGAGTTTCGGGAGAAAAGGGGAGGAAGTGGTCAACATGAACTATGCCGCGGTGGAAAAAGGTGGGGATGTGACCAGGGTGGAAGTACAGGCTGAATGGGCCGACATCAGGGTGAAAAAAGAAGCCGACGAGCGGGATCTTCCCGACTTTGTCAAAAATGTGGCGGAGCCCATCAACCACATGAAAGGGGATGACCTCCCGGTCAGCGCATTCCTTGGCCGTGAGGACGGGACCTTCCCTTCAGGGACCACCCGCTACGAAAAACGGGGAATCGCGGTGGATGTCCCCGAATGGATCCCGGAGCACTGCATCCAGTGCAACCAGTGTGCCTACGTATGCCCGCACGCCGTGATCCGGCCTTTCCTCCTGGATGAGAAGGAAGCAAAGGGGCTGCCCGAAGGGACGGCCACACTCGATGCCATCGGAAAGGACTTTGCGGGACTGAAATACAGGCTTCAGGTCTCGGTGCTTGACTGCACCGGCTGCTACAACTGTGTGGATGTTTGCCCGGCCAAGACCAAGGCGCTGGAGATGAAGCCGCTTGAGTCGCAGCAGGATCAGATCCCCCTCTGGGATTACCTTGCCGCGAAGGTCACCTACAAGGACCACCTGGCTGACAAGAAAAAGACCGTGAAGAACAGCCAGTTTGCCCAGCCGCTTTTTGAGTTCCACGGGGCATGTCCCGGATGCGGGGAAACACCCTATATCAAGCTGATCACACAGTTGTACGGGGACCAGATGATTGTGGCCAATGCCACCGGCTGTTCATCCATTTACGGGGGATCTGCGCCATCCACCCCATACAGTGCAAATGCGGAGGGCCGTGGCGTTGCCTGGGCCAATTCCCTGTTTGAGGACAATGCGGAGTACGGATACGGGCTTGCCGTCGGAGTCAGCAAGACCCGCGAGCATATCCGCAACATCATGCTTGCCGCGAAGAATGATGTGAAAAAGGAGACCGGGGAGGTATTCGATGAGTGGATCGCCTCCATGCACGATCTGGATGCATCCAGGGAAGCCTCTGCAAAGCTTTTGAAGGCGCTTGAGAAAGAACCTCACAAAGCTACCGAGGAGATCCGGTCGCTGAAGCAGTACCTGGTGAAAAAGTCGGTCTGGATCTTCGGAGGGGACGGATGGGCGTATGACATCGGCTATGGCGGACTGGACCATGTGATTGCTTCGGGTGAGGATGTGAACATCCTGGTGTTGGATACCGAGGTGTATTCCAATACCGGGGGACAGGCATCCAAGTCGACTCCTGCCGGTGCGGTTGCCAAGTTTGCCGCCTCGGGGAAGAAGATCCGGAAAAAGGACCTTGGAATGATGGCGATGACCTACGGGTATGTGTATGTGGCACAGGTGGCCATGGGAGCCAATCAGTCCCAGTACCTGAAAGCCATCAGGGAAGCCGAGGCATATCCCGGGCCTTCGCTGATCATTGCCTATGCACCCTGTATCAACCATGGCCTGCATGAGGGGATGGAAAAGACCCAGAGCCATGAGAAATTTGCCGTGGAATGCGGATACTGGCACCTGTACAGGTACAATCCGCAGCTGGAGGCAGAAGGGAAAAATCCCCTGACCATCGATTCGAAGGAGCCCGACTGGAACCAGTTCCAGTCCTTCCTCAACTCGGAGGTCCGTTATACATCCCTGAAGAAATCCTTCCCGGAGGAGGCCGCGAGGCTCTTCAAAGCTGCCCAGACCAATGCCATGTGGCGGTACAACAGCTACGTGCGGATGGCCAGCCTTGATTTCGCGCCCACTTCGTAGAAGGAACAAATAGGATCACTTAAACCGGAGGCTATCCCGCATGGATGGCCTCTGTTGTTTTCCACGGGATGCTTTTACGCAACGTGCTTTTAAGACAGCATCGCTTAAAAAAGGTTTGCTTCTGATCACAGATGCGCGAATTATGTCTAAATTTGCGCCCAATAAAAAAAAGGCAGTGGGAAGGATCATGGCCATTGATTACGGGACAAAAAGAACGGGGGTCGCGGTGACCGATCCCATGCAGATGATCGCCTCTCCACTGGAAACGGTCCCCACCCATGATCTGATGAATTTTCTGGATGACTATATGAAACACGAACAGGTGGATCTGCTCGTTGTGGGAGAACCCAGGCAGATGGATGCCACGGCCTCGGAAACGCTGCCCCGGATCAGGTTCTTCGCGGAAGCTTTCAAAAAGCGCTTCAAAGGGATCCCGGTGGAGTGGGTGGATGAACGCTTTACCACCCGGATGGCCATGGACGCCGCGGTTGAGGGTGGGATGAAAAAATCAGACCGAAGGAAGAAAGGAAGCCTGGATAAGATCAGTGCCGCGATCATTCTTCAGGCATACCTGGAGGGTGTAAACAAACCTGCGGATCAAACGTTATTAAGATTGAATAAGAATAAGAATAAAAATAAGCGTTAGGTAAAAAATGGTATTACCTGTTTATGTATACGGGATGTCTGTGCTCCGTAGAGAAGGCGAAGAGATCCCTGAAAACAGCGATGAGCTGCAGCAACTGATCAAAGACATGCACGAAACCATGCGGGCGAGCGACGGGGTCGGGCTTGCAGCCCCCCAGATTGGGAAATCCCTGCGCCTGTTCGTGGTGGATGCTTCCCCCATGAGTGAAAACGGAAAGGACCCTGAACTGAAGGAATTCAAAAAAGCATTTATCAACCCGGTGATCCTGGAGCGTTCAGAAGATGCGGAATCCGCGGAGGAAGGGTGCCTGAGCATCCCCGGCATCAGGGAGGAAGTGCCCAGGCCGTCCAGGATCCGGATCGAGTATTACGATGAGGACTGGACACTCCGGGAAGAAGAATATAAAGGGACCCGGGCTAGGATCATCCAGCACGAGTATGACCATCTTGAAGGGATCCTGTTCATCGACAGAATCAATCCCATCCGCAGGAAGCTGATCTCATCCAGCCTGAAGAACATCAGCCGCGGCAAGACGAATTGCGATTACCAGGTCATCCATCCCAGGAAGAAATAGCCTCCATTACCCTGCCCCTCTGGTTTAAAGCCCTGTAAAACAGCCTGCTGCGATCATTTGATCATTCGATGAACGCCTTGATCAGAGAATTAGATTAGTGACCTGTGGTCATTTGATACTTTCACAATTTGATAATCTTCCTTTTAGTTACAAAGTCCTTTGCCCTGATGGTGATGAAATAGACTCCTTTTCTGAAGAAGGAGAGGTCGATTTGATGTGAGGTTCCTTCCACCTCCTTACTTAATATTTGTTGACCATTCATAAAGGTAATCTCGATATAATAACGGTCTGAGATTTCTGTTTCGATGGTCAGGAAATTAGTCGTTGGATTGGGATAGATCCTGATGCCCTTTGTCCCCTTATCATCAATTCCCACTCCTAAAATATTGAATTCCCTGGGTTCTGATATGTTCTCCATCATGTCCCGGGCATATAACCAGTATACTCCATTATGTAACGTATCTGGTATGGGGATTTCTGCACTTACACCCGCGGTTACATAAGTTGAGTTACCTATACAGGCTTGTTGGATACACTCTAAGTCTCTCACGGTTCCCTCAGGGACAAGGAATATCCAGCCATCCTTTGAACTCGTAGCTTCAATGAAATCAGGTTGATACCAGGAATCCTGAGGAATACTCAATACCGGTATTACACTGTATGGTGATTCGATGGCTCCCAGGTCCACCCGGGTATCAATCGGGTTTGGTCTCGGGTTACCATATATATCCCATTCCGGGGCAAAATACCAATCCCCAGCTATTTTGATGGAATCGATTCCCGCTCCAATTCCCGGACTGTTCCGGGCTAACCTGTATGATCCCTCCTCAAAAACCGGTTCCTGGAATATATTGCCGATTTCAGTCACCGGAAGACCGGGATCAAAAGGCTCCTTCAGGAGATTATGGTATGCTTTAAGCGAACCCCCGTTTGGATCATAGAACGAGAATTCAGCGAGGTCGTTATCCGCATTCGACCATATAATATTGTTGTACATGATCAGGATGCTGCCCACATCAACGAGCACGCTGTTACCGGCAACCGTTGCCTCGTTGTTTATGATTGTATTATTGCAGGCAACCCATATGTTACTCCATCCATATAGACCGCCTCCGTAACCTTCGACGAAATTGTCTGTGATCACATTATTGTAGAACAGAAGCTTAAATTTTGTCCAGTTGATTCCAGCACCTCCGCCACATGCGTAATTGTTGTTGCTGTATCCGGCATTTCCGGAAATTATATTGTTTCTGACGACGGCTTCAAAAATGGTTCCTTCCAAAGATTCATTCTCAAAAAAGAATCCGGGACCTATTGCCAGTCCCTCGGTATGAAGGGTGTTTTTTAATATCCTGTTATTCTCCACAATTGCCCTTCCGCCATGGATACCTATTCCTCCTCCCCAGGCATTTCCGTCCGTGCTGGTATTGTTTCTGATGGTATTGTCCCTGATCAGGACCGTATGATTGTGGTTAACGGTGGCCAGGATCCCGCATCCGAGGATCCCCCTGGCCTTGTTTCCCGGATCAATTCCATGATTGTTTTCGATGATGTTGTGAGCGATTTTCCCGCCGGAATTGAAAATAAGAATCCCTGCACCTCCAAAGTAATTCCACTCGGGCCAATCCTTATGGATTCCATTGACATACGTTCCGGAACCCCCGGTGACGGTAAATCCCATTAATACGGAAGTTGTATCTTCTCCCGATACCATCATTACGGTAGATGCGGTATCGGGATTGGCGGACTGGCTTCCGTCAATGATGGTTCGGGGAATGTAGTATTCTACATGGTCAAGGATAAAGGCACTTGCAACGGTAATGGCCTTCCCTTTAAAGTCGATGTTTTCATAATACCTTCCTTCCATCACCAGCACGGTGTCTCCATCAGACGCCGCATCGATGCCTGCCTGGATGGTCGGCTGCTCATCCGGAATACGGATGATCCGCTCAGAATTGTATCCGGGGAATGATTTCGCAAAGGGTGACTCAACCGCTCCGATATCGAAATATTCATCAGGGGAAATATCAGCACGGAAAGCACCGGTATAGTCGATTGTGGGAGGAAAAATCCAGGATTCATTGATCTTGACTGAATCCAGGCTGCGTCCCACTGCAGGGCTGTCAGCCGAAGGTGCATAGGTAACGGTATCAACTGCGGGGTCACAAACGATCGTCAGCCTTGAGAAAATTGAGTCAGAAAGGGGAAAGTCTTTGTTCATGATATTTCCATAGGCATAAACAGATACCGGTTTATCCTCCTCAACAATTCCGCTTAAATGCGGGTTTTCATCTGACCAGAGGATATTATTCAACATTAGAATATCCCTGCAATTGGATCCCATGAACAAGGTATTGGCGTCGAGTTCAGCCTTGTTGTTCAATACGGTATTGTTGAAAAAATCGAGGCGAGCCAGATCAAAAATAAAAACTCCGCCGCCTCTTCCGTTGGTTGAATTGTAGCTGATAATGTTGTTGCTGAGCGTAAGACGCCCAACTTCATAGGACCATGCAATAAATATTCCTCCTCCACCCCAGTCAGCAAGTCCTGTAACCCGGTTTCCGGTAACCAGGTTGTTGCGCATGACTGTTTCCTGGATCGCTCCGTCGTTATTAGTAGGATTAAAGCCCAGTCCTCCGCCAACAGCAACTTCACTACCCCCCGTTAGGGTATTGTTTTCTATTCGGTTATACTCCAGTATAATTCTGCCACCCTCAATATGAACACCTCCTCCCATTGACCAGCCTGATCCTGAATTGTTCCTGATGATGTTATTCCGGATAACCGCCGTATGGTTTTTGTAGACCAGTGCACCTATCCCCCCTCCGCCACTAAATCCATTCGGATCGATGACCTCATTTCCCTGGATAATATTGTCTGTGATTTTTCCGCCGCAAAAAAGCACGGCAATCCCGCCTCCTTCCGCGACGGAAACTCCAAGATAATTGAATTTGTTTCCCTTTCCTCCTGTAATTGTAAAGCCCGACAATACCGAGGTGGTATCCTCGCCTGTCTTCATCGTCACGACGGATCCGTAATTCGGATCTGAAGGCTGGCTCCCGTCAATAATGGTCTTTGAGATGTGTGAGGTGTCGCCGTCCAGGATGAACTCACTGGCCACGGTGATGGCCTTGCCCAGGAAGTTGATGTTCTCGTAGTAGGTGTTTTCGGCCACGACGACCGTATCACCCTCACCGGCTGCATCGATCCCTGCCTGGATGGTGGGTTGATCAGAGGGTACATGGATGATCTGCGCGATGGCCTGCGTTATGATGCAGAACAGAACGACTGAAAGGGTAGCAAGTTTTTTCATGGCTGATGGTTTTTAGATCAGGTCATTGAATGATGAAATATCCTGACCTAATTTACCATCTGCGAGAGGGCGAAATCTATCAGTCTCGTTGCAATCCGTACCTGGAATGTTGCATACCGGGGTAAGGCATGATTTATATCGCTGAACCACCCCTGATTTTACCGAGGGTAATCCGTAGGATTCATGCCGGACAATTCACGGAATGCATGAAAAAAAATACACATGACCGACCACTGGAATTGAAAAAAGATCATTGATGCTTTGTAATTATGCTTTAGATACATTATGTTTGTAAAACATTATTATAAAATGGATTTCATAAACAGAATACCGGAGTTGAACCGGATAAATCATCTGCTTGATAATAAAGACAGTATGTTGCTTATCCTTTATGGAAGAAGGAGGCTGGGGAAAACACGATTGCTTCAACAAATTAAAAATGAAAATGTGATTCATTATATTGCCGACCAGGGTGAGGCTCCACTCCAGATTGCAGCATTTTCAAGAGTTGCGGGCCGGCATATAAAAGGATTTGATTCAGCGATATATCCTGACTGGGAAAGTTGTTTACTCACACTTAACGACAGATTAAACAAGAAGGTAACCATCATTATTGATGAGTTTCCCTACCTGGTAAAGAATACGCCAGCTCTGCCCAGTATTATTCAAAAGTTGTTTGATAATCGCCCGGAACTGTCATTCCATCTTTTCCTGTGTGGTTCATCACAGCAGATGATGCACAATCTTGTATTGGATAGCACCTCGCCCTTGTATGGCAGGGCCAATGAGATCATAAAGCTTTCACCACTGAATATATATTGGTTGAAAAAATCATTCAACTGCTCTTTTACTGAAGCCGTTGAGGAATATGCTGTCTGGGGAGGTGTTCCCCGCTACTGGGAACTTCGTTTACAGGAAGTCAGCATGAAAGATGCCATCGTTAAACATATTCTTGACAGAAATGGTATTCTTCATGAGGAACCGATCAGACTGTTTCTTGATGACAGCCGGGATACCATACAGATGTCGACTCTGATTTCATTGATATCCTCCGGCGTACACAGATTATCTGAAATTGCTACCAGAATGGAGAAACCGTCAACTCATCTGAACAGGCCGATGCAGCGATTGATTGAACTGGGATATATAAAAAGAGAAATTCCCTTTGGAATTTCTCCGCATAAGGCCAGGAGATCACTTTATAAGGTAACAGAGCCTTTTATTCGTTTTTATTTCAGTTATGTTATCCCGGATAAAACATCTCTTGAAATGGGTCTGGCTGAAAGGATATATGAGGAGGTTGTTGCTCCTGGATTCTCAGCATATTGCTCTGCTTTCTGGGAAGATATCTGCAGAGCTTCCGTGCCCTTGCTATTCAGGGAAAATTTGTTCACGCCAGGATCCCGATGGTGGAGCGGATCAGGACCGGATAACCAGGGTGAGATTGATATCGTTTCTGCATCAAAGGATAAAAGTGAATTGATCATTGCAGAAGCAAAATGGTCTTCTTCTGTGAATGTCGCCTCTATATGCAATGATCTTGAAAGGAAAATCGGACTTCTGCCTGTGAAAGGCACAAGGAGAATTCACAAGGCACTATTCCTGAAAAAACAACCTGATTATATACCTGCCGGATATTCGGTGTTCACTCCCGAGGATGTTATAATGGCTTTTCATTCAGATGCATAAATAACAATTTACTTTGTTGTAAAGCCTGTAGTAACAATTAGTCCGGAGCTTTCATAAGCCAGAAAGAGGACGAAATCCATACCGCGGAAAGGCATGATTCTGTCTCTTATACACATCTGACGCTGCCGACGAAGAGGATAGTGTAGATCTCGGTGGTCGCCGTATCATT
>OGCK01000205.1_pt1 | contig 11983 bp, 9 predicted proteins | sample 1570051 | NCBI WGS metagenome assembly OGCK01 (sample SAMN06266181, study PRJEB24510) | hot springs metagenome | isolation source: hot spring sediment | place: USA: Zodletone Spring, Oklahoma | collected 2013-12-03 | reverse complement strand
TAATGATACGGCGACCACCGAGATCTACACTATCCTCTTCGTCGGCAGCGTCAGATGTGTATAAGAGACAGCGTCGTCGATGCCGCTGGAGCGCACGGCGATCACCGGCAGTCCCGCGGCCATCGCCTCGAGGATCACCATGCCCTGGGTCTCGGACTTGGAGGCGAAGACGAAGGCATCTCCCAGGTGGTAGTAGCGCGGCATCTCGTCGGGCGGCACACCGCCGACCAGCGTGACGGTATCCCCCAGGCCGAGCTGTTCGATGTCTGCCTGCAGCCGGTCGCGCTCCTCGCCTTCGCCAATGATCAGGCAGCGGAATCCGCGGTCGGTTCGGCGATGAAGCTCGGCAACGGCGGCGATCAGGAAGTCGATGTTCTTCTCCTGGCTCAGACGCGAGACGCTCACCAGTACCCGTTCGTCCTCGCCGATCCCCTGTGCCCGGCGTAGGGCCTCGACCGAAGCAGGATCGACGGCCTGAAAGCGGTCGAAATCGATCCCGGTGGGATGGACGTAGATCGGCGAGGTCACGCCGATCACCCGCAGGTATTCCTCGGCCGATTCGGTCGGCACGATCACGCCGGTGCAGCGATTGGCAAAGCGCCGGATCGCGGTATGCGCGATCAGGTTGCGAAACAGCGGGCCGGGTAAGGGGACGAAGTGCGAGTAGTGCTCCAGACGCGTGTGGTAGGTGAACACCGTCGGCACGCGCAGGCGGCGAGCCCGCCACAGGGCCGTCCAACCCAGCCAGAAGGGGTGATGGATATGCACGAGGTCCGGGGCGAAATCCTTGAGGCCGCGGCGGATGCGCGGCGAGAGCGGGTTGGCGAGCCGGAATTCGTCGTGGCGGCCCATGCTGAACAGCGACGGGATACGGACCACGTCCGTGTCGCGATCATCCTGGCCGGCGTAGCTCGGGGCGATGATGCGCACGCGATGGGACAGCTGCTCGAGCCCGCGTCGCAACCGGTCGATCGAGATGGGCACGCCGCCGATGAACGGCAGGAAATTGTTGGTCACCATCGCGATGCGCAACGGCCGGTCGCGCCACGGTGAGATGTCGAGGTCGTAATTTCGGTAGTAGTCGCGTTCGACGAAGATCGCGCTGTAGAGCTTGATCGCGAGCAGGGTAAGCAGCCCTAGGACCAGCAGGAAATTCAGCCGGCCGACGTAGAACAGTGAATGGATGAAGAACCAAAGGCTTTCCAGCGTCTTGAAGATCTCGTGCTGGCCGATGTCGAGCCGCTTGACCTGGATCGAGACCGCCTGGTCGGTCGTGGTCACGTCGACGTAGTGGTAGAAGCTGGTCTCGTCGTTGAGCACGAGCCCGCCGGCGCCGCCGGTGACCACGTAGTCGACTCCGTCCTGGACCTGGTGATCGAACAGGTGCAGGTTGCTGGAGAAGACCGCGTCGACGTCATGCTCGACGAACAGATGATGAAGACGATCGCGGAAGGCCGTGTCGGCGAGGTACTGGTCGTCGAAGTCCAGCGGGCTCTCCTTGGCGGCCTCGAACATCGGATGGCCGATGAAGATGAATCGGTGCCTTGGTGACGGATCGCGCAATTGCTCCCTGAGCCAGTGCAACTGGAACGGGTAGGTGTCCGGGTCGGTGCTGTCGAGGAACAGGAACTGGCTGCCACCAGCGCGAAAGCCAAAAAAGTAGGGGCCGAAATGCTCGTAGTAATTGAACGAGCCAAAGGCACCGCTTTCCTTCTCGCCCACCGTCAGCAGGTAGGGCATCTCCAGGTGGGAGAGCGTTCGATACAACGCGCGGTACTTGTCCTCGCCGCCGCCGCTGACCGCGTTGCCCGCCGAGACGACGAAATCGAGGTCGGCCCGATTGAGCATCGGAATCATCTTGCGTTCGAACAGGCCCACCGAGTTGTTGATGTTGCCCACCACGGCGAAATGCAGGCCATCGCCTGCGCGCGCCTGGATACGCTCGATCTGTTCGGCGTGCACCGCGTGGTAGGTCTGTTCGAAGAACGAGAGGTAGATCCGATAGCCGACCAGCACCAGGATCGCGATCAGCGTGAGATAGAAGGCGAGCTTGAGTCGGCGGGGGGTCAGTTGTCTCGACAGCCGGCTCACCGCGCGTCTCGCCGGCTTGCCGCGATCTCGCGCTGGGTGACGAACAGGCCGATCAACATCCCGATGTAGATCGTCAGGGCCCGCCAGGCGACGGTGACCAGCACCAGGTGGGAGGCGGTGACCAGATCACGGAAGAAATGGCCGAAAACGCCTTCGGCGATGCCCGAGGCCCCGGGCGTGGGTGAGAAATACATGACGAATGTCGTCATCACCATGCGCCCGATGACCTGCCAGTAATCAAAGCCGTACCCCAGTGCCCAGAACAGCAGGACGGGAAACGAGAACAACGCCAGCAGGAAGATCGCCGTGAAGACGAACGATGCGGCGATGTCGATCCAGTGGCCCTGGAAGTAGCGCACGAAGCCGTGGGCGAAGCGTTGCAACTCGCGGACCAGTCGGTGTCGCCAGCGATGGTGGCGGCGTGCGTTGATCAGGTGCAGCGCGCGCAGCCCCTTGAGTAGCATCAACAGCGGGCGCAGCAGCCAGTTGGACCGCAGCACCAGCAGGGTAAACAACCCGAGGTAGAGCACGACCGAGACGATCAGGGTGGTCACCAGCGATTGGTTCCTTGCAGCCTCTTCCGCGCCGGGCAGGGTGAGCAGCAACACCGGGGTGGCACCGAAGATGAACAGTACCGCGAGTGCCGTGCGGATGGTGGTCGCCGTCAGCCCGGTGCCCACCGGCACCCCGCGCCGACGCATGAACCAGACCTGGGCTACGCCCCCGCCGGTCGCCAGCGGCGTGATGTTGGAGACGAAGATGTTGAGGAACACCAGCCGCGTCATCGCGCCGAGCGAGATCGTCTGCCCGAGGGCACGGAGCGTGAACCAGAGGCGCAGGCCGTCTGCGGCGAAGTAGACCAGCAGCAGGCCGAGGCTGGCAGCAATCAATTGCGGGGAGAGCAGGCGGCCGTCCCAGGTGATGGTGTGACCGGCAACCTGCGAGTAGACCGCGTAGAGCCCGGCCGCACTCAACCCGACGAACAGGATAGCGAACCAGACCAGGCGTCGGCCGCGGAAGGTCGGTTCGTCCTGGATCTCGAAACGATCGGGTTGATGGTGCGGATCGGTCATGTCGCCTGGGGGGCTCGTCGCCGGCCCGGCCGGCTGCCGTCGGCACGGTAGGCAAGTGTGGCAGACACAGAAAAACCCGCGCGAGGCGGGTTATCCGTGACGTACATCAGTGTTGGAGGCTGGACCCGGAGTCGAACCGGGGTAAACGGATTTGCAATCCGGTGCATAGCCACTCTGCCATCCAGCCGCGATCTGGAGCGGGAAACCGGATTCGAACCGGCGACCCCAACCTTGGCAAGGTTGTGCTCTACCAGCTGAGCTATTCCCGCACATCTCACGCGATCGACTGCTCGACCGCGTTTGCTAGAGCGCGCATTATACAAACCCGGATCGGTGACGCAACCCCTCCGGGGCGCCGATCGCGAAAAAGTTCGCCAGGGACCCTCTGCACGAATCGACAGACCGAGGTCAGCCCGGCAAGCGCTCGGCTCCGGTCTCGCTATCGCCGTCCCCGGCACGCGCGCTCGCCCGCTCGCTCTTCGGCGGCGGCTCGTACAGGCCCACCAGCACCCAGCCCGGCCCCGGGCGCTGACTGAGCTCCTCGCCCTGAGGCCGGAGGTTCCCGTCGGGACTGATACCGAACAGCAACTCGCCACGCCCCTCGTAGTGCACCAGGTATTCGCTGTAACCGAAGCTATCGGTCAGCCGCGTACTGAACAGCTCTGCCCCCGCCTCAATCAGCCGAAACAGGTGGCCGAGCGACGCACCCTCGCGGAACAGGTTACGGGCGTTGAATTGCGTGGTGATGCGTTGGTTGTCAGAACCGCTGACCTCCTGCGGGGTCTGCAGGACAAACACGTTGGACTGGCCGAACTCGTGTCGATAGCGCACCGCGGCCAGATTGTTGATTTCCGACTGGGCCGACATGGCGAACATCTGGCCGATGCCAACCAGGTCGAGCTTGCGGTCAGCCGCCTCGGAGACGGGGTTGCCATAATAGGTCTCCAGACCATCCATGCGCGCCTGGCGGATCTCGCTGTAGTTGCCGTCCGCCAGCACAACGCGAAAGCCGTGCTTCTTGAGCACCTTGGCGATCTCGCGAGTGACCCGGTTCGCGCCGACAATCAACACGCCATGGTCCTCGGGCAGGGCGATGTCGAGCGCGCGGGCCAGCGGCCGGGCCGTCAACGAGGCGAGCACGACGGTGCCGACGATGACGATGAACGTCAGCGGCACGATGACCTCGGCGCTCGGGTAACCCTCCTCGACCAGCTTGATCGCGAACAGGCCCGAGACGGCCGCCGCCACGATGCCGCGCGGGCCGATCCACGCGATCATCACCTTTTCGCGCCAGTTGAGATCGCTGCCGATGGTCGACAGCCAGACCTTGAGCGGCTGGGCGACGAACACGATGGCCGCCAGCACCAGCACGGCCCCGAGCCCTACCTGGCTGAGGGTCGCCGGCTCGATTCGAGCGGCGAGCAGGATGAACAGCCCCGAGATGAACAAGATGCTCAAGGTCTCCTTGAAATGCAGGATGTCCTCGAGCGGCACCCCCCGCATGTTGGCCAGCCAGATACCCATGACGGTGACCGCCAACAGCCCGGATTCCTCGGCCAGAACGTTGGAGGTGGTGAACACGGCCAGCACCGAGGCGAGCACGGTGACGTTGATCAGGTAGTCCGGCAGGGCGTGGCGCGCGAGCGCCTGACCCAGAAGCCAGCCGCCAACCACGCCCAGAAACGCGCCGATGGTCACCAACTCGAGGAACGGCAGGATCACGCCACTCATCCCGGAGGCCCCGGTCTGCGACTGGGTGACGATGAACTCGAACACCAGCACGGCGAGCAATGCGCCGATCGGATCGATGATGATCCCCTCCCAACGCAGGATCTTGCTCACGCGTGCCGTGGGACGGACGATGCGCAGCAATGGGGCGATCACGGTCGGGCCCGTGACCACCACCATCGCCCCGAACAGGAACGCGATCGACCACTCCAGCCCGACGAACCAGTGCGCCGCGGTCGCCGCCACGCCCCAGGAGATCGCCGCCCCCAGCGAGACCATGCGCAGGATCGTCGAGGAGACCCCCTGGATATCGCGAAATCGCAGCGTGAGACTGCCCTCGAACAAGATCACGCCAACGGCCAGGGAGACGATCGGAAACAGTAGGTCGCCAAACAGGGCGTCGGGCTCGAGCAGGCCGAAGATCGGACCGAGCGCGATGCCGATCAGCAGCAGAAACAGGATCGGGGGCACCTTGACCCGCCAGGAAAGCCACTGCGCGGCAATGCCAAGAACAACGATCGCCGTCAGGGAAAGAAGGATGGAGTCGTGCATGCATGTGCTCGAGGAAAACCAGCGTGCATGATAGACGTTCCGCCGAGCAACGGACGAATCGTGCCACGCGCCCGCCGGCGCCCCGGCCAACGGCGGGCACGAAAAAACCCGGGGCCATCGGCTCCCGGGCGTGCTCGGTGTGTTCACGTCCGACGCGGCGTCGCCGCGCCAGAGGCGCTCATGCCCTCTCGGCCCGTTCAGGGATGGATATAGGCCCAGCCCTTCGCCTGCTGGTCGGCCAGATAGGCGACGCCGGAAGGCACGATATCCGACTCGTCGGTGTAGTAGAGGTCTTCGACCTCAAGCCCCTTGCCGCGCAGCGTGTTGGCGCAGACCTTGAACGCCACTCCCTGGGCCTTGAGATTGTCGATCGCCGCGGCCAGCTGCTCGTCCTCGCGCGCCTCGGTCATCATCGTGATGCCCGCCCCGTGAATGACGACCTCGATTTCCGTTTCGGGGCCCGATGGCGAGTTGACGTGGTTGGTCACGTTCCGCAGGCCCGCCTTGATGGCGCCCATGTCGGACTTGTTGAAGTGGTAGACCACATGCTTGGTCTTCTCGGTCTCCGCCGCCGTGGCGACGTTTGCCTGCAGCAGCAACGGCGCGGCTAGCATCAGGGCAAACAGGGTGAACAATCGTTTCATGGCATTTCCTCGTCTCTTTGGAACCGACTCAATCACCCTACGCCCCGAGACCCCGCCCGGGAACTCAAATGTTCTTATCTCGTTAGCACCCTTATGAATTAAAAAGCTTGCGAATATTCGCAGCCATTTTCGTTAGAAAACAGACATATGCGGGAGTCGACATGAAATGACCACCCATCGACCATGGCTCGGGAGACCCTGCACGAATCGATAGTGTCTGAAGCGGGACCGTCAAGGGTCCAGATGTACGGCGCGGTGCGCGGTGTTTGGCCGTCGCCATTCGCAAGCGCCGAACCGGATCGGCACGACGCCGGCCCGTAGGGCGGGGTTCACGGACGAACCCCGCGACACCGCGGATGGAACCTTGGTGGCCCGCCCGGATGGGGCTCGGGGGTTTGCCCGCACGCCGCAAAGCCGTCCCTCGACGGGCCCGAGTGATTGCTCTGGGCCCGTCTTCGAACCCGCGCCAGAAAAGCGAACAAACCCGCGAGCCAGAGGCACCATCGATTCGTGCAGAGTCTCGCTAGAGGATGGCTTAGGGATGATCAGGGGTAGCCCGACAGGCAATGCTCGGGCCACGGTCTGACCAAGGTCGGACGATACTCGCGGCGGAGGGTCAGGCGTCGTTGTTACCGCGCGCGACGATCCCGCGTTGCCGGGAGAAATCCAGCATGCGCTGGATGGACTCGACCGCCTTGACGCCGATCGCCGGGTCGACGGTGATCTCGTGGTCTTGCGGATGGCTCAGGGCATCGCGCACGCTCACCAGCCCGTTCATGGCCATCCACGGGCAATGCGCGCAGGAGACGCAGGTCGCCGAGCGCCCGCCGGTGGGCGCCTCGATCAGCGTCTTGCCCGGCGCGGCCTCGGCCATCTTGTGGAAGATGCCGCGATCGGTCGCGACGATCAGGGTCTCGTTGGGCAGTTCGGCGGCTGCCTTGATCAGCTGCGAGGTCGAGCCGACCCGGTCGGCCATGTCGACCACCGCCTCGGGCGACTCCGGGTGGACCAGGATGGCGGCCTCCGGGTGCTTGGCCTTGAGCTCGGCGAGCGCATCGGCGCGGAACTCGTCGTGGACCACGCAGGAGCCTTCCCAGAGCAGCATGTCCGCGCCGGTCTTGTCGCGGATGTAGCGACCCAGGTGCTTGTCCGGCGCCCAGAGGATCTTCTCGCCGCGCTCCTTCAAATACGTGATGATCTCCAGCGCGTTCGAGCTCGTGACCACCCAGTCGGCGCGCGCCTTCACCTCGGCCGAGGTGTTGGCGTAGACCACCACCGTGCGGTCGGGGTGGGCGTCGCAGAAGGCGGTGAACTCCTCGGGCGGACACCCCAGATCCAGCGAGCACTCGGCGTGCAGCTCGGGCATCAGCACGCGCTTTTCCGGGCTCAAAATCTTGGCCGTCTCGCCCATGAAGCGCACCCCGCAGACGACCAGCGTCTGCGCCTCGTGCTCGGCGCCGAAGGCCGCCATGTCGAGCGAGTCGGACACCCGCCCGCCGGTCTCGTCGGCGAGGATCTGCAGGTCCTCGTCGACGTAGTAGTGGACCACCATTACCGCGTTCTGCTCGGCCAAGAGCGCCTTGATCTCGGCGCGCAGCGCCGCGCGCTCCTCGGCAGTCACGGCGGCGGCCGGCTTGGAGGCGAGCGCAATGCGGGCTATCTCGGGCTCGAGGGCAACGGGGATCTCGCGTGCAGCGCGATCGGATTGGGTATTCGCGGTCATACGGCCTCCCGAAAAGGACGGCGCGCCGGATCACCCCGACGGCCAACGAACAGGGCACGACTACCGTTCATGACTATGGACGGCAGCGCCGATTGCAAGGTCAAGGCAAGGTCAAGGCCGGGGCTTCGCTCAGCCCTTGTCTTCCTTGCTTTCCTTGCTGCCCTGGGGCGGCAGGCGCACGCGAATCGACAGCTCGCGCAGGGCGGCCGGATCGATCTCGCCAGGCGCGTCGGTCAGCAGGCAGGCCGCCGACTGGGTCTTGGGGAAGGCGATCACGTCGCGAATGGAGGTCGCCCCGCTCATCAGCATGGCGATGCGATCCAGGCCGAAGGCCACGCCGGCCATCGGCGGCGCGCCATACTTGAGCGCGTCCAGCAGGAACCCGAATTTCTCGCGGGCCTGGTCGGCGCCGATCCCCAATTGCCCGAGCACCCTTTCCTGCATTTCGGGGTCGTGAATACGCACGGACCCGCCGCCGAGCTCGTAGCCGTTGAGCACGAAGTCGTAGGCACGCGAGCGCACGTTTTCCGGATCGGAGGCGAGCCGATCGACGTCCTCGGGGTGTGGCGCAGTGAACGGGTGGTGCAGCGCGTAGAGGCGCTGGTCCTTCTCGTCATACTCGAACATCGGGAAGTCGACCACCCACAGCGCCTTGAAGCCGTGCTCGACCATGTCCAGATCGTGGCCGAGGCGTACGCGCAGCGCGCCGAGTGCCTCGTTGACGATCTTGGTCTTGTCGGCGCCGAAGAAGATCAAGTCGCCATCGGCCGCGCCCGTGCGCTCCATGATGCCGGCGATCGCCTCGTCGGTGAGGAACTTCAGGATCGGTGACTGCAGACCCTCGCGCCCGGCCGCGGCATCGTTGACCTTGACGTAGGCCAGGCCCTTGGCGCCGAAGATCGAGACGTACTTGGTGTAGTCGTCGATCTGGCTGCGCGGCATCTTGCCGCCCTGCGGCACGTGCAGCGCGGCAACGCGACCGCGCGGGTCGTTGGCCGGGCCACTGAACACCTTGAAGTCGACGTCCTTGACGAGGTCCGCCACGTCGACCAGCTCGAGCGGGATGCGCAGGTCCGGCTTGTCCGAGCCGAAACGACGCATGGCCTCATGCCAGGTCAGCCGCGGCAGCGGGTCGGGCAGTGCCACCTCGACCGCCTCGATGAACAAATGACGCATCATGTTCTCGATCAGCCCCATCACCGTCGCCTCGTCGGCGAAGCTCATCTCGAGGTCGAGCTGGGTGAACTCGGGCTGGCGATCGGCACGCAGGTCCTCGTCGCGGAAGCACTTGACGATCTGGTAGTAGCGCTCGAGCCCCGAGACCATCAAGAGCTGCTTGAACAGCTGCGGCGACTGCGGCAGGGCGAAGAATTCGCCCGGGTGGGTGCGTGAGGGCACGAGGTAGTCGCGCGCGCCTTCCGGGGTGGCCTTGGTCAGCACCGGGGTCTCGACGTCGATGAAGCCGGCATCGTCAAGGAAGCGGCGCATGGCACTGGTCACGCGGTGGCGCAGTCGCAGGCGCTCAAGCATCTCCGGGCGACGCAGGTCGAGGTAGCGGTAGCGCAGGCGCACGTCCTCGGAGACCCGCTCGTCGTCGAGCTGGAACGGCAGCGGTTCGGCGCGGTTGAGCACGGTCAGCGACAGACCGAGCACCTCGATCTGGCCGGAGCGGATGTTGGGATTCTCGGTGCCCTCGGGGCGGTTGCGCACCCGGCCGCGCACCTGGATGACGAACTCGTTGCGCAGCGTTTCGGCGAGGGCGAACATCTCGGGGTCGTCCGGATCGAACACCACCTGCACCAGGCCGTCACGGTCGCGCAGGTCGACGAAGATCACGCCGCCGTGATCACGGCGGCGGTTGACCCAACCGACCAGCTCGATTTCCTGGTCGAGCAGGGCCTGGTCGACTTGTCCGCAGGTGTGTGTCCGCATCGGCATCGTCATCAAATCCGTCGTGGTGAAAAGCCGGCTATGGTAGCGCCCGCAGCCGGATTTTTCGAGCGCGGCCAGGCGCAACCTCCGGCCGGGGCGTCGATCGGTCGGCGCTGCCAGGGCAGCGCGAGGCGCGATCAGCCACCGTCGGGTGACGAGGCTCGGCTCAGGTGAGGCTCGGGGCGCTCATCCTCGAGGAGCTCACCCCGATCGTCGCGGCGCGGCGGGACGACCACGCCGAGCGAGATCACCATGCGAAAGCCCTCCTCGACCGTCATGCCAAGCTCGATCACATCATCCTCGGGCACCATGATCACGAACCCCGAGGTGGGATTGGGCGCGGTGGGCACGAACAGGGTGATCAGGTGTTCTTCGGTGCGGTCCTGCACCTCGCCGATCGGCTCACCGGACACGAAGGCGATCGACCAGGCGTTTCGTCGGGGATACTCGACCAGCACCACCTTGCGAAACGAGCGCGAGTCCTGTGAGACGAAGGTCTCGATCACCTGCTTGACGGCGGAATAGATACTGCGAACCAGAGGAATGCGGTTGAGCAGCCGTTCCCAGGCATGGATCAGGCTGCGGCCGAGGATGTTGGCAACCAACGCCCCGGTCAGCAGCACGATCATCACGGCGAGGAACGCTCCCATGCCCGGCAACTCGAACCCCAGCACCGCCTCCGGACGATAGGAGGGCGGCAGCAGGACGATGCTCTTGTCCATGAACGAGACCAGCGCATTGACCACCCAGAAAGTCACCGCCAACGGCGCCCACACGAGTATTCCCGCGATCAGCCAGCGACGCAGCGTGAGAAAGCGCCCGCCCTTGCCAGGCTTGTTCTCGCTCTCCGGGGTTTCCGGTCGCTCGCTCACGCCCCCACCCCGGGGACCAGGGGTCGCAGCCATGAGGCGATCGCCGCCAGCAAGGCGATCGCCGCCAGCAAGGTGAACCATTGGCGCAATCGCTGGTAGGACCAGCCCACCGGCAGGCTGTCGAGCCAGTGGCGGTCGATCTGCCAGGAGACGATCAACAGCAGGAACAGGAGCGAGAGCGACAAGACCGACCCGGGCAGCATGGCCGCGATCCACGCGGCGATCACCAGCAACGCGCCCCAGGCGAGACGGTGGCGCGCGTCACCCGCGAGCAGGGCCCGCTCGGCCGGGGTGGTCGCCAGTACCACGCCCCAGTGGATGGCGCCGAGAAACCCCAGCATCACGGCGGCGTAAGCCGACAGGGCATCGAGCGCCGCCCCCACCCAGACAAACGGCCCCAGCCAGGCCAGCAGGGCCAGCCCCCAGAATGGCAGCAACAATCCCAGTGCGAGCAGGTAAGCGGTAGCACGCATTCCGATCTCCTTGGCCGATGGGGCCATGTTCGTGCCAAGCGGCACGTGGACATGAACCGCATTCTACGCCCAAGCATCGACGGGGACGAGGGTGCTTTGCGGGCAGGGCTACACGAATGCGACAGGCCAGGGGGCAAACGGTCGGGGCAGGGGTTGGGCGAGCCTGAGCTACCGGTCTGGACCACCAGCTTTGGCGACGTGCCCCCGATCCTCGCACCGAGGGTCAGCCGGTGTTGAACTGACTCACCAGGCGCGAGAGTTCGTGGGCATGGCGCGCAACCGACTCACCCGCCTGCGCGGTCTGCTGGGCGGCCTGGGCGTTGTCGGTGGTGGTCTCGCTCATGCGCTCGATGCTGGTCTTCATCTCGCCGGAGACGGCGGTCTGCTCCTCGGCAGCCGCCGCGATGCGCGTGCTCATGTCCTCCAGCCGCTCGAAGGCGGTGGCGATCTCGTTGAGCATGCGATCGGCGTCGGTCACCGCCTCGAGACTCTTGTTGCTCACCTCGCGGCCGGTGGTCATCGCTTCGACCGCCTCGGCCGCTCCCTCCCGCAGGCGGGCGATGATGTCGGTGATCTCGCGGGTCGACTCCTGCGTGCGGTTGGCCAGGCTGCGCACTTCTTCGGCGACCACGGCGAAACCACGGCCCTGCTCACCGGCGCGGGCGGCCTCGATCGCGGCATTCAACGCCAGCAGGTTGGTCTGCTCGGCGATCGCACCGATCACGTCGAGTACCTTGCCGATCGACTGCGACTGCTCGGAGAGACTGGCGACGATGCCCTCGGCGCGAGTGAGCACCGTGTCGAGCTCCTCGGCGTTGCGGGCGCTGCCGTTGACCCGAGCGAGACCGTCATGCCTGTCTCTTATACACATCTCCGAGCCCACGAGACCGTACTA
>OGCK01000204.1_pt1 | contig 11986 bp, 7 predicted proteins | sample 1570051 | NCBI WGS metagenome assembly OGCK01 (sample SAMN06266181, study PRJEB24510) | hot springs metagenome | isolation source: hot spring sediment | place: USA: Zodletone Spring, Oklahoma | collected 2013-12-03 | reverse complement strand
CGGCATACGAGATCTAGTACGGTCTCGTGGGCTCGGAGATGTGTATAAGAGACAGCCTATGGGAGCTGCAGAGGAAGTGATATAGCCCATGAATTTCGGATGCCCGTTCAACAGGGAGTGACTGAAAAGCAATTCGCAAGCCTCTGAAAGCAGATCTTCCGCCGGAGTTCCGTTTTCCGGTAATCCTGAACTACCCAGGATTTTTTGTAACTGTGCGGGAGACTCTCCCCGGGTGACAGGCCTTTCACTGATCGTTTTGATGAACTCAGAAATTGCATCAATCAGTTGATAACCAATTTTTTTGAATTCTTCACCGCCGATTTCGATCGGAGTTACCCGATTGTTTTTCATATTTGAAGTATTATTCCCGGCTTTCCTGTAAACCGGAAAATCAATTAACTGTAGCTGGTTGGGGCAGGTGTACGAACGGAGGGCTTATCGTACCATTTCCGAAGACTAACAAGTGATTCGGAAAAAAGTTCAACTTTTTTCGTAACTTGCATAGTATTCAGATACTGAAATAAATCCCTGGTGTTACGAATGAGAATATTCACATGGCCGGTTTGTATACATATCTGCGAACAGGTAAAAGTGGACTCCTTACAACAATTCTGATCACCGTTATATTTTCATTTTTTGAACCCGCTTCCCTTCAGGCAGCTCCTGCCGCCAGAAAATACATCATCACTGCAAGTGCGGGGCCCGGAGGAAGTATCTCCCCTTCCGGCAGCATCCGTGTGGATAAGAATAAAGATCTGACCTTCACCATCACCCCTGATCCGGAATTTGAGGTCCTGGATGTCCTGGTGGACGGCTCATCTATCGGTCCCGTCCCTACATACACATTTGAAAATGTGACGAGCAACCACACCATCAGCGCTTCGTTCATAAAGAAATTGATCAGGGTTCTGGATGTGACCATTCCCGATGAACCCATGAAAATAGGCGACATGGTCCCGGTAACGCTTGCCGTGGAAGATGACGCGGGGGTATCTTATACGCTTTCATCAGGTTCGGTAGGTGGTTACCTCATGGAGGGATTTACCCGCATATCTTCCACCGTCTATCAGTCACATTTCATTGTCTATCAGGGAGGGAACAGCTATGAGGCTTCGGAGGACATTCCGGTATCCGGTGTGGTTATTTCGAACGGTGTGAAGCAAAGCGAACCTTTGAATCTGACGATTTCACAGGGAAATGATCCCATTGATGCAGAAGCACCCGGGGTCCTTAAGATGGAAGTCCCCTCCATCGAGGTGGGTGTCGGAGGAGTGGTCAAAGTGACAATCACCGCTGATGGCTCGGGCTACTCTGCCGGTACCGGAACCGTGGTAAACGGAATCTCCCTTGAATCAACCAGGGTCTCTTTTATGGAACGCTCCATGGGTTTGTACGAGCTATCCTATACCGTCGCAAGCGGGGATAATGATGTGTCACCCGGTACCCTCCAGGCCAGTGTGGTGCTTTTGGATGCGGCCGGGAACCGGAGCGATGCCTATTCACAGCTTGTCCCGAACAGCCTGGAGATATATACGACATTGCCCGAAGCCACACTTTCCGCCGTCCCGGAGATCTGTGAAGGAGATGAAACAGACCTGAGTGTTTATCTGAGCGGAAGGCCTCCCTGGAGCTTCACCCTTGAAGAGGGTAGTACAAGTACAAATTTCGCTGATATAGAGGCGTCAACGTTCAAAATCGAAATTTCCCCCGGTGAGACGACCAGCTACCGGATCAGTTCGGTCACCGATGTGAACGGGGTAGAGAATACAGGCAGCGGAACCATCCAGGTAACCGTGTATGACAGAACCGAGGTGGAGATCATCAACCTGGAGGCCGGTTACTCTGTGAATGCGGAACCGGTCAAACTTGAAGCCAATGTTCCCGGGGGTGAATTCTCCGGTCCGGGAGTGATCAGTTCGACGGGATATTTCTATCCGGAACTGGCCGGAACCGCCGATTCGCCCCACACAATATCCTATAGCTATGTGAATGACAATGGCTGCACCAGTATGACCAGCAAACTTGTTTACGTGTCCGGGGGGGAGGCGGCGATCCTGATCCCGAAAAACGCATTCTGTTCCAGTGACGATCCCTTCAGGGTCAGCGTCATGAATGTAAGCGGGACCACCGGTTCCTTCAGCCTGTTGAACTCCGAAGGGGAATCCGTTGCCGGGCTGACAGATCATGGTGACCGGACAGCAACCATTGATCCGGCATTGCTGAACGCGGGTAGCTATACGATCGAATACCGGTATACAGACGGAACAGCGGTTTCCCTCACGGAATCTTTTTCCGTTGAAATAATAAGTCAACCCGTCATCCTGAACCTGGATGACGGTCCCTATTGCCAGAATGCACCCCCGTTCATCCTGCAGTCCGATCCGGAAGGGATGGTATTTGAAGGTCCCGGTGTTTCAGGGAACATCAGCGACGGATTTATTTTTAATCCGTGGGACGCCGGACCGGGAGATATTGAGATCTTCTGCAACAATGTTTCAGAAAACGGGTGCAGCGCAAGCACGAGTCAAAACGTCCGGGTTCTTTATGTTCCCGAAGTGAAGTTCGGCCTGAGTACTGCATGTATTCCTGAAGGTGGTGAGATCGTATCATTTAATAACCAGACAAGTAATATCTCATCAGTTGAAACCTGGACCTGGGATTTTGATGATCCGGACAGCGGGGAAGAAAACCGGAGCAACCTCCCCGATCCCACCCATTTCTACAGGGAACCGGGCCAGAGAAAGATCAGCCTTACAGCCACCACCTATGATGGGTGTGTAGCCACATATGTACTGGATTCCGTGATCGACAGCAAACCGTTGGCCGATTTCACATGGAGCAACGAATGTTTTAATCCCGGCTCGGAAGTAGCGTTTTTTAACAGGACTGTATACGGTTATGCTGCAGTGGATACCATCCTCTGGACATTCAAAACCTCCGATGGTACTGTGCTTGATGAGGTTGGTCCCGAATTTCCCACCGATACAGTTACTTTTCAATTCAGTACGGCCGGAAGCTACCATGTTGAACTGTATACCACAAATGAAGCTGGCTGTTCGGGTAAGGCCAACCGGGAATTGATCCTGAGACCGGTTATAAAACTGGCAGCAGACGGATATGATGAACGATTCGACCAGTCGGAAGGATCGTGGACCATCCATTCAGAAAATCAGGCGAAAAGCTGGGTCTGGGATATCCCTGATTTTGAAGGGTATACCGGCGAGCCAAATGATAAGGCCTGGTACACCCGGTTGCCAGCCGGAGCCGGGGAATACATGGAGCAATCCTGGATCCAGAGTCCCTGTTTCGATCTTACGGGCATGGACCGGCCCCTGATCCGGCTGGATATCATGCGCAGCTTTGTTCCGCATATGGATGGCGCAGTGCTTCAGTACCGGGATGTGGTGGAGGAGGGATGGAAAACGGTGGGCGAAGACACCCCGGGGATAGAATGGTACGATGCAAACAGTATTTACAATCTTCCAGGGGGAGGGAGTACAGGATGGGGAGCAGTTGTGTTCGATCCGGACACGGGATGGGTGACCGCGGCACATGACCTGGACGAGGTGACAGGAAAATCGGATGTTTCATTCAGGATTGCCATAGCTACCGGCGGGCAAACGTACCTGGGTAACCAGGGTTTCGCAGTTGACAATGTGGTGATCGCGGAACGTATTAAACTTTCTGTTCTGGAACACTTCACGGATTATTCGAACGACAGTTCCAGGATCGCAGATGAGATCATTAACGCTGTTAAGAACAGGCATCCAAAGGATATTATCGACCTGCAGTATCATCTGAGTGAGGGTGGAATGGATCCCATGTACCTGAATAATCCGTATCCTTCCTCCACAAGATCAGTCAATTATGGAGTGCCGGGACTTCCCTACTCCATCCTGAGCGGAGGAGCCTATCCCTATCACCGGTATGATCTTCCCGCTCTCAGGGCAGGTGGTATCGAAGACCATGTACGCACACTCTCCCTTGAAATCCCCGAGTTCGACGTTGACCTCACCGTGGACTGGTCAGAAACAGAATTGGCGGCTCAGACCACGGTTACCTGCAAAACGGACAAGTTTGATGACAATATTCAACTGTACCTGGTCGTTTTTGAGACTTCGGTGTCCGGGTACGCCGGGAACGATGGAAGTCCGTTGTTCAGGAATGTGGTCCTGGACATGCTGCCATCACCAGCAGGTAAATTACTGGGAGACAAATGGGTCCGGGGTAAAAGCGATGTCCGTACCCAGACATGGATTTATGCGCCATATGTAGAAGACATCGATGATCTGGCAGTAGCGGCCTTCGTACAGGACCGGAGCTCGAACCGGGTCCTCCAGGCTGCTGTCGCATATAAAGATCCCATGGTCGACCTTCCAGACCCAACTGCCGAGTACACAAACCTGGCGGTTTATCCCAATCCCGCTGCCACAACGCTTTTTGTTGACCCGGGGTTCGTTCCGGAAAATAACGGGGTCATTGAGCTGGTGGATCTCAGCGGAAAGGTTGTGCTGAAGGAACATGTACCTGCCGGAAACCGGGTGGTCCGGTTGAACATATCCCATCTCAACCGGGGAATCTATCTTCTCCGTTGGATAGACCCGGGTCAGGTCCGCGGAGTGAGCAAGGTTGTAAAGATCCTGCAATGAGTTTTTAAGGCCGATCCGGGACCATTTATTCTTCAGGCACCAGCTCCCTTTCTGCCCTCCCGGCGCAGCGGTCGCAAAGATCGGTGATGCTCTTCAGTTCCCTGGCCTGGGCCACCGTGCCTTCGAAAATTTCATCTGTCCGGTCGGTGTTGATATAGGAACAGTCGGGGTACAGATGGTAGCTTTTCCCGTATTTGGTCCAGTACACATGGTTCGCTCCGGTCAGGGCCTCCACCTCCTGCGTTTGCTGAATGATGTCCTCCTGGGAGACAGGGTTGAATTCCACCCCCAGCAGTCCGGCCACCACCAGCGCCACCACGGCGATGCTGCCCACAAGGCCTTTCTGCTTGCCCGTCAGGTTCTTGTTCGTGAAGATGAGGATCACCAGCGGGAGAAATGCAATGATGCTGATGATCAGTCCGAGCTGATTCTGGATGAAGAACTTCACCTGGTCCTTCTCGGAAGCCGGATCAAGCCTGTTGGCCTTTTTCCAGAGCCAGGAACCGATCACAGCAAAGATCAGGGCCGCCACGATCTGGACAATCAGCAACGTGGTGTTGACCGTTGCTTCCCTCAGGGTGAGGATGGCCCAGATCTCGAAACCGATCGCCACGATCCAGGAGATAACCGCGATGATGCGGAAGGTCCGTGACTTTTTCTTGTTCTCGTCACTGACCGTGTAGGATGCTGACTGCTGACCTGCGGAGGAAGCCGGAGTCTCGCCCCCTTCTACCCTCGTGATCTTTTTGGTGGTTTTTTTTTCTGCCATTTCTTTACTTATTTGATTCGGGTGTCGTTTGGTTTTGACTGTTAACAAATATATGCAATTAATTCTTTTCTATTCGTAGCGAAGCGAGTTGACCGGATTTGCGGATGCTGTCTGGTAAACCCTGAGGATCACCGTGACGGCGGCAATGATAAATGCAAGGAAGGTACTGGACAGAAAGATCAGCGGGTCCAGTTGAACCCGGTCCGGATAATTCTGAAGCCAGTTCTTCATCAGGATATAGCCCAGCGGCCAGGCCACCACCGTGGCATACAGGATCAGCCACCCGTATTCTTTCGACAGGGTGAACAGCACATTCCCGATGGAGGCTCCCATGGCTTTTCGGATCCCCACCTCCTTTGTTCTCTGGACTGCCGATAAGGATGCCAGTCCCAGCAATCCCAGGGACGCGATAAAGATGGCCAGCACGGCGAAGATGCTGAACACAGCTGCCGTTTTTTCCTCGTTGCGATAGAGTGTGGTCAGGTCATCCTCCAGGAAGCTCATCTGGATGGGTTGCTGGTTCACAAATGCATTCCAGGTATCCTCAATATAGGAAAGCGTGGATGCTGGAGCGGTTTCGCTGACCCTGACCGAAAGCAGGTAGGGTGTGAATGCCGCAAACCTGATGACCAGCGGTCTGATATCCTGGTGCAAAGACTGGAAGTGAAAATCCTTCACCACACCGATGATTTGACAGGGCTCACCTGAACCTTCACCCAGGGAAGTGATCAGCCTCCTGTTCAGCGGATCTTCGAATCCGAGTGCTCGGACCGCTGCCTGGTTCAGGATCAGTGCAGAAGAGTCCGTTGGATTGTCCCGGTTGAACCACCTGCCCTCAATGATTTCCAGTTCATAAGTCTCCCCGAAGTACCAGTCCGCCCACATGTTGTTGATGGCATAGGTCTGATCCCTGGAGGCTCCTTCGGGTATGTACGCGTTGTCACCGATCAGTTCCCCGGGTACCGTACTGGAACCGCTGACCCTGAGTACCGCAGGATTCTTCAGCAGCTCCTGAATAAAAGCTTCCATTTGATTTTCAAGAACATAGGCCCTATCGATGACCACCAGGTTTTCCTTGTTGAATCCCAGATCCTTGTTCTGGATGAAATTCATCTGGCGATTCACCACAAGGGTACATATGAACAGTGCGATGGTAATGATGAACTGGAAAGTAACCAGGATGCGTCGCAGGTAGGCCCCCCTGATGCCCCTCATCGCGCCGCTCTTCAATACATCCACCGGTTTGAAGGAGGACAGGAAGAAGGCGGGGTAACTGCCCGAGGCAAATCCGACAAAAACACCGATCAGAAGCAGACCGATCAGAAAAACCGGGCGATCCAGGAAACTGAAGACCAGGTCCTTCCCGGTGAGGGTATTAAAAGAAGGAAGAAACAGCTCCACCAGAGCGATGGCCAACACCAGTGCCAGAATGGTGGTAAGGAATGATTCCGCCAGAAATTGCCAGATCAGACGGGTCTTGCCTGCCCCTGCCACTTTCCGGATCCCTACTTCCCTTGCCCTTCTGGCAGCGCTTGCTGTGGCCAGGTTCATAAAATTGATGGATGCGATGATGATCAGGAAGACAGCAATGATCGAAAAAATGATCACAGAGGTCTTGCTGCCGCCCGGATTGATCTCAAATTGCAGGTCGGATTCCAGGTGGATCTTTTTCAGAGGCTGTAAGAAGTACCCGTACCGGTTGCCTCCGCCCAGGAACTCTTCCATGGTCATGCCCAGCAACTGCTCCAGCTGAGGACCCATGTGCTTCTCCAGCAGGGCAGGGAATCTGGCCTCCAGTATACCCGGATCGGAATCCTCCCTGAGCACCACGTATGTGTAATTGTTGTTCCCCAGCCACTGGTCCATGTCGGCAATGAATATGGAGTTCATGGAGCCCAGGATATTGAACCTGAAATGGGAGTTCGGGGGAAATCCCCTGACCACGCCGGTCACTTCGAAATTCTCTTCCTCCTGCCCCACCTTCAGCAGTTTGCCGACCGGGTCTTCATCCCCGAAATATTTTCTCGCAGTCTCTTCGGTGAGTACCAGAGTATTGGGACGGTTAAGCATCCGGTCGGGGTCTCCCCGGATAACCGGCGCTGTGAACACGTTGAAAAAGGTGGAATCAGCATAATAGAAATTCTCTTCCACGAATACCCTGTCCTCATACCTGACGATGGGATCCCCGTCAAATGTGAATAACCTGGTAAATTCTTCCACTTCAGGAAATTCACTCTTCAGGGTTGCTCCCATGGGGGCGTTTGACAGGGCCGCCTCCATTTCGTTTCCCTGGATCTTGCCACTGATGCATATCCTGTAGATATTCCTGAAATGCTCATTGTGGCGGTCGTAACTCAATTCATCCAGCACGAACAAAAGGATGATGATCGAGCTGGCAATCCCGATTGAAAGACCAAGTACATTGATCAGCGCAGACCCTTTGTTTCGCCAGATGTTGCGCAGTGCGACCGACAGATAGTTTCTCAGCATGATAGCTCTGTTTTGAACGGGCTATCTATTTCAGGCAGGTGGTTAATCTGGATTTGTTTTCTATATTGGATCAAATTTATAACAAATTACGGTGATGAAAAATATCTTTTGTCTTTTCCCGGCAGGAACACTGCTGTCCATTTTTCTGTTATCAACCGGTGCGGTCGATACCCGGGCATGTACGATCATTGCTGTGGGCAAGAACGCTTCGGCGGACGGATCGGTGATCATTTCCCACACCGATTGCGGTGCCGATAACCGGATCAGGGTGGTTCGGGGAAGCAACTTCGGTGAAGGAGAAATGGCCCCGGTCTACTGGGGTATCCAGGATATTCACCGTCCGCTGGACGATTTCGGGGAGGTGATCGGGTATATTCCACAGGTGAAACGAACCTTTTCTTATTTCCACTCCGCCTATCCCCATATGAACGAGCACCAGCTTGCCATTGCCGAGAGCACCACCAGCCAGCGCGAAGAACTGAGGATCAACATGGACGAATGCAAACAGATCATCACGGTGGAACAGGCGCAGGCCTTTGCCCTTCAGCGTTACACCTCGGCCCGGGATGCCACCGCTTTTATCGGAAGCCTCATGAGCAGATACGGTTTCCTTCCCTCCTGCCAGGGGGAATCGGAAACCCTGGTGATCGGCGATACCGGAGAGGTCTGGATCTTCGAGGTTTTCAGCGTGGGACCCGGCTGGGATCCCGAAAGCGGTAAGCCCGGAGCCATCTGGGTGGCACAGCGGGTACCGGACGACCATGCCCTGGTCGTGGCCAACTGGGCCATTATCAAGGAGGTAAATCCTGCCGACACCGTGAACTTCATGGTATCCTCGAACTATATGCAATTTGCCATCGACAAAGGCTGGTATGATCCCAGCGGAAGCGAGCCATTCATCTGGCAGGATGTGTACGCACCCCTCCCCAGGGAATGGGCCACCAGCAGGTTGTGGCTTTTTTACAGTACCTGGGCATCCGGTTACCGGGACTGGCCCAGAAGGAGCCTGGAAGATGGTCACATGATGGGGTATAACCAGTATATCCAATATGTGGAACCCCTCTCCATCTATCCCACCTCCGTACGCCCGGAAAAGAAACTCTCTGTCAGAGACGTAATGGCATTTCAGCGGTCCACCTTTGAAGGGACCATCTACGACAAGACCGAGGACTATGACTGGTACGTGCCTGACGGCAAAGGCGGGATGAAGAAAAGCCCGCTGGCCACCCCGTTCCCCACGAGGGACATGCGGGAACTGCTGGATATCAACAACCGCCGCAATGTGGCCAGGCCCATGGGATACTACGGGATGATCGCCCAGTTGCGCGGCTGGCTCCCCGATCCCATCGGAGGGATCTACTGGGTTTTTCTGGACAATGCCTACACCAGTCCCTATGTGCCTATCTATGCAGGTACACAGGAGATCGCCGAATGTTACAGGAATTACGATCCGACCACATACAGCAGCCAGTCTGCCTGCTGGGCCATTGATTTCGTGGACAACCTCCTGTACCTGAAATGGCAGGAAGCCATCAGGGATGTGTGGGAGGTCAGGGATCCCTATGAGGAAAAGCTGTTCACCGAGCGTGATCAGATTGACGCGGAAGCCCTTGCCCTGTATCAGGAGAAACCCGAAAGGGCATTGAAGTACCTGACCACATACACAACTGACTGCATGGAAGAGGTCCTGCGAATGTACAACGACCTGCATGACAGACTGATCGTAAAATACAGCAACAGCAGGTAAGCCGGCTCAGCGGTCTTCGTTTGATCGTTGGAAGCCGGTGGTTATTTTTTCCCGCTGATGGACCCTCTGCCTGTTCTCGGTCCACATGTGCAGCAGGTTTGACAGCAGAATGATCAGGGAGACGATCCCGGCAAGCGCGAACACATAGGTGAGCAGATCACCGAAGGGCACCAGGTAGTATAAAGCGATGACCATCAGGGTGGACCACACACCCATGCACCAGGGACATGTGATGATGGAACTGATTGTGCCCACCAGGTAATAATCCTGCTTGGCCCTGACCAGATCCCTGGCATATTTGAAGATCTTTTCGAAAACCAGGATGCGTGTCACCCGGAAGGAAGCCAGGAGGATCACCACGGCTTCCCGGAAAGTCATCTCCTGTATCTCAATTCCCTGCTTCTCCAGCAGGAACCCAACCAGCACGGCCAATCCCAGGAAGACGAATGCAGACCAGAAATTCCATGCCTGGTGTTTGCGTTCATTCATTGCGGTTGCGATTTAGGGCAAATATATGAAACATACGCGCAATTCATTTATTTTAACATACTTGGTTTGAATTATGGTTGCGCTCCACTGGGGGATTCGTTAACTTTTCGCTAATTTTGAGGCAGGACCTTAAAACCGGCAAACATTAATGACCCTCTACAAGAAATTCCCGATCTCAGCAGCGGTCCTGATCACTGTATCATGCTTTTCGATGTATATGGCTGCGCAGGACCTTCCCCGGGCGGTAAACAGACAACCTGCAGTGGCCGGCTCCTTTTACCCTGCTGACAAAGAGACGCTGCTCGCCACACTGAAACAACTGTTCGAGGAGGCGCCCGCCACCCATCTGGAAGGAAAGGTCCGGCAGCTGATTGTGCCCCATGCCGGTTACGCTTATTCGGGAGTGGTGGCCGCCGCAGGTTACAAAAGCATCCCCCGTAATGCTTCCTACAAGAACATCTTTATCATCGCATCCTCGCACAGGGAACAGTTCGAAGGTGTTTCAGTGTATTCCGTCGGCAATTATCTGACACCCCTCGGGGAGGCCAGGGTGAACAGGGAAATCGCCACGGCGCTGATTGAGGGAAACAGGCATATTTTTTACTATGAAAAGGCACACAACAGGGAGCACAGCATCGAAATACAGGTCCCGTTCATCCAGTATCACTTTGAAAAACCCCCTCCCCTGGTACCCATCGTGATCGGCTCCTCCTCCCTGTCCGTTGCCCGGGAACTGGCCCTTGCCCTGCTTCCTTACTTCAATGATGATAATCTTTTCATTGTCAGCTCCGATTTTTCCCATTACCCATCCTACGGGGACGCAACGTACATTGACGAGTTAACGGCGGAACCGATCCTGAAAAATGATCCCGAAGATTTTTATAACACCATTCGAAAGAACAGCAGCGAGTCCATCCCGAACCTGGTCACCCCCTGCTGCAGCTGGAACGCCATCCTCACCCTGCTGTACATGTCGCAACGGAGCAATGACATCCGGATGACCCCGGTCCTCTACCGCAATTCCGGAGATGCAGGTATCGGGGATAAAAGCCGGGTGGTCGGATATTGGGCAATTGCCGGTCACCGCCTGCAGCAGGTCGGGCAGGTTTTTAATTTAGGGGATAAAGAAAAGCAGCTGCTTGTTGAAATTGCGCGAAACACGCTTGAATCGTTTATCAATCAGAGGGAAATCCCGGCGGTGGATCCGTCCCAGCTGCCCGGATCACTTAAGCAGACCGCGGGCGCATTCGTAAGCCTTTATGCAGGTGGACGGCTCAGGGGTTGCATCGGCAACTTTTTTTCGTCCGTTCCCCTCTATCTGCTCGTACAGGAAATGACCGTTGCATCGGCCACCCGGGACCACCGCTTCGCTCCGGTCGAACCATCTGAGCTTGAATACATCGACATCCAGATCTCAGTGTTGTCCCCCCTGCGGAAGATCAACGGCATCGACGAGTTTGAGCTGGGGAAACACGGGATCTACATGACCAGGAACGGACGGTCAGGCACCTTCCTTCCCCAGGTCGCGTCGGAAACTGGCTGGAATGCGGAGGAGTTTTTCGGACACTGTGCCCGGGAGAAGGCCGGGATCGGCTGGGAAGGCTGGAAAGAGGCGGATTTGTATGTTTACGAGGCTGTGGTATTCGGGGAGGAAAAGATCCAATGAACCAGGGACCCTATCATCTCATATCCATCGGCATCCTGCTCACCGTTTTTTACCTGCTGAGCCTGCTGGCAGTAAGGATGAAACTGGTGACAGGAACCGGCCACAGGAGATTCTGGAATACACTGCTGCTGTCTCTTATACACATCTGACGCTGCCGACGAAGAGGATAGTGTAGA
>OGCK01000202.1_pt1 | contig 12019 bp, 10 predicted proteins | sample 1570051 | NCBI WGS metagenome assembly OGCK01 (sample SAMN06266181, study PRJEB24510) | hot springs metagenome | isolation source: hot spring sediment | place: USA: Zodletone Spring, Oklahoma | collected 2013-12-03 | reverse complement strand
GGGGGGCGTTGGCCGGGGGGCGTTGGCCGGGGCGTGGACCCGGGTCATTGGCTCGAGTCATTGGCCCTGATTCAGGCACGACGTTAGACTGCAGAGTCATCGACGGCGCCGCAATGCGTGATTTGACGCAGCGCCCCTCCCCAACCTCGGTCGATCACCGGAGCATCCCGACGACATGAACCTCACGGCCCGCCAGCGACAGTATCTTCGCGCCGAAGCCCATCACCTCAAGCCCGTGGTCCTGCTCGGCCAGCACGGCCTGACCGAGGCGGTGCTCGCCGAAATCGAACAGGCCCTCGAGACCCACGAGCTGATCAAGGTGCGCGTCCCCGGCGTCGAACGCGACGAGAAGCGCGAGATCATCGAGGCGATTACCGCGCAGACCCTGTCGACGCTGGTGCAGACGGTGGGTCACGTCGCGGTGCTGTTCCGCCCGCGCGCGAGCTACTCGGACTTCAACCTGCCAAGGCCAGGGAATTCGCCCCGGCAATGATCCCCCTGCTCGGACCCGACCCGGCCGACTTCCCCCCCGTCACCCGCGCCCTGGCCGAGCCCAACGGGCTGCTGGCGGGCGGCGGGGATCTCTCGGTCGCCCGACTCGAAGCGGCCTATCGCCGCGGCATCTTCCCCTGGTATTCCGAGGGCGATCCGATCCTGTGGTGGAGTCCCGACCCGCGCACGGTGCTCACCCCCGACCGCTTCCACGTCTCGCGCAGTCTCGCCAAGTGGCGCCGTCAGTCGCGTTACCAGATCTCGGTCGACACCGCCTTCGCCGCCGTGGTCGACGGCTGCGCCGAACCACGCGCCGGGCCAAGCGCCAGCGACCCGGGCACCTGGATCGTGGCGGCGATGCGCCGCGCTTTTCTTGACCTGCACGCCGCCGGCATCGCCCATTCGGTCGAGGTCTGGTCGGGCGACGAACTGGTCGGCGGCCTGTTCGGCAGCCGGATCGGTCGCGCGGCCTTTGGCGAATCGATGTTCAGCCGACGGCCCAACGCCTCGAAGTTCGCACTCGCCGCAATCCTTGCCGACGGCGTCTGGGGCGACATCGCTTTCCTCGACACGCAATTCAGTACGGAGCACTTGCTGAGCCTCGGAGCGGAGGAATACCCACGCTCGATCTTCGTCCGCTGGTTGGCCGAGGTCACGGCCGAACCGGCCGGGCTGTGATAAAACGAAGACCTAAGCCCCCGAGACCGCCACGAATCGTGGCGCGCCACCCTACGCAACGAGACCTGAGTTGATGCCCGTCGACACCACGGCCACCCTGCTGTCCCTTCTGCTGATCTCGGTCGTGGCCGTGGTGGTATTACGTCGGCTCAACATGCCGGCGATTCTCGGCTACCTCTTCGTTGGCATGCTGGCCGGGCCACATGCGACCGGCCTGGTCGAGGACATCCACGACATTCACCTGATCGCCGAGTTCGGCGTGGTGTTCCTGCTGTTCATGCTCGGGCTGGAATTCTCGCTCCCGCGGCTGATCGCGATGCGTCGAGCGGTGGTCGGCATGGGCGGCGCCCAAGTGCTGATCACCGCCGTGCTCACCGGCGGGCTTGCACTGGTGATGGGCTTTTCCCCGGGGGCCGCCTTCGTCATCGCCGGCGTGATGAGCGTCTCCTCGACGGCCATCGTGATCCGCCAGCTCGGCGAGCAGCTCGAGATGAACTCCCGCCACGGCAACAACGCCGTGGGCATCCTGTTGTTCCAGGACCTGGCGGTGATCCCGTTTCTGATCATCATTCCGGTACTGGGCTCGCAGGCGATCACCGATGCGGCCAACATCAGCCTCGAGATCGCCATGACCCTCGGGGCCGGCGTGCTGGCCGCCATACTGCTGTTCTTCGGCGGGCGCTGGGTACTCCGCCCGCTGTTCCGCGAGATCGCGAAATCCCGCTCGGCCGAGCTGTTCACCCTGGCGGTCCTCTTGACCGTGCTGGGGGCCGGCTGGCTGACCAACGCCGCCGGCCTGTCCTGGGAACTGGGCGCCTTCCTGGCCGGGATCGCCCTGTCGGAAACCCAGTACAAGCATCAGATCGAGGCCGACATCCGGCCCTTTCGCGATGTGCTGCTGGGCCTGTTCTTCATCACCATCGGCATGATGCTCAACATCGACGGGCTGACCGAAATCGGTCACTGGGTGTTGCTGTTCCTCGCCCTGCTGATCGCGGGCAAGGCCCTGATCATCTTCCTGATCGGTCGGCTCATGGGCGAGGCTCCCGGTGTGGCGCTGCGCTCGGGGCTGGTGCTCGCCCAGGGGGGCGAATTCGGTTTCGCCATGCTCTCGATCGCGAGCGGCGACCTGATGACCGACACGCAGAATCAGATCGTGTTGGGCACGGTGATCTTCTCGATGGTGCTCACGCCGATCCTGGTCAAGTTCAACGGCCCGATCGCCAAGCGGCTGGTCCCCGGCTACGCGAAGAGCCGACGCCAGCACACCGTCGAGATTCGTGCCGACGCGAGCGACCTCTCCGGCCACGTCCTGATCTGCGGCTTCGGCCGCGTCGGGCAGAACGTCGCCCGGCTGTTGAAGAGTGAAGGTATCGATTACACCGCGATCGAAATCGACCCGGACATCGTCCAGCAGGCGAACGAATCCGGGCTGCGGGTCTATTTCGGCAACTCCACCCATCTCGACATCCTGCAGTCGGCGGGACTGGACCGCGCACGAGCGGTGGTGCTCAGCCATCTCGAAGACGCCTCGACGATCAAGACCATCGAGGTGATCCGAGGTCACAACCGCGACATCCCGGTGATCGTTCGCACCCGCACCGACGAGCACCTCGACCGGATCCACGCGGCCGGCGCGACCGAGGTGGTCGCCTCGGTCTACGAGATGAGTCTGGCACTCGGCGGGCACGTGCTGCGCACCCTAAACGTGCCATTGGCCAAGATCCTCCGGCAGATCCAGGAAATCCGCCAGAAGGACTACGCACCACTGCGGCACACCTTCCACGGTGACCGGGCCCGTGACGAAAACGACTTCACCCTGCTCGCCCCGCGCACCCTCAAGAACGTCTCTCTGGTGCCCGGTTCGGCCGCCATCGGCCGGGAGCTTGGCGCCATGCTGTCGGGAAACGACGCGGTGCTGGTCGACTCGATCAATCGCCACGGCATCCGCGGCGAGAGCCCCAGCGACGACGTCGTGCTGCAGGAGGGCGACATCCTCACCCTGTACGGGTCGCCGGAGGCCCTCGATTCCGCCGAGGTCAGGCTGCTGACCGGCCGACCGGACTGACGTGACTTGGGAACCTGGCATTCCCGCACCCCGGTCACTACGATGCAGACAGACCGAAACAAACGCCCGGCGAGACCGGAGGGAGGATCACAGCGATGATCGGGAACGTCGATAGCGGATAACTAAGGAACCTCTGCACGAATATCCAATGCCTCTGGCTTACCGGCTTGTTCGTCATCAAGGCGCCGATCTGAAGGCGGGCCCGAGGTCATAACCCCGGGCCCGGCGAGATTCGGGAACACCGATGACGGACAAGCCGGCAAGCCCCGCAGGGCGGGCCGCCAGGCGCCCACCTGCCGTGTTGCAGCGCTTGGCAATGGCGACGGCCATTGCACGGCGCACTGCGCCTTGCATCTGGACGCCTGGCGACCCGCAGAGGCGTTGGATATTCGTGCAGGGGTTCCCTAACGTGGCGGCCGCGGACGGACTGCTATCGCAGCCCAGCAACCAGCAGACCACCAACCCCAGCGCCCAGACGCGCAACATCCCGGTGGAAAACCCACCGGAGAGCCGCGTCAACGGTGGCGAACCGGTGGCGGCAAGCCCGCCGCGTGACGGCGACGACCCGTCCGCCGCCCTGACGGACGACCGACTCGGCGCCACCATCGACCTGCGCGCCTGACGCCCCGCCGGCGCGCGGCCGCCCCGGGAGGCAGCACCCCGCCACGCCGAATCGATTCCCCCTCGCGACGTGCAGGCGCTCGCCAAATGGGCGACAATCTCGCCCCCTTGCCACCCGACCGATCCCGAGATGAGCGACGTCAAGCAGTCCATCGCCCAGCCCGCCGACCGCCACGATCCGATCTACCTGCGCGCGCGCACTGAACTCGGTCGGACTCATGCCGCCCGGTTGGCGGCCGCGTCGGCCGATCGGCCACTGCTCGCCGTCCTGCCGGACAGTCGCGCGGTCAATGACGCGCAGGCCGCCCTGAGGTTCCTCGGCGTCCCGACCAGCATCTTCCCCGACTGGGAGGTGCTGCCCTACGACCGTTTCTCGCCACACCAGGACCTGATCTCCGATCGCCTCTCGCGCCTCTGGCGCCTGCCACAGGAGACTGCCGGGCTGACCTTAATCGCCGCTCCCACCCTGCTCCAGCGGTTGCCCCCACCGGCCTTCGTCGCCGGCCAGGGCATGGTGCTTGAAGTCGGGCAACGGCTCGACCGCGAAAGCTACCGTCGTCAACTCGACCAGGCCGGCTACAGCCTCGTCTCCACCGTTCAGCAACACGGCGAGTTCGCCCTGCGCGGCGGGCTGATCGACGTGTTCCCCATGGGCGTCCACGAGCCGGTGCGCATCGACCTGTTCGACGACGAGATCGAGACCCTGCGCCACTTCGACCCCGAGTCGCAGCGCTCCACCGAAACGGTCGACGCGATCACCCTGCTGCCGGCCCGCGAGTACCCGCTGACCGACAAGGGCATCGCCACCTTCCGCCAGAACTGGCGCAACATCTTTGCCGGTGATCCCACCAGCGCACCGATCTATCGCCAGGTCTCCGAGGGGCTGGTACCGGCCGGCATCGAAAGTTACCTGCCGTTGTTCTTCGAGTCGACCGCAACCCTGTTCGACTACCTGCCCGAGAACGCCCGTCTATTGCTGTTCGACGGCGTCGATCAGTCAATCGAACGTTTTGTCACCGAGACCGCCGAGCGTTTCGCACAGCGCGCCGGCGACATCGATCACCCGATCCTCGCCCCCGAGGCCCTCTACCAGGCGCCCGAGGAATTCGGCGACCGCGTGAAGGCCCTGCCCCGCTGGCAGTTGGTGGCCGGCGACGACGAGCGCTTCCCGCAGGCCGCCGACATCGGCGATCGCCCCCTGCCGGATCTGGCACGAGGCAGTGCGGCGCAGGCAGCGGTGATCGAGCGGCTGGCCGAATTCGTCCGCGACTTCGACGGTCACACCCTGCTGGTGGCCGAGAGCAGCGGTCGACGCCAGGCGCTGATCGAACAGACGACCGCCGCCGGCCTCGAACCGGCGGCCGTGGGTGGCTGGGAAGATGCCGGTACGACCCGGCTGGGCGTGGCGGTCGCCGAACTGGAGCACGGCGCGATTCTTCCCGGTACGCGTGGGGCCGTCGCGGTCATCAGCGAGACCAACCTGTTCGCCGAACGGGTCGCGCAACGCCGGGCAAAGTCCCGACGCGGTCGGGACGCGGACGCGATCATCCAGAACCTCGACGATCTCGCCATCGGCGCGCCGGTTGTCCACGAGGACCACGGCGTGGGCCGCTTCAAGGGGCTGGTCACGCTGGAGATGAACGGCCAGCCGCAGGAATACCTGCTCTTGACCTACGCCGACGACGACAAGCTCTATGTGCCGGTCTCCAGCCTCGAACGCATCTCGCGTTACACCGGCGGCGCACAAGACACCGCCCCGCTGCACCGGCTCGGCTCAGGGCAGTGGGAGAAGGCGAAGAAACGGGCCGCGAAACAGGTACACGACGTGGCCGCCGAACTGCTGGACGTGCATGCGCGACGCGCCGCGCGCAAGGGCAGTTCGCTCAAGGCCGAGGAGACCGACTACCGCCCGTTCGCCGAGGAATTCGCCTTCGAGCCGACCGACGACCAGCGTCTGGCCATCGAGCAGGTGCTGACCGACATGGCGGCGAGCCAGCCCATGGACCGGGTCGTCTGCGGCGACGTCGGTTTCGGCAAGACCGAGGTGGCCATGCGGGCTGCCTTCGTCGCCGTGCAGGCCGGCGCGCAGGTGGCCGTGCTCGTTCCGACCACCCTGCTTGCCGAGCAGCACCTGAGGAACTTCCGCGACCGCTTCGCCAACTGGCCGGTCACCGTAGAGAGCCTGTCGCGCCTGTCCGGTGGCAAGAAGACGACCGAGTTGCGCGAACGGATCAAGGCCGGTCGAGTCGACATCGTCATCGGCACGCACAAGCTGCTGCGCGACTCGCCCGAGTTCGCCAACCTCGGATTGGTGATCATCGACGAGGAGCAGCGCTTCGGCGTGCGCGACAAGGAACGCCTCAAGGCCCTGCGCGCCGAGGTGGACATGCTCACGCTCACCGCCACGCCCATTCCGCGCACGCTCAACATGGCGCTGTCGGGCATTCGGGATCTCTCCATCATCGCCACCCCCCCGCGCGAGCGCCTGGCGGTCAAGACCGTGATCCTGCGCTGGGACGAGGTGCAGATCCGCGAGGCGATCCAGCGTGAGCTCAAACGTGGCGGGCAAGTGTTCTTCCTGCACAACGAAGTCAAGAGCATCGACCGCATGGCCCGGCTGGTCGAGGAAATCGTCCCGGAGGCGCGCATCGGTGTGGCGCACGGCCAGATGGGCGAGCGCGGGCTGGAACAGGTGATGTCGGATTTCTACCACCAGCGCTTCAACGTGCTGGTCTCGACCACCATCATCGAGTCCGGGATCGACATCCCCACGGCCAACACCATCCTGATCCACCGCGCCGACAAGTTCGGGCTGGCCCAGCTCCACCAGTTGCGCGGTCGGGTTGGTCGCTCGCACCACCGTGCCTACGCCTACCTAATCACCCCGGAGCCGGGGCAGCTGACCCCGGATGCCGAGAAGCGCCTCGAGGCGATCGCCGCGCTAGAAGACCTGGGCGTGGGCTTCACGCTCTCCACCCACGATCTGGAAATCCGCGGCGCCGGCGAACTGCTGGGCTCCGGGCAATCCGGGCAGATGCACGAGGTCGGTTACCGCTACTACATGCAACTCCTCGATCGCGCGGTGGCAGCCATCCGCGAGGGCCGAGAACCGGCGCTCGAGGCCCCGCTCGACAGCCGCACCACCGAGGTCGACCTGGGCGAACCCGCCCTGATCCCCGAGGCCTTCGTCAGCGACGTGCATACCCGCCTGACGCTCTACAAACGCCTCTCCACCGCCGAGAACATGGATGCGCTCGACGAACTCAAGGTCGAGCTGATCGACCGCTTCGGCCTGCTGCCCGAGCCGGTGATCGCCCTGGTCGAGACCCACCGGCTGCGCATCCGCGCCCGGCGCCTGGGCATCACCAAGATCGAGCTCACCGCCCGCGGTGGGCGCGTGATCTTCGGCGAGAACGCCCGCATCGATCCGGCCAAGTTGGTCGCCGCCGTGCAGGCGGCCCCGGACACCTATCGCCTCTCGGCCGACACCCTGCGCTTCGGCCGGGACATGGACACGCTCGACGAACGGCTGGCGGCCATCCGTGCGATTCTCGCCGACATCGCCCTGCCCGAGCGCGAGACCGCCACCGCATGACCGGCGAGTCGTCTCCGAGGCGTCCCGCCCGCACCGCGCCATTGTGGCGACGGGCCGCCGCCCTGTTCTACGATTCGCTATTCGTGATCGCCGTGGTCATCCTGGCCACGTTCATCGTGCTCCCCTTCACCGGCGGCGAGTCCATCCCGCCGGAGGGGCCGATCCAGTGGCTCTATCGCCTCTATCTGCTCGCCTGGATTGCCGCGTACTTCGTGTTTTTCTGGTGCCGCTTCGGCCAGACGCCGGGGATGAAGGTCTGGCGGCTGCTACTGATCCGCGAGCGCGCCGGCCCCTGCATCGGCCCGATGCTCACGCGCTTCGGCTTCGGCCTGCTGAGCCTTGCCACGCTTGGCCTGCTGTTCTTCATAACAATCCGCGACCCGCAACGCCGCAGCTGGATCGACGACCGCCAGGCCATGCGGGTGGTGCAGTTGCTGCCCGGCGGCTGACACCACCCAGCCGATCCAAAGGAACGAGCGAAAAAAGCAAGGCCCCGCGGACGCATGTCCCGGGGCCTTTGGTTTGCCTCGCGAGTGTTCACCCGGCCTCTCGGCCGGGGCCGTCGATCAGTCCGCCTGGTGGCGCAGGAAGGACGGAATGTCGATCGTGTCGAGGTTGATCGCGGTGTTGCCGCGATGCGCGGAGCCGGCGTAGGCCTGCTGGGCCTCGGCCCGTGGCTGCTCGGCCGATTCGGTCGCTTCCTCGCGGCGGGCGTTGTCGATCACCACGCGCGGCTTCCTCGATTCGCCGGTGACATTCTTGATCCGCGACAGACCGGTGGCCACCAGGGTAACGCGCAACTGGCCGTCGAGTTCGTCGTCGACTGCGGTGCCCACCTTGACCACCGCCTCGTCGCCGGCCAGGCCCTGGACCATCTCGCCGATCTCCATGAACTCGCCGATCGAGAGATCGCCGTTGGAGGTGACGTTGACCAGGATGCCCTCGGCGCCGGTGAGGTTGATGTCGTCGAGCAGCGGGCTGTGGATCGCGGCCTCGGCGGCCTCGGCGGCGCGGTTGTCGCCCGTGCCGACCCCGGTGCCCATCATTGCCGTGCCCTTCTCGGTCATGATCGCGCGCACGTCGGCAAAATCGAGGTTGATCTCGCCCGGACGGGTGATCAGCTCGGAGATGCCGGCCACGGCGGTCAGCAGCACTTCGTTGGCGGCGGCAAAGGCATCGCGCAGGGCGGCCTGCTTGCCCATCACCGCGGTGAGCTGGTCGTTGGGGATGACGATCAGGGAGTCGACGTTGTCCTCGAGCTCCTGAATGCCCTCCATGGCCACGGCGGTGCGCTTCTTGCCCTCGAAGGAGAACGGCCGCGTGACCACCGCGACGGTCAGGATGTTCATGTCGCGCGCGATCTGCGCGATCACCGGCGCCGCACCGGTGCCGGTGCCGCCACCCATGCCGGTGGTGATGAACAGCATGTTGGCGTCACTGATCGCCTCCTGGATCTGTTCACGGTCCTCGAGGGCGGCCTGGCGACCCAGTTCCGGGTCGGCGCCGGCGCCCAGGCCCTTGGTGATGTTCGCGCCGATCTGCAGCTGCGACGGCGCGTTGCTCTTGATCAGCGCCTGTGCATCAGTGTTGGCACTGATGTACTCGATACCTTCGATGTGCTGTTGAACCATGTGGGCCACGGCGTTGCCGCCGCCGCCTCCAACGCCGATGACCTTGATCTTGGCGCTTTCGGTCTGCATTTCTGCCATTGTCCAGTTGCTCATGATGTCGTCTCCTACTCTCGCGTGGCGTTCGTTACGAATCGTGTGAATCAGAAGTGATCGCGGAACCAGCCCTTGAGCCGTTCCAGGACATTTCCATGGGCCGTCGCCGGTCCATGGGCCGTCTGTTCGCGGGCTTGCTCAAGCCCGTGCAGCATCAAACCGATCCCGGCGGCGTTGGCCGGGTCATCAAGTGCATCCAGGTTGCCGGATACGCCCTGCGGCGTGCCCAGGCGTGCCGGCATCTGCAGGAAGTCTTCCGCCATTTCGACGAAACCGGGCATCTGGGCGGTGCCGCCGGTCAGCACTACCCCGGCATTGACGAGGTTCGTGTAGCCCGACTGGCGTATTTCCTCCTGCACGTAGGAAAGAAGCTCCTCCACCCGGGGCCGGACGATGCGCATCATCGTCTCCTGCGGGATGCGTCGCGGCGGGCGGCCCGACACACCCGGCACCTCGATCGCGCGCGAGGATTCACGCTCTTCGAGATGACCGAGGTTCGCGTGGTCGATCTTGATCTTCTCGGCCTCGGCCGGCGGGGTGGTCAGGCCATAGGACAGATCGTTGGTGATCTGCTCGCCGGCGATCGGCAGCACCGCGGCATATCGCAGGGCCCCGCCGGTGTAGATGGCGACATCGGTGGTGCCGCCGCCGACGTCGATCACCACCACCCCGAGTTCTCGCTCGTCGTCGTTGAGCACCGCGCGGGCCGCGGCGATCGGTTCGAGGATGGTGCCGGCTACGTGCACGTCGCAGCGCTCGACGCACTTGATGATGTTCTGCACGTTGTTGGCCGCGGAGGTGACGATGTGGACGTTCGCCTCCAGTCGGTGGCCGCTCATCCCCTGCGGGTTGCGAATCCCGTCCTGGCCGTCGATGCGGAATTCCTGTGGCTCGCAGTGCAGGATCTGCTGACCGTCGGGGATCTTCACCGCACGGGCCGACTGAATCACCTGGGCGACATCGCCGTCAGTGATTTCGCGTCCGCCGGTCCCCGTCATGCCCTGGGAATCGAGACTGCGGACGTGATCGCCGGCGACACCCACCCAGGCCGAACCGATCTCGCAGTCCGAGAGGGCGGCGGCGGCATCGATCGCCCGACGGATCGCCATCGACGTCGACTCGATGTCGACCACCGATCCGCGGCGCAACCCCTTGTTGGTCGAGTGCGAGCCGTAGCCAATCAGGCTCAGGCGCCCGTCGCTGTCGCACTCGCCCACCAGGGCCGCCACCTTGCTGGTGCCGATGTCGAGTCCGACAACGAATTCCCGCTCTCCTTTTCTCAACGCGCTCATGCTGTGTTTCTGCCCTTGATTGCCATGATTTCCGATTGGTTCTGGCTCCGAAACGTCCTTGTCATTCGTCTTCTTTTTTTGTCTGATCGGTGGCCGACTCCTGCCAGGCCACCGCGAATCCGTTGCTGTAACGCAGATCGATGCGCTTTACCGCGCCCATCCGCCCGGCCAACGTGTCCGGGTAGACATCCAGCAACCGCTGCAGCCGCGTTTCCAGCGAATCGCGACCGGCGTGGATGACCGCGCCCGAGGCCAGCGACAGGCTCAGCGAGCCGCGGGCGCTCATCGAGACGCCGTCGAGCGTCAAACCGACCTCGTCCAGCACCGGCCGGAGACTCAGGTAGCGCTCCCAGACCGTCCACTGGCTGCCCGCCGGCCCCGCCAGCGCCGGCAGATCCAGCCCCGGTGGCCGCTCTTCTGGCCCGAAGACCACGCCTGCCTCGCTCAACAACTGTCGATCGTTCCAGGTCGCGATCGGTCGGTGCGTCGTCAGTCGCACCACGAGTCGCTCCGGCCATTGCCTCTCGATCCGTACCTCGGTCAGCCAGCGATCCGCCAGCAACCGCTGGCGCAGTGCCTTGATGTCCACCGCCCAGAGACTCTTCCCCCTGGCCGATGCCAGCGTCTCGCGCACCGTCTCGGCGGGGACGAACCGGTTGGCCCCCTCGACCTCGATCTCGGTCACAGGCGCCTGCAGCTTCAGCCAGACCCGCTGCGAGACCAGCAACAGGGCGGCGACGAACGCGGCCCAGAGCCCGATCCGCCAGACCCAGCGGGCCGCCACCCGCAGCCCGGCGACGAACGCCGACCAGCGCTCGCGCAACGTGGGCCCGCGGGGGCGCGCCTGGGAGGCTCGTCGTGTTGCCATCAATCCGCTCCATCAGCCGTCTCGCCTCCCGCGCGCGACCCGCTCGGCGTAACCAGGGTCTGTTCGAGAATTGCCCGGCACAGGCTCGGGAACTCGACTCCCACCGCCCGGGCGGCCATCGGCACCAGCGAATGGCTGGTCATGCCCGGCACCGTGTTGACCTCGATCAGCCAGTGCCCGCCCTCGGCATCACGCATGAAATCGACCCGGCCCCAGCCGCGGGCGCCGATCAATCGAAAGGCCGCCTGCGCCGTCTCGGCCATGCTCGCTTCCTCGTCGGCCGACAGGCCACAGGGAATGCGGTAGCCGGTGTCCTCGGCCTCGTACTTGGCCTGGTAGTCGTAGAAGGCGTGCTCGGCGCTGGCCTCGATACGGATCGTGGGCAGGCTGTCCTCGCCAAGGATCGCCACGGTGTATTCGCCGCCCTTGATGAACTGCTCGACCATCACCTCGCCGTGCGCCGCGGCATCACGGAAGGCGGCCTCGACGGCCTCGGGGCCATCGACCTTGCTGACCCCGACGCTCGAACCGTCGGCAGTCGGCTTGACGATCACGGGCCAGCCAAGTCGGTCGGCAGCCTCGCGGGCCGCGGCCAGGTCGTCGACCACCGCGAAGTCCGGTGTCGCGAGTCCCGCGCCGCGCCCTGTCTCTTATACACATCTCCGAGCCCACGAGACCGTA
>OGCK01000201.1_pt1 | contig 12021 bp, 15 predicted proteins | sample 1570051 | NCBI WGS metagenome assembly OGCK01 (sample SAMN06266181, study PRJEB24510) | hot springs metagenome | isolation source: hot spring sediment | place: USA: Zodletone Spring, Oklahoma | collected 2013-12-03 | reverse complement strand
GGAGAGAAAAGCCAATGGCAGCAACTCAATCTATACCTCCACTATATCAAGTACCAGATCGATACCTGGATCCTGGAGTACAGCTCCCTGAGCCAAAAGAAGCTCTTTTCCTACCTGAAAACCGATACGCTTTTTCTCCTCAAATTTATTTCGAGTTTTCTCCTCCTGCTTGCGCTGCTGATCCTTGCCCTCTACCTGCTCAGCCGGCCGAAATGCCGCGACAGGATCCAGTGCATGCTCAAGCCGCTTCTTGATACGCTGGAGAAACAGGGGTTTTCGAAACAGCAGGGGGAGAGCCTCAACCGCTATTTCAGCCGTATCGAACAAGCAGAGCAGATCCCCCTCTCCGCGCTCAACAGACTCTATCATCAGCTCAGATATCAAAAAACGGTAAAGCAGGAGTTCCTGCGAAGTTTCGAAGAGGAGGTCAGAAGGGTGAAGAAAACCCTGAAATAGGCTTCCTGGCAACTTTTGCGCCCCCTGATGGGAAAAGTTCCATTTAGATCAGTCAGGTTACGCTATAAGATTATTTAATATAATCACCTATCAGCAAAAATTCGATAAAATATTACTATTTAAAACAGTATATTGCAGACACAAAGGAAAAAGATGGTTTTTATCGATGATATCGTAGCAGACGAGGTAATGGATAGTAGGGGAAATCCTACCGTAAGGGCAAAAGTAAGCCTGAGTGACGGAACAGTAGCGAGCGCAATCGTACCAAGCGGTGCAAGTACGGGTAAACGCGAGGCACTGGAACTTCGTGACGGCGGCGACAGATACATGGGTAAAGGCGTTCAGCAGGCATGCGGAAATGTAAACGGACCGATCTATGAGGCACTGGTAGGGATGAGCCCCTACAACCAGGCGGAAGTTGACCTCACGATGAAAGAGCTTGACGGGACAAACAACTACGGCAATCTCGGAGCAAATGCAGTGCTGGGTGTCTCCATGGCGGTAGCACGTGCAGCAGCGGCAAGCCTGAAAATGCCGCTCTACAGATATCTTGGCGGAGCGAATGGTGTGACAATGCCCGTACCGATGCTCAACATCATCAACGGCGGAGAGCATGCGAACAACTCCGTGGACTTCCAGGAGTATATGGTCATGCCTGTGGGCTTTGACAGATTCTCTGAAGGGCTCAGAGCCGCTGCGGAAGTCTACCACAACCTCAAAAAGATCATTGACGGCATGGGTGAGAGTACCGCAGTAGGTGACGAGGGAGGATTTGCTCCAAACCTGAAAAGCAATGAAGAGCCGATCCAGGTGATCATGCAGGCGATCGAAAAAGCCGGATACAAACCTGGTGAGCAGATCGCCATTGCACTGGATGTTGCTGCAAGCGAACTGATCAATGATGCAGGAAAATATGTGCTCAAATCAGAAAACAGAGAACTGACAAGTTCGGAAATGGTAGCATACTATGCCAACCTTTGCGAAAAATACCCGATCGTATCCATCGAGGACGGTCTCAGCGAGGATGACTGGGACGGATGGAAAGAGCTTACCGATGTACTGGGAAGCAAAGTACAGCTTGTAGGGGATGATCTCTTTGTCACCAATGTATCGATCCTTGCCGAGGGGATCGAAAAGGGCATCGGAAATGCCATCCTGATCAAGCCGAACCAGATCGGTTCCGTATCCGAAACGATGCAGACAATCAGACTGGCTCAAAGAAGTGGGTATAATTGTGTGATGTCACACCGTTCAGGAGAGAGTGAAGATACTTTTATCGCGGATTTTGCAGTGGCGCTCAATACCGGCCAGATCAAAACAGGTTCTACCGCAAGAAGCGACAGGATCGCAAAATACAACAGGCTGCTAGAGATTGAAGCGGAACTGGGACAGTTCGAGTACCTCGGTGCGGAGCCGTTTGCAAAATAACCCGATGGAAGTGATACAAAAGGCGGGAGAAATCGCAGGTTTATCGATCAAAACTTTTTTGATAAGCTTGCTTGGGATTCTGCTTTTTGGCATCTATCTTGGTATTCTTATCTATGGGGAGAATTCACTTACGGTTTTGGAACATCTCAAAGAGAAAAAAGCGGCGCTGGTTGATAAGAAAAAAGTCTTAAAAGCTGAAAACAAAAGACTTCAAAAAGAGTACTTTGAGCTAAAGCAGCTTGAACCCGGTGAAAACTGAAAGAGGAGTAAAATATGAAGCGGTATCTATTGACAGGAGTTGCACTACTGTGCATGGGGTTGGAAGCATCCAGTAACCCGTTTGATCTTAAAACAAACCTTAAAAATCTGGATGAGGAACAGAGCAGTTTGATCTCAGAACTGAGAGAGTCATCCAGCAGCGATGAGTTTCTGCTCGATGAGGAACTCGATGCTGATCAAGAGACGGACTCTATAGAAAAAGAGAACCTTGATGCAGTGCAACCTTCCGACCAAAACGCTTCTCCCTCACAGGCGATCCAAAAGGCAGTATTGACAGAGGAACCCTCTGTCAAAGAGACAGTGAAAAAGGAAAAAGCTGAAACTGCAGAGCCATCTGCAGCAACTCCCCCAAAAGAGAGCGCAAGGGAAACGCTATCTGAAACACTGAAAGAGGAAAGAATAGAGAGTGAAGAGAAAAAGCCTGACGAAACAGCAGAAACACTTGTTCAGATCATGGCCGAGGAACAGAAAAAGGCTGAAGAGACACGCTTAAAGGCACTCGAAGAAGAGCGTATCGCTGTTGAGAAGTACGAAGCGGAACGTCTTAGAAAAAAACAGGCTCAGGAAGCAGCCAAGCCGAAAACAGAAATAAAAGAGACACCAATCGCACCTATAGAAACTGAAAAAACTCAAAAAGCGGAAGAGAAACAGGTCGAAATAGAAGAAGCGATGGAACAGGCGAAAAAAGAGGTGGAACAATCTCAGCCACAGCAAACCGTAGCTGCCGAGAGAGAGAAGCCAGAACAAAAGTCAATACTGGATGATATCGATCTCACAGAAGAACAAAAACAAGCCAAAGAAGCAGCCGACAGACTTTATCTTGAAGCGGTCAAAGAAGTGGATGCAGAGTAATCTCCTGCATCCCTCTCCCCTCTCCCTTTTATTCACACCTATATTTTTCTGCTGTTAAGAAATTTTATCGTGATCATTGAGATCAATATCTCAAAGATACTTGCCAGGATCAATTGATAATAGTGAAGTTTTTCCAGCAAATGTGCTTCATATCCTACCGTTGCTACGGCAATGAGCAGCGTAAGAGGCATCGAAAGAGAGAGTGCGACCAAAAATGCATCCTTTTTTCGGCTCAAACTCTGCAGAACTGCACCCGCCAATACCCTGGAACCGATCATCAAAAACGTGATCAGCAATGCACCAGAAACAACTCCCGGCATCATAAGGGCTTTGATATCAAAGGAGGCACCAATGTAGATAAAGAACAAAGGTACCAGAAACCCAAATCCCAAACTTGACATTTTCTCTTCGAGTTTCTTTTCATGATGAAAAAATGCAGAGATTGCAACACCGGCGATAAATGCACCCAATGCCAATTCCAGTTCAAGAGAAAGCATCACAGCAATCAGGATAAAGAAGAGTGCGATCGCCAAGCGTATATCCTGATCTGAAGTATCAAACTTAGGTACCAGCGCGTTCTTAAGCTCCGGATACCACCAGAAGAGAAGATGCAAAAGGCGGTAAAGGAAATAGATAATGACCATAAAGAGCACCAGATAGCCCAAGTGGACCAATAGGGTGATATTAAACCCTGTTTTGCTTGCAGCATCAAAGATCGTCAGTACGGCAATACTTACTATCTCCCCCAATACTCCGGCGATAAATGCCATACGTATCCAGGGCTGATCCTTGCCGTACGTTTTGGAGAGTGACGCCAGAAGCCCTATGGAGATCAAAGGCATAGAGATGATGATCACCGAATCCAGACGGAAAAGAAACCCGGTGAGCGTCGTAAAAAACACCATTGAAGCAAGAAAGAGTATCGACTTATTGATCACTTTTTTGGAACTTCCCGTGATCTGCTTGAGATCCACCTCCATACCAGCCAGGAACATCAGGTAAAGAAATCCCATTTTAGCAACCAGGGTAAAATACTCACTCTCCACAATCAATCCCAGATAGGCAAAAACCGATCCAAGGATAATTTCTATAGGAGGGGTTGGGATACGAAGTATCTTGGCCACAAAGGGGCTTCCCCATATGAGGAGAGAGAGCGTTAAGATAAGCAAAATATTCTCTTGCATGCTTTTATCCGCTCGGACTAATGTTTTTCACACGTTGTGGCGATTTCGTATCCCAGTGACTGAAGCATATGCTGATCCTTTAACGGTTCGCTTCCTTTGGTTGTCAGATAGTTGCCGATCACCATCGCATTCGCGCCTGCTTCAAACATCCTGTTTTCATTGCCGCAGAACAGAAGCTCCCTTCCTCCTGCAACCATCAAAAGTTTATCCTCGCCTAAAAGCTTCCTTGCTTTTTGGATCACTTCTACTGCTTCATCAAGCCCTATGTTACGCGTTTTTATTGGCAAGGCAGGGTTGGGGTGATAAAAGTTGAGCGGCGTTGATTCTGGCTTAAGAGAAGCGATAGAGTCAAGCAGGTCATTACGGTCCTGTTCACCCTCGCCCATGCCAAAGATCCCTCCGGTGCAAAGCGCCAATCCAACCGATTTTACATTTTCACAGGTACGATAGCGTTCATCCCAGCCATGGGTCTGACAGATATCAGGGTAGTATCTCTCTGATGTTTCAAGGTTGTGGTTATAACTGTCAATCCCATGTGCTTTTAGGTACTTAAGTTGTTCCCTTGATGCCGTACCGTTGCAGGCGATCAGATTCAATCCCTCTACTTCTTTTTTGATCGCTTGTGCTGCTCTCGCAACAAAGTCCACTTTTTTGTCATCCAGCCCCTTTCCGGCAGTGACAAGACAGTAACCAAGGGCTCCGTGTGATTTCGCAATTTTTGCTTCTTCAACGATCGTAGCAACATCTTTATAGGTGTAGCGTTCTATCTCGGCATGATACCGTACACTTTGTGTACAGAACTTACAATCCTCTTTACATGTCCCCGAAAGGATATTGTTAATAGCACATAAAAAAATCTGTTTTTGTTTCATCATGACGGGATTATACCTAAATCCTTTCAGATATCACTAAAGTGAAATCTTCAATTTATCAATTCATAATGATCGTTTCCGAAGGTATACCTTTTCTTCCCTCGAATGCCAAAAAGAAGATCCTTTTTGGCTAAAGACAACGGAATTACTCCACCATCTCGCTTTCATCGGCAGAAAGCAGTGTACTGAATCCAAGAGCTTCCTTGATCTTTCCTTCGATCTCGGCACGCAATTCCGCATTGTCTTTAAGTGTCAATTTTGCATTCTCTTTCCCCTGTCCGAGCTTTTCAGCGCCATAACTGAACCATGCACCCGATTTGTCGATGATATCCAGTTTTACACCGTAATCCACCAATTCTCCTTCGGCAGAGATCCCTTCGCCGAACATGATATCAAATTCCGCCTGTCTGAACGGAGGCGCCACTTTGTTTTTGACCACTTTTGCTTTCACCCGGTTGCCGATCTGTGATTCACCCTGTTTGAGCGTAGCAATACGTCTCACATCGATACGTACCGAACAGTAGAACTTCAATGCGTTACCGCCTGTCGTAGTTTCAGGGCTTCCGTACCCCATCGTACCGATCTTCATACGTATCTGGTTGATAAAGATCACGGTTGTATTTGTTTTATGAAGCAGTCCTGTCAGTTTTCTTAATGCCTGGGACATCAATCTTGCCTGCAGCCCTACGTGCTGGTCACCCATCTCGCCCTCAATTTCGTTTTTGGGGGTAAGTGCCGCAACGGAGTCTACCACGACCAGATCAACTGCCCCCGAACGTGCCAGTGTTTCGAGTACATCAAGCGCCTGCTCCCCAAAATCAGGCTGGGAAACCAGAAGGTTTTCCGTATCTACTCCAAGATTCTTTGCGTAGATGACATCAAGTGCGTGTTCTGCGTCGATAAAGGCACAGATCTTCCCATCCTTCTGCGCAGAGGCAATGGTTTGCAGAGAGAGTGTGGTTTTCCCTGAGGATTCAGGACCGTAGATCTCGATGACTCTTCCTACCGGAATACCGCCTATTCCCAGCGCCATATCAAGCCCCAACGAACCGGTACTGATCGCTTCAAGAGGCTCGAACTCTTTGTCTCCGAGCCTCATCAAGGTACCTTTGCCAAAAGCTTTATCGATCTGCTTAATCGCCATTTCCAATGCTTTTTGTTTGTTTGCATCCATTGCCATAGTCATGATCCTTACCTTTTAATGTGAAATTCTATCACCATTTTAATCGGTTTATGGCTGTCTTGAAAGAAAAATGTCATATTGTCATATTTTTATAAAAAATCACCATGTACTGTCACAAGATTCGGTCCGGTCAGATCACATTTTGGCGCATGGTTTTTCTTTTAGGGCCGCTTATGATAAAATGACGTTATTACTAATTTAAGCGAGTTTAATCTGATGAATCCTATACAATTAGCCCACTCACCCGATGCCGATGATATCTTTATGTACTATGCAATAAAATTTGGCTGGGTGAATACCAAAGAGTATCAGTTTGAAAATATCGGATTGGATATCGAAACACTCAATAAAGAGGCGCTAAAAGGCACTTATGATGTCAGTGCGATCAGTTTTGGTATGTATCCGTTGATCAAAGAGGAGTATGCGCTGCTCCGTACAGCAGTCAGCTTCGGAGAGGGGTATGGTCCCAAACTGATACGACGTAAGGATAAAAAGCTCAAACGTAATTTTAAGGTGGCACTCTCCGGAAAATACACCACCAATGCCATGCTCTTTCGCATCTACTACCCCGAAGCGCGTCCCGTTTATATGAACTTCCTGGAGATCGAAGAGGCGGTAGTCAACGGGATCGTGGACGCCGGGGTACTGATCCATGAGTCTATCCTCGATTTTGACGAAAGTCTGGAGGTGGAAAAAGAGATCTGGGATATCTGGGTAGAACTTGCCGGGGAGGGTCTGCCGTTCCCGCTAGGGGGCATGGCGATACGCAGAAGCCTTGCCCTCAACCGTGCGATAGAGATAGAGAATATCCTTATCGAAGGGGTGAAGGTGGCAAATGCCCGCAAAGAGGAGCTTTGTGCCAAGCTAGAGAAGGATGCTCTGGTGCGCATCTCCGATACACTGCTTAAAAAATACCTCGATATGTATGCTTCGGATGCATCAATAGAGCTAAACAAACTCCAGATTCAGGCACTTGACAGGCTCTATGAGATCGGTTTCGAGCACGGAATGTGGGAGTCACCCATCAAAACGGAGGATTACCTCATCCCGAGAGAATATGCCGCTCTTCGCTCGAATTAGGAATTAGGAATTAGGAATTAGGAATTAGGAATTAGGAATGATAATATTTTTTTTAACCCAGTCAAGCTTTAACACAAAAAGTTTTTTGAAAAAGAACATACCAACACTCCTCACTCCTTACCCCAAAGGCACTTGTCACTTCGTTCGGGCGCACTCCTCGCTTCTCACTAAAAAAAGAGGGGAAATCCTTGTTTTTTAAGACGATTGATTTTTCAAAATACTCCAGCATCAAAATAGGACAACCTATAGAGGTACTGGTAGTGGAGAAAGGGGATGCGATACCTCACGACCGCTATCTTGTAGGAGGGGCCAACAATCTCCTTATCTCTCCCACCCCTCCTCCACTGATGATCCTCGGTAAAGAGTTTGCCACAATTACTCAGGAAGAGGAGATGCTGATCATCGGCGCAGCTACTCCCACGGGACGTATCATATCCTATGCCAGAAAACACAATATCGCTGGTTTTGAGTTCTGTGCCAAACTGCCCGGCACGCTTGGCGGTATGCTAGCAATGAACGCGGGGGTCAAAGAGTATGAAATTTTCAATATACTCCACTCTGTTAAAATAGACGGGAAATGGGTCAGTACAAAAGATATCGAACATGGGTACCGCTATGCCATACTGGACGGTGTTGCGACTGAAGCGAAATTCGAGATCAAGGAGGGGTTTAGTCAACATCTTTTGGATACTTTGCTCTCCTTGCGGACCAATCAGCCCCCCCATCCAAGCGCCGGCTCGGTCTTTAAAAACCCGGATGGAGATTTTGCTGGCCGCCTCATTGAAGAAGCCGGATTAAAAGGGATGAGAAAAGGGGGTATGCAGTGGAGCCCCATGCATGCGAACTTCCTCATCAATCTGGGCGGAGGCACCTTTGAAGATGCCATCTACCTGATCACGCTTGCGAAAAAAGAGGTAAAAAAACTATTTGGTATCACCCTGCAGGAAGAGATAAAAATTCTTTAGTGCTATTCTGCGCAGCGTACACATCTGACATAGTTGCTTTCGCTTGTTTTTCTCTCATAGCGATAGGCATCCGCCGGAAACACCACAAAATATTTTCCCGTGACAGCCGGTGTTGATGTCCAGAAATCCGAACCTCTGAAATTTGTAAATACCTGTCCCGGTTTTCTATGCAACTGCATCAGTTCATCAGAAGTCGGAAGTCTCCAGTCTGAGTGACCCGCATAGTAAAGCGTATTACAGTAATTCTTCGCATGCTGCAAACTTCCCGCTTTCCCTGCAACTCCGTTGTTTTTAAAAGCACCGTCCTCGGCATCCGTGTAGGCCTCATCCTGCCACATCAACCCTGTCTCTTCATCCTTGTAAACTGTATTTTTTGTACAGTCATTTGCCGGTGTTTCTATCGCAGGTACAAGCTCCGGGATATCCTCCGGTGCCAGTTTTCCTCCCGCCATCAATAAAACCGCTGACAGCAAAGCTGTTGATACCAAAACCTTTCTCATTTTTTCTCCTTTTTGCCGATATTATTCAATATCATAATATATCATTACTCAATTTAAGCTAAAACAACCTTATTATGCATGAATCTCGATCTTGGCACCGTTTTTGATCGATTTCCATAAGATATCTATTGCCACATTGGTCACTGCAATGCACCCTTCTGTCCAGTCATATGCAAGGGTATACTGATCGCCTCTTCCGTCGGCATTCCATTTGGGCTGTCCATGAATCGTGATATAACCTCCGGGATCTACGCCTCTTTTTTTAGCTTCAACTACATCCTTCTGGTTGGGATAGGAGATCATCAGCGACTTATAAAGTCTGTTGTCGCACTTTTTTCTTACAATCGTATAGCTTCCTACTGGCGTTCGATAATCTCCCTTCTCAAGCTTATCTCCTTTTGTACCGTTCTTCCCCAGTGAGACACGGAACTCTTCTACGATCTTTCCTTTCCGGTAGAGATGCATAACATGCTTCTCTTTATAGACAACGATTTTATCTGCCAGCATAGAATCCTCTAGCTCTACTCCGCCGGAGAGCTCTTTCCAGCACGCTTTTGTCTCATAAGGTGTATTATCCACCTTCCCATACGCTACCGGTTCCTTATTGCATCCCGTAATCCATAACATTGCTGCTGATGCTACAAGTAAAATTTTTACTCTTGTCTGCATGATCTACTCCCACTCTTCATGTTGATGTTTTGATTTGTGTTTCTCTTTTTTATAAGAGACACTGTTTTTCATTTTCTGCAACCGGTTAAGATTGCTCATCTCTGCCTCACGAATATCAGCAAACTCATCCTCCCCGAAACCCTCTTTCTGACAGGTCTGCTGATAGAGTCTGTTGATATAGGCCTTCAGTTCCCTGTGATACTCTGCATCCAGATGCGTCTCATTTCTCTCATCCAGCTTCTCCTTCAATAATCGAAACTTGGTTACAAAGGAGTCTGCCGTACAGCCCTCATCTCTGAACATACGAAAAAGATTCTTCGCAACTTTCTCGAGCTCACCGATATATTTTTGTCTTTGATACTTATCGATCTGTTTCTGTGTATAGCGTGCGATCTTTGACCTCCTACCGTATGGTTACAGGAACGCCTTCCCGCACTGCATACCAAAGCTCTTCCATCACACTGTTGGTGACGGCAACACACCCCTGTGTCCAGTTCTGGCTCAACGTATAAGCATCCTGTTTCCCATCTGCATTCCATTTGGGCTGCGCATGAATCGTAACGTCCCCACCTGGGTTTACCCCTCTTTTTTTCGCGCGCTCTCTATCCTCAGGCCGGGGATAGGAGATACAAAGCGATCGGTAGTACTTGGGCGAACAAAGCTTGCGATGGATAAAGAACTCTCCTTCAGGAGTACGGTTGTCCCCCTGCCGCTGCTTGTGTCCCACCGGGTTTTTTCCCAGAGATACAGGCAATGTACCTATCACATTATTGTCTTTATAGAGATACATTTTTCTTTCTGCTTTCTCTACAATGATATGGTCTGTGCTCCCTTCGCTTTTAAAATCTTCTGCATCCAACAGCTCTTCTCTGCACTCCTCCATGTTATACTGATCTTTCGGAAGATCGGGTTCATCACAGCCACTGAAAAAAAAGATTGAGAGAGGTATCAACATTACATACAAAACATATCGCACAGGAACTCTCTCCTTCAAAGAAATAAGATTTTAAAATGTATGAGGTATTTTAGCATAAGTAGTCTAAGGAGTATCGTCAAAAACAAAAGGGGGTATAAAGGGGGATACAACCCCGGTGAGGGTTGTATAGAGTGATTACAATGCTGCTTTCGCTGCTGCAAGCGCTTCTTCGTAGTTTGGTTCTTGAGTGATTTCAGGTACTACTTGTTTGTAAGCTACTTTACCGTCTTTGCCGATCACAAAGATCACTCTTGCAAGAACACCTGCAAGCGGACCGTCTGCAAGCAATACTCCGTATGCGTTACCGAAATCTTTGTTTCTGAAGTCTGAGCACACTTTGATGTTTTCGATGCCTGCTGCACCACACCATCTCGCTGCTGCAAACGGAAGGTCCATAGATACAGTCATTACCTCTACACCCTCAAGGCTAGCAGCCTCTTGGTTAAATCTTCTCGTCTCAGCATCACATACCCCAGTGTCAAGTGAAGGCACTGCGATAACAAGTTGTACTTTTCCCTCTCCTCCTACGGTTTCGTCCTGGAGCATCGGGTTGCAGTTTGTGACTGTTACTACCGGTGCTGTATCGCCTACGTTTACTTCTTTTCCTGCCAAATTACATGTAATGTCGTTTTTAAATGTTACTGTTGCCATTAATTTTTCCTTTTTTTTATTTGTGTAGAAGCATTATTCCTTAAATAGGATAAAAATAGTCTTAATTAAAAATAATTTCTCTATTTTTTCTCTTTTAAGCCTGCTTCCCGTTGATCTAGCACTCTTTAGAGCACAGCCTCACTGTCCGGTTTCCGCCTGAAACCTTATCATAGCATCTCAAACCTTTTACTCTCTGACGGATTTATTCCACCCAATTCACCTCCTCCACTATGATCCAAAGGAAGATGATATCAAGCATCGTTGTAAAGGTAGGGCAAGGAAGAGGTGAGATACGGCTTTTAGAGCATATACCATTTACACGAAACGGTTTTTGTCGTGAAAAATAATGAAAAACTGGTCTTTTGGGAGGGGTCTCACAGCCAGAAAATTTTTCTGGCGTGAAATGATTCTCATAGGTTATGAGTAGAAATGTAACAAAAAATAGAAAAAGCTCCTTAGAGGTTCGCGATACCTTTCACCCACTGTTCCATCGCTGCGTTGGCATCCGGATTAGGTGCCTCAAGAAAACTGATGACAAAAGAATTTTCCATCTCTGCTACCCCTATAGAGCGCGGACGGACTGCCAGTACTTCCGGTTTTGGCAATGCTTTGCCAAAACAGCAGATGAAAATTCTTGCATTTTTGATATCTTCCGAGATCTCACCGACTTCAAGCGAAGAAGTGTGCCCATAGTGATCAAATTCACCGATATACGTAGCGACAGGGTGTGCTTCTACCTGCGCCTTAAGATACGCCAGGATCTCATCGATATTCTGGTAGCTTGTTTCGCTCTTCTCTATCTCTACTGTATATACGGGATATTTTTCCATCACTGTGATTTGTTTCATTGTATTCCCTGTCTCTTATACACATCTCCGAGCCCACGAGACCGTACTAGATCTCGTATGCCGTCTTCTGCTTGAAAA
>OGCK01000199.1_pt1 | contig 12092 bp, 15 predicted proteins | sample 1570051 | NCBI WGS metagenome assembly OGCK01 (sample SAMN06266181, study PRJEB24510) | hot springs metagenome | isolation source: hot spring sediment | place: USA: Zodletone Spring, Oklahoma | collected 2013-12-03 | reverse complement strand
GTTCCAGGATCAATCCGCAGATGCGCGGACTTTTGATCATGAGTGCCAATCTCTTCGTGAGGACGGCTGCCCTCAATTTCGCTATTTATCTGGCCAATGCCTACGCTACAGAATATGGTAAGAACTACATAGCCGCGCAAAGCATCTTGATGAACATCTGGTTGTTCTTTTCCTTCTTTATCGATGGATATGCGAATGCCGGAAATGCCATTTCCGGTAGGTTATTGGGGGCAAAGGACTACAAGCGGCTCTGGAATTTGAGCATAGACATCAGCAAATACGCCATTATCATCGCCGTGACCCTTATTGGCATCTGCGCCCTGTTCTATGAACAGATCGGCCTGCTTTTTAGTAAAGAGACCTCTGTCCTGGTGCTGTTCACTTCAGCCTTCTGGATGGTGCTTTTCATGCAGCCCGTAAATGCCATCGCTTTCATGTTTGACGGGATCTTCAAAGGTTTGGGCGAAGCAAAATATCTTCGGAATGTCTTGCTTGCCGCTACTTTCCTCGGATTCACTCCCGTGCTGTTGATAGGAGATTACTTCGGATTGAAGTTATATGCCATCTGGATCGCGTTTTTTGTGTGGATGCTCATCCGAAGCAGTGCGCTTGTGATCAAATTCCGAAGAAAATACCTTCAGAAAGAGGTGTAGCGGGCACTTTTCAATCCATTTCCTTCTTTGTAATTCCCGGCTAAAGTGTAACTTTACAGGAAACCATTCTTTTTATGACTACCACCAGGGAAAACGGAAGCCTTTATACAAAAATTACAGACGGGATCGCCACGGTAGAATTCGGTCATCCGGCCAGTAATTCTTTTCCGGGAGAACTTTTAGAACGCCTGCAGCGGGAATTTGATAAACTTTCTGAAGATGATGAAGTTAAAGTGATCATCCTAAGATCTGAGGGCGAAAAGGCCTTTTGCGCCGGTGCTTCTTTTGATGAGCTCCTGGCTGTGGAGAACATGCAGCAGGGAAAGTTGTTCTTTTCGGGTTTTGCCAATGTGCTCAACGCCATGCGCACCTGCAAAAAGCTGATCGTGGGGAGGATCCACGGCAAAACGGTTGGCGGGGGAGTAGGACTGGCTGCCGCCTGTGATTATGCTTTTGCAACTGAACATGCCGCCATTAAGCTTTCTGAGTTGAGCATTGGAATAGGCCCATTTGTGATCGCACCGGCCATTGAACGAAAAATGGGAGTAGGGGCGCTTGCCGAACTTACCCTGGCTGCCCATGAATGGAAGAATGCATACTGGGCTAAAGAAAAAGGGCTGTATGCACGCGTTTTCGAGAATACTTCAGAAATGGATAAGGAGTTGGAATTCTTTACCCGAAAGCTCGCCGGTTATAATCCTGCTGCCCTTTATGAGATGAAAAAGGTGCTGTGGGAAGGTACCGAAAACTGGGACAGTCTACTGCAGGAGAGAGCGGCCATCTCGGGGGAGCTCGTCCTTTCAGATTTTACCAAACAGGCCTTATCGCAATTTAAAAAGTAGGTATTTAATCCAGGTGCCCATAAAAACTATAAGAAAATGAACATTCAGCAGGAACATTTGCCTAAAGACAGGCCCGCCACCCGGGAGGAGGAGTGGGGTTATTCCCTGCAAACCTTCATTGAAGGAAATTGGGAATATATCCTCGGGATCTTATTTGTGCTGGTGGTTTTTCTTTATGCCCGCTACAGCTGGAGAAAAAGACACGAGCAATAATGCAGAACGAAGTTCCCATAGATGAGGAAACCTTTGATATTTTGAGGTTTTTGAGCGGTTACGGCTGGTGGCTTTTACTGGCTATTGCGCTGGTGGCAGTTGTGTTATACAAGAAGTTCGGGAAAAAGTGAATTAACGGGTCTTTAACCAGCCGGTGATGCTCAATCTTTCGGTCTTTACGGGCTTTACCTCGTGTTCCAATAACTGGCTTTCAAAAATGACCACCCTTCCAGGAAACGGGTATATGATCTCTTCCTTTTCTACCCCGTTCTCATTCTTATAAATAACCAATTCCCCACCGTATTCTGGTTTCCAATCCTGCTCGTTAAGGTAACAGACAAGGGAAAGTTTCCTCCTGTCGTCATTCTGAAATGTATCGAGATGCCTCTTGTAAAAAGTGCCTTCAGGATAAAGGGCGTAATGGAATTCTTTGTGGAGGATGCCCAAAAAGCAGGTTTTGTTGAGGTAATCTACAAAATCATTGATCCTTCTAAAGAAAGTGGTTTCAGCTTCGCCAGCCTCGGCTTCATTGAGCCACAGGATAAAATCTCCGCGTATGGATCTTTCGATCAATTCATTGGTGCGGTTACCAATTGCTGCCTTTTTGAAGTTGTCTTCTTCATATTTAGCAAGCAGGGAACTGCGCAGCTGTTCGACCTCAAAAAGATCAAAGAAATTCTCTATTATTGAATACTGTTGTTCCAACAGGTCGGCAATGATCTTTTCGTAAACGGGGTTCTCTACTAGTTCCAAAGTTTCGTTTTTTCGGCGTGCAAATGTATTCTGATTTTGATTTAAGTTAGAAAAAATTTCCGCGGTAAAAGTTAATTTTTGGATAACATAAAGTCAGGGGTTCAAAAAGCAGGCGCTAAAAAACCCTTATCTTTGCAAAAATATTTTTATGGGATTGATTAGAATTACCAAACAGTTCTCTTTTGAAACAGGGCACGCCTTGTATGGCTATGACGGGAAATGCAAGAACGTGCACGGGCACAGCTATAAACTGGCGGTTACCGTGATAGGGGAGCCCATCACAGATGTTGAGAATGTGAAATTGGGAATGGTGATCGATTTTGGTGATCTAAAAAAGATCGTGAAGCAGGAAATAGTGGATGTCTTTGACCATGCCACCGTTTTCAATAAGAATACCCCACACGTGGAACTCGCGAAAGAACTCAGTGAGAGGGATCATACCGTGATCCTGGTAGATTACCAGCCTACAAGTGAAAACATGATCCAGGATTTTGCTTCAAAGATCCGGAAAAGGCTTCCTCAGCATATAAAGTTGTTCTCCTTAAAGCTGCAGGAAACAGAGACCTCCTATGCTGAATGGTACGCTTCTGACAATGTTTAGATCTTTTTCTTAGCCGCTCCAGGGTATCCAAAAACGAAATTATTGGCTACTCCCAATTCTTCCGGAAGTATCACGTGGCCTGCATTTTTGTGAATTCTTAGTTCCACCTCTGCATTCTTGTTCTTCAAAATTTCTGCGGTTTGTTTTACGCGCTCTACCGGTACGTGGGAATCGGGGTCGCTGGTCCCAAGATAAATTGGCGTCTTTTCGAAATCGGTGATGTAGTTGCCCGTGTTGATGTGATCCCCTATGAGTCCGCCAATTACTGCTATTACTCCGCCATACCGCTTTGCATTACGGGTGGTGTACTCGAGCGCAAGACACGCCCCCTGCGAAAAACCGAAGAAATAAATGTTTTCTGAAGGAATGCCCTTGCCGTTCAATTCAAGTTCCAGTTCTTTCAATAGTTCCAAAGCCGAATCAAGCCAGGGCTGATTCTGTTCCTCGGGTGCCATAAAAGACAGGGGATACCAGCTGTTGTTGTAGGCTTGTGGGGCCACGAGTGCAAAATCTTTCACCTTGAAATGTTCGGCCAGGCTCAGCATATCTTCGGCAAAACCTCCGCGTCCGTGTATCATGATAAGCACCTTATTTGCTTCTTCAATGGGTGTGCCGTCGTATTTGAAATCTTTCTTGTGCAACATTACTTGAATTTTTGAGGATTTAACTGGACCGGTTTGACTGCTTTTTCAATTAGCTCCCGGCGTGTTTCGTATTGAGGCGGAAGCATTAAGCCTTCCCCTAATTTTTGAGGATCTTCATCTACCGAAAAGCCGGGTTTCGCTGTGGCTACTTCAAAAAGGACCCCGCCGGGTTCCCTGAAGTAGATAGATTCAAAATATTGCCGATCCAATACAGGAGTGGGATCAAAGCCTCCCTGGATGAGTTTTCTTCGAACTGCCGCCTGACCTTCGCCATCGGCGGTGTTGAAGGCGATATGGTGCACTGTTCCGCCACCCCCCAGGCCCCGTAAGCTGTCTGGCATGCAGATGAGGTCAATGTAATTTCCCGGCCTGTTGGTAGCTGCAAACCTGAAACGATTTCCTTTTTCCGCGATGAGGCGGTGGTCCATTATTCCGGTAAGGAGACCGGCCGTACGTTCATAGCCTTCCTGCCATATCTCGACACTGTAAAATCCTTTAATGGCATGTTCTTCGGGAATGGAGCCATAACTGAAACCCGGCCGCTGGTCTTTATCATTGAAAACAAGTTCGAGCCCAAGACCATCGGGATCTTCAAAATAGAGTACCGCTTCTCCTTCAAACCTGTCTTCTACAGGCCGGGCCTTTACATTGTATTGCTTGAGGCGGTTCTCCCAATAATTCAGAGAGGAAGCAGGAACTGAGAAAGTTGTGACATTAAGCATTCCTTTTCCATGCCTTCCCTTCTGAATTCCTTCATAGGGAAAAAAGGTAAGGATGGTACCCGGTTCTCCCAATTCATTGCCGTAGTAGAAGTGGTACACATCTGGAGCATCAAAATTCACTGTTTTTTTGACCATCCGCAGCCCCAGAATACCGGTGTAAAAATCCAGGTTTTGCTGTGGTTCCCCTGCTAATGCCGTGACGTGATGGATCCCGGTGATCAATTTTTTCATCCTCTTTTTTCTTAAAGATACTGCTCTTCGATAAATATTCAAAGTGACGGGATGGGCAGAAGGACGTGTTTTGCAAAGCGGACTTTCTACTTAGCCGATTTTAATTTTATCTTTACCGCTAAATATTTCTCATGGAAATTCCTGAAGGTAAAAAAATCTATTTTTCGAGCGACAATCATCTGGGGGCGCCAACAGCCGAAGAAAGCCGGCCGCGGGAAGAGAAATTCGTGGCCTGGTTGGATAAGGTGAGCGAAGATGCCGCAGCTATTTTTTTGCTGGGAGATCTTTTTGACTTCTGGTTCGAGTACAAACATGTTGTTCCCAAGGGATTTGTGCGGGTGCTGGGAAAACTGGCTCAATTGAGTGACCGCGGAATCCCCATCTATTTTTTTGTAGGGAACCATGACCTGTGGATGAATGATTATTTCGAAAAGGAGTTGAATATTCCTGTTTTTCACCGCCCTAAGGAATTTGTGTTCAACGATAAAAAATTCTTAATTGGACATGGAGATGGATTGGGCCCTGGTGACAAAGGATTTAAAAGGATGAAAAAGATTTTCACCAATCCTTTCGCCAAATGGATGTACAGGTGGCTTCATCCCGATCTTGGCGTGCCGCTGGCACAGTATTTTTCGGTGAAAAATAAAGCTATTTCCGGAGAGGAAGATGTGGAATTCCTGGGAGAGGAGAAAGAGTGGCTGGTGCAGTATTGCAAAAGGAAACTGGAATCCTCTCATTATGATTACTTCGTGTTTGGCCACCGTCATTTGCCGTTAAACATTCGCCTGAATGAAAGCTCATCATATATCAATCTTGGTGACTGGATCAATTTCTACACTTATGCCGAATTTGACGGGAAGGAACTTCAACTGAAGGAGTGGTGATCCAGATCCGGGAGTCAGTAGTTTGAAGTACCCAATCCAAAAACAATTATTGCAGTAATCCTGATGGGAGAATAAAAAGGGATCTTTTAAAGGTCTGGGAAGTTCTTCTGTAACGGAAAGTATATAAAATAAAAAAGGTGGATAGCTCCACCTTTTTTGCCCCAAATCTACCATGAACTTAACCTACTTATGTTATGGCTTAGCTAAGGTAAATAATATTATTCGTCTGACATTGCTTTTTAGATGAACGGCATATAAATTAGTTAAACTACACGCAGCCAATCGTAACTGTCAGAAAATCAGTGTTATATTAGTACGCCCGGTCCGTTTTTCCCTCGTAAAAGTTCATAAAGGCCCTGTTAACCACACGGTTACCTCCAAAGGTTGGATAGTTCCCGGTGAAGTACCAATCTCCTAAATTATGTGGACAGGCCTTGTGAAGATTTTCCACCGTTTGATAGATGATCTTTACTTCGGCTTTGACAGTTTCTTCACTTAAAAGTTCCGCGATCTTGTCTGAGATCTGTTCGTTGGTGAAGGGTTCATAGATCTCTTTGACAAAGTTCTGGACTTCCCTATCTTCAAGATCTACCTGTTTTTTACATTTTTCATACACCTCTTCCACGATGTCGTACTTGCCATTCTCCTTTAGCAGTTCAAGGGCTGCCTGGAAAGCCACCAGGTTTTCCAGCCTCGCCATATCGATCCCGTAACAATCGGGAAAACGAATCTGGGGAGCAGAAGAAACCACGATGATCTTTTTAGGATTGGTGCGATCCAGCATCTTGATGATACTTTTCTTTAGGGTAGTACCTCGCACGATACTGTCATCGATGATCACCAGGTTATCTGTTGGTTTTACCACTCCATAGGTGACATCATAAACGTGTGCCACCAGGTCATCCCTGCTGCTGTCTTCGGTGATGAAAGTACGTAGTTTGGCGTCCTTAATAGCTATTTTTTCGGTCCTGAGGCGGTGCGCCAGGATCTCCTTCAGGCGGGCATCGGTCAACGTTTCTTTTTCAGCAAGAATGGTATCATTCTTTTGCTTGTTGAGTTCATCCTGGGCTGCTTCCACCATTCCGTAGAAAGAGGTTTCGGCCGTATTGGGAATAAAAGAGAAAACGGTATTGATAGTATCGTGATCAATGGCCTTTAAAACTTCGGGCATCAGGAATTTTCCAAGGTTCTTTCTCTCCTGGTAGATCTCGGCGTCACTTCCGCGGGAAAAATAAATGCGCTCAAAGGAACATGCTTTTCTTTCCAGTGGTTCCAGGATCTGTTTAATGCGTACCTCTCCACTTTTCTTTGTGATAATAGCATTTCCGGGAGGTAATTCCTGAACATCCTCGAAATTGACGTTGAATACGGTCTGGATCACAGGTCTTTCCGAAGCAACCACTACTACCTCGTCATCCTGGTAGTAATAGGCCGGCCTAATACCCGCAGGATCGCGAAGCACGAAAGAATCTCCGTGGCCCAAAAGTCCGGCCATGGCATAGCCGCCGTCCCAGTTTTTTGAGGATTTTTTGAGGATCTTTGTCACGTTCAATTGTTCTGCAATCAAAGGTGAGGCCTCAACTTTGGTATACCCCTGTTTTTTAAGTTTTTTGTATAGTTTCTGAACCTCGTCATCCAGGAAATGCCCAATCTTTTCCATTACCGTTACGGTATCGGCTCTTTCCTTGGGATGTTGCCCCAGCTCCACCAGGTTGTTGAAAAGCTGGTGCACGTTGGTCATGTTGAAGTTACCGGCCACTATGAGGTTTCTGTGCATCCAATTGTTCTGCCGCAGGAAGGGATGAACACTTTCCACGCTGTTCTTCCCGAAAGTACCGTAGCGCACGTGTCCTAAAAACACTTCTCCTATATAAGGAATGTTCTTTTTTTGAAGCGCGACATCATCGGCATATTCCGGATGCTCCTTCATCTCTTCATTGATGCGGTAGTTGATCTGGGCGAAGATATCCTGAATGGGCTGTGCAGCGTTAGAGCGCACCCTGCTTATATAGCGGTCACCCGGCTGAGTGTTCAGTTTGATGCTGGCAAAACCGGCACCATCCTGTCCGCGGTTGTGCTGTTTCTCCATCATCAGGTACATTTTGTTCACTCCATAAAAGGCCGTACCGTACTTTTCTTTATAGTATTCCAGAGGTTTAAGCAGCCTGATCTGGGCAATTCCGCATTCGTGTTTTAAAGCGTCACTCATAGTTTATTGATCTTCCTTGTTGAGGGTATTGTATGCAAAATTAGTCACAAAAAAAGCCCTGAAATTACAGGGCGTTATTTTTAAGTAAGGTTTATCTCAAACTGGGTTAGAGCCTTGAAATCTGCCAGGCGCTGATGCACCTCTTCCTTCTTTAGGTCCTGCATTCTTTCTGTTCCGAATTTTTCTACACAAAAAGAAGCAAGATTCGAGCCATAGATCACCGCGTTCTTCATATTGCTGAAAGAGGTGTCTCCCGTATGGGCAAGATACCCTGTGAATCCACCGGCGAAAGTGTCTCCGGCTCCTGTAGGGTCAAAGACCTCTTCAAGCGGAAGAGCAGGGGCAAAGAAGATCTGGTCATCGTGGAACAGGAGCGCTCCATGTTCCCCTTTTTTGATCACCACATACTTGGGTCCCATTTCGGCTATTTTACGTGCAGCTTTCACCAGGGAGTATTCATCTGTAAGCTGGCGCGCTTCTTCATCATTTATGGTAAGCGCATCTACCTTGGAGATCACTTTCATGAGATCATCCCAGGTATTGTCCATCCAGAAGTTCATCGTGTCCAGTACTACAAGCTTTGGCCGCTCCAGTTGTTCGAGCACGCTTAGTTGCACCAGGGGATGGAGATTACCCAGCATCACAATATCCGGAGATTTGAAATTTTCTGGAACAACGGGCTGGAAATCGGCCAGCACATTCAGTTGGGTGTCGAGGGTATCTCTTGAGTTGAGGTCGTTGTGATATTTTCCGCTCCAAAAAAAGGTTTTACCGCCCTTTACTATTTCTGTACCCGTAATATCTATGTTCTTGTTCTTTAAAAGGTCGAGGTATTCCTGAGGGAAATCATCACCTACCACAGATACCACGGCACTTTCTATGTCAAATTGAGAGGCTGAGAGGCCAATATAGGTCGCTGCACCTCCAAGGATCTTATCGGTTTTACCAAAAGGGGTTTCAATGGCATCAAAGGCTACTGTTCCCACTATTAATAACTTACTCATAGTATTTTTTAAGAATGAGGTGCAAATATACGGTTTTGTTTTTCAAGCATTAAACCAGATGAAGTTAAAAAGAAGGGGCTTAAAAAAGGCTTTCCGGCCCATCTTCAAATCCGCTGTCTATCAAAAGTCGCTTGGCTTTTGAAGCTTCAACTGCCAGCTGGTCACATCTCTCGTTCTGAGGATGATCGTTGTGGCCGCGAATCCATTTGAACCGTACTTTATGTTTCCTGAACTCCTTCAGGAATTCTATCCAGAGATCGGCATTTTTGCGATCCTTGAACTTCTTTTTCTCCCAGCCAAAAACCCAGCCTTTTTCTACAGCATCTGCCACATATTTTGAATCTGTGAAGACGACAGCCGTAGTATCGGGGTTTTTAAGTTTTTTGAGGGCCACGATCACGGCCAGTAATTCCATGCGGTTGTTGGTTGTGTGTTTGAAACCCTGTGAAAATTCCTTTCGGTATGGTTTTCCCACCCACTCCATTATTATTCCGTATCCTCCCGGGCCGGGATTTCCTCTTGCGGCACCATCGGTGTAAATATGCACTTGTGCTTTATCCATTTTCTGAAGGGAATAACAGGTTCTCGATCACCTTCGGAAAATGCTCATATTCCAGTTGATGGATCTTTTCAGCAATATCCTCGGCAGAATCTGTGGGTTCCACCGCAGTGGTGGCCTGGAAAATGATCTCTCCCTCGTCATATTTTCCATTGACATAATGAATGGTGATCCCGGTTTCCACTTCTTTTTTCTCCACCACCGCACGATGCACGTTCATACCATACATGCCTTTTCCGCCATACTTGGGAAGCAGGGCGGGATGGAGGTTGATCACCTTGTTATGGAATTCGTGCAGTATCTTATTCGGAAAGATCCAAAGGAATCCGGCAAGAACAATGAGGTCGGGTTGCTGATCTTTTAGCAGGTTGAGGACCTCGTTGGAGTCGTACAGGGCTTCCCGGTCAAAATGTAGCGCCTTAACATGAAGATCGTGCGCGCGTTTCAATACTTTGGCCGATCTTTTATTGGAAAATACCGCTGTAACTTCTGCTTTTCCGTTCTTCTGAAAATACTTTATGATGTTCTCTGCATTGGTTCCGGAGCCGGAAGCAAAAATGACGATCTTCTTTTTCTGGGGATTTTGGGAAGTCAGCAATGTAGCGGTGTTAACAATTATTAGGAGGTAAAATTAATCGCTTTCCTTTAAAATTACGTAATTTACCTTCACATTTTTAAAGTAAAAACAGGTTTTAAAATAAAGTTTTTTATTTTTGCCACTTAATTAAAAATTAAAAACACAAGTTATGTCAGACATTGCATCAAGAGTAAAAGCGATTATCGTTGACAAATTAGGAGTTGACGAGAACGAAGTAGTAAACGAAGCTAGCTTCACCAACGACTTGGGCGCTGATTCATTAGACACTGTAGAGTTGATCATGGAGTTCGAAAAAGAATTCGATATCCAGATCCCAGATGACCAGGCAGAGAACATTGCTACTGTTGGTCAGGCTATATCTTACATTGAAGACGCAAAAAAATAAAAAGTAACATATCCTTATGGAGTTAAAGCGAGTTGTAGTAACTGGATTAGGTGCCCTCACCCCCATCGGTAACAATATTGAAGAGTATTGGGACGGCTTGAAGAATGGGAGGAGTGGTTCAGCGCCTATTACATATTTTGATACAGAAAAGTTCAAAACTAAATTCGCTTGTGAGATCAAAAACTTTAAGGCCGAAGATTACTTCGACCGTAAAGAGGCCAGGAAATTAGATAAGTTCGCACAGTACGCCATTGTAGCTTCAGATGAAGCTATAAAGGATGCCGGCATTGACCTGGATACCGTTGATAAGCTTCGTGTAGGAGTGATCTGGGGTGCAGGAATCGGGGGTCTGGAGACTTTCCAGGATGAGGTGCTTACCTTTGGAAAAGGTGATGGTACGCCTCGTTTCAACCCGTTCTTTATTCCCAAGATGATCGCAGATATTGCCCCCGGGCATATTTCGATCCGTCACGGATTCATGGGGCCAAACTACACAACGGTTTCAGCCTGTGCTTCGGCGGCAAATGCATTGATCGACGCTCTTAACTATATCAGGTTAGGGCATAGTGATATCATTGTTTCCGGAGGTTCTGAAGCTGCGGTAGCCCCGGCAGGGATGGGAGGATTTAATGCCATGCATGCCCTTTCCACCCGTAATGAAAGTCCCGAAACGGCTTCAAGGCCTTTCGATGCTACCCGTGATGGTTTTGTGCTTGGAGAGGGGGCAGGAGCCCTTATCCTCGAAGAGTACGAACATGCCAAAGCCCGTGGAGCAAAGATCTATGCCGAAGTAGTTGGAGGAGGTCTTTCTTCTGATGCTTACCATATGACCGCGCCCCACCCGGAAGGTATAGGTGTGGTTGCCGTTATGGAGAACTGTCTTAAGAATGCCGGTTTGAAGCCCGAAGATGTTGATGCCATCAACACCCATGGAACTTCAACCCCTCTTGGCGATGTAGCTGAATTGAAAGCGATCAAAAAAGTTTTTGGAGAGCATGCAAAGAATATCAATATCAATTCCACGAAGTCCATGACCGGACATTTGCTGGGAGCTGCAGGTGCAGTTGAAGCCATCGCTTCGATACTCGCCATGAAGCACGGTATTGTTCCGCCCACCATCAACCATGAAACACCAGACGAGAATATTGATCCCGAACTAAACCTTACCTTAAACAAAGCTCAGCCGCGTGATGTGAAGGTCGCCATGAGCAACACGTTTGGTTTTGGAGGTCATAATGCCTGCGTACTCTTCAAAAAACTGGATGAGTAAGATATTCCATGAGTGTTATTAGAAACATATTAAATTCCCGTTCTTCAAGAGGCGGGAATTTTTTTATGGAACTAACCAAAATTATGGGGTTTAAGCCCCGTAACATAAATCACTACAAGAAAGCCTTTACCCACCGCTCTCTCAATAAAAAAGATGAAGAAGGAAATGCCATCAACTTTGAGCGCATGGAATTCCTTGGAGATGCCATGTTGAGTGCCGTGATCGCATCTCATTTGTTCAAGGAGGTGCCCGGCGGCAATGAAGGATATCTCACTAAAATGCGATCCAAGATCGTAAGCCGCAAACACCTGAATGAACTGGGAAGGGATCTCGATCTTATTAAGTACATTCAAACCAATATTTCCAAAGATCAATTCGGGGTCAACATTCACGGTAATCTATTCGAAGCTTTAATTGGTGCAATTTACCTGGACCGGGGCTACAGGTACTGCCGAAAGTTCATTTATGAAAGGGTGATAGAGCCCTATGTGGATATCGAACAACTGGAAGGAACTGTAATTAGT
>OGCK01000196.1_pt1 | contig 12146 bp, 10 predicted proteins | sample 1570051 | NCBI WGS metagenome assembly OGCK01 (sample SAMN06266181, study PRJEB24510) | hot springs metagenome | isolation source: hot spring sediment | place: USA: Zodletone Spring, Oklahoma | collected 2013-12-03 | reverse complement strand
CTATCCTCTTCGTCGGCAGCGTCAGATGTGTATAAGAGACAGAAATTCTTGAGAACATATAAGGGCTGCGGGACAGCTGCCTGTGGATCCCCGCACCCACGGCAGGGTGGTCCCTTCTGAACCGGCCCAGCCTGCGGTAATGCTCCAGTACATCCCGGACCCGGATGCCGTTCCTGGTACCGCCGCTTTCAATCTCGTCCCAGTTCATGGGACCGCGGAGGTTGGCATCACCCACCGCTCCCGGTACCTCGAGCATCCGGCTGCTCTCGTCCCCGTAATAGATCTGCGATGATCCGGGACAGAGCAGGAGTTTGATTCCGGCTTCCATGGGTCTGGTCCTTTCCCTGTCGAAAGGACCGCCGTCGTCATGGGAAGCGATGTAGTTCAGCACGCTCTTTCCTTCCAGGTCACCCTCCAGCATCAACGAGTAGGAGGAAAAGAGCTCCTCAAAGGGCTGGTTGCAGCTGTGCTTGAATTCAAAATTGATCAGGCCCTGCATGCCGTGGGAAAAATAATCCACCTGCCGGTCCCCGAAATCAAAGTCACTGCCCGATGAGATCCCGTACCCGTACACTTCCCCCACCATAAAGAATCCATTGTCATCCAGCACCAGGCCCGGATGTTCCCGTTTCCATTCATCGAATGCCGCACGTGCCTCCTCACCCAGCTCGCTCCACACGGATTCCTCCACATGCTTGGCCGTATCCAGCCTGTATCCGTCGATTCCGTAACGGCGGACCAGGTCGGTGAGCCATTTGATGATGAAAAACCTGGGCGCCCTGGGAAAGCCGGTCCTTTCAAAGAAAGCTTCCAGTTCTGCCAGTTCCTCCCCGAGCCTTCCTTCCTGCTCCCATTTGAGGATCAGGTGCGCCGGCAGCTCCACCGGATGGTCTGACCCGGTCCGGATGTCCGGAAGATTTTCCACCAGGGTGCAGGAGACCGTGGTTTCATAGCTGTTGAACCGGCAGGGGGGACCGGTGCGGACCCATTCTCCGGGCCAGACGGGGTCCTTTTCCGTGACCGGTCCGGTGTGGTTGATCACCACGTCCATCAGGATCCGGATCCCCCTTTCATGGGCCTTCCGGATAAGTTCCTCCAGCTCGGCTTCGGTTCCGTAATTGGGATCCATCCGGGTCCAGTCGCGGGTCCAGTATCCGTGATAGCCATATGTTACGCCGGTCCCCTCATCCGTGGAACCGTGCACCTGCTCGAAATAGGGGGTCAGCCAGAGGGCGGTGACCCCCAGGCTGTCAAAGTATCCTTCCTCCAGTTTCCCGATGACCCCCCTGAAATCGCCTCCCTCAAATCCCCGCATGACGGCCGTCTCTTCCGTGCGGTCAAAGTTCACATCATTGGAGGGATCCCCGTTCAGGAACCGGTCGGTCAGTAAAAAATAGACACTGGCATTCTCCCACAGGAAAGGAGCGCCTGCCACCACCGCCTCCCGGTGACGGGTACCTGCTTCTTCGGTCATTTCCCTCAGAAGAGTGGCCATGGCTGCTGTTCTTTCAGGATGCACATTGCTGAGATCGTTGTTTTCTCCCACATCCGATGCCAGGTGAAACAGCTGTTGATCCTGCCGGCCGGGTTCCGCATCCGGTCCCTGTGCAATGTATTTCCAGTCACCCTTCCTGAGGGACAGCGAGTTCCCTTCCCCGATCAGGTACTGTCTCCCGGATGCTTTCTTGCCCAGCCAGGTATTCAGCAGCGGATGGCTGTCCGGGGCCTCACCAGGCTCCAGTTCCTGTCCGGTCAGTTCCGCCAGGGATGCATACAGGTCCACCTGGCTGACCAGCGCGTCACTGATGCCGGGCCGGACCGTTCCCGGCCAGCAGACGATGGTGGGAATCCTTGTGCCTCCCTCGTAATTACTGGATCTGCCGCCCCGGAAGGGACCGGCAGGCCGGAGTGCATCCGGCTGCTCCCCGGACCGGTCCGGCCATGCCTCATCCATTCCTGGTCCGCCGGTCGAAGTGATAATAATGAGCGTCTTCCTCAGCAGCCTGCGTTTTTTTAGCGACCGGAGCAGCTGACCGGTGCACCAGTCCATCCTCTCGATGGCATCAATCCGGGATCCGGTGCGGCCGCTCCGCCCAACACCGGAATTCCCAGCACCGATTTCCCCAGCGCCGGGATCCCCATGCCCTGCAATACCCGGTTCACAGCATGAAAAATAGAGGAAGAAGGGTTTCTTCCTGTACTTTTGAACGAATGCATCTGCCTTTTCAGTCAGCACCTCTGCTCCGTCGCAGGAGATGGCCACATCGAATCCTTTCTCCGGGGTGCTGAACCTGGATTCATCGTTCGGATCATCGGATCCGCCGACCGCTCCTGCGTGCCATGACCCGATAACTGCCGTGGTGTATCCCGCCTTTTTCAGCATGCCGGGAAGGGCAGAGGAGCCAGCGCTCCTGAAAGCGTGTGAGCCCGTCAGCATGGAATACCGGGAAAGTGAACCGATGGATGCGGTACTGTGTGCGTCCTGGAACCGCACTCCCATGCGGTCCAGCTGGTTGATGTACGGTGTTTTCACGCCCAGCGCACCATAAGGCTCCACCTCCGAATAACCCAGCTCCTCCACGCAGATCAGGACGATGTTGGGCAGTCTGGCAGCGCCCGGGTCCCGCCGCCGGCCATGACCGGGGAGGGAGCATGCAAGGAGCAAGGCGAGTACCGAGAGCAGCGGCCAGGGTCTTCTGTTTTTCATTTGTTGCATATTTGGTCAGGTATTTTCATGTGAAGGATGACGGGGTGTCCATGCCGATCATGGGATCAGCAGGACCTTTCCGGCGGACATATGGTCCCTGTAAAATTGGATGGCCTCCTCCGCCTGTTCCAGGGGCATCGTCCTGTTGACGGGAGAGGCAAGGGGACCGGACAGCATTCGTCCGATCCGGTTCACGGACCTCATCCTGGAAATAAGGCCTCTGGAATGCAGCCAGCTGCCCAGGAAAAAACCCGACAGCTCTTTACCTTCCCTGATCAGTTGTCCCGGTTCGATCCTGATCTTCTCCCCGGATAGCCTTCCGTAGACGACCAGTGTCGAACCCCGCGGGGCGGCTTCCAGCAGCAGGGAGGTCTGCTGACCGGCAATCGCATCAAGCACGAGCGTGGCACCAAGCTCGCGGGAAAACCTGTGCAATTCTTCCCGGAAACCGGGATCACTGCTGTTCAGTACATACTGGGCTCCCATCCGCCTTAATTCCTCCGCCTGCTCCTCCCTCCTGACAATGCTGATGAGCGGGATCCCGTATTTGACGGAGAGCCTGATCAGCATCTTTCCCAGTGCACTGGCGGCAGCATTGTTCACGATGGCCTTGTGTTTTCCCTTTTTTGCCATCTCCATGAATGCAAATGCAGTCATGGGATTGACAAGCATCATGGAACCCTGTTCGGAAGAGACCTGTCCGGGCAGGGGGGTGCATCGCAGGGCCCCGGTGACCATGTACTCCGCCCAGGTGCCGTCTGTTCCCGGGACGGGGGTGCAGGCGACCCGTTTCCCTTTTCTCAGGGCCGGAAAGAAACCCCTGCCCGCCTTCACCACGGTCCCGCTCCCTTCCAGTCCGGGGGTAAAAGGATAGCGCGATGCGGGCGGTTCCCCGCGGATCATGGAAAGGTCCGAAAAGTTGATGGGGGATGCATGCATTCTGATCAGCACCTCACCGGGTCCCGGCACGGGGACGGGAACCGTTTCCATCACCAGTTTTCCTCCGTGACCATGCTGCCTGACAGCGCGCATGGATCCGGATGCTGTTTCTTTTTCACTATAGGTAGTCATTCTGCTGCAATTCGTTTCATTAAATGTTCAACCAGTGATCCGGCCAGTTGTTCCCTGGCCCGGCGGTCCATCCGGAAACCGGCACGGAAAACGATTTCTTCGGGAATTCCCCATTTCTCCCGTACCTGTTCAACCACCCCGTCCCTGGTCACCCAGAGCTGGGGGATCGATTTCATGCGGGACAGCTCCTCCAGCAGACCGTACCAGCCCAGGCCCTCCAGTTCCATCGGTCCCGCTTCGTCGATCACGATCAGGGCGGGCCGCTCCTCAAGGCTTGCCAGTACCATGTTTTCTGCCTGCTCCATGGTGGCAGGATTGAAATAGAACCGCCTGTATCTGGACCAGCCCTCCCGGAAGTCCACCGATGCCAGCGGCATTACGGCGCCGGAGGTCAGTTCCCTCAGCGTGAAGGAATCCCTTTCCCCATCCCTGAAAGAACCTTCGCTCAGGAAACCGGCCACGCGGAGCCCCTTTCCGGTCAGGGCCTCCACCACCTCCCACGCAATTGTTGTCTTCCCCCCCTGTACCCTCCCGGTGAGGAGAGCGATATGGGAGCCGGGATCCGCTGCCGCCCGGCTGTCACTCTGCTTCCTTTTCCACATAGAAGTAAGCGGTTGAAAGCCTTCCCGATCTCTTCGAGTAGGTACGGGGAGCGATATGCACCATGTTCCCGTAGCCAGATAGAATGGTGAACATGCTGCCCAGCGTGAATTTGTTCACATGCTCCCGGTTCCTGTCCCTGAAGCCTTTCACAGGTACGGAAACCAGCAAAATGCCTCCACTCTTCAGCCTGCCCCACAACTGGTCAAGGCAGGCTTTATAAGAGGTGATGTGCTCCAGAACCTCGATGGAGATGACCAGGTCCACGGAATCCCCGGGTACGGTGGACAGGTCCGGGTGGTAACTGAAGCTGTTGCCCCTGTTATCTTTTTCACCCAGAAGTTGCTCCCTGCCGAACTGGAGGGACACCTCACTGTGGTCCACCAGGTGGAAGTGCCTGTTTTCAAGCATTCCTGCCAGATACTGCACGTTGCCTCCCAGCCCCGCACCAAAATCCAGGATGGTGGAGGACCTTTGGAAGATGGGCATGAATTTATCGAGATGACTTCCGTCGGTCCTGACGGCGGACCTATCGATCTTCCCCAGGTATTTCCGGTCCCAGTACCGGACCGTATTCGGATTGAGATACTGCAGGATTCTGTTCATCGGATCTCCTTTGCCACCTGCAGGATCTCTTCCAGCGCCCGGTCCACGTGTACCTCATCCACGTAAGTCTGCGCGAACAGGATCCTGAGCGCGTACATTCCCCTGATTTTGGTATGGGTGAGGAAGATCTTTCCCCGGCTGTTGATCGATTCCAGCAATTGCCGGTTCAGCCTGTCTGCAGCTTCCGTATCCCCTGCACTGTCAGGCTTCAGCCGGAAACAGGTAAAATTCAGAAAGGGGGGGAGGAGCAATTCGAATGCCTCCTGCCGGCCCAGTTCTTCCGCGAACCTCCCGTTCAGCCGGATATGTTTTCTGAGCTTTTCCCGGATGCCTTCCAGTCCCATGCTCCGCAGAACGAACCAGAGCTTCAGTGCCCTGAATCTCCTTCCCAGCGGAACGCCCCAGTCCCTGTAATCGTTCACCATCCCCCTGGTTCCGGTCTTCAGGTACTCGGGAAGGATTTCAAAGGTCCGGACCAGCAACCCGGGATCTTTCACAAAATAGACCGAACAATCGAAATTGGTGAACATCCACTTATGCGGATTGAACACGAAACTGTCCACATGTTCCATTCCCCCGCCCATCCACCTGTACTCGGGCAAAAGAAGGGCGCTTCCCGCAAAGGCAGCATCCACATGGAGCCAGAGGTTGTGTTTTTTGCATATGCGGCCGATCTCCGGCAACGGATCCACCGAAACGGTCCCCGTTGTCCCCAGGGTGGCCACCACCGCACAGGGAAAAAACCCCAGTTTCCGGTCTTCGGCGATCTTTTGCTCCAGCTGCCCGGGAAGAAGCCTCAGCCGGTCGTCCGTATCGACCCTGACCAGGTTGTTCCGGCCCAGTCCGCAGATCCCCATGGCCTTCTCGATGGAAGAATGTGCCTCCGAAGAGCAGTAAACCCGGAATTTGCCGGATACCCCGTCCAGATTGGAGCTGAACCCGGTCTTCACCTCCCTGGCCGTGAGCAGTGCAGCCAGCGAGGCCGAGGAGGCGCTGTCCTGGATCACCCCCTCCATATACGGGGGAAGTCCCATGGCGTCGCGCAGCCACTCGGTCATCCGCTGTTCCAGTTCGGCAGCCGCCGGGGAGGTGTCCCACATCATGCACTGGGCACCGATGGCCGCGGTAATGAATTCCGCAAGAACCGATTCCACGGAGTTGTTCGCCGGGAAGTAGCCGTGAAAATTGGGATGCTGCCAGTGGGTGATCCCCGGAAGGATGACCTCATCCAGGTCCTTCATGATCTCATGCAGCTCTTCGGACTGCTCCGGGGCCTGCCGGGGAAGTTTGCGGAGGATCTCGCCGGGTTTGACGCGCGATTTTACGGGAAAAGAGGAGACATGGTTCAAATAGGAGTCTATCCATTCCATGATCCCGGCCGAAGCCGGCTTAAATTTTGCAGGATCAAGTGTCATGTCGTCAAATTTAATCATTTTCAGGGATCCTCACCGGATGGCATGCCGGCGCACCACCTCCAGGATCTGCTGATAGGTGACGCGCTGCTGGTCCCGGATCTTCCCGGCGCCAAGCTCATAGGCCTTTTTGTGACCGCCCGTATAGTACCGGTAGAACCAGGTCAGGAGGAAGAGCGTTCCGTCCAGGATGCTGTAAGTGACCATGGTATGATATGAATAGACCCCGATCCCGCCGAGCAGCAGGATGGAATTCAGACCGTTCTTGAGATCCCCCGCCACCAGCTGTCCCAGTCCGGGTAAAAATATGCTCATCAGCTGCAACCTGTCGGGATCATATTTTTTTTCGAACCGTTTCAGATCTCCGATCAGTGTGCTGATCTCCGCCATCCCCGCAGAATCCACTACTTCGATAAAATACGCAAGGGACCGGTCGGTTTCTCCGAGACCGAAGTGGCATACCGCGGTATAGAGGTTTTTCTTTGCTTCAAAATAGGGGGATGATGTTTCGGGCAGGTCATACAGATCCGACAGGCCGAGTAAAAACCGCTGTTGCCTGAACTGGCAAAGGATCCTGCTGAAGGAATACTCCAGCTTCAGGCTGTCGGACGAGACAGCCTTGCGGGCAAAGTCGTAATACACGATGGCATTTTCATCATCCCCCAGGGCAAGATATATGTCCGCGATATCCCCGTAGACCTGGCTGTAGCGGTTGTCCTCGTCAAAGAGCAGGACGCGCTGGTATTCCTTCAGTGCGGTGGGAAAATTTCCCGCCAGGAACTGTTCATCCGCATGCTCCTTCAGCTGCCAGATGGGCTGGGAGATAAGGGCAGGGGAGAAGAGACAGCTAAAAAGAATGATGGATAAGACGTTCCGCATCGCTGTGGTACTGGTTCCTGACCTGGTCATTGAAATTCCGGGCGGCTTTGAAAGACCCGTACAGGTTGCTGGCATAAAAGCTGAAGGCAACCCCCCCGAAGAGCCACCCGTTGAAGCTGCCGATCCCTTTTTGCTTGAAGGCGCGGTAGGAGGCGTAGGCGCCGGAGGTCACGAACAGGAATGAAATGGCCGCATCTCCCCATCTTTTGCAGTAGGCTTTTCCGCTGCCAGGCACAATGGCGGACATGGCCAGTGCCAGTGCCGGTTTCTTGTATCGCTGGTTCTCAAAATCATTGGTGAGCGAGAACAGTTCCGGGTATGAGGCGGAGATGATCCCGCTCTGCCGCTGGTTGCAGGCAAAGAGCGAATCGTACTGCCGCTGGGTCCAGTAGTATCCGAGACTGTACAGGGCATTCTCCTGCTCTGTCATCCGGGAGGCCACGTCGAAGTACAGGGGATGGTCGATCCGGCAGGTGAGGCAGAACCGCAGATACTCCCGGGCCATGGGACCACTGCCATACAGCCTGTCTTTTTCAGAGAGGAGCCGGAATGACCGCGGAAACTGGTCACAGTCGCTGCCCAGGCGGTAGGCCCTGACCAGTTCCAGGACCACGGTAGTATCGTCGGGCCAGAGAAAGTTGAGCCTTTCATATTCCTGGGCGGCAAAATCATACTGCCGGGTATTCACCAGGTAGCGGGCAAATTTCAGGGTATGGTCATAATCCATCAGATCCTCCTGTGCAAGGGCCGATCCTGTGGCCAGTGTGCCCAGGAATATACCGATCAGTGTGAATCTAGTCAACCGGATCTTCATAGCGCATCTTCTCTGTGTCAAAACGATAGTGAGCGGGATTGACCAGCCCGTGGCACCGCGACAGGCGGTCGAATGTCTTCAGCCATCCTGCCACGAAACCGTGTTTGTGGAATGCTTCCACGGCATACTCCGAACAGGAGGGAGTGAACACGCAGGACGGATTGTCCTGTGAAGAGATGAATACCTTATACACGAGAAAGGCGGCCGAGGCGATGACCGAGACATCATTTCCAGCTGCCCGGAGCGGGGCGGCGAAGTCCCGGCTGACGCTATCCCGGTCGACCATCACTTCCGCAAGCCCTTTATCCACAATGGACTGGGAGTGCAGTGAACCCGCCGTGAGCAGCAGTCCCGCAAAAAGCAGCGCGATTTTACCGGTCAGGGCCATGCCTTCAGTCAGGTGCGGATCCGCTGTGGCGGAACAGGTGTTCATTCTCCATGTCATTGACCACCACATTCTTAAATTCGGTTACCTGGTAGTTGTCATTGCCGGCCTCATCGGGAATGATCTGTACGATCTGCCGGGGGAATTCAAATGCCCCGATATTCAGGTAATTCCTGTAAAATTGCCGGCTGAGGATCCTGTTTTCCTCTCCCACCATGATGACGCTTTCCAGGCGGTTGTCCTTTTTTGCCACGATCACATGGTCGATGGTGGATTCTGCCTGCTCGGGGATCTTCCAGTAGGTCAGGACCATTCCGTTCCTCTTCTCGACCCTGGAAGCTTTGAACATCGCTTTTTTCAGACCGAAATCGCTCATCCCCGCGTTCAAACTCAGGTGGAACACTGTGAATTCATTTACCGAGGGAATGGAAACCCTGTCATACAGTGTGTCGGCCCGGTATTTGAAAATGGAGGTGTCCTCGATGACCCAGACCTCCGGCTGGGGGAAGGAGATCCTGTAGATCAGTTCCCGGATGTTCTTGTCATAATAGACGGTTCCCCTTGTCAGGTTCATGGTGCTGTCGCTCCGCCTGATCTTCACCGTAAAATCGGCATTCATCCTGTAATACTCCTGTCCCTTCAAGGGTTGCAGAAACAGCATGCATGCAAAGCAGATCATGATCGCCGTTCCGGCCGGCAGGCTCCGCCTCAGTTCCTCTTTCTCTTTCTTCATGGGATCGCTTTATGGTTTAATGATAGCAAAAAAATGCCCCCGATCATGACCAGGGGCATTTTTTTTTAAGGATCGGGTCAGCGCGCTGCTAATACCAAGCTGCTCCCCAGGACCACAATCCGATGTTCAGGATGATCACGACACCTACCCAGACCAGCATTCCCCAGAGGGCTTTCTTGGTCTCGGATTTGTCCCCGTCCGTCAGGATGTAAACAAGCAGGATTCCGAGGAGTCCGAGGATACATCCCCACAGGAAGGAAGGAATCCCCAGCGGGGGCTCGTTCTCCTGGTCCATTCCCAGCGGTGAGGTGGAATTGTCCACATTCAGGATCAGGTCACTGCCACTGGCTTCCAGATCCGCATAGGTTACCGATTCATTCTCGCTGAGGAACTGGTCCAGTTCATTCAATTCCGCCATGGCCTCATTCAGGGCCGCTTCATCCAGCATCAAAGCAGATTCGTCGACACTCGGCATGACCGCAACGGAGGGCCTGGCTGAAAGGCTCAGGGTCTGTGTGAACAGCATCAGTACGGACATGAATACAGCCGTGCTCTTCAGAAGGATACTTTTTTTCATATGCACATGATTTGGTTAAATATTAAGACATGATTTGGTTAATATGCTATTTACAGTTTCAGCGAAATCCCCAGGGTGAGGTAGGAGATCCCGTATCCCAGTTCGGCAAAGGCGGCGAATTTTTCCGAAAAATAGTAACGGGCTCCCAGGTACCCCGCAAAGGCGATCCCGCCCGAATCCGGATCGGTATCCGCCCCCCAGGGGCCCCAGCTTTTGGAAATGGTTATCCTGTACCCCAGCAAAACACCCGCGTAGGTATCCAGTTTATCCACAAAGGGATAGTGAAAATTTCCCCGTGCCCCTAAGATGATATCTGTATACTTCCAGCCGTAATCACTGAGGTAATAGGTATATTTGTACGCCCTGTACCCGGCATACGCCCCCACTCCGATCACACCCTTGTCGATGATCTCATCCACGATCGCTTTCTCATAGGAGAGGGAGATGGGCGGAACCGTGGTATTGTAATACGAGCTGAAGGCATAATGAGAACCCAGACCGATCCCGATGTTCACGACCTGGTCCCCCAGGTTGAACGTGCTTTCCTGGGCTTTCAGGACAGGCAGCAGGAAAACGGTCAGAAAAATGATGGCAGCGATTTTTTTCATATGATTTGGTTTTTAGGTGAACGATTGATATCCCCTGTCCATTCAATTCAGCCCATAAATTTATTCTTTATACGCAATGCACAGGTAATGTTACCTCACAATTTTGGTAAAAATGAGAAAAAAAATGATAAAAACCGAATCATTCAGGATGCACGGAGGCTTCCTTCATCCAGGGTGAGGATGTGATCGGCCAGGCAGGCATGCCTGGAATGGTGGGTGATCATCAGGATGGTCTGGCCCTTTTCCTTCAGGGCCAGCAGCAGCCTGGTCACATAATATTCCGACCCGGGATCCAGGGAGGAGGTGGCCTCATCGAGGATCAGCAGGGAGGGTTTCCGGTAGAGGGCTCGGACCAGTGCCAGTCGCTGCCGTTCCCCGCCGGAAAGGTTGTCCCCGTTTCCCCTGAGCACGGAATCCAGCCCCTTCGGAAGGGATTCCATCAGCGGAAGGAGTCCCACCGCATCCAGCAGGTGAATGATCTTCTTCATCTCCGGGTCCCGGACCCCCGGTGCGACGTTCTCCAGAATGGAGCCGGTGAGGAAGGTTACCTGCTGGGGGACGGTCCCGATCAGTGCGCGAATACTTTTCGTGGAAAAATACCGGGTGTCATATCCGTTGATGGTGATGCTCCCCGCATCCAGGGGATAGAGATGCTGGATCAGGGCGGCAATGGTGGATTTGCCCGATCCGCTCGGGCCGGAGATCAGGGTGACCTTCCCGGAGGGGATCCTCAGGTTCAGATCCCTGAACAGGTGACCCCTGGTCCCGTAAGCAAATGAAACATTTCTGAAGACCACGTCGCCGAATTCTTCCGCCGGGAAATCCCGCTTCCCGCCCGGATCTTCCGGTTCAAGCTGAAATATCTCGAAGAGCCGGTCTGCCGCGATCAGCGCATTCTGATAGGCTTTGTTTGCCCCGATGAGCCCGCTCACCGGCCCCGTAAAATAACCGGTCAGGGCATAGAAGGTGAGCAACCTGCCCGGAGTGATCTCCTGGCCGATCACAAAATAAGAGCCTGTCCACAGCAGGACAATGGTAAAAAGACGGCTCACCAGCTCGGTTCCGCCAAGCGCGGTAATGGAACTGATCCCTGACTTGAATACGCTGTCCAGCAGCCGGTTCATTCTGTTTTCAGTTTTGAGGGAACTGTTCTCCTGCAGGTTGAACTGCCTGATGTGTGCGCTGGCCTGGATCGATTCCACAAGCTGGCTCTCCAGGGAAGCCGATTGTTCCATGATCCGGCGCTCCACACGCCTGTTCCTGCGGTTGAAAAACCAGTAGATGACCGCATAGAGGGGGATCACGGCGAGCATGAGCAGGGCCAGTTTCCAGTGCAGGAAGAACATCAGACCGAAGGAGAAGAGCAGGATCAGGAAATTCACCAGGATCCCGATGGCCGCATCATTGATGAATCCCCGGATCTTGATGGCATCATTGATCCGGGAAACGACCTCCCCGGTCCTGATCCCGTCAAAGAATCGTTGCGGCAGCCTGAACAGGTGGCGGTAGTAGGAGAGGACCAGCTGGTTGTCGATCACCTGTCCGGTTTTCAGAACATTCAGGTTCCTGACGGCATACATGAAGATCATCAGGAGGGTGATCAGCACCATGGTGATGCTCATCAAATTCAGCAGGCCGGAATTCCGGCTCACGAACACGTGGTCGGTCAGGTTCCCCACATAGAGCGAGGTGGAGAGGCCCAGGATGGTGTATATGACCTGTCTCTTATACACATCTGACGCTGCCGACGAAGA
>OGCK01000195.1_pt1 | contig 12171 bp, 11 predicted proteins | sample 1570051 | NCBI WGS metagenome assembly OGCK01 (sample SAMN06266181, study PRJEB24510) | hot springs metagenome | isolation source: hot spring sediment | place: USA: Zodletone Spring, Oklahoma | collected 2013-12-03 | reverse complement strand
TATAAGAGACAGAGGTAATACCCATACGGTAATTGGGGTATATAAAGAAGAGAAATTATTAGGTCATTGGAGAATTTCAACTGATCGAAATAAAACAGAAGATGAATATGGAATGTTGGTCAAGAGCTTGCTTTTTGATACCAATATAACCTTTTCAGAAATTGAATCAGTCGTTATTTCTTGTGTTATTCCGCCTGTAACCTGGATATTAAAAAAGATGTCTGTGGATTATATTAAAGTTTCTCCCCTTATTGTAGGGCCGGGAATAAAAACCGAAATTTATATTAAAACAGATAATCCCAAAGAAGTAGGAGCAGATAGAATTGTCAATGCCATTGCTGCTTATAAATTATATGGTGGACCCGTAATAATTGTAGATTTTGGAACAGCTACTACATTTTGTGCGGTTAATAAAGAGGGGGTTTATCTGGGAGGAGCAATCACTCCAGGGATAGAAATTTCGGCAGAAGCTCTATTTGAAAAGACGGCAAAATTACCCAAGATAGAAATAATAAAACCTAAACATTCAATAGGTAGCAATACTATTACCGCTATGCAATCAGGAATGTTCTTTGGCTATCTTGGCTTAACTAATGAATTAATTAGACGATTTAAGAGAGAATTAGGAGAAGATTCTGTAGTAGTTGCTACTGGTGGTCAAGCTGAATTGATAGGAAATGAATGTAAACTAATTGATAAAATTAATTCTTTCTTGACCTTACAGGGATTACGGATGATATATGAGATGAATAAGCCTTAATTTACCAATTAACTAATTGATAATGGATATTAATTCGTATAGTATATTTTTTATCGATATTGTGTATGTTAGCAAGTGGCGTATGGCGCTTACATTATTGCGAGCTCGAGAAATCAAACCTTTACTTCTTCAACGTCATCTGTGGATAATTCTCTGACTCCTAAAAACTGGCTTCTGGTTTCTTTTTTTCTTAGCTAGATACGATTCACGATACAGGAGATATGGATTTCTTTTCGTACTTTTTATTATTTCTTTACTATATGCTATTCACTAATGACTAACTAACGATTATATAATTTCCATACTAATATCTAACGACTTTACTGAATGAGTGAGGGCACCAATAGAAATAAAATCTACTCCAGTTTGAGCAATTTTCCGTACATTTTTCAAAGTAATTCCACCTGATGCCTCAATTAAAGTTTTACCTTTAACCAATCTTACTGCTTCTTTCATAGTTTCTAAATCCATGTTATCTAACATAATTATGTCAACTTGCATCTTTAAAGCTTCTTGTAGTTGAGATAGGTTTTCTACTTCAACTTCAATCTTTAATGTATGAGAGATTTGTTTTCGCACAGAATTTACTGCTGATTTTATTCCTCCTGCTGCTACTATATGATTATCCTTAATTAATACAGCATCGTATAGTCCGAAGCGGTGATTATATCCTCCTCCCATACGGATAGCATATTTTTCTAATATTCGTAATCCAGGGGTAGTTTTACGTGTATCAACTATTCGAACCGGGAAATCTTTTACTTCCTTACAGAATTGAGAGGTAGTAGTAGCTATACCAGACATTCTTTGAATAAAATTTAAAGCAACTCTTTCTCCCATAAGAATAATTCTGGCAGAACCAATAATTTCTGCTAATTTTTCCTCTCGAGCAACTTTTGTTCCATCTAGGATATTTTTTTGGAAAGCAATATCTGTACCTAATTTTTGAAATACCAGGCAAGCAATATCTAACCCGGCAACCACACCTTCTTCATAGGTGTTAATGATTCCTTTAGCTTTTAAATCGGAAGGAATAATTGATTCAGTAGTAATATCTCCGGTTCCAATATCTTCCAGTAAAGCTTGTTCTATTATTTTATCTATTAGAATATTTTCCATTATTGAAATGTTCATCTTGAAAACACCTCTTTATAGATTATTCATCAATTAATCAATTCCCTAATCTACCAATTTAGATAAAAATAATGTGGCATTACAGCTTTCCTAACTGAATTAGATAGAAAGATTTCAAATAGTATATCCTTTATTTATTCTATTCAATATTTTAATTCTCGATTCTTATTTTATTTGCAATGCCCTATTTACAAGACCCGTAATTGGTTAATTAAGCAATTGGTGAATTGGCAAATTAAGTGTCAATATATAATATGTTTCTTCCAGTTTATGTCATCTCTATCAGGAAAATCTTTGCGGTAATGCGCTCCCCGACTTTCTTCACGTTGTAAAGCGGATTTAGTAATCAGGTCAGCCAAGATAATAAGATTGGCCAATTCAAAATCCTCAGTTGTGCGAAGCTCTGATTTGAGGATAAATTTCCATTCGTTAATTTTTTGTATTGCCTGCTTTAAGTCGGAGGAATTTCGAATAATTCCTACTTTATCCCACATAAGTTTTTGTAATTCTTTCGTTATTTGTCTCGAGTCGAATTTTCGGATTTCTTTTCGTGGAAAATTATAGAAAATATTTTTTTCTTCGTCTATTTTTTGAGAAAAAAGCTCTTTGTTTTCTTTTACTTTCTGGGCGATTCTATTGCCAAAAACTAATCCTTCTAAAAGTGAATTGCTTGCTAAGCGATTTGCACCATGCACTCCTGTTGAAGTACACTCGCCACAAGCATAGAGATTAGTTAAATTAGTTTGCCCCCAGGTATCAGTTTTTATACCTCCCATAGTATAATGGGCAGCTGGGGCTACCGGAATATATTCTTTCTCAGGATTAATGCCTAGTGAAATACAGTTTTTGTAGATAGTGGGAAAGCGTTGAGAAAATTTATCTTTTATCTTGGAGGCGTCTAAGTAGACATAATTACTATTAGTTTTTTTCATTTGATCGGTAATCGCCCGGGCAACTATATCTCTGGGAGCTAATTCAGCCAGAGGATGATAAGAAGGCATAAATAATTCGCCTTTAATATTTTTTAAAATAGCACCTTCACCGCGTACAGCTTCAGAAATAAGAAATTTAGGACTTCCCTGGTGATAGAGAGCAGTAGGATGGAATTGAATAAATTCTAAATCTGTTACTTTTGCTCCTCCCCGATAAGCAAAAGCAATCCCATCTCCGGTAGCTACTTCAGGGTTAGTAGTATTTAAGAAAAGTTGTCCCGCTCCACCGCTGGCTAAAATAATAGCCTTTGCTAAATAGGCGATGATCTCATTGGTAGCGCTATGTAAAACTAGCACTCCGTAACAGGTATTATGTTCGGTTAAAATATCTATGACTAAAATATTCTCTTTAATTTTTATTTTGTTTTCATTAATTACTTTTTGAGAAAGAGATTCCTCAATTTCTGCTCCGGTAGCATCACCCCGGGCATGTAAGATTCGGGGTCTTTGATGAGCAGCTTCTAAAGTAGTATTATATTTTCCTTCAATTTTGTCAAATTTAGTTCCTAATTCTATTAGTTCTTCAACACATTTTGGCCCCTCTGTCACTAAAATATTTACCGCTTCGGGATCGCAAAAATTTGCACCAGCTTTTAAAGTATCTTCCATGTGCAAGTGAGGTGAATCCTTATCTCCCAAAGCTACTGCTATACCCCCTTGAGCATATTCGGTATTACTTTCTTTTAATTTACTTTTGGTCAGCAGAGTAACTTCTCCTTTGTCGAAAATTTTAAGTGAAGTGTATAGACCGGCTATTCCTGAACCAACAATCAAAAAATCGGTAAATATTTTTTTTACTTGGGATAAATCAAAATTAATTAAATAACGTGGGAACATTTGTTAAATCCTTCTCCGAGATGTGAATTATTTTATAGCTTAATTAGGTAATTTCAATCATACGATTTAATGCTATTAAAGATTTTCGGCTTATTTCTTCCGGTACGGTGATTTGAAAGACCATATTTTGTAGAGAATAGAGAACTTTTTCTAAGGTGATAAGTTTCATATTAGGACAGATCATGTTATTAGAAGCTGAGAAAAATATTTTATTTGGATTATTCTTTTTTAAAGGGTATAAGATACCCAATTCTGTACCGATGATAAATTCTTTAACTTGATTATTGCTGGCAAAATTAATAATTCCCCTGGTACTGCCAATATAATCAGCTAAATCACATACTTCAGGGCGACATTCAGGATGTACTAAAAGTAAAGCTTGAGGATGTAATTTTTTCATTTTGACCACTTCCTCTTTGGTTAAGAGATGATGAGTGGGGCAGAAGCCCGACCAGGGAATTATTTTTCGTTTTGCTTCCCTTGCAACATAATTAGCCAAATTCATATCGGGAAGAAATAAAATATCTTTTTCAGCGGAAATAGCTTGAGCAATTTGAACAGCATTGGCAGAAGTGCAGCAGTAGTCACTTAACGATTTTACAGCTGCTGACGAATTTACATATGAAACGACGACTACTTCGGGCAGTTCCTTTATTTTACTTTTTACTTTTTCGGCTGGTGCCATATCAGCTAGAGGGCATCCGGCGTTAATTTCAGGAAGGAGAACAATTTTTTTTGGAGATAGAATAGAGGCAGTTTCAGCCATAAATTGAACTCCGCAAAATAAAATAATTTTTGCTTGAGTCTTAGCAGCTTGCTGGCTGAGGAATAGAGAATCACCTGTAAAATCAGCGATATCCTGAATTTCACCAGGTTGATAGACATGGGCTAAAATTACAGCATCTCTTCTTTTCTTCCAAGCTAATATCTCTTTAACTAAATTATTTTTTTGGAGGGAATTAACTATATTGTTCATTTTTGCTCCTAATTAATGCAATAAAAATTTTTACTAAAGTATTTGGTCGTTTAATATTTTATTCTAGAGTGTTTTTTATTATACCACAAAAAAAATTATGATATAAAATCTTTTTTATTGTAATATATTTTCTAAAAAAGTAAAGGGGAAAAAAGAAAAAAATGCGTAACATAGAAAAAATCAAAAATTCCAGTAAATGTGATACGTCCTTCTCAATTGACAAGGCTATTGAAGAGGGGTAATATTATAAAAATAGTGAAGAGCGTTTAGCCTATACCGAATATATGTAGCTAGCTTGTTAATTAGTTACCTGGTTAGCTGATTAATCCATTAATCTCAGATTAATTTAACCGGTAACTTTAAATCATTAGATAACTAACCTAAGAAATATTAACGGATAAACTAAAATCTTCAACTGAAAATTTGTATTTAATATTAAGCGACTACTCACTATTCATTAACAAATAGTTGGAAAGGCGGAAAGTTATGGAAAAAGAAAGATTTTTGAATTTTGAAGGTCTAAGCTTTGACGATATTTTATTGGTTCCCAAAAAATCAGCAATCCTTCCTAAAGAAATAGATATTTCAACAAAATTTACCAGAAATATCAATATAAATATTCCTTTAATTAGTGCGGCTATGGATACGGTAACCGAATCGAGATTAGCTATTGCTCTTGCCCGGGAAGGAGGCATTGGTATTATTCATAAAAATATGTCTATAGAAGAACAGTCTGAAGAAGTCGATAAAGTGAAGAGGTCAGAGAGCGGAGTAATTGTAGAACCCATTTGCCTTTCACCAGAGAAAAGCGTAGGAGAAGCAATTGAACTAATGAGTAAATATCATATTTCTGGAATTCCTATTGTAAATAAAGAAAAAAAATTAGTGGGAATTTTGACTAACCGAGATATCAGATTTTTAGAAGAAGAAGACAAGAGATTAGGAATAGCAGAAATCATGACCAAAGAAAAACTGATTACTGCCCCATTGGGCACAACCCTTGAAGAGGCGAAAAGAATTTTGCATAAAAGTAGAATCGAGAAATTGCCTATTGTGAATAACAATTTTATTTTAAAAGGACTTATTACTATAAAGGATATCGAAAAAGTTAAGAAATTTCCCAATGCTTGTAAGGACGCAAAAGGAAGGCTTAGGGTAGGCGCAGCTGTAGGTGTATCTCGAGATACTATGGCAAGAGTAGAAGCTTTGGTTAATACCAAAGTGGATGTCATAGTAGTCGATACTGCTCATGGGCATTCTACCCGGGTTATTGAAGTTATAAAAGAGATAAAACGGAATTTTGATATAGAGTTAGTGGGGGGTAATGTAGCAACTTTTGAGGGAGCAGAAAGTCTGATAAAAGCCGGGATCGATGCTTTAAAAGTAGGGATTGGGCCAGGCTCTATCTGCACTACCAGGGTTGTTGCTGGGGTAGGTATACCTCAGGTTTCGGCAATTCAAGAATGTAAAAGAGCTGCTAAAAAATATCATATTCCTCTTATAGCGGATGGAGGTATAAAATATTCTGGTGATATCACTAAAGCTTTGGCGGTGGGTGCTGATTCAGCAATGATTGGAAGTCTTTTTGCCGGGACAGAAGAAAGTCCGGGAGAAGTAGTACTTTACAAAGGGAGAAGCTATAAAGAATACCGGGGAATGGGCTCGATCGGAGCAATGAAAAAGGGAAGTAAAGATAGATATTTTCAAGAAGAAGCAGAAGATAATAAACTGGTTCCCGAAGGAATTGAAGGTAGAGTATCTTATAAGGGATCACTTTCTGCTTGTGTCTATCAACTGTTGGGCGGAGTACGCGCAGGAATGGGTTATTGTGGAGTAAAAAATATTAAAGAATTACAAGAAAGTACTAAATTTGTTCAAATTAGCTTTGCTAGCTTAAGAGAAAGTCACCCTCACGATATCATTATTACCAAAGAAGCGCCTAATTACGGAATAGAATAGAGACAGTAGTACTACTTTGTTTTGGAGAAAGAATTTATGGAAAATGAAGAAACTAAAATTAGTTTTGAGAAGGCTGAAAATTATTTTAAAAAAGGTAATTTTCAGCAAGCAATTAATGAGTTTGACATAATTTTAGAACAATCTCCTGATGATGCCAGGTGTTATAACAAATTGGGAGTTTGTCATGCTCAATTAAAAGATTTCGTAAAAGCAAAATCATATCTTGAAAAGGCTTTAGTTTTAAATATAAAATATCCTGAACCTTACAACAATTTAGGAAATATTTATTTAGAAGAAAAAAAATATGAAAAGTCGATTGAATTTTACAAAAAAGCCTTAGAGTTAAATCCTGATTATGCAGCTGCTCACAGTAATTTAGGTCTGGCTTATAAACGAACAAAAAAAATTGACGAAGCGATAAAACATTTTAAGAGAATGGCTGAAATTGAAAGAAGAGCCCCCATATCAGAAATTAAGAAAATAAGAATTACAAAAAACACTAAAAGCAAGATGATACTCTTTATATTGATCTTGACTAGCATATTTATTTTATGGATATTTTTGAAAAAATAAATTTCCTGAGTAATATTTATTTCATCTATTTCTTGAAGACAGGAGGAAGTAGTTTGGCAGAGGTAAAAACATTTTTAAGCAAAGCAGAAAAGATTCACCAAAAGGCGATAGTATTTGATGGGCATTGTGATACTATTTTAGAGGTTATGAATAATCAAAGAACCCTAGGAAAAAAGTGGACTAGCGGTCATTTGGATGTCCCTAGAATGAAAGAGGGAGGGATTGATGTACAGTTTTTTGCTATTTTTATTGAAAGCGTCTATAAGCCGGATAGATCAGTAAAAAGAGCTTTACAGTTAATCGATTGTTTTTATCGGGAGGTAGATAAAAATCAGAACGATATATCACTGGTGACGAATTATCACCAGATAAAAGAAGTAAACAAAGCGGGGAAGATTGCTGCTATCCTTTCTATTGAAGGAGGAGAGGCTTTAGAGGGTGATTTAGGAGTATTGAGGGCATTTCATAGGTTGGGAGTTAGACTCTTAACTCTTACCTGGAATCAAAGAAATCAAATTGCGGATGGAATTAGTGAATCTCGAACTGGCGGTGGTTTAACCGAGTTTGGTTTAAATGTAATAGATGAGATGAATAAACTAAAAATGTTAATTGATGTGTCTCATCTTTCAGAAAATGGTTTTTGGGATGTGATTAAAAACAGTAAGATGCCTATTGTTGCTTCTCATTCTAATTGTTATGCTTTATGTCCCCATCTTAGGAATTTGAAAGATGAACAAATTAAGGTTTTAGCTGAGAACGGTGGAGTAATAGGGATAACCTTTGTACCTAATTTTTTAACTCAAGAAAAAAGAAGAACTACCCTACAAGATGTGGTAAAACATATTAATTATTTAGTAGAAAAAGTAGGAATAGATTATGTGGGATTGGGTTCTGATTTTGATGGTACAGGTGATCTGCCTTTGGGTTTGGAGGGAGCTGATAAAATTCCGAATCTCACCGAAGAGTTACTTAATCAAGGTTATAAAGGGAGAGAAATTAAAAAAATATTAGGAGGCAATTTTTTAAGAGTATTTAAAGAAGTTGTAGGATAATAATCAAACTCTAAACTTAATAAAAAAAAGAGGAGAGTTTATGAAATATTTAAGATTTTATCACAATGAAAATGTAAGAAATGTAAGATATGGGATACTTGAGAAAGATAATATCGTAAGAGAAGTCATTGGTGATATTTTTAATAATCATAAAATAAGTGAAAAAAAATATCCTTTATCAGAAATAACATTTTTGCCACCTTGTTTGCCAACTAAAATAATAGCGGTGGGATTAAACTATTTTGACCATGCAAATGAACTTCAAATGAAAATCCCTGATGAACCCCTTATTTTTATAAAACCCCCAAGTACGCTTATTGCCCATAACGATAAAATAATTTATCCCAAAATGAGTAAGCAGTTAGATTATGAAGCAGAATTAGCAGTAATTATTAAAAATAAAATTAAAAATATTGAACCGATCGACGTCTTTAGAAATATCCTGGGATATGCTTGTTTTAATGACGTAACTGCTAGAGATCTGCAAAAAAAAGACGGACAATGGACCAGAGCTAAATCCTTTGATAGCTTTGCTCCAGTTGGGCCTTTTATTTCAACCGAATTAAATCCCGATAATCTTCAAATAAAACTTTACAAGAATGGGCAGCTAAAGCAAGATTCGTCTACCAGTAATATGATTTTTAAGGTTGTGACGTTGGTCAGTTTTGTATCAAAAATAATGACCTTATTTCAGGGAGATATAATTGCCACAGGAACTCCTTCGGGAGTTGGGAAATTAGAGGAAGGCGATACTGTAGAGGTAGAAATTGAGGGGATTGGAATTTTAAAGAACAAAGTATTTTTAGAAGAAGAATGATTAAAAACTTCTATTTATGTCATTTACTCATAAAAATCATTATAACAATTGTAGAGGGCGAAGGAAGGTGAACTAAGAGCAAGGCAAATAAAATATTTTAGTTTAGCAAGAGTAGGTGACCTGCGTTAAGTGTTAGAGAATGGGACGTTGTCTCTAAACGAAAGGGTTAAGGATTTCTTTACAGAAATTCTTTGATCTTGCGGTAGGTCATCGCGTCCGCTGCTACATCCAACGCATCTTTTGCCAAGGCTCCTCTTGATGTAGCAGATCTAAAGCGATATCTATTTTTATTATGCTATATTCAGGAGGGAAAGATAAAAATGATCATATCATCCCATAAAATTACTGCTATGGGTCTTTTTATTGCTCTAAGTGTAATTTTAACTCGGATAGCTAGTTTACGTATTGCCATCGGAAGTGTCGAGGGAATCAGGATCGGTCTTGGAAAATTACCTATCATCTTAGGAGGTATTATATTTGGTCCCTTGGCCGGGGGGTTAATTGGAGGCTTTTCCGATCTGTTGGGATATTTTATCAATCCTATAGGAGCTTATATGCCTCACTTTACCCTAACTTCTGCCTTAACCGGGATCATTCCGGCTACCATCTTGTTGATAACAAAAAAAGAGAATGTTCTTCATTTAACCCTGGCTATTACCGTAGGACAGGTGATAACTTCAATGATATTAATTCCCTATTTTCTACATATTTTATTCGGGCTTTCCTGGAAAGTATTAATCCCTCCGCGAATGGTGGCAGAGCCCATTCAAATATTCATCTATACCTATGCTATAAGGATAATTTTAAAGAGGAATATTTTAACTACCAACTGATATAATGTTTAAATTTATCGTTTAATTGATTGAACAAAATATTTAGCGGGGCTGTAAGAAAGAGATAAAAATCTATTGTTTTTTTGTTTCCTGTCTTTTTCTATCTCTAGTTCTTTTCCCCTGCTTGGTGCGATATAAAATAATATCTACGAATTAGTATTATTTTGCTTAAAAAAATTGGAATTAATCATATTTTTAATATAAAAAAGAAGGATATTAAAAATTATTTGTCGAAAATAATCTTAGGGAATATCGTAGATGTGGATTTTGAATGTTCCGGTTCTGTGGAAGGGTAGAGCAGGGATTAAATCTCATAAGGAAGGGGGGTAGATGTATTCAACAAAGAATTGTTCATCAATCAGTTCAACTTAAATTTGATCAAATCTTATTTGACAAAGAGATAAGTATTGTTGGTTCACGCACTAATAAACCTTCTTCCTGGGGTAAGGCAATAAATCTGGCTAGAGAAGAGAAGGTAAATTTAAAAGAATTGTGTATTAGTTTTCTGGTTAATTATTTTGTATAATCCTGTTAATCTATTAATTGATTAGCCGACTAATTAAGGAACTAACTAATAAATCTAAACATAATATAATTAGAAGAGGAGGAAAGAAAAATGATAGAATTCAATCTGGAAAAAGGTTTAAAAGGAATAGCTCAAACAATGGTAAATGAAGAAAATTCAGCTGAGAGATTTGCCAAACCTATGCCGCCTGCTTTTGCTACTCCCATGTTAGTTTCGTTAATGGATTTAGCTGCCATCAATGCGGTGAAAAAAAATCTTCCCGAAGGTTTTATTTCAGTAGCTAGTAAAATATCAATTACTCATTTAGCTGCTACTCCTCTGGGTATGACGGTTACTGCCGATGCCACTTTAGTTGACATTTTTAAGAATCGATTAACTTTTCAGGTAAGTGCTTTCGATGAGGCGGAGAAGATAGGAGAAGGAACTGTAGAAAGATATATAATTGATATAGAAAAATTTACCAAAAAAATGAGGGATAGAAAAAAGGTACGAGAGGTTGATTTTTAAATAATTAGAAAGCTTATTATTTATAGAAAGGTACAAATAAAGTTTACTTCTTAAATATTTCATTCAGTAAGGTGAACCATAACGGAAATCTAATAGCTTAGAAGAAATGGATTGGAGTCAAAGTAGTGGTAAAAAAAAGATTAAAAGTAGGATTAGCTTTAGGGGGAGGTGGAGCTCGAGGTCTTGCTCATATTGGTGTATTAAAAGTTTTAGAAAGTGAGAATATTCCGATTGATTTAATTACCGGTACCTCAATGGGAGCTATTATCGGAGCAGTCTATGCCCTAAAAAAAGATATTTCTGCAATAGAAAAAATTACCGAGAAATATTCTAAAATCAGTGAATTTAATATAGATTTCTCTTTTAGTGATAAAGAAAAAAGAAATAAATCTCTTTTTTTAAAAAAGATGTCTGATTTTTTAAAAAGAGGTTATATACTTAATCTTGAACTTAGAAGAAAATATATTAATGACGGAGAAGGGATAAAGAAAATCATTAAAGATTTGGTGGGCGATAAATCTTTCGAGGACACAAAAATCCCCTTTGCTGCGGTGGCCGCAGATTTGGTAAAAGGAGAAAAAGCAATCATAAGAGAAGGAAAATTATTCGACGCACTGTTAGCAAGCGCTTCTATTCCCGGAATGTTTCCCCCGGTAATATTAGAAAAGAAAATCTTGGTTGATGGCGGGATAGTCGATGTAGTGCCAATAGAGACAGCTAAATCTTTAGGAGCTAATTTTGTTATTGGCGTCAATGTAAGCCAATCTATTAAAAAGAGAGTTGAATTTGATAACGCGGTAGAAATTTTTTTCCGTTCAGATTCTATCACTTCTTCAGAATTAAGAAAATTACAATTGTCTTTTGCTGATGTACTAATTACCCCTAAAGTAGGACGTTTTCATTGGTCTGATTTTACTAAACCTGAACAATGTGTTCGAGAAGGAGAAATAGCTGCGCAAAACTCTATTATAGAATTAAAGAAAAAATTGAAGAAAGTGAAACCAAAATGGTGGAAAAGGTTATTTTACTGAAGTTTCTTTGTCTTTCTTTTCTTTAGTATTGGAGTCTGGTTTTTTGGAAATTTCTTTTTTTTCTTGCTCTTTTATTGAGGTAGCGGCTAATCTCTTCTTTTCTGATTGGATACTAGTACTTCGGTTATCTGTGCTATAATATCCGTTACCCTCTGTCTCTTATACACATCTCCG
>OGCK01000193.1_pt1 | contig 12214 bp, 10 predicted proteins | sample 1570051 | NCBI WGS metagenome assembly OGCK01 (sample SAMN06266181, study PRJEB24510) | hot springs metagenome | isolation source: hot spring sediment | place: USA: Zodletone Spring, Oklahoma | collected 2013-12-03 | reverse complement strand
TACCGGTGCTGGCCCTGCTGACCAAGGCCGACAAGCTCGGTTTCGGCCAGATCAAGCAGACTGTGGCTCGGCTGGAGCGCGAGCTGCCGCTCCCTGGCGGCCAGTGGATGGCGTTCTCCGGTACCAAGAACACCAATGTCCGCGAGGCGCGTCAGGTGATCACGCGCTGGCTTTCCGAGACGACCGACTGACCCTTAGGGAGACTCTGCACGAATGCCATACCGCTGAAGCGCGCCTTGAGCCGGGAATATGCAAGGCGCTCGTTCGCTGCGGAAGAGTTATTCTTTTTCCAAGGACGACAACGCAGCAGATGCCCGGCTCAAGGCGCGCCCGGCGGGGCTGGGCGAGCCGCCCGTGCTCCGCGTTGCGATGTCTTGACGTGGCCACCGGCACGCCGGCGTTCAAGCGCCTTGATCACGAACGACTCGCCCAGCCAGAGTGGCATGGCATTCGTGCAGAGTTTCCCTTGGCATTTGCCCGAACGGCCGTGAGCGTGCCCGTCATTCAGCGCCTCGACCATCGTCGCGACGGCGACTGGCAACAGGAGCCGCCGTCGCTCGCGACCGTGCTGGTGCAGGCGGGAGAGCAGGCAAGCCACCTGTTCGAGAGCGTCACCGCCGGTGGCCCGCTGAGCCGCTGGTCGATCCTGTTCTCCGCGGCCGACGAGCGGATTCGCGCCCCGGCAACGCCGACCAGCGACGAGTCCCGCTTTCTCGACGCCTTCCAGCAGGCCGTCTCCCGTCACCAGTCGCTGTCGGCGTCCTTCGATGCCAGCGACTGGCTGGCTTCCCGGGGCCTGCCGACGTCGTTCCCTTTCCTCGGCGGCTGGACCTTCTTCCTCGCCTACGAGATGGCCGCCGAGATCGAGCCTACACTCGATCTGCCGGCCTTCGAACTCGGCGCCGAGAGCGGTTTTCCGCGTGCGATTGCCGAATATCATCCGGCCGCCCTGGTGCGCGATCACGTCACCGGCGAGGATATCGTCGTTCACGATGGCAGCGAACGGGGCGAGTCGTCCGCCCATGCCCTGATCGCCGCCTGGCGACGGGCGTGTGAGGCAACCGGCGGCGATCCGGGCGATCCGGGCGATCCGGGCGATCCGGGCGGCGCGGTGGAGCTGGCCGAAATCCAGGCCCCGGCGGGGGCGCCGCACCGTGAGCGGGTGGCCAAGGTGCGCGACTACCTGTTCGCCGGCGACGTCTTTCAGGCCAACCTGTCGCATGCCTGGCGCTTTCGACTGGCCTCCGGCGTGTCGTCCGCCGCGGTCTACGATGCCTTGTGTCGCCGCAACCCCGCCCCGTTCGCCGCCTGGTATCGCCAGCCCGAGGGCGAGATCGTGAGCTCCTCGCCGGAGCGATTGCTGCGCGTGGCCGACGGCCTCGCCGAGACACGGCCGATCGCCGGCACCCGACGGCGCGACCCGGACCCGGAACGTGACCGCGAGCTGATCGAGCAGCTCCAGGCCCACCCCAAGGAGCGTGCCGAGCACGTCATGCTCATCGATCTGGAGCGCAACGACCTGGGCCGGGTCTGCGAGCCCGGCTCGGTGCGGGTCGACGAGTTGATGGTGGTGGAGTCCTACGCCCAGGTACACCACCTGGTCTCGAACGTGGTCGGGCGACTGTCGGCGGCCAGCTCGCCACTGGCCGCCCTGGCGGCCTGCTTCCCCGGCGGTACGATAACCGGCTGCCCGAAGGTGCGTTGCATGGAGATCTTGGCCGAGCTCGAACAGGCCGGGCGCGGGCCGTACACGGGCAGCCTTGGCTACCTGAGCAATCACGGCCGGATGGACAGCAACATCTTGATTCGAAGCCTGTTCCTCGCCCCCGACGGGCAGGGGGAGTTCCGCACCGGCGGCGGGATCGTGGCCGACTCCGACCCGGCGCGCGAGCTCGACGAGACCTACCAGAAGGCCCGCGGCGTGCTAGATGCCCTGGGCGGGGAGACCGCGCTTGCGGCCGGGGTGCCGAGCGAATGACTGCCATCGGGGCGACAGCGTCTGGCGGGTCTGCCGATGCCAACGAAATCGATCGTGGGCTCGCCTTCGGTGACGGCCTGTTCGAGACGCTGTTCGTACACGAGGGCCGCCCGGTAGCCTTCGCCGAGCACATGACCCGCCTTCGGGTCGGCCTGCAGCGGTTGGGGTTGCCCGAACCGTCTTTCGACTCGATCCGGGCAGCGATCGACGGGGCGATCGGAGAAACACCCGACCCGGCGGCGGGCGAGGGCGCGCCCACCGGTATCTGCAAGCTGATCGTCACCGCCGGGACCGGCCCGCGGGGCTACCGGCGCCCGCGGGAGCCCGTGCCGCGCATCCTGGCGCGTTTCGGGCCGTTGCCGCCGGCGCCCGCGGTGGCGTTGTCCGTGGACCTGTCGCCGGTCCCGGTGGTCGGATCGGCGCGGCTGCGGGGGATCAAGCACCTCAATCGCCTGGTCCAGGTAATGGCCCAGGAGGTAATGGCACAGGAGGCACTGCCGGCAGGCCGGGTCGAAGCATTGATGACCGACGGCGAGGGGCGCGTGGTTTCCGGTACCATGAGCAACCTGTTCTGGCGTGAGCGCGACGGCTGGCACACCCCGCCGCTGGTCGACGGGGCGATCGCCGGCACCCGGCGGGCTTGGCTGATCGAGACGCTGGACGCGCGGGTCACTCCCTGCGGGATCGGGCGTCTGGCACTCGCGGACTCGGCCTTCCTCGCCAACGCCCTGTCGGCCTGGCGACCGATCGAGAGACTGTTGGGTCGGCCACTGGCGGAAATGGATCGCCCGCCCGTCCCACTGAGATCGATCGGCGGTTTCTGGCAGCCGCCGGCCCCCGAGGGGAGCGTCCCCTGGCCCGCCTCCTTGGCGACGGCGCTCGGGACGACCTGCTGGGGGCGAATGGCGCAGCGCGAGGGCATCGATAGGTGCTGGATGTGATCATCATGCCCGTCGCGGGTCAGCCGGTGGTGGTCGGCACGCAAGGGGCGAACGAGGCGCCGTGGTAAGTGTCTCGGCTCGGGCCGGGATGGATTTCAGTTGGACACAGTCTGGGAGTGGCGGATGCGGCGAGCGATCGGAGCGTTCTTGATCTGGATGCTGAGCATGGGATGGGTGGTCGTGGTCCTCGCCGTGGCCGGTCTTGCCTATCACTACTGGCAGATGCCCCTGGTGACAAACGACACCACGGTTCAGGTCGAGCCCGGCGAGTCGATGCGCGACGTTGCCGCGACCCTCCACGAGACCACCCCGAGTTTGCCGGCTCGCGTCATCTACTGGACGGCGCGCTTTCGCGGCCAGGCCCGCCAGATCAAGGCGGGCGAGTACGCGATTGGTGCGGGTGAACGCCTGCCGACCCTGCTCGATCGCATGGTGGCGGGGGACGTGATCGAATACCGCTTCACCGTCCCGGAGGGGGTGACGGCCGGCGAATTTCTTGCTCAGCTCGCCGAGGCGCCGAAGGTCCGGCACACCCTGGAGGCACTGACTCCCGAGGCGGTGATCGACGCGCTCGACCTGCCGGTGGAAAACCTCGAGGGCTGGCTGTTCCCGACCACCTACCATTACCCGGCGGGCACCACTGACGTGGCGTTGTTGCGACGGGCCTATGACCAGATGCGCGAGGAACTGGACGCCGCCTGGGCGGCCCGGGCCGACGACCTGCCGATCGATACCCCCTATCAGGCCCTGGTCCTGGCCTCGCTGGTGGAGAAGGAAACCGCGGTGCCCGACGAGCGCGGGCGCATCGCCGGGGTGTTTGCCAACCGGCTCGAGCGCGGCATGCGGCTGCAAACCGATCCCAGCGTGATCTACGGCATGGGGGATGACTACCAGGGGCGCCTCTACACCAAGAATCTGCGCGAGGACAGCCCCTACAACACCTATACCCGTGGTGGCCTCCCCCCGACGCCGATCGCCTTGCCTTCGGCCGCCTCCCTGCGGGCGGCCACCCGGCCGGAGACCACCAAGGCACTCTACTTCGTCGCCGATGGCAGCGGCGGGCACGCCTTTTCGCGAACGCTGGAAGAGCACAACCGCGCGGTCTCGCGCTGGCGCCAGCAAAAACGCGAGGCGGAGGCAAGCCCATGAGCGCGCGCCGGGGACGCTTCATCACGCTCGAAGGTGTCGAGGGGGCCGGCAAGTCGACCGCGATGGCCTTCGTGCGCGACTGGTTCGTCGACCACGGCCGGGAGGTGGTCTGTACCCGCGAGCCGGGCGGTACGCCGCTCGCCGAGGAGTTGCGTGGCCTGCTCAAGGCCCCGCGCGAGGAGCCGATGGCCCCCGCGACCGAGCTATTGTTGATGTTCGCGGCGCGTGCCCAGCACGTCGAGCAGGTGATCCGACCGGCACTCGCCGCCGGCAAGGTGGTGATCTGCGACCGGTTCACCGATTCGACCCGCGCCTACCAGGGCGCCGGGCGTGGCTTGTCGATGACCACCATCGACCGGCTGGCCGCGGTAGCCCACGCAGGCTGCGACCCCGAACTGACGTTCTGGCTGGACGTCCCGGTGGCGCTCGGGCTCGAGCGGGCGGCCCGGCGCGAGGCAGCCGATCGGTTCGAGCAGGAGACCCTCGCCTTTTTCGAGCGCGTGCGCGGTGGTTTCCAGGCCCTCGCCGAACGCGAAACCGCGCGATTCCGGCGAGTGGATGCCACGCGCGCCCTCAACGAGGTGCGCAACCAGATCGAGATCGAGTTGGAGGTGGCCCATGGCGACTGACAACGCGGAAGCCAGCCTCGCGGGACTGGCCGAGCAGCGGCTGGTCAGCGACCCGGCGACCATTCGTCACGCCGATTGGCTGGCCGATGCCTGGGCGCGTCTCGACCGGATGATCGGCGCCGGGCGCCTGCCGCACGGCCTGCTGCTGCACGGGCGGCTGGGCGCGCCGATGACCGCCTTGCTGGAAACGCTCGCGCGGCGCTTGATCTGCGAGTCGCCTCAGGAGGGGTGGCCTTGCGGTACCTGCCGGGCCTGCCGCCAGGCCGAGCAGGGCAGTTTCCCGGATATCCATCGCCTGGCCGATGACGCCGAGCATCGCGATATTCCGGTCGACACGATTCGCTCCCTGATCGACGGCGCCTTCCTGACACGATTCGGGCGCATGCGGTTGGTGCTGATCGAACGCGTCGAGCGACTCAACCGAGCGTCGGGCAACGCGCTCTTGAAGCTCCTCGAGGAGCCGCCGGACTCGATGCAGTTTCTCTGCACCGTCGAACAGGTCGACCGCTTGTTGCCGACCATTCGTTCGCGCCTGCAGCGCCTGCGCCTGCGTGAGCCCCGCCCGGAGGAACAGGCCGGATGGTGGCGACAGACGATCGGCTGTGACCCCGAGCAGGCCGAGCTGCTCGCCTTCATCGACGATCCCACTCTGGTGGATGGGAGCGAGCCGACCTTCGATTGGCAGGCGGTGACCGAGGCCTGGGTCCGTCTCGCCGAGGGGCGGGGCACACCGCTGGCCCCGCTCGCGCCCTGGCTGACCACGCCACGGCCCGTACTCGCTCGCTGGCTGCTTCGGCTGTGGCCCGTGGTTGCCCGACGACATGCTGGCCTGCCTGTCGCGGGGCTTCCGCGCGCGCTTGCCCCGTCGGTCGACCGGCTGGCCGCGGCGTATGGCATCGAGCAGTGGTTGGCAGTACATACCCGCCTGATCCGTTTCGCCCGCGAGGCCGGTCATCCCCTACATCCGGAACTTTCGGTCGAACACCTGGCACTCGACCTCGTTGATCCGCGCCTGCCAAGACGAATCGAGACACCCTGAGCCTCCCGGCGTCGGCCTCTCACTCGGGCCGACGTCGAACCCCCGCGACGCCACGGCGAACGAGCGCACAAGGCCGGGCCCCGTGTCATGGTCCTGTATTACGCGGTTCGTATGGTCTCCGGTCTACCACTGGCTGGAGGGGGTCGAATGGCAGAGAGTCGTACGCGGACGTCCGGGGACCGGATGCGTCTGATTTCATTGCTCTGGGAAGTGCGCAACGCCGCTCGCGGTTCCGGTGAAGCCGCCTTGCGCGTGGTGCATTTCAACCTATTGCTGACTGACCCACGCTACCGGCGCGAGATGCTCGACCGAGGGCGACTCTCGAATTCCGCCGAACTTCGCCGCCTGGCCGCTGAGGCCCAGGGTCTCGATGATGGCCAGAGCCTGAAGGACGGGCGTTCCCTGCACCAGGGAGATCGACCGAATGTCGAGTCGATGCCCGGGGCGTCGCCGACGGGAGATCATCTCGGGGCCCGGGAGAAAGAACGTGGACACTCGGCCTCGTGGGGTTGGCTCGTCTCCGGCGCGACGCTCCTGGTGCTTGGTGCCGCCGGGCTCGCCGGGGCCGGCCAATGGTGGGGCAGTGACGAGCCCACCGTCGAGACGGTTTCCGGGTCGCTGTACGGCGACGTCGTCTGGCGCTCGGACCGGGTCTACCGATTGGCGGACATGGTGTTCGTCGAGTCCGGCGCGACGCTCAACATTGAACCCGGAACCCGTGTCGAGGGCGAACGAGGCTCGGCACTGGTGGTCACTCGCGACGGCCTGCTGAACGCGCGCGGTACGCAATACAATCCGGTGGTGTTCACCAGTGCGCGCCCGGAGGCTGAGCAACGCGCCGGTGACTGGGGCGGTGTGGTGCTCCTGGGCAGCGCGCCGGTCAACACCGGCGTGGGTCAGATCGAGGGGATCCCGGCGTCGGACCCTCGCGGCGGTTTCGGTGGCAGCGACATGCACAACAACTGCGGTTTTCTGCAATACGCTCGCATCGAGTTCGCGGGCTACGAGATTTCCGCCGACAACGAACTCAACGGCTTGACCCTGGGCGGCTGTGGCGATGCCACGGTGTTGCGCTACATCCAGGTTCACGCCGGATTGGACGACGGGATCGAGTTTTTCGGCGGCACGGCCAACCTGAGTCACGCCGTTATCACGGATGCCGACGACGACTCGCTCGACTGGGGCCTGGGCTGGCGCGGCAAGGGCCAGTTCCTGCTGATCCGCCAGTCACCCGGGGTCGGTGACACCGGTTTCGAGGCCGACAATCTGTCTGCCGATCACCTGGCCCAGCCGCGTTCGTCGCCAACCCTGGCCAACGTGAGTATTTTCGGGCCGGATACGGCCACGGGTGCCCAGCGCGGCATGGTGTTGCGTCGTGGCACGGGGCTTGACCTGCGCAATACGCTGATCAGCGGTATGCCGGGGGATGCCGTCGACGTGCGCGACCGAGCGACTGTCGCGCAGATTAAGCGTGGCGAACTGCGCTTCGACGGCGTGTTGATCGCGGACCTGCCGACGGGTGTCGCGTTCACTCCGGAGCAGGGCGAGGACGACGACGATGACGGCTTTGACGAGGACGCGTTCTTCGGGCGTGAAAACGGGGTGTATCGTCAGGCCGGCCTGGTGCTCTCCTCGGCCTCGGCGCAGTCGAACGACGTGGCCGTGGTGCCGCCGACGGGCGGTGTGTTCGAGCGCTACGTGGTGGCTTTGCCCAAGGGCGAATTCTGGGACGAGGCCGCGCGTTTCGTCGGCGCTATCCGGCCGGGCAGTCGCACCACCTGGCTCGATGGCTGGACCCGCACCGAGCGCGGGCCGATTCCGGATTGAGCGTCCGTACCGCGATCGGGGCCAGGATCGGGACGCCGGGGTGACTGCGGGCGATCGCCAAACACGGTAGACTGAAACCCGGCCTGGCCCGCGGTCCTTCGGGGGCCCGGCCATTGGCTTGCAGGTGATCACGAGGCGCAAGGAACCGGATGACCGGCGTCCCGCCGAACAGGAGCGCGATATGGCACAGGCTGGAGGTGGCCTCGGTGGAGGCATGATCCACCACAACATCCCCGACAAGGAGACGCTCTACAAGTCCTATATGCCGTTCGTCAAGAATGGCGGGCTGTTCATCCCGGGGCACACGCATATTCCCATGGGCAAGGAAATCTTCCTGACACTCACCCTGATGGGCAGTCCCGAACGGCTGGCGGTAGCCTCGAAGGTCATCTGGATCACCCCGCAGGGCGCCCAGAGCGGCAAGACTGCCGGCATTGGCGTGCAATTCGGCCGGATGGACCAGGGGCGCACGCGCCGGCAGATCGAGAGCTACCTCGCCGGCGCGCTGGAAAAGGAAACCCCCACGTATACCATGTGACCGGGCCGTAATCCGTCACCCGTAATCCGTTACCCATAATCCGTCACCCATTACCTGCGGCACGAACTACCTATCGTCCGGGAGCGACATGCAACTGTTCGACTCGCACTGCCACCTCGACCGGGTGGAACTCGACGCCTTCGACGACGATTTCGACCGTTTCATGCAGGCCGCGTGGCTGGAATCGGTGACGCGGATGCTCTGCGTCTCGATCAAGCCATCGACCTGGCAGGCAATGACAGACCTGGTCTCGCCGTACCTCGCCGGTCACCCCGACCGGCGCCCCGAGCGCCCCGAGGTATTCCTCTCCTACGGGCTGCACCCCACCGACGATGCCGGGACGGTGATCCCCGCCGAGGAGCTGGTGCGCGCGATCCGGGAAGACCGCCACGCCGAGTCCATCGTCGCGGTGGGCGAGACCGGCCTCGACTACTTCCACTGCGAGGAGGGCGAGCGTTGGCAGCACGATCGCTTCGTCAATCACATCGACGCGGCCAAGGCGGTCGGCAAGCCAGTCATCATCCACACGCGCGGGGCCCCCGGAGACACCATGGATGTGCTCGAGCGCGAGCATGCCGAGGACTGCGGCGGGGTAATGCATTGCTTCGCGGAGGACTGGGAGACGGCGCGCCGTGCGCTCGATCTCGGCTTCTATATATCGTTCTCGGGGATCGTTACGTTCAAGAATGCCGCGTCCCTTCGCGACGTGGCGCAGAAGGTGCCCGGGGATCGGCTGCTGATCGAGACCGACTCGCCGTATCTCTCGCCAGCGCCCTATCGCGGCAAGCCGAACAACCCGATCCGTGTCCGCCACGTTGCCGAGGTGCTGGCCGACGTGCGCGGGGAGAGCCTGCCGGAAATGGCCGCTCGCACGCAGGAGAACGCGGCGCGCTGGTTACGTCTCTGATCCGGTCCATCGACTGGCGCAGTCCAAGTGGCAGGACCCATCCGGCCCCGTTCTTCATGCCTCAGTTGCTTGCGATCCGCAGTTCCTGTCCAGGCGTTAGCGGGGCATCCCGGCCGATCTGGTTGAGGGCGACCAGTTGCTCGACCGTCGTGGAAAAGCGCCGCGCGAGCTGCCACAGCGTATCGCCCGGCTGGACCACGTAGGTCGAATCACCTCGCGGCGCAGCCGCTTCCTTCACGCCGACGACGACCTTGTCGCCCGGACGCAATACCGGATTGTCGCCGTAGTGGTTCATGCGTCGCAGTTCGGCCATGCCGATGTCCTGCTGGCGCGAGATAGCCCACAGCGAATCGCCGGGCTGGACGGTATAGGTTTCGGCGTTCCCTGCGATGGCCGCCCGATCGACCCGGCCGCCCGGGACCAGGATCACCTCGCCGGGGCGGGCGAGGGCGGACTGGCGTCGGTTGATCGCCAACAGTTCGTCGACCGAACTGCCGTAACGCTGAGCGATTCGGTAGAAGCTGTCGCCCTGGCGGAAGGTGTAGCGCTGCCACGATTCCGCGGCGCTCGCCGCCGAGGTGAGCGTCTGCACGTCAAAGCGCCCGCGCGCCGCTTTCGGGACCAGCAGTTGCCGTGGCTTGTCACCGGTGATCGAGCGGCCGAATCCGGGGTTGAGTCGGTAGAGCGTCTCGTGGTCCATGCCGGTCAGGTCGGCCAGCTTGGCGAGGTTGATCGAACGCTCGATCTCGATCTGGGCGAGTGCCGGCCGGTTTGCGATCGGATACGGGTCGAAGCCGTACTTTTTCGGCTGGGAGAAGATCTTGACCAGGGCGAACAGGCGTGCCGGGTACTCGCGGGTTTCCTTGCGCAGTTGATCGAGGTGCCAGAAGTCGGTCGGCCGACCGCGGCGCTCGTTCTCCCGTATGGCATTGATCAGCGTGCCCTGGCCGCCGTTGTAGGCCGCGATCACCGTGGGCCAATCGTCATCGAACATGCCGCGCAACTGGCTGAAATAGGTCACGGCCGCATCGGTGGACGCCTTGATGTCGCGCCTGCCGTCGTAGAAGGCGTCGCGTTCCAGGCCAAAGTACGTACCGGTCGAGGGAATGAACTGCCAGATCCCGGCCGCCGAACTCGATGACAGGGCATGTGGCAGGTAGGCACTCTCCACGATCGGTAACAGGGTGAGCTCGAGCGGCAGATCGGCCGATTCGAGCTTCTCGACGATCATGTACAGGTAGGGTTCGGCCCGCTTGCTGACCTCACGCAGGTAGTCCGGGTGGCGCAGATAGCGTCGCACTTCGGCGTTGACCCGTGCGTTGTCCGGCACGTCGAGCCTGAAGCGCGAGGCGACGGCCCGCCAAAGGTCGTGCTGCTCGTTTGAGGCCTGCTGATCGCCACGATTCGGCCCGCTGATCGCCGGCAGGGGCGAGCCGTCGTAACCCCCGGGATGACCCGTCGCGGTGTCATCGCCATCGGGTGCCGGAACCAGCGCGGAACAGCCGTGAAGGACTAGGGCGACCAGGGCCAGGGCCAGGCCGCGGATCATGCCTCGGGTCAGGCTCGAGGCTGGTTGCCGGCACGGCTCACGGTGCGAACCACGCCGCCGCCAAGCCAGGGCCGAAAGCGGGTGAATCCAGTGATGAATCCGGTGATGCATGGGTCGCGACATTCCTTGACGTGGCGATCAGAGCCGGGCGAGACCGTCGAAATCGTCCTTCCAGTGGCGTAGCTGCGCGAAGGCCTCGATATCGTCGTCGATCGGCTGACCGACGTACGCTTCGATCGCGCGTCGCAGTGTCGGTTCACGGATGCGCAGGAAAGGATTGGTCTGCTTCTCCACCGCGAGCGAGGCGCTGGCGGTCGGGTCACCGGCCGCGCGGCAGGCCGCCGTGTCCGTCACCCGGGTGGCGATTTTGGCGTTGTCCGGCTCGGCATGGGCCGCAAAGCGCAGGCTGTCGGTCGTGTACTCGTGGCCGCAGTGGATCGTCGTGTCGTCGTCGAGGGCGGCGAGGCGGTCGAGCGAATCGAGCATCTGGGCCGCCGTACCCTCGAATAGCCGACCACAGCCCGCCGTGAAGAGCGAATCGCCGGTAAAGACGTCCTTGCCCAGGACGTAGGAAAGGTGATCCTGGGTATGCCCCGGCGTGGCCAGGGCGGCGACGGTGCCCACCTCGGGGATCTCGATCTGCTGGCCGTCGACGACGACGTGATCGACGCCCGCTCGACCGCAACTCTCCGGCCCGTGGACCGGCACCGGGTAGCGAGCGACGAGGTCGGGCAGGCCCTGCACGTGGTCGCCGTGATGGTGGGTGATCAGCACCGCTACCGGGCGCAGCCGTCGGGATTCGATCGCCGCGATCACGGGCGCGGCCTCGCCCGCGTCGACAATGACTGTGGCCCCGTCACGGCCTTCGATCAGCCAGACGTAGTTGTCCGAAAGAACGGGAATGCAATGGATGGTGGGCGCGGTTACAGTGCTCATGCGGGCATGGTAACGCAGTCGGGCGAGGGCACGGAATGTCCCGGGCCGGCGCGATCGACCCTGCCCGGCTCAAGGCACGCTTGAGCCGTACGGCCCTCGTGCAGAGTTTCCCTGATCATCGCTGCAAGGACGCGGCTACATGGATACAGATCTCTCCTACGTTCCTCGTCGGACGATCGTGCCGCGCCGGTACCCGGCATTGCGCTGGCTGTTGCTGGCCTGGGCTCTGGCCGCGCTGGCGGCCTGGTTCGTCCCGTGGCGAATCGCCCCGACGATCCTCGGTATCGGACCGATCACCATCGCCGCCCTGGCGGACCTCACGCCGGTTGTCCCGTGGGTGCTGACGGCCGTCGCGCTGGTCGCCTGGCGGCTAAGACGACCGTGGCTTGCCGTGCCGGTGCTGATCCTGGCCGGCGGACTGCACACGTTGGGCGCCTCGGCCGCGTTGCTCGCGCAGACGCCCGGCTTTAATCAGCGTATCGATTGCCGGATCGAGGGACGCGTCGCGGGCCTCGTGGACGTGGCGCCCGACCGGCGTCGGTTCCGGCTGGTGGTGAGCCGGGCCGACGGCGTCGGGGACGACCGGCGCGCCGACCGCATTTGTGGTGACCGTCTGGTCGGCGGTCGGTTGCGGCTGAGCGACTATCACCGTGACGAGGCCCGGCAGATCATCGCTGCCGGGTACCGGTATCGCCTGCTGGTACGACTCAAGCCCTTGCAC
>OGCK01000192.1_pt1 | contig 12252 bp, 11 predicted proteins | sample 1570051 | NCBI WGS metagenome assembly OGCK01 (sample SAMN06266181, study PRJEB24510) | hot springs metagenome | isolation source: hot spring sediment | place: USA: Zodletone Spring, Oklahoma | collected 2013-12-03 | reverse complement strand
TTTTCCATGTGGGACAGGCCGTTCAAGCTGACCGGAGAGGCTTTCTACAAATGGCTGGATGACCTGATCCCCTATAAGATTGAGAATGTGCGGATCCGGTATGCCGGTGAGAACATCTCCCGGGGATATGCCAGGGGGATCGACTTCAAGCTGAACGGGGAGTTCGTGCACGGAGCCGAATCCTGGATGACCCTGTCGCTGCTGCAAACCCGGGAGGATGTGGAAGGGGATGTGGCTTATATCTTCGACGGAGAGGGGTATGTGCTGACTGAAGCAGGGAAGTTTCCCCGTCCCACCGACCAGTTGTTCACATTCGGACTCTACTTCCAGGATTACTTCCCGAACAATCCCGATTACAAGGTGCACCTGAATGCATTTTACGGGACCGGCCTGCCACTGAGCAGTCCCAACGAGGAACAGTATTACACCGACATCCGGATGAGGCCCTACAGGCGGGTGGACATCGGTTTCTCGAAGGTGATCAAAAGGGAAACGGATAATATCGGGGAGAGGAATCCCCTGCGGTTTTTCAAGAGCATCTGGATCAGCGGTGAGATTTTCAACCTGCTCGGGATCAAAAATGAGGCATCCTATCTGTGGATCAGGACCGTATCTGACCAGGAAGGGATCCCGGGCCGGTTCGGTGTTCCGAACTATCTGACCGGCCGGCGTTTCAACGTGAGAATCTCCATGCAGTTCTGATCCTTCCACATTCAGAAGTTTTGTGTAAGTTTATGGCTTCAAACGACAGGTCATTATTCACAAGATTACACCACAAATGAAAGCACAGGATTACATCCGGAGAGAAGAAAAATACGGCGCCCATAACTACCATCCCCTGCCCGTGGTACTTGACAGGGGACAGGGGGTATTTGTGTGGGATGTGGAAGGCAAACGTTACTACGATTTTCTGTCGGCCTATTCGGCGCTGAACCAGGGGCACTGTCATCCCAGGATCATTGAAGCCCTGACATCGCAGGCCGGAAAACTGACGCTCACCTCAAGGGCTTTCTACAACAGCGTGCTGGGGGAGTTCGACGAGTATATGACCCGAACCTTCGGCTACGACAAGGTACTGCCCATGAACTCTGGTGCCGAGGGGGATGAGACCGCGCTGAAGCTCTGCCGGAAGTGGGCCTACGAGAAGAAGGGGATCCCGGAAAACCAGGCGAAGATCATCGTGTGTGAGGGAAATTTTCACGGCCGCACGATCACCATCATCTCCATGTCCACCGATCCGGACTCATACAAAGGGTACGGTCCCTATACACCCGGGTTCGTAAAGATCCCCTACAATGACACGGAGGCCCTGGCAGAGGCGCTGGAAGATCCGCATGTGGCCGGATTCCTCGTGGAACCCATCCAGGGCGAAGCGGGCGTGTTTGTACCGGATGAAGGATACATCGCCAGGGCCTATGAGCTATGCAAAGAAAAGAACGTCCTGTTCATCGCCGATGAGGTGCAGACCGGACTTGCCAGGACCGGAAAAATGCTGGCGTGCGAGCACGAGGGCGTCAGGCCGGATATCCTGATCCTGGGAAAAGCGCTCTCGGGGGGTGTGTATCCCGTATCGGCGGTACTGGCCGACGACGACATCATGCTCTGCATCCGCCCGGGTGAGCATGGTTCGACCTACGGTGGGAATCCCATTGCTGCCAGGGTGGCTATTGCAGCCCTGGAAGTGATCAGGGAGGAGAACCTGGCCGGAAATGCAGCTGCCCTGGGTGAAATCTTCCGGACCAGGCTGAAAGAGATCCTCTCCCCCATGGTGGAACTGGTCCGGGGTAAAGGACTGCTCAATGCGATGGTCATCAGGCCCACCCGCGGCAAAACCGCATGGGATGTCTGCCTGGCACTGAAGGAGAACGGTCTGCTGGCCAAACCCACACACCAGGACATCATCCGGTTTGCCCCTCCCCTGGTGATCACCGAGGAACAGATCATCGAGAGCACCGGGATCATCCGCAAAACCATCGAATCGGTCAGCTGACAAACCTTTTCAGACCAGGATGAGGATATACAGATTTCTCCGGATTCTGATGCTGCCTCTGCTGACAGCCGGCTGCAGCGAATCCGGCACAGGTTCCTGGAACATTCCCCTGGAGGCGGATCTATCCGATCTGCAGTCCGATCCCGTCTACCAGGAGGTCTTCCGGGAACGGCGCGAACGGGTCCTTTCCGGGCTCGGGGAAGGGACCATTATTCTCTGCTCGTCGGATCCGGCGAGTCATAACCGGCATGAATTCCGTCCCAATAACTATTTCTATTACCTCACGGGGATGGAGGCGCCGGACTGCTACGCCATCCTGAGCAATTCGGAGCCTGACCGGTATATCCTGGTGCTCCGTCCCCCCACCATCAGGTCCCTGATCTATGAAGGGCAGCCCGCTTCAAAGGAGGAAACAGAGGCCCTGTACAGGCCTGACCGCATCCTGGAATGGAGTGAATTCGCGAACCGGCTGTCAGGGATCTTTTCTTCGGGACAGACGCTGTACATGGACCGGTCGGATCCCCTGCTCCCGCAACGGCTCGGGGAACTGGCCGGATGGGACGGTTTCGTGCGCATCAGCCACGTGGGGGAAATGGTGGATGAGATGCGCGTGATCAAGGGATCCCCGGAAGTGCTGCGCCTGCAGAAAGCATGCAACATCACCGCGAAAGCTCTCGTGTCTGTGATGGAAAACTGCGCCCCCGGGAAATACGAGTTTGAGATGGAAGCCATCATCGAAGGCACATTCAGGCGATTCGGAGCGGCGATGCCCGGATTTGCCTCCATCGTGGGGTCCGGACCCAACAGCACCATCCTGCATTACGAGCGCAACACGAGAAAAATGGAGGAAGGAGACCTGCTGCTGATGGATATCGGGGCAGAATACGGCTTTTACACGGCCGATATCAGCCGCACCATACCGGTCAGCGGAAAGTTCGGCGAGCCCCAGAAAACCATTTACCAGCTGGTGCTGGATGCCCAGCGTGCAGGCATTGAACAGATGAAACCCGGGAACATGTTCATGGACGGCCACATGGCCGCCAGGGAGGTACTTGTGGAAGGGCTTACTGAACTGGGACTGATCACCGATCCCCAATCCCCCTGGCAGATCAGGTTTTACATCCTTTACCCTTCTTCACATTTCCTGGGAATGGACGTGCACGATGTGGGAGAGATGGGCGGGAGCTTCAGTCATTTCATGCAGCACACCCCCGGTGATTCCCTGGTAAGCAGGGTGCTGGAGCCGGGGATGGTGCTGACCATTGAGCCGGGGCTGTATTTCAGGGAAAAGGGACTGGAACAGCTGTCCGACATCTTCGGCAGTGAGGCGGACAGCGCCGAGCTGGCCGCTTTCGCCGAACAGGTCAGGCCTGTCTATGCACGCTACAGGAACATCGGGGTGCGGATCGAGGACGACATCCTCATCACCGCCTCGGGGAACCTGAACCTTTCCAGGTACGCGCCCAGGGAAATTGCGGAGATCGAAGCAATCATGAACAAATAGGGGCATCCCCCGGGCATCCTCAGTGGAAGCGTTTATCCTGCATGTCTTTCACGCAGTACTTTTTCCACATCGCCGATCCCGTATCCCCTGGCTGCGAGAAGCACCAGCAGGTGGTACACCAGATCGGCCGCTTCACTGAGGAACCGTTCCCCGCGTCCATCGGCCGATTCGATGACCAGCTCAATGGCTTCCTCCCCCACTTTCCGTGCCATATGGCCGATCCCGGCTTTGAAAAGACTGGTTGTGTAGGATCCTTCGGGAAGTTCCTGTTTCCTTTGGCTGATCAGATCCTGCAACTCGCTGAGGAAAGTTCTATCCCCCGTGTTGCGCTCATCAAAACAGGTATCGCTGCCCGTATGGCATACCGGTCCCTCCGGATGGACCTTCACCAGCAAGGTGTCCCGGTCACAATCCTCAAGGATTTCTGACACATGAAGAAAATGACCACTCTCCTCGCCCTTGGTCCATAGCTTCTTCCGGGTGCGGCTGTAGAAGGTCACCTTCCCCTCTTTCCTGGTCCTGTCAAGGGCCTCCCGGTTCATGAATCCGAGCATGAGCACCCGCCGGGTCGCTGCATCCTGGATGATTGCAGGAATCAGTCCGTTCATTTTTTCAAAATCCATTTTATCTGACTGTTATGTTATTTTTTCTCAAGTATTCCTTTAATACTGGTACCGGGATCTCGTTGTAATGAAAAATGCTCGCCGCAAGCGCGGCATCCGCATGGCCGTCACGGAACACTTCCAGGAAATGCTGCATTTCGCCCGCCCCTCCCGAGGCGATCACCGGAATGGTGAGCGCGGAGGAAAGTTCCCGCAGGGCATCGCATGCGAACCCGTTTTTCGTCCCGTCGTGGTTCATGGAGGTAAACAGGATCTCCCCCGCCCCCCTCTCCTGTGCCTCCCTGGCCCAGGAGAAGAGTTCCTTTTCCGTCGGGATCCTCCCGCCGTTCACATACACGGTCCAGCCACCCTTTTCATTCCTGGCATCGATGGCCACCACCAGGAACTGGGTCCCGAATTCCCCGGCAATGCGGTCGATCAGTCCCGGATCCCGGACGGCGGATGAATTGACGGACACCTTGTCGGCACCTGCCGACAGCAATACACCGGCATCCCCCACGTCGCGGATGCCGCCTCCCACCGTAAAGGGAATGTTCAGGTGTGCGGCAATGCGTTCCACAAGGTCGGCGAACAGTTTTCGTCCTTCATGGGTGGCTGTAATGTCCAGGTATACCAGTTCATCGGCCCCGTCCACCGCATACCTGGCTCCCAGTTCCACGGGATCCCCCACATCCACCACATTCTCGAACCGGATCCCTTTCACGGTTTTTCCGTCCCTGATATCCAGGCAGGGGATGATCCTTTTTGCTAGCATGATCTGCCTCTGTTGATGAGATACTCTTTCAATAAATCCGGGGTGATCCTGTTCTCATACAGGGCTTTCCCGATGATCACCCCGTCAGCTCCCGCTTCCTTTAGTTCTTCCAGATCTTCCAGTCGGGCGATCCCCCCGCTTGCCACCAAAAAGAGGGATCCCATTTTTTTCTTGATCCCTGCATAGGTACCGGTGGCTGGTCCCTCCAGCATTCCATCCCTGGAAATGTCGGTACAGATGGCCTTCCTGATGCCCTGATCCATATAATCTGAAAGGAACTCCGTCAAATCCAGGTCCGTTTCCTCGCTCCAGCCGGAAACGGCGATCTTCCCCTGCCTGAAATCGGCCCCCAGGATCACCCTTTCCGGACCGTACCTTTCGAGCCAGCCCAGGAAAAGGGACGGATCCTTAACGGCCACGCTGCCGCCGGTGATCATGCGGGCACCCGACTCAAACACGATGCGTACATCCTCATCGCTCCTCAAACCGCCTCCGGCATCGATGATCAGGGTGGTCTGGCGGGCGATCTGCTCCAGGATCCGGTGGTTGACCACCCGCTTCTGCATGGCCCCGTCCAAATCCACCAGGTGAAGCCTTCTGAATCCCTGATCCTCAAGCATCCTGGCCATCTCCAGCGGGTCGCCGTACTCCCGCTTCCGGTGGAATTCCCCCCGGGTGAGCCTGACACATTTTCCCTCGATGATATCGATTGCCGGAATGATTTCCATCACACATTCAGAAAATTTGAAAGGATCCGCTGGCCCGGGTCACCGCTTTTCTCCGGGTGGAACTGTGTGGCGTAAAAGTTCCCTTTCCGGATGGCCGCGCTGAAGGGGACCATGTACTGTGTCTCCGCGAGCGTGTATTCACAGACGGGTACATAATAGGAATGGACAAAGTAGACATATGCCCCCTGCAGATCCCCCTCAAACAGCTGTCCGCGTACCCTGTGCAGGTTGTTCCAGCCCATGTGGGGCACCTTCAGCCCCGGTGGAAAACGGGTGACCGGCTCATCGAAGATCCCGATGCAGGGCGTGTCGTTCTCTTCCGACCACCGGCACATCAGCTGCATGCCCAGGCAGATACCCAGCACCGGCTGTTCCAGGGAAGCGATCAGTGTGTCCATCGCTTTTTCCTTCAGGTACTTCATGGTGGTGGCCGCCTCGCCGACCCCGGGAAAGATCACCTTGTCGGCCTTCCTGATCACATCAAAATCGTCCGTGATCCGGGCTGTGACGCCAAGCCGCCTCAGGGCGAAATCCACCGATCTGATGTTCCCTGCATTGTATTTGATGATGGCTACATTCATCTGTTACAGCATTCCTTTGGTGGAGGGCAGCCGGTTGTCCCCGGGATCCAGTGTGACCGCCTGCCGGAGCGCCCTGGCAAACCCTTTGAAGACCGCCTCGATCTTGTGGTGTGCATTGTTCCCCGAAGCGTGGATATGCAGGTTGCACATGGCCGCATCGGAAAAACTCCTGAAGAAATGGGAAAACAGTTCCGTGGGGACATCCCCCACCATTTCCCTGCGGAAACGGACATTCCACTCCAGCCAGGGCCTTCCGCCCAGATCTAGGGCCACCTGCGCCAGTGCATCATCCATGGGGAGGACAAAGCCGTAGCGGCCGATTCCCCGCTTGTCACCCAGCGCCTCCGAAAATGCCCGGCCGAGTGCGATGGCGGTATCCTCCACCGTATGGTGTTCATCCACATGGAGGTCGCCGGTGGTTTTCACCATCAGGTCGATCCCCCCGTGTCGCCCCAGCTGTTCCAGCATGTGGTCAAAAAATCCGAGTCCCGTCGATACATCCGTTCTCCCCTCCCCGTCCAGTGAAAGCTCCACGTGTACCCGGGTCTCGGCCGTCACCCGTTCCACCACACTGCGGCGCATGGAAGCCCTGATATACCGGTAGATCCTGTCCCAGTCATCGCTCACAAGCACTGTCAGTGAGGTGAATCCTTTCTTCTCCAGCCGATCCTTTATCTCCCCGGTTCCGTAAAGGATCCCCCGGGCTCCCAGGTTTGCGGCGAGTTCCATATCGGTGAGCCTGTCGCCGATCACATAGGACGATGCCAGGTCATATGCTCCCTCCATGTATTTCAACAGCATGCCGGTTGCCGGTTTCCTGCCCGGGGAAGGATTTCCGGGCAGGGAAGGATCGATCAGGACCTCGTCAAATTCCACCCCCTCGTTCCTGAATGCGGTAAGGAACTTTTCGTGGGGAGGCCGGAATGTTTCCTCCGGGAACGCATCCGTCCCCAGTCCGTCCTGGTTCGAGACCACCACCAGCTCATATTCTGTATTATGCCTGAGCATGTAAAGGTTCCGGAACACCCCTGGCATAAATTCCAGTTTTTCCAGGGAATCCACCTGCTGATCCCCGGCCGGCTCCCGGATGAGTGTCCCGTCCCGGTCCAGGAAAATGACTTTTTTGAGCTTGTTCATGCAAATTTTTTTAACGCGTTCATCAGCAGCCTGTTCTCGTTCTCCGTTCCGACGGTGATCCGCAGACAACCCTCGCAGAGGGGCACCGAGGAACGGTCACGGACAATGATCCCCTGCGCTGTCAGGTACCGGTACACCCCGCGGGGATCTTCCATTCTGACCAGCAGGAAATTGGCATCCGAAGGATACACCCGCCTCACGAACGGCAGGGATGCCAGTGCACCGGCAAGGAGGTCCCGCTGCCGGAGGATCCGATCAACCCACCCTTTCATGGCTGCCGGCTCCCGAAGGCTCCGCTGCACCTGGTCCAGGGTGAGGGCATTCACATTATAAGGATATTTTACCGCGGTCAGGTACCCGATCAGTTCAGGATCGGCGAAGAGCATTCCCAGTCGGACCCCCGCCATCCCCCAGGCCTTGGAAAAGGTCTGGAGCACCACCAGGTTCCTTTTCTCCCGCACCATGGAAAGCAACCCCGGTTCCCCGCTGAAATCGACATAAGCCTCATCCACCACCACCACACAATCCGCCGCATCAATGATACGGAGCATGGCCCGGCGGTCCAGGGAGTTGGAGGTCGGGTTGTTCGGGGAACAGAGGAAGATGATCCTGGTCCGGCTGTCCGCCTCCCCGATGACCGCCTCCGGATCCAGGCTAAAATCCTCCCGCAGCTGGACGCTCCTCCGCTCCACCCCGTTGACCGCGGCACATACCCCGTACATTCCGTAGGTGGGATCGACCGTGATGAGATGATCCCGGCCCGGTTCACAGAGCACCCTGATCAGCAGGTCGATGCCCTCATCGCTTCCGTTACCCAGGAAGAGGCACGCGGGATCCAGTCCTTTCAGACGGGCAATCTCCTCTTTCAGGTGCTGCTGTTTCGGATCGGGATACCTGTTCAGGGGGGCATTAAAGGGATTTTCATTGGCATCCAGGAAGACGGAGGCGGTGCCGGAAAATTCATCCCTGGCCGATGCATAGGGCACCAGTTGCCGGATATTTTCACGGACCAGTTTCCCGATATCGAACCGTTTACTCATCCTCTTCCGTATTCAGGCGGATAGCCACCGAATTACTGTGCGCCTGCAATTGTTCGGCCTCGGCCAGGATCATCACCGCATCCCCGATGTTGTGCAGGCCATACCTGCTGATCTCCTGGAAGGTGATCTTCTTGATAAAGCTGTCCATGTTCACTCCGCTGAAAGCATGCGCCCATCCGTTGGTGGGCAGGGTGTGGTTCGTACCCGAAGCGTAGTCACCGGCACTTTCCGGAGTGTAATTCCCCAGAAACACCGATCCTGCATTCACAACCTTTTCAGCCAGGTCGCGGAAATTTTTCGTGGCAATGATCAGATGTTCGGGGGCATACAGGTTCACCATCTCCATGATCTCCTGCTGGTCCCGGAGCAGGATGATCTTGCTGTGGGCCAGGGATCCGGTCGCAATCTCCTTTCTTGGAAGGGATTCCAGCTGACGTTCGATCTGGTCGCGTACCTGCCGGATCAACTCCCTGGAATCGGTCAGCAGCAGGACCTGGCTGTCCGTCCCGTGCTCCGCCTGTGATAACAGGTCGGAGGCCACAAAAGCCGGATTGGAGGAATCGTCCGCCACCACTGCCAGTTCGGAGGGACCAGCCGGCAGGTCTATGGCCACCCTGTTGCGGCTGACGATCTGTTTTGCCATGGTCACATACTGGTTTCCGGGTCCGAAGATCTTGTTCACGGCGGGAATGGTCTCCGTCCCGTAAGCCATGGCTGCAATGGCCTGCGCGCCTCCCACCCTGAAAACCCTGTCAATCCCCAGCAGGCCTGCAATGTAGCTGATCGCCGGATTGATCTTCCCCGAGGTGCCGGGGGGGGTGCATATCACCACCTCCGGGCATCCTGCCAGTTTCGCCGGGATTCCGAGCATCAGCGCGGTGGAAAGCAGGGGTGCCGTTCCGCCGGGAATGTAGAGTCCCACCCTGTCGATGGGAACCGATTTCTGCCAGCACCTGACACCGGCCGTGGTCACGATGATCTCCGAGCGGGTGATCTGTTTCTTGTGGAAGGTCTGGATATTCCACTGTGCCTCTTCAATGGCATGCTTCAATTCTCCGCTCACCACACCGGCAGCTTCCCGGATCTCCTTCCTGCCCACCTCAATGGATGGGAGTTCCACCCTGTCAAAGGTCCGGGTATAATCCATCAGCGCCTCATCCCCTCTGCCGGCCACATCGGAGATGATCCTGCGGATCTGCTCCTCCAAAATGGTGGAATCCATGACCGGACGCTGAAGCAATTCATTCCATTGTGCGCGTTCCGGATAATTGATTACGTTCATCATCTCTGGTTTGTGTTAGATTCGGGACAGACTTAAACGATCATTTTCTCGATGGGGATCACAAGGATTCCCTGTGCGCCCAGCTCCCTCAGGCGGTCGATGACGGCCCAGAACTCCTTTTCGCTGAGCACCGAGTGCACCGAGCTCCATCCCGCTTCTGCCAGGGGCATCACGGTTGGACTCTTCATTCCGGGGATCACCCGGACGATCTCTTCCAGCCGGTCATTGGGTGCATTCAGAAGGATGTACTTGTTGTTGGAAGCGGCCAGTACGCTCCTGATCCGGAACCTCAGATCCTGCAGCAGGCCCTGCTGCTCCTCCCCCAGGTTTCGGTTTGCTATGATCACCGCCTCGGATCTCATGACCGTTTCCACCTCTTTCAGTCCGTTGCTGATGAGCGTGCTTCCCGAACTGACGATATCGAAAATGGCATCCGCCAGGCCGATGGAAGGGGCGATCTCAACGGAACCGTTGATCACATGGACCTCCGCTTTTATACCGCGTTCATGAAGGAAATTATTCAGGATCAGCGGGTAGGAGGTGGCAATGCGTTTGTTCTCCAGGTCTTCCAGGCCCTGGTAAGAGTCGGACCTTGGGATGGCCAGGGAAAGCCTGCACCGCGCAAATCCCAGCCTTTCCACCAGATCCACCCGGCAGTTCCGCTCCACAAATTCATTCTCTCCCACGATGCCGATATCGGTGACCCCGTCCTCCACATACTGCGGAATGTCGTCGTCCCGCAGGTAGATCACCTCCACGGGGAATTCCTGTGCCACGGAAAGGAGTTTCCGGGAACCGTTTGTCAGGGAGATCCCGGCTTCCCTGAGAAGCTCCAGGGATTTTTCGCTCAGTCTCCCTGATTTCTGAATGGCAATTCTCAATCTGTTCATCTGTAACGGAAATAAAAAAAAAAGGTCTGCAGTATCTGCAAACCTGGCCAATAAATCGGGGTTACATTGAACTGCACGGGGTCCTAACCAGTCACATGGTGACGGTGGTGGTGATGACGGACCCTATGCAATGTGATGTAATCCATTTCTTTGATGCGTGTTTGCAATATTACTGAATTATTGAATAACAACAAATAAGATCTGGGGGATTTTTTTGCGCGGGTGCCTGTCAGAGATCCTTAAGCAGCACATTTGCAGGGGATTCCCTGATGGAATGCATGATATGCTCATGGACCTTTGTAATCCTGTTCAGGGCATCCGATTCAGTCACATAGAGCTGGTCTCCCCCTGTCAGGCCCAGCTTGGTGTAGATGTATTCCACCGTGATCTTATTGATGTCCACCGAGGGCTGGTAGGAACGCTCCCTGGGTTTGTCCGACGCCAGTTCGGACAGGATCCCGGCATTGACCATGTCATACACCAGGTCGTTCACCAGCCGGATGGGAATACCCAGGGCGTGGCTGAGTTTCTCGGCGCTCCATGGCTCCGTGCCGTCTTCAAAATTCTTGATCACCTGGTGGGCGATCAGCAGGGTCAGGATCTTCTTGTTGTGATCGCTCAGGTTCAGCGCATCTTCTTCGAATTCATAATTTTCGATGTTCTGGTAGGCAAAAGCGATTTCCGCCCCCATCAGTACGATCAGCCAGGTGATCTGAAGCCACAACAGGAACAGGGGAAGGGCGGCGATACTACCGTAGAGGGTGTTGAACTTGAACACCCCGATCTGCAGGTCCTGGTAAAGCGCCTGGAAGATCACGGCCACGGTGCCCGCGAACACCCCTGCGATCAGTCCGTATTTGAACTTGACTTTCGTATTGGGCATCACGATATACACGATGGTGAACAGAAGCCAGATGGAAAGATAGGGGACCGATTTGATCAGGAAGACGATCACGGGCTGGAACAGCTCGATCTCGGCAGCGGCCGACTGGATCTTGACCATGAAACTGCCCGACAATCCGATGGCAAAGGGACCAAGGATCATAATGGCCAGGTAGTCCGAGAATTTCCGGGCAAAACTGCGGGACTTCCTGATCTGCCAGATGTCGTTGAAGGAGGCCTCGATGTTGTTCAGCACCTGGATCACCGACCAGAACAGGATCACACCTCCCACCCCGGCCAGGATCCCCCCTTTCGCTTTTTCGAGAAAGCCGTCCACCAGGTTGGTCACCCAGTTCATGATCTCCTCCTGTCCCTGCATGTTCTTGCTGATAACTTCATGCATCCGGTCCTCGAAACCGAAATTCCTGGCAATGGCAAACGCAATGGCAAAGATGGGCACGATTGACAGCACCGTAAAGTAGGTCAGGGCGGCCGCCCTCAGTGCCGCGCGGTCCTCGAAGAAACCTTTGAAAGCAAGGATATAGATCCTGGACTGCCTGATCAGGAAAGTCCGCCGGCGCGACTTGGAAGTAAGATCGGGTGACCAGATCTCTTCCTTGAAGAAGGTCCTCAGCTTTTTTAACATTCCCCGCGCTTTGATCACACAAATATAACGGAAAAATTAACTTTGCATGAAAATCTCTGAAAATGGCCACCTTAAAGGACAGGTTCCTGCAATGGAAACAGCATCGGACGGGCTGGAAAAAAGCCGGGGATGTGCTATTCTGGCTGCTGCTGGTGCTGCTGATCCTGCCCGGGCCCAGGAAGGTGATCGCCACCG